>Ga0179593_1477140_pt1 | contig 10147 bp, 9 predicted proteins | sample CZODoug2_1_08_16_FD_185931 | JGI IMG/M metagenome (GOLD analysis project Ga0179593, IMG submission 185931) | Vadose zone soil fungal communities from Angelo Coast Range Reserve, California, USA - CZODoug2_1_08_16fungal (PacBio error correction) | ecosystem: Environmental > Terrestrial > Soil >...
CCAAGCGCTGAGTACAATGGCCAGAAAAAAATCATTTCAGAAAAATTGGAGATCGTATCTCCTCATGTTGTCCTCGGTGTGTCGATGGGGAAATTTGAGGAATTCGCTGAAAAGCGGAGGCAACTCCAATTGCGTATCCACCACCCGAAGAGGAGATCAGCCATCAGGATCAACGATCGTCCATCGCGGTCTAATTGATGGCCCCTGCTACAAGGGGATACCGAGCCGAAACAGAATGCAAAGAGGACGGCAAGTGCAGAGCGAAACGTGGGATCGGAAGTGAGGGCAAACCCCCAAAGCGGGCCTCAAACAGAAGAGATCAACCATTACGCCTTTTTGCCCTCAGAGAGTGAAAAAGCTCTCGGGATCCCAGCAAGCTCAACCGAGCGGCTTCGGGAGGGCGCAGGATTTGCACAGAAGCTCTGAACATCTTCCTGGGGGAGTCGCATCGAAATCAGGGGGAACGCTCGGTCCGGTGACAAGACATAAATGACACAGCGCATTCCGAGTTGGATAAGCGGCGAGTCAGAATTACGGGATTTCCGGCACGATCTCGGAGGCAGACAAAAATCCCAACTAGGTCTTCGGACTCAAGCGCCGCGTCAGCAATGGAAAAATCCGAGAGGTCTAAAAAAAAAAAAAAAAAAAAAAAAACCAAAACGGTTTTTGGGGGCAAGAGGAAGAGATCGGTCTCTACAGGGAGAGGACTTTGTCGCGGAAAACTTTTACGCGATATCCGATCATCGTGTCTCATAAGGAAGCGGAAGGAAAAATAAAACATTACCATCGGCTAACATTTCTGAGGGGAGCAGAAAGGTGTTCTTATCGTTATAGTTAAGAAAAAACAATGAGGGAAAAGGGGACGGAAATAGCGCGGAAGGGGGGGCTCGGGGCTGATCGCGAGCCGGACTGACACACACACCATAGCTCTACCACCAGCCTGGAGGGAAAAACCGCCTCACGAAAAACTGCCACGAATCCGTTCAAGGATTGTAAACGGGTTTGCGAGCTCTCAGTGTCCTCTCCTCACTCTGGGAAAAACTTATCCTTATGGCTCCCACAGAAAGGAATTCTTCGTCGTCAGAACACAAATAAAGACCTGAAAGTTCAACGTCTCCGCGCGCCGATCAGGCACGAATCCACACCTGCCTTCAGAATGGATTAAGATAGGGCTTTCAAGGGGCGACATAGTTTGGGGCACCTTTCATCGGAGAACAGACCTCAGGCGATAGTAAAAGGTCCGGTCAGTCGCTTTGTTCTGGCGCCAGGCGGAATAGGAAAATCAAGGCCTCACTCAAGTGCTTGTCTGGGGGTAAAAGGGACGACACGTTGGAAGACTGCCGTAGAGACCAGTGGGGATCGCTACAAGGGACTTCGTTCGACACCGACGATCGTATGAGACGGCGAAGAGAAAGACAGAGGAAGATCGTCGGAAACTCGGGAAGTCGCTCGACATCCTGCGAAAAGATGTGCGCGGAGCGACTGGACAAGTCCGAGGCGAAGAAAAGGGCCAAGGAGTGCAAGTCCACATGGGTCGCAAGGAAAAAAAGGAGGGAGACGCTGTCCTCAGACAAGAAATATCCATGCCGGAAAAGAAAAGAATAAGAAGATTCGGGGGTGCCGTCTGGGAGGAGAGGGAGAGGCTCTCATCCTAGGTAGGGACGATCGCACAAGCGGGGGGGGGGGGGCTGGGGGATGCTATTCCACAAGCGATTCTCAAGGAATGATCTTGGGCCAAAACTCGATGACCGCCAAAAGAATGGGGGACTTCGGGTCCCCGTCGAAACTGGAGGACAAATGGGATGGAACAGCTCAAACGCGCTCGAACAGCAGGAAATAAGTGTGCCTACTCCCTTACAGGGCTATAATAAAAAGCTATGCTTTCTGGACCCAACTTGAGGGCCGGACCGGAGAACACAGAAACCGCTAGGGTGATCGGGGGGGAAGAAGCCTCAATGTACCAGCGCTTCCCAGGTGATTGATAAGACCCGCCACACGCACAGAAGCGTCCACCGACGCAATCGAGAGTCTCGACGAGTGGAAAAATTGGGGGTAGCACCGGAAGGGGGTGGATCATCGAACAAAGCCCAACGTCAGAGGGGGGCGATATCAGGAATATCCCTAGTTTATCGCGGGATCAGAAGTAGTTAGTGTGGTGGGGGAGGGAAAAAAAGAACCAGACAAAGGGAAACGCCGAATTCCTTTGCGCTCATGCGAGGAGAATATTCCTCCCAGGAGCGACTGTGCGTATAAAGATCGTCAGGCGGTATAGGGACTTTGCTTACCAGCTTAATTCTGCGAAAAGAAGGGCCCTCCCACAAGGCAAGAAAATCCACTTTCGAAAGAAGATAGGGGGAACCCGTAGGAGGGCGAAGGATCAGCCTGTCAGGTCCCGAAGAGGGAAGGGGAAAAACGCCAAAATCCTCCAGCACCTTGAGCTGGGGGCTGCCCGGATAGTTTATGTGTTGCCAAGACCAGCTGCATTACAGCTCTTCCCCCCGGAAGGGGAGAAACAGGGTCTTCAGGGAAATAAACGAAGGATAGCTGAAAGGTCAGTTAGAGAAACCGAAGTCAAACTGTAGCCCACGCAGCAAGTCTTCGGACCGGTCCGCGAATGAGGCCTTGCGCACTTTTTGCCTCGCATATAGAACAGTCTTTTGGAAAATGAGCCTGGACTTTCAGACGTGAGGGAATGCTGACGCGCTCATGCGGAGGGACTAAGGGACGACACTATGGCACCTGAAAATCTAGGATAAAGAGTTTAGTCTCACGAACTCACTACTTCACCTCAGGCTATTCGTCCAGAGATAGATCCGTTTCGCTCGACCATCAGTAACGCGCAGACTAGGATATCGCGGCCTTGGTCTCTAGCATAGGGAACCCACCAAGGGAATTCTAAGAGAGGACACAGGACGTCCCGCTGGGTTGGCCCAGGGCTGTCAGATTTGTATACTTCTCAAAAAATCGGGACTTCATCACGAAGCGGGGGAAGATCTGGTGGGCGACGTCAGGTGGGATGCTTCAAGGTCGCGGGTGGACCTCATCAGGGTGCAATTTTGTGCCGGAACAGACTTGAAAAAGCAGCGCGATGCCAACTCCCGTTGACCGATGCGAGCTGCTCTAATAAAGGAGGAACAATCAGGATGTTGGGAGTCATCTAAACGAGGCACCAAAAAGGAACCTGGGGTCCGGCAAACGGGAAATGTGGGAGCTCAGAAGAGACAAGGGGACAGCAAGGACAAACTTATCTCTACGACGTGGTCCATCCTCTGCTGGCAAAAAAAGAAAAGACTTTAAGGTGTAACAGATGAAGAAGATGCTCGATCTGTGTGAATCGAATTGCGTCATAAGTTATGCTCCACCAATAGATCGGTCCCAATTACGTGCGGTCCTCTCTAGAAGGGCTCGTCCGCAGAACTGCAATGCACCGAAAACATCAGTTCCAGCACGACAACAACGGGCGAAAACACCACCAGGGATTTGGAAAAAAAAATAGATATTTTTGAGGATTGGAAGGGGATTGGCGGCCCAGTCGTTATGGCTCCGAGGGCCCGGATGGGATTGTCTAAGTAACTTTGTGCGCTTCATGTCTTCTCATCAGACTGATTGGGACTTCAAAAGATGAAAGGGGGGGGGGATCAGATCGAGCCATCGGATTCAAAAGCTCGTCCAACGGCCAGTCCGTGCTGCCAGCATACATAGGATATTACCAACCTCCACGGGAGCGTCATTGACCTCCTGGAGAAAGGACATTAATCTCTGGCAGAGCCATGGCCGGGGCCGGAAAAATTAAAAACACCTATAGGCAGAGGCTATGATCTCGCCTCATATTGCGGCCGCCGGTCGTCGAGCAGCTCCGATAGGGAACCGGCAAGACGGGGACAATACCCGCTGCGTTTGGGACAGGTGGGAAGGCAACACAAATGTGACTGTCGATAGCATGCACGGTCGTAAATCAACTCACTAGGTACCGGGAACCCTAGATAACGTACCTCTCTGTATTGAGCACGCAAAAAAAAAGGGGGTGGGGAGCACGAGCGAAGGGGACAAATAGAGGAGACATCGGGCTTATGAATTCGAATTGGCGGAGGGGAGAGAATATACTCCTTGAGCAAAGGACTCTAGAGCCGACGGGCGAGCGCTGCGGGCGATTTACTACTTTGGAAGGGGGAGGATGTACAGTCACAGATCGCATGCACTGGGCATGACGATGCTCCTTTGAAAAAGATACCTATCGCTCCGATAGCTGGAAAATGGGGCTAGGTCGTGACCCCTATTCCAGACCGCTGAGCTCGCGGAAAATTCATCGCGCCGGGACAAGAAGGACTCGAACCATTTGGGGCAAATACACTGTCGTAGACTTGCGGCACCGATGCAAAGATTCAGAGGGGGAAAAAACGCGACCGGTCAGACTTGAGGAAGGGGGGGCTCAGGTTGAAGGCGGTGCTACATGAAAGAAAATGTCAGCCCTTCTTTTTTCGACCGTCGAACCTGGAAGCGTTCGCATCTGATTAGCATCAGCAAGCCTCGAGCCGCCAGATCAGGTGCAGGGGGGAGGGATTATGGGGAGGAAGGGCAGGGCGATACCGGGCCGAAGGCGGGAGACATTAGCCGGCCGGTCCTATCTCACTGGCCAATTTATGTTCCTGTGGGGGGAGAGTCGGCGGGTGAGGGAAGGAAGTCAGCCTAAAGCAAATTAATAAGCCTGACGATAGGATAGGATCTCCTGGGCGGCATCGTGAAAAGTCTCTCCTACTTTGAGAGCAAGAAGGAGGGAAGCCGCTGCGGGGTCTGGGAACTGAAGAAAAAACTCATCTCCGGAGAGGAGAATTACGACCTCTGGGATTATCCGAAGGTGAGCGAAATAGCTTACTTTTGGGAGGATTCTGATCACAAAATTCACTGTGCAGTGGAACAAGGGTCAAAAAATCGCGCGGCGGGCGTCGTTTGGACATCGAGTCGTTGGCGGTAGGGGTCAGTCATACGACGAGGGTCTTCGTCTCGAAAGAAAGATATCCGGGGGATGATGTTGGGGGAAATCCGTCACGCGATAAAAAAAAACGCGGAAGTCGAAAGAAACTCTTTCTTAGAGGAGCAGCGGTCCGGTCGTGGACACCTTTTCTAGAGATCGGTGAAGATGTGCCGTCATAGGGGGGGGCTAAAGTCCTGTGAAACGGGCCCAAAAAAGTCCTGGCGGTTAGCGTAGGTCGAGGCAGCAGCCCTGGCTTTGAGCAGAGCAACTGTGGGTTTTTCTCTCAGGAAAAACGCTTTCGGCGATAGAAATGAAGAGCTCGGAGCAGCCGCAGCTTGCCCGCCGCACACTATGAAGAGCGGGGGGGTATTCCGGAATAGATGATTCTGGTAACTCGGAACCTCCTGGGGTTGATGCAGAAATGTGGCCCATCCGTCCTTGGGTAACCGACTAATCCTAAATGGAAAAAGTCGCTAGCAGAAAAAAAGGGACTTAGAGGAGGGAGGCGGCACTTCGGAATCTGGGATAGATCCTCCTGTGGAGCGGCCGGAGGAATCAGCGCAAGGGGGGTGGGGTCGAACACGCTCCGAGCCCGATTCCCAACATGGTCGTAAGCGCAGGCAGGACTTCTTTCAACGTGTCCCGTCCCGACACGCCAAGCCCGACGTTGCAAGGAATTGGAGCAAGGAAGAAAGGCGCAAGCCAGGACTCCAGCTGCAGGTGCAGGGTGACAGCACGAGGGCGTCCGCCCGCCGCAGGAAAACAAGTGGTCGCCCTGCAGTCCGAGAGTCATCGTCATCACGTGAAAAAGCCTGCGTGTCTTCTGCGCGGAAGGCGTAGACCGTTGAAGGTGTAGTTCTGTCGCAGCTCGCCGCAGGGCACGGGAAAGAACAGGAGCAATTCCTTCACGAGACGTGGGGAAGACAGGTCGAGCTCGGCAAGGTCTACGAAGGGACTTATCGGAGGTTTTCGTAAGACCAGTTGGGGGAACCGAAGACAATGGGTGGAGAGGAAGATTGTTGACCGTCGGCTCCTCTCTGCGCCAACTAAGAAACGAGTGTAAGGACATTATCCGAATTTGTGAAACCACTCACCCTCGCCATAGTGGTGCTGCATCACCGCCCGATGATCGGAGATGATCAGTGGTCCGCCAGGATTATTTTCGACAAGAAGCTATCGGGCGGTCAAAATAGGCCCGCGCACCTCCCGGACCCTCATCACAGTGCATCCGCGAAGAGAGGGCCTCCAAAAAAGAGGAGAAGGGGGAATAAGAGAAGGCCCGGATGCGGCGGCCGACTTTTTGTCGTGGATGGGCCACTGTGATTTCCAAGTATCGTTCCTAGTGCCGGAGCTGTTCGGGCGTGAAAACTCGAATCTGAGCTTAAAATGGCCCGGGCTGCGGTGTCAAAAAGAGCCTTCACCCCTCATGTCGCGACGAAAAAAAAAGGACGATGAAGCTTGAGGAGAGCAAAATCCGCAGGAGAACATCTAGGATGGGGGAGTAGCAGTGTCTCAAGAAAGTGCGGCCGAAAAGCCGCCATGTCTGGATGCCTGTAGACCGGTTCACTTTTTGGGGCCAACTTCCGAAGCAACGTCACGATAGAGCCTTGCCGTCACGGGGATCGTTCTTGGGGATTATCTAAGAGACGGAGCAGTTACCAGGGCCCCCTTTAAGACCGCGAGGCCGGAAGCGGTCAACTGAGCTGGATCGGCGAAGACTGACTTGTGGTGGAGGACAATGGCTTTGGGAAACGACGGCAGGAGACGCTGTAGACATGAACCAAGAGAAAACAAGAAAAAACAGGCGGCGATCGATCGGGCTAAGAACGTTCTTGCCATGCTGGGAATTTATTGGAAGGAAGCGGTCTTGTTAGATAGATAACAAAAACTGCTTAGTATTAATTAGATACCAACATTAGAGGGGCTCCTGGGGGGGGAAGAACGGGACAGCATGCAAAACGATGAGCCCGAATCGATCAGAACAGGGGGTTTTCTGCCTCAGTTATCTTTTCCTCCTCGTCTGTACTTATCTGGGAGGGGACTGGAGGGGGTCAACGAAAGCCATGTATCCCTCCACCAACCCAAGATCGATCACGGCCTCAGCATGCAGACTATCTTTCCCGGTCCTTCATTCTTCCGGGGGGAATGCTCAATTTCTCGCTGAAAAACAGAAAAGAGCCATACCTCGGAGGCGGCAAGTGCGCCGATAAGTGACCTGGGGGGCGGACGGGAGGTGCCCCAAGCGGCGAATAATCAACAGGCCTACCAAGCCAGGGAGGGGGGTTCGGTCATATCTGGCGAACATCGAAGCAGAGGCCCGCAAGCCTAGTGCGGGCTTCATGGGGGGCAGGGGGGCATCAGCTCTCCACTGTAAATTATTCAAGCACGGCCTGTAGGTCGCGGGCAAAAAATTGGGGACGACGCGCATAAGAATGCAGCAAAGCACGGCCTATTGGCGGGAAGGGCTAATTCCCTATCATGCTCAAGTATTCCTGCGATCGCGCGCGGAGGGCACTGCAAAGAAAAATACCAAAAGTCGGGGGGGGAACCGAACTCTAAAGGGGTCATCAGGACATTCCGTCGGGGGGATGGGGAGTCAAAAGAAGGCTGATCAGTCCGTGATGCGGGTCGAAAAGTCGTCGCGCTGAAGAATGACTCCCTATAAAACAAGAGATTGGTAGACTACTCCTTCTACCATAAGACATAAGAGACCAAGATCATGGCGGAGGTGTGCATGAAACGATTGGCTATCGTTCTGTGGAAGGAAAACAGCGCAAATATCTGCATGCCTGGGGTCTCGATCGAAGACTAGCGGAAACACCGAACCTGCTCTCCCACCAGATCACATGCGTCAACGCACTGACACCCTCCTTAAAAAGACTTTTGGAGATTTCTGCGCAGTTTTAGAGCTCTGGGGGTGTCTGCGCTGAGGATCCTTTATCTTCCTGCGCATAAAGGGGAGTCATTCTTCGCGCTAGAGCCAAGCCCGATCCCGACGTTGACCCGGGTCGAGTATCCCGATCTGGGAGCATACTCCACACTGCAGGCCGAAGTGCTGAAAGAAAGCGCGAGGGGGGCGCCCGGATGGCGTCAAATCGTTTTCCATCGTTCTACTCAAGAGGGCAAGGCAGACAAGGGAAACCGTTCAGTCTGGTCCGTGTGCTGGCACCTCGCATCCACAAGTCCTAACCAGTTCTTGGCGGTTCACGGGGGGACGAAGTTTCAACCTGCGGGAGATTGCCGGACCAGGTGGGTCCCAAGGCTAGGAAATCGTTGGGTCGACACCTAAAAAGAGCTTATGGCGCCAAGAGACTAAAAAAGACCAAAAGCTAGACCGTCGAAGATCGAGAAGGCGCGTACGACACGAAAAGAACATTCCCTATAAAAAAGGATATCTACGGACGTCCTGCAGGTTAAAGGGAAAGACATGGGAAGTGCCCACATTGCGGAATAACCAGGGTGCCCGATTTTCCAAAAATATCATCCAGGTCCTTCAAAGCTATATAGTCATGAGGGGGGAAGTGGGGTACTGACGGGCGGCTCGATCGACGATAGACTGCGATTGCGGGCGGCACTCTTCTTGGGGAAGTCCAAAAGGCGATTCGCAAAATATCTGCGCCTAAGGGGGACTATATGAACCAGACCAGAACTGTCCGGGGACGGGTCAACCTTCCGAAAAGAGCAATATGCCGTCGTGAACCGGATAACAGCTCGAAAGAGAAGGGGTGGTGCCGAACCGGGCCCGGACAGCTCGAGCATAAAGAACCCGGGCTTTCGAGTCCGAGTCGTAGGACCTGAACTGGAAGAAAGGCGGAGAGTCCTTGGGTTCGAATGCCGAAGAAAAGCGCGAAGGTAAGCGAATCCGCCACAAGATCGAAATGTTCAAAGGAAACCGCCGCGAGACGGCCACTGGAAGAACGTGACTTTTTATCATCGGAAACAAGGACCCAACCGCATCGGGTTATGGGACTCAGCCTCGGAAAGCCACTGTCTTAAGAAAAGAGACGTTCAGAACTCCGGATGATTGTGGGGGGTAGAACTTAAACCGCAGCGGGAAAATGCAGTTCACTTAAGGGGGCAATGTAGGGGCGAATGCGCCAGAGGAACAAACATACCTATCGTCAGGGAGCAACTGGACCGTGGTCTTCAAGGGCTAAGCAGTCTTACAGTCACCATCACCCCTCCCTCATGAAAACCAGGACCAAAAAGAACTTGCGCCAGAGCTAGCACCCAACGGCCGGCGTCGCGAAAAAAAAATTATCCTTATCAGCAATGTCAACTTCTAATCAAGCACCTTGATCAGGGCTGTCGCCGAGATGGGGGGTTGGAGCTCATCCTCTGGAAGGACGCTTCCACCCGGCGGGCGACAAGATGACGAAATAAGAGAGCGAAAGTTTCATGTGCACAAGAACGGGAAAAACCGAGAACAACGCATCAATTCTCAGGCCTCGCGCAGGAATAAGGGTTGAAAAAAAAAAAAAAAACTGGGGTTGCCCAGTCTAGAAATGGATTGCAAAAGGTCGAGCCGGACTCAGGCCGGGCGAGTGAAGAGCCTTCATTCGGTAGTACAGTTTGACTACCTAAGAAGATATCTGAGTCCCTTGAGCTGATCAACGACGTAGGACATGCAAACGGCCATGCGATGCGGTTCCGGCAATCGATCTCGCCGGTCACGAGGTCGTATCGGAGGAAAAGCACGCGAGACTGCGCTAGACGGTGCTCAAGACAATGGAGCCTAAAACCCGACCGGATTCGAGCTCAGAAAAAATGTGCCCGGTAAAGCTAGTGGGAGTCTCTTCTCAACCCGAGGCGGGCCTGCAATCAGAATAGGGGAAGGGGAAAAAAAAGCTCGCGGGTCGACGTCAGGGTGGTATGGCTGGCCTGAACTGCAGAAACATCAGGTTTTCCTGACAAGCGTTTCCGGGTGGTCTATCCCGGGGCAGAAGAGGGATTGAAAGCCAGAACCGGTTGGGCGAGTCGAGGGTCGAGCAGGAAAAGGCGGCCCGCGAGTTGGCGGATATCATCGGGGCTGCGCGAGGAGGAAAAATGTGTTCTCCGGGGGGGGACCAGGTGTCGACGCCGGAGATAATGGACGGGACTCAGGGCAAGACATACGTGCATAGACCTGGTTTCATAAGTGTCGGCCTGGCATCACACGGGAAGGCCGTGGTGTAA
>Ga0179593_1556348_pt1 | contig 10147 bp, 12 predicted proteins | sample CZODoug2_1_08_16_FD_185931 | JGI IMG/M metagenome (GOLD analysis project Ga0179593, IMG submission 185931) | Vadose zone soil fungal communities from Angelo Coast Range Reserve, California, USA - CZODoug2_1_08_16fungal (PacBio error correction) | ecosystem: Environmental > Terrestrial > Soil >...
CGCGTGCGAGTCCAAGGGTTCGCAGCAGGGGAAAGAGTTATGCTAGAGAATTGGCGATGCAAGGCTACAGCAGATAAAAACAAGAGCCACAAGCGTGAGGCGTCTTAGGGGTTAAAGGAACAACAAAAGAGAAGGGGGTTTCTCAGATGAGAAGCCATGCGGGGGACGGGAAGCGGCTTACTCTGTTGGACACTCAAAGCAGTAAACGCGTTCCAGGGAGTTTCTGGGAACAGCGTACTCGCAGGGTCTACCCCTCTGTGGTTTAAAGCAATTAGGAGGGGTGGGGAGGTCACTATTACAGACACGGAAGGGGTGGGACGTAGAAAAACATCTGGAAAGCTTAGGGGGGAAAAGGGAACTCCAATCACTTGTGGAGGAAAACAGCAATACGAAGAGAAAACGCTTAGCCGTGCCGGGCAAAGAGCATTGACTTACGTACCAACAGATGTGAAAAGGCCGTAGAGTCAGACCTTGCAAGAAAAGGGATAGATGCTCCGCTTTCAGGGAGGGGTGTTGTGGAAGCCTGCGTAAAGAAAGGTGTCCTGAATGCAATTCAGATGAGTCGGGCAACAAAAGGTCGAAGAAGTCGACGGAACTTCAAAAAAAAAAGAGATCTCATTAGCGAAAATGGGAACGAGCACAAGCGTCCGCGGGCGGAGGGAAGGGGGGTGTTGATTCTCGAAAAGACCTTCCATGTGCCTGAGAACTAACCAGGGCCGGGATTGGAAAGAGGGGAAAAACATTGAGACAAGGGGCGCCGACCGGATCGAGGCTCTTATAATCACGACACACACATAAAAGAGGGCTTGGGACTCTGGAAGCCTGATAGATTACTGAAAAGAAAGGGTCCATCACTTGCGGAAAGAAGGCTGAATGGCCAAGGGTAGAGAAAAAGAGCGAACGAACGATCGAACAGAAAGACTCCGTCGGAAGTAGAAGAAAACTTGTGGGGGGAACTCATCGCTGAAAGAGGGGAAGTCTACGGTGAAACTAGCTGGAAAACGTGAGAGCGAATGCCCAGGAGAGTTGCTGGCAATAGGAGGATTCATCGAGCGGGACAAGACCTCACTGGGAGCGATGGCGCAGGGGGGGTACGAACTCGGCCCAAGGCGTGAGATTGAAGTTAGCGAAGACTCGGCATTCTCGAGGAAATCGAAGAAAGTCAAACGAGTACTATGAAAGCCGCTTCAAATGGGGGGGGTCTCGGCAAAGGGGTGATTAGGGGAAAAGGGGAAAGACATCTCGAATTTCCTTACGGAATGGGCCTGAGGGGGGGGACATGTTTCTTGAATCACTGAGCACGTGCAACTTCTGTACTTCCCAGAGAAAATTGAGATTTAGAGAAAGGGGGAGACGCAACAACAGAATTGCTCAAGTGGCCTGATTGTGGGGAGGGGGGGGTAAGAGGAGGCCTGATTTTGGAAAGGGCAACCACCAGTGGTCGGTGGATCGTTTCCTAAGAAATGTCGGGGGTTATTCAAAAAATGTCCATCCTCATAAGTGAATCTCATGGTGAGTACGACGGTCTGCGCGGGGGTGTGAATCTGACAGAACCAAGGAACGATGCTGTGGGGGAAACGAGCCTCTTAAACATCGAAAAAGACAGTGTCAGCGTACAGGAAGGGGTAAGAATTCCCTTTTTCGAAAGACACAGTTCACCTGTCGATCTTCGTAAAGTGCAGATTGTCAAGTTGACATTCGAGAAGGGAACACACAAATGACCTTTTTTGTGGGGAAGAACTCAGTCGTGAAAAGGCAACTACTTCCAAGGAACAGGGTGGCATGCCGAAGCGCTCAGTGGCACCCGCGGCGATATGGTGAATCCCTCACTCGGAAGGACGCTGCCGGAAAGGGAAGGAGTCGGAGAAGACAAAGGCTTTATACAAAATAAAGGTTCTTTACTCACGTAACAGGAGCGACATGTCCTCATCGCAGAAAGGCCTCAGGTATCGGGCTCCAAAAGGAGATTAACTGAAGAGAGTGCTGCAGGTTGGAAGATTTCCCGAAAAAGGGGCAGAACGTCCGGACGGGACGCGTACTTCTAAACATACATGCATGAAAAATAGACACGTGAACAGGAAGAAAGGTGAGGATTCGTACTTGGAGGAACGAAAGCTCTCAAGGCTAGCGCAGTTGAGAAAAAGGAAACTCACGTACCTGAGAAGGAAAAAAGGGGAGGGCTCCGGGGGGGAGAGGGGGGGGGGTGCGCATCATCTTAGTAAGAAGGGTAAACGGCCTCCCATAACCTACAAAAGATGGAATTTCTCCTCGATGTGGGGCAAAAAAAGGAAAAGTCGGGGGCCTAGCAAGAAAGAAGAATCCATTACGACAGAGCAAACGACGGAAACTTCTCTCACGGGGTGAGAAAAAGGGAGGAAAAAGGAAAGCATGCTACCTGGAGATTTCCGGTCAAGTAGGACCGGAAAACGCGAACGGTTTGGGTCAAGCTGCGGCGAAAGGGGAGGGAGAATCTCACAACAAAAGATAGATATGAAGAGAAAAGGTCGCCGCAGTAATAGGGAAGTTCGCTTTGTCGGCCCAAAAAGGGAAGAAAAGGCATCCTCGTCAGAATGACACTTCGGGTGATGAAATCGGGGATCAAAGGTTCAGAAAGTTTGGCTCGTTGCGCCACTGAAAAGTGGCCAAGGCGGTTCAACCGAGTGTTTTGGGGTTAACATCGGGAGATTTTGGAAGGGTTTGGGTCAGATGGGGCAGAAACGCCTTCACCTTCCTACGAGCCGCCAAACAGCAAAGGTCCATCACGGCGGTAGGGGAAAAAACTGCGAATTGGGAGTAGATGAGAATTCAAGGATCGGAAGCAAGAACGGAAAAGGAAAAGATTGTGCTTCCGGGTCACTTGTTACACGGAACGGGGCATGTAGGGAGAAGGTCGGCCACAAAACAGCTGGAAAATAGCGCACAAGGCTCTTTAAGGGAAACGGGAGGAAAAAAAGAGCTGGGGAGGGAGCCCGGAGACAACCTGTCTATGAGTCGAGAAGGCGCTCGCAGGCGTGAGTAACGACAAGAGCACTTCAATTCAGCGGAAAAACTACGAGAGGATCATCCGCGATGGCTCAGAGGGAAAAGAGGGCGGCCGAAAGCAGGCGCGTGAACGAGTCCAGTCTGGGACGTTCATGCACCCTGAAGGGGAATTTATCTGTGCAAACGAAGAGATAGAATGCGGTCAGGGGGGAAAGTTCAGAAAGCCGGGGGGGGAAAGGGAAGCGGCAAAGCAATTTATCGAACTGTCCACGAGTTGAAAAAAGCTAGCTGCACTTTGGGAAGGAAAAAAATTCTGAAGAACAAACGAGAAAGAGTCGTGAGAGGAAGGGGGGCGTTCCAGCCCGATGATCTGGAACAAGTGCCGCTGTCCGAACTTCCACCAGGAAAAGTCTCAAAGATTCACAACCATTCAGACGCGAAGGGGACAGTAGTATGACAACCTGGAGATTAAGTTTCAAAGTGAACTCTTTGAGACCAACGATGAACTAGTGGGAACTAGACTTTAACCCAAAGGCAGGGTGGGTTCGACGAAAATCATGGACAAGAGAAAGCACCCAAGAACAACCAAAATGGGAAACCTGTGATCACATCCAGTTGAGGGGAATGAAAAATATTGCGGACACAAAGCGAGTGCAAAGAACGCGAACAACAGGGTCAAGTCGAGAATGGAGAAACGAAATCAAAGCAAGGGAAAGAGGTGGGGGTTCGATCACAAACTCCACCTGCTGCCATGAAGGGAGGAGGGACGATTCCTCTGGGACATGGTCAAGATAAGAAATGCCCGAGTCCGGAAAGGGGGAAGGAAGTGTTCCGAGGGTAGAAGTGAAACCGAGGAGGAATCAATACTATTGAAGCCAAAGCGGACGACATTTCAAGATTAACGCTTAAGCCGCGAAAGGGAAGATTCAAAAAGCGCCTAAAAAAAAAAACCGATTTCAAGCATCTGAGAAAAGGAGGACCAACGGTAAAGAAGGGTGGGAAAAAAAAAGGGACGCGCGTCACAAGCCAACAAAAGGTGGCCCACAAGATCCTACGTGGTAAAGACAGGAAAGGTCGCCGACGTTTTCGAGAAACATAAAGAGGCCTTCTGGGAAAGGTGTTGGCTTCAGAAAAGGGGACGTGAAAAAACATAACAAAGGGGGAAAGGGAAAAAATATCGTCTGGTGGTGGCAGAGCGGGATTAGCAATCAAGAAAGGGGCAGATCCCCGAGTCAGGGGGGAAAACTGCTAAATCCAAGGGAATCAAGAGGCAAGTGGGGGTTCACAGAAAAGTTCGGGAAGAAGAAAAGGATTCTGCCGCGCGGCTGGAAAATGGGTGGTCGTTTCCAGGGGGATCTACGGAGCTCTCGGTGACTGTCGTGGGAAACAACTCTACGGAGGACCTCAAGCGAGGGGAAAAACGTTTGAAAGAAGACTGAATAGGCCTGAGACCTTCATTCAACACCCCAATGAAAAAAGGAATCCTTGAGTAAAAGACTAGGGAAGAAAGGTCCTGAAAAACAAAAGGGAAGGACAGGGTGGGCCAATGCTTGAAAACCCACAAACCCCGCAAAGCGGGGGTGGGGAGCCATCAATGATTCGGAAGCGCCTGGAACATCACAATGAGTTGGGAAGGAAAAAGGAAAAAAACCATCCACGGCGGGAAGGGATGGGGAGAAAGATGGGGGGGGGCAAGAAAAAAAAACTATGACGTGGTCTGTCAAAGAAAGAACAACAATCCTAAGGTAGCACCAACACTGGTGTGTAGAAAAGGGCCCCTCTGAAGGGGAAGAAGGAATTTGCTTAGGAAGAAGGAGCGACGTGGGCCTCTGCGGCAATGAAAGAGAGAACAAATAGGAGGAAAGGTTTTGTGGGTTTCCACGCAGGAAAAAGACATGCCGGGAGAAAGCTCCGGGGGGAGTTCTGTAGCAGGCAGCGACAAGTCGGGCAGACACGATAAACGATGGGACACGATCTCACCAAACTCCGGGCGAAGAGGCTGGGATTCGCTAACAAAAAACAACCAAGGGTTCTTCCTCAAAAGAGGGGAGAAAAAAAACATATTATTCGCCCGGACATGAATGTGTTCGTGTCCCCGCGTTAGCGGGGAACGTGTCGCTTCCATTCTACAAATCAAAACGGCCGAGAAGCCACATTTCGAGATTAGTGGGGTAAGGGGAAAAGAACAAACAAAAAAAGAGTCGCAGCCATGAAGGGAAAGGAAGAGAGTCCTCTGTGAGATCCTCAAGGTGACCACTGCAGGAAAAAATTGTCTGCGTTTAAAGCTGGGCAGCGTAAGCTGGCAAGGTTTACTAACACAGGAGTTAGGCTGGGGGAAGACACGTCAGAGAGGAGAACACCTCTTGCGGGGACAACCAACGTCCGTGATTGGGAAAGGGGGGGGAAAAACAAAAGCACTTGTGATGCCAACATCCAATGAAGGCGAAGGCATGAGCCGCTGGGACGGGCAAGAACAGAGGGACTTACTGCGAAGCCTATTGGCCAAGATGAAACTTGGGTGTTGGAAAACGTAAAGATGGAAGAAGAGAAGAGATGCGACCGCTTCACTTGAGGGGTGTTGTTGAAAACTGCGGTCAACGAGTTTGGCGAAGGAATGGGGAAGGCTCAAACAGTTTTCGAGAGGGAAGGGAAGGGTCGACGTAGGGGCGATGACAACGAAGCCTCTGAGGAACCCTGGAATCGTCCGCGAAGAGGGAAACTCGCGGTGGACACTCGAAAAAATCGCTATTGCCTATTAAAGACGAACGGGAGCGGAAAGTGCCTCGGTGAAAAGAGACATATTAAAAATCGACCTTAAAGAGCTGCGCACACCAACAAAAGATTTTTCTTGACAGGACTCGGGGAATGCGCTCCGGGGGTCGGCGTACTGACCCTGGGGGGGAATAAAGCAGTGGGAAAATGTGAAAAAAAAGTCTGGCGAACGAACGAACATCTCGACTACGTCTGGAAGACTGAATATTCAGCTGGTGAACTGAGGGCCATGGGACAGCAAACGAGCACAGTATGAAAAGCCAGTTCTACTGGGGAAACGTCTATGAGAAAAGGCTCTTGAGGGGGTAATCTGCCCCTGGAAAGGAAGGAAATGCAATAGCCTCTGACGAAGCGTTGGAACGAGACAACTACTTAGGGAGCCGCAAAAAAGCGACTCCGGAAAAGCAGGAAGAGGGGTCCGAGAGAAGGGAAAAAACTGCATTCGCGTATGAACGGGAGGTACAGAAAGATTCAAGAAAGGAAGACCGTGTATGGTTGGTGCTCGCACCAAATCTGGGGGCGGGGCTTTGATGGCGAACCCCTGCAAGCCAGCAACGCGAAATTCTTCGGGTTTGTGGAAGGGGGGGGAGGGTTGTGCATGGAGTCGCCCGGACGTCCACGAGGGGGGGAAGTCTCATCAAGTGCCGGAGGGGTGATCACCGGGGGACAAAGGAGAGTGGGTGTTCAAATAGGGCTCACGGGCCTGGAAGGGGGGCGAGGAACGAAAAAATCGGTCGGAAAAAGTGCGGTGGTGTAAGTCGACTTCAAAAATCACGTCGCGGAGGCGGTGAGTCCACCGCAGGGAGGGGGTCAAGGAAAAAGCCCAGAAGAAGGGATCGCAGGTGTGAAGGGAGAAGGTCGGCGGAGGGGCTGATGGGGTATCTTAACATCGAGCACGGAGAATAAGAGGCGTGGGGGTTGGAAGGCTCAAGAGTCGTCTTGGAAAAAAGCAGGCAGCAGGAAAGAAAGGGTACACGTGCTAAGAGTCGGACGAGGTTCACCTGGAGAAAAGGGCCTTTCAAAGTGCACGAAAATAGTTTGGAAAGACGGAACGCGCTTGCCGAGGGAAAAAAAAAATTCACTCGGGGGAAGGGGGGAGGAAACTGACCGCAGTCGGTCGAGTTGGGGGAAGGTGGGAAGCTCGTCCCCCTTTAACGGTGGCCTGAATAAGCGGAGAGGTTGAAACCTTCTAAAACTCTCCCGGAAGAAGACTGCGATTCCCATCGGCCGGGGGCTGGATCCTATCGTAGGATGCGGGGATCGATGATTTATTCTAAAGACACGGACTCTTTAACAAATAATTGTTGTCGTTACTAAGACGCATAGAGGTCAGGTCTCATGAAAAAGGAACACGAAGATTAAGGGAGAAAAAAGGGCTCAAAAAAAAAAAAATTCCCGGCAAGGAGGAAAAGGGTGTCCGCGGAAATGCAAAAAGACAGGAGTCTAGAGAGGCCACGGGAAAGCAAGGTTGGAGCCTTCGTCAAAAAGGTATACGGATCACATGTCATTCACCTAAGGTAGGGCGCAGTGGTAGCAAAGGGACAAGGTACCGGCCAAGCCCTGGGGGGGAAGGGTTGGCAGGCAGGAAAGGAAGGGGGGTGAAGGCGGTAGCTGCACCCCATCGACCCCCCAAGAATGGAAGAAAAGATGGGAAACAAAACACTAAAGGGGGAACAAGGGGGCCAGTTGGAAGAAAACTCTCTTGAAGAAAAAAAAAACGTCTCTCAAGAAGGAAGGGAGTCACGAAGCATTCAGCCGGACAAGATGGGTGGACGTTTTGGAAGAAAAAAAAAAGGTCAAGCGGGCACCTGCGAATTGGAGGGGGGGAGCTTCTCTAACAAAAAAACGAGGAAAAGATAAAGAAACATCTCGCTGATCAGAGGAAGCGGGGAAACAAACCGGAAAGGCCAAAACGAAAGAGGAAATCTCGTCAGCGAAGCTGCTTCCTGGGGAGGGGAGGAGCCCCGGGAAAAGGGGGGCGTCGTGCCGCTGGAGCGATCAACAATCATGCGCAGACAAAAACCTGTCACAGGAAGGTTTTGTTGAGCAATCGGGGGGGGGAAGGGGACAGGCCCGTACCGAAGAAACTTTAACTACGCTGATGGACAAAAACCGGCGCCCATGCTTCCAAAAGAAGGTTCTGGATGGGGGTGGAACGAAAGAAAAAGAAATTAGATGACAGGAATGAGGATAAGGGAGAAAAAAGAGACGAAGGCTCCACCTTGAAGGTGGGTCAAAACAGGGTATATCTCTAAATGCATGTATTTTTAAAGAGCTTTCGCAAGACGCCGCACTCGGAGGGGAAAGGGGGAAAAGAGGAAGTTCATCTTTCTTGCAAGATCTGAATGAATGATACAAAGAGTCGGGCGATGCGGAATGAAAGGACATGGAGTGAGTACGACAGAAGGTCATTTGAGTCCGTGATGAGCGAAAAAGAAAGACGATAGGATCAAAATCCGAGGATCATCTGAGGCAAGTCCGGGGAAGAGAGACTGACGCGCGTGCCACTGAGCCGGCGTATTCAAAACCCGAGAAAAGGAAAGAGCTTGGACAAAACGACTTGCGGGAAGGGGAAGGAAAAACCCCACCACCACAAGGGCATGATGGGGAAAGCCTTGGGGGGTTCACAAAGCAAAGCGCGTTTATCTAGAAGGAACTAGTGAAAAAAAAGATTTGAAATGCCACGAAGAGTGAAAATTCGAAGTCGTACTCTGAGCAAAAGGAAGATCCTACCCGGTAAAGGACGGCGGCCTGAACTTAGGAGGACAGGAACCGATTACTGGCGAAGTCTGATCCCGAGCATCTAAAAAAAAGCTCCTTTGATAAACCATTAAAAAGACGCACCGTCGTATTAAAAAAATGAGATAAGGTGATGGGCAATCAGAGTTGAAAGAAAAAGGGAAATCAAAGAAAGCTGGAAAGACCGCATCCAAAAGACTTCAAAAGAACCGACCGACCGGGAAAAAGCGGGAACTAAACCCACTCCATGCAAAGTGACAGTGATTGTGCAACCCACGCTCTTATCAAGGCAGGTGATAAAAAGCGCAGTTGAAGGAGATGGGGCGCAAGCCCTGGCGAGTGGGAGAATAAAAAACAAACCGCCGAAAAAAGACAGAAGAAATTCGAGATCTGAGGCCAGGGGACCAAAGGCCGGCCAGATATTTGGGTGCGCACCTCACCACGCCTCCAAAAAAAAGAATCAAGTAGGTCATTTCAAAGGGAAACGAATGCACGGAGGGGGAATCTAAGTCGATCGCCGTAAGCGGGGAGTGAGCGCGTAAACCACGCGACCAAGGAGTTGCAATAAAAAACGGCGCATGAAAGGGGAAGGCAAGACGAGGAGAATCCCGTGCAGATTGTCAGAGACCATGGGAGCCATGAGCCCGATTGAGACATCTTCCGGGAAACCAACGGTAACAGGGAAACGCTCGTCCCATGGGCATCGCATGGACCCACAGCTGAAATAATTCAGAAACTGGACGGATCGAGATGTTCGATCGTTCGTTAAAATGGCCAGAACAGGAGCAGTGCTGGCGGCGGAAAAGGGAAGTAACACGCCCGGATCAATATCCGGAGCGCAGAAAAAGGCAAATATCGTAAACTAAGAGACGAGGGAAGGGAAGACTATGTCAGCAAAGGGTAAAAGGCATCCACGTTAGAAAGAGCATGGTCAGAAGGAGGGCAATAGGCACTCGAGTGGGCGAGGTCTCCGTAATCAAAAGAGAAAAGGGACTCTCGCAAGGGCCCAGTTTAAACAGGGGGAGATCTCTAGTCGGGAGGAGTCATGCCAATCGAAGGTACAATCCGTCCGCAAGCCTATTTGGGAAGGCAGACGAGCTGAAATGAATAGGACATTCAACAACCAGGAGGAAACACACCCTACCAAAAAAAAATCCTTCGGAACAAGGAAAAATGAAACACCCAAGTGGGACTCTCCGGACAGTGGGGGAACCATGGCGGAAAACCGCACCATCTGAGCAGTAAGTAAATGATTCTGGAGGAAAGAGCACGGAGAAGAGGCGGGGATAATCTGACTTGCTGTTGGGCATCACGAGCCACGTGACGTTAGGTGGCCCGGAGAGAAAAAAAGGATCCTTTCCGTCAGAGGAAAAAAAACTAATGCTTTTGGGGGCAAACCAAGCGGGGTTAGCAACAGCGCGAGTACGAGGAAAAACAGTTCAGAAACGCAGAAATCGGGCAAGCGGGCAAAGTGGAGGGTCAGCGGGGAAGAGAGACCAATGGATCGTGTGTTTGTTTCACGGCGGCTTACCACGAAGAAGAGGAAAGGGGGTGGGCTCTCGACCGTGTTGGGGGAGGAAACTGTAGAATGCAGCGCCAGGCAAGACAAAAACTACTCGCAAGCGACTCTATAGAGGGAGGAACTCGAGGAATA
>Ga0179593_1639120_pt1 | contig 10147 bp, 11 predicted proteins | sample CZODoug2_1_08_16_FD_185931 | JGI IMG/M metagenome (GOLD analysis project Ga0179593, IMG submission 185931) | Vadose zone soil fungal communities from Angelo Coast Range Reserve, California, USA - CZODoug2_1_08_16fungal (PacBio error correction) | ecosystem: Environmental > Terrestrial > Soil >...
TGTTCATAAGCTTTGGAGGGAGGGTTGGGGGAAAGGGAAAAAGGAAGAAGAGTCCGTAAGGGGAAGGGGAAGAGAAAGGAGTCAAGGGGGGGGTAGCGGAAGGTTGGGGGCAAGACTCGGGGGGAGGTGATTTCAAGGCGCCTCGTCGGTGGTTGTCGTGGCGATCGTCGGAAAAAGGGACCCGGAGCAGGAAGCTGGGGGGGGAGAAAGGCCGCAGTGTCAAGGAAGTGTTGCCGCTCGGTGTAATCACTTATTGACACGCCTTTCGTCTTGCTTGGGTAGATTAAAAGGTGGGAAGACAGCAGGGTGACAAGAAGGGGAAGGGGGTGCAGAGACCAACATGGCAGAAAAGTAAAAGAAGATCAACTGATTCAGTTTTTTGGGAGTGCCAAAAAAAAAGCTGTACCACTAGGGGCTAAAGTAAACCATTCCGTAAAAGAGGTTTGAAGCGTCTTCCGCCGAAATCCATCCTGACCCAGGGTTCGGGGAGGAGAAACAGTGGTCTCCTCTTTCCATCTTAGGGGGAAAAAAAGAAGAAAAAACACTTAGGTCTCAGATCTGGGGGGGGAGAAAGTCGACAAAGGGTTTGGCTTCCTTGAATTTTCTTCTGTAGGCAAACGAGTACATCAGTTCAGAAAGGGGAAACCCGTGGGGGAGCCGGAAAGGACGGAAGTAATGGGAAGGTTCGCTCGGAGGGGTCAGCATTAGGTTTCCTTTTGGCAGGGACCTTAAAGAAAACGTGAAAGAGATGACCATGGAGATCATACTTCAAACCGTAAGGAAAAAAGAAAGATCTAAGGAAAATACGAGGCTTTGGGAGCGGCAGCCCCTGTAGTATTAAAAAGACTACCTGTCTTGAGTTTTGTCCCTGAATAACACGGCTCAAGTGAAAAAAGGGGAGAGGAAGTCAAACATGAGGGGGACAAATAAGAATTTAACTCTCGAGCCAGGAAGCCCTCGACGGTCCCCTTTTTACTGCTCAACGCAACTGAAGGGGGGGAAAGTCGGTGAAGATGGATCAAAGGAAGGGGAGGGGTAGAGAAGCAGACCGTCTGAAACGTCGACGATCGTACAGCCTTCTGAACTTCTCTCAAAGGGAGTTCTAGAGGATAGCCAAGAGCCTTTTCGTTGCGAGGAGGTTGTTGCAGAAAAACTTAAGTACATCGCGGAGATCCCTTATGCGCCGACGGGGGGAGAGAAGGAAATTAGGAAGAGCTAAAGAAATTGGTGAAACAACGCTGGAGTCCTTACTTTTGCAGGGGAGAAAAGCGCGGTGGGGAGAAAAAGCGCAAAAGAAAGCGGAAAGAGGGGCGCGCAGGCCGAGGCGGCGGCAGGGCAGTCGGCCAAATCGGAAAAGAGGGCGGGAGGAAAAAAGAGAGGTTCGGGGACCGCTCGCACGCAGATCAGCAACAGCATTCGGGCGCGGCCTTTCGTCAGCATACTATGAAACGGCTAAAAGAAGGAGGAAAATTCAAAGGGCAAAGGGGAACGGGGGGGGGGGGGGAAAAAAAAGTGTTGGAAAATGTCAACAAAAAATCCTCTGCCCTTTCAGGTTGGAAGGTGCAAAAGGAATTGAAAGAAGGGGGAAAGTTGAAACCAGGTTCGGTTCGTATGCATATTAACACATTGGAAAGGTCCGGGCCGTCGTCAGTTGAGAAGCTTCGCCGGAGGGGGAAGAATATGAAAGGGGAAAAACAAGGGGAAAGAGACATAAAGAGGACCGAGAGCACATCGAGTAGCCCGCTGACTACCTGGTTCTACGACGAAGAGATCTGAGGCACTAATGGGGAAACGGGGGAACGCCGGGGGGAGTCAGCAAGGACGAAGGAAAAAAAACCAGTGGGAGTTTGAGTTGGGTCCACGATGCGAGGTCGAGGAGGGGAGGGGACAAAATGGCCAGGCCGGCGTTAAAACTTTGGGGGAACATCGTCGGAGCCACCAGAGCTGAAGGAGGGTTAAAAAGGCGTGAAGGAGGGGGCGCAGACGTCGATTTGGGGTTGCGGGGGGTCAGTACCTACCAGTCTTGAAGCACAGTTGACGGGAAAAACCGGGGAGGGTCTTCAAAGACGGGGCGTGAAAGCAATGGAGGGCAAACAGAAAATGAAAGACGTTGTGCTCCAGCAAAAGGGTCTCAGCCGGAAGAATCTAAGCCCGAAAACAGGGGAAGAATCAGGGAAGTCCGAAGAAGGGGTGCTGCGGTTAGCGAGGCACTGTATGTACAAAGGAGCGATTCTGTGGGAAGCCCATTAAGAAACAAAAACAACAACACGGGAGGAAATGATATGAAATAATGGGGGGTCTGGCAAACTAAGTGGTTTGTCATTCTCGTCTTGTAGGGTTCAAACCATAGGGAAACAAAGAGGGGACTGAAAAGACAAGAGTCCCAAAAGGAAGCTGTGGAGTAGTTCCCTGGAGCTGCTCTAGGGGTGGAGTTCTTGACGGGGGATCAGCCGCAGGGGAAAAAATGGGGATCACAGGATTCAAAGTCGGGAAAGAAGGGGGGAGCGAAAGTCAGCGAGGGACACTACGGCAGGAGTCAACCTCGGGGATTCCCCGAGCAGGTTGTCCTGGCCAACTAAATGTGAAGGGGCCAAAGGAATAACAGGGGGTCAAGACTACAAAAGATGTTTTTAAAGAGGTGTTGCCCAATGTGGCTGACGCCTAACCTGGGCCGAGGGACCGCATAAGGGATGGAGAGGGGTTGGACAAAACTCACCTGAGAACGTTCAGCTGTCGGCACGGTCTGACAGAGGACGTCCCGAAGAAATCTAGCGGGTCGAAACGCTCAATTCAGGAAGGAAAGAGTCCAGGAATCATAAAAGGGGGGAGCTCAGAAGAGGGGGGAAGGGGGACCAGGAAAGGTGACGAGGCTGAGGCCCCTTATCCCAGGGAAGGCCCCGCTACAAATAGAGGAAAAACAAGGGACACAATTACTGGAAGCATGGCGGGGTAAAACATTATTTGCCAGGAGACAATTCTTCTCAAACAATAGGAGAGGAGAAAAATAAAGGAAAAAAAGCGGCACACGGGGTGAAATTTCGGAGAGTAGCATTTATCTCTACAGCAACTCACGGAGGATTGATCGGGTGACCTCTCGGGATAATCACAATATCTGTCTATATGACACTAAGGGAAGTTCTCAACGTTTGCAGGAGAGACATCTAAAAAATTCAAGCCCCCTATCCTGGGTTACTGTCGAGGGGGAGGAGTTTCTTCCTAGAAATACTTGTAGCTAGGTCTTCAAAAAAAGGAATAAAATGTGGTTCAAAAAGAGGATAAGAAAGTTGGCTCATGTACTATAGTCTCATCAGGCTCTGGCCTCGATGGGGAAGCTTAAAAAACTCAAGAAGAGGGGGGGGGAAATGATCACCGGGGAGGGAAAGACATGGAAGATGGAAAGTAAGATGAGGGTCGGCACGATGCCGATTGAGGCTTCTTTGCTAGAAAAAAGAGTCGGGGGGAAGAAAGAAAGACGAACAACCAAAAAAAAAAAAAAAAAAAAAAAAAAAAAAAAAAAAAAAAAAAAAAGAAGAGGAAGTGGGAAAAGAGACCGGGTGGGGGCAATGGGAAAAAAAAAAAGGGAATGAAATAGTCGGGCGGCGGGGCTCGGATGGAGTTTCACTCTTATCGGGCAGGGGCACTCTTTCTCTCAAAAAGTGAACTCAGATCTTTTCTAAAAAAGCTGGGGAAGATGCAAAGGGAACATAGCACGACCGAGGAGTACAAGATACGGAAAAACCTGAAATCAGGAACACAAAGGATTGACAATTGCTTGTTTCTTCACTATGATTTGGGGGCCCTCCTTTTCATTAAAGGGGGACAAATAAATATTGAGGGGAACAACTGGCGGGGTTAAGGGGAAATCAGCCGACGAAAGTCACATCTGACGCGATCCCTATAAAGAAGCTGACATAAGGAACGAAGGAAAAAGGGAAAGGGGAACTAGGAAGAGAAGGGAAAGTGATGGAAATAACTGGGCCCAAGACGAAAAGCAAAGGAAACCACCCCTCTTGAGCGACTTCGCCCACATCTTTGCACAGGGGGAAACATTTCGTTGTTCAAGGAGAGTCTAGGAAGCCAGGGGAAAGAGGGGCAGAAGAAGAGTTTGTACAGCGAAAGCCGAACCGCGGGAGGCTTTGCACGACGCTACGGCCTGTCCTCAAAAAGTCTATGGCAGCCTACTGGAAGGAAGGGGATCGTGAAAAACCACAAAGGGTTCGGCGGAAAAAAGGAGGCAAAAAAAATGCTTAAAGGGGATCTCGCGAAACTGGTGAAGAACCGAAGGCCGGCGGCACGGTCCTCGCAGATATTCAAAAAAGGGAAACACAAGGAAGAAAAGGGAAAAAAAGGCAAAGATAGGGAACAACACAGTTACTTCTAGTCAATCACGGCTCCTTTTGGACAAAAGGGAATAAAGGAAACCAGGGGGAGGAAAACTAAGAGACCGAAAAACCGAAACTGAAACTCACATCAGGCTTGAACATATCTCACAGGGACACTTTACCTTGCCTCCCTAGAAAGGCAAGGTTTTATATTCACGGGAAAGGGGGGGAAAAAGGGTTGGGGGAAGATCCCAAAGACACTTCAGGGGGAATAGCTGCCCAACTGGAGGTGAAAGAGTAAACAACAACAACGGTATTAGGGGGAAAAGATATATATACCTTGGGCAAATGAATACATGCTTGGTTGGGGTGGGGGGGGGAAAGATATAAAAAGAAGGGCTTAAACTCAGAAGATTCTAAGGGGAAAAAGAGGGGCAAGGGAGGGGCGGAGATATTGTGTTTGTGTAGTTTGATTTTTCGAATCGGGTCTTTGTTGGGGAGGGTCGATCTGTAAAAAAGTGGCTTGCCCGGTAGCGAAAAAAAAGGTTGGATAAGAGGACTAAAGGGACGGGGATCTAGGAGGGTAGCACTTATTTGAGGAGTCCGTCTTTCTGTGTGTCAAAACGTGTGGACCTCGAGAAAGAAGAATGAGGGGGAGAACCAAAAGTCGAAGAAACCAATGACGGGTTTGGAAGAACAGGGGCCCGCCGGAAGGAGGGGCGTTAAACTTCCAGTACGTCCTAGAATGAGGCCAACTGAGAGACGGGGGAACATCAACCTGTCGGTGTTTGCTTAACTCTGACAACGAAGGGACGGCAGCCGCGGGGCAGGGAGTTTCTGCAGTCAAAAGAACATTTAGCTGAGAACACTACCTTGGCATTTCTCTTAAGGGGGAAAAAAGGGCATATGGGTGCGGAAAAGGAAGAGGCAAAAGGACAAGATTAGATCCAGAACCGTATACCTACATGCGGTCTACTCTCTAAGTCGTTCGGTGAGGATTCGCGGGAGATCCATTCAGTGAAGGGGAGGTCGTGGGAAGGGTAACGAGGGAAGGCCTTCCACCGACCTTTAGAAGAGAGTTGACCCATTAGAATAAGACTTCAACCGAGGAAAGAAAAAAAAAATATTGTCAGGAATGTGGATGGGCATTCAGGCGTCCTATTGATGGTTTAACGTATACTACCCGTTTCTATGATTGTTCACCTTAAGATAACACTTCTAGGAGAAAAAGAAAGGTTCGAGAAGGGGAACTAGCCCATAGAAAAATAACGGGGCCCGAGATCAGCTTAAACGAACTCCATCTCTATCACGGGGGAAAACCAAAAGGGTGACATTGAAAATAAGGAACGAAGTAGATGGGAAGAGTCGCAGATGGAAAGACCCCGTGTATTGTAAGAAAGACAATCATACTTCTGCAGAGGAGACCCGCAGACTTCGGGACCGAAATCTCGGGGAAAAAGGATCGAAGAGAAGGGGGAGAGGTGGGAGGGTTGACAGGGTAATTGCGTCGTCAACATCTCTCACGTAGCGCACTGAATCATCTCTGAAACAGAATTGGGAAAAAAATCTAGGAGTTGAGGTAAAAGGCTGCAGCTCTTTCTAGAAGCCAATCCTCAATTCGCCCGCACCATATTATGGGGTGAAAGAGGCGAAGTAAGGAGGAAATAGGAAGGCACACCTTTCTAACGCCCTTAACCCGTCTTTCACATCGCGAAATGATAAAAGGGTCTGGGATAAAAAGACAATCAGAACGATGAAAATCAGTTCTTGAGGAGATTTCCTGGGCAAACAGAATATCACGGATCAGAAGGAAAACTTAAAAGTATGGGGGGAAAAGGTACAGGGGGAAATTGAGAACGCTCGCCCTTTCAATTTTCTTCCAGAAATTGTGAAGACGGGCCCAATCCTTGTAACCACGAAAATGTTCGGTTAAGGGTTGGAGCGGGGCAGAAAACTCAAGGGAAAACGGAAGCCGGGGATACTGGGGAGGGCGGCTCGTTCAAAGGCGCGCACCTCCATCTCCTAGCGGGGGGACAGTTTAGGAGCTGACAAAGAGACCGAGAGCTTGAAAAATTGAGCGACGGAAAAGCCGATTGGAGGAGGGGACTGTGCGAAGCTAATCAATACCTAGGAGGTTTTAAGGGGGGGAAAAAGGGGAGGGGGAATGAAAAAAAAACCGATGGGAACCCTGACTTTTATACAGTGGGGGAACAAGGATTCTTCCACCCAGCTGCTGGTAGGACTTTGACACAAGAAATCTGGAGAAAGGGGAAGGTCGAGGGCCAGACAAAAGGCGGACTCGGTTGACGGGAAGGAGGTTCCGGTGTGTGACCATTACTAAAGGAGGCTTAGCGGGAAAAAAGAACCAAATTGAGGGGGAAGACGTGAATACAGCGCCATCCATCTCCCTGAGCATCGGGCATCCCTCAAACAAGAAAGCGGAAGAAAAGCTGGGGTGAGGGGGACTTAAAGCGAGATGCCCTGGAGGGATGCGGTTTTTTGAAACTCAGATTCCTATTACTGGGAAAAAAGTTCAGAAGAGCTCAAAGGAGGAGGATTAAAATAGAAGATAACTGGAGGCAAGAAAAATGGTGGGGATTCTCTGAGGCTAGGGGGTCCAACCTTAATCGCGATCAGACATGGAGTAATTTAAAGGCCCAATTAATGTGTGAAGGAGGGAGAGGGCGGGCAGTGGTTTTTTATTTCTGCCGCAGTTCTAGAAAATGGTCCTTGAGGAAAAAGAAAGAAAAAAGTTCAAAAAAGGGGGAGAAAAGGAAAAGAAGAAATGGCCACAGGCAGGCCAGGAGTAAACACCGGTTAGTCAAGAACGATTTTGAACTTGCACAATCGCAATCGGGGATCAAGGTACAACATCTGGGAAAAGGGAGAAATCTGGGAGAAAGAGATGTGGCAGGGAGTTACCTCCTAACCGGGGAAATCGGGGATTTTCCTCATAAAAAAGTATCCGCTCTGTGTCCCAAACACTCACCTATACCAAAGAGGGAGGCAAGGAAAAACCTACGGAGAAAAAGAAAAAAAAAATTCTGGGGAAAGAAGCTGAGGAGGTGGTCAGCATGTAATGGTGCGTCTCAACTGTCACCCTAGAGGAAATTGGTCTATTTCCCTTTGAACTGAGGTCAAGTATCCCTTGCTAGGCTCCGACATAGCCGAAGAACGTCAACAAAAAGGAATACAAATGGCGGGGGGGACCAGTATTTGGCCGGCGCGTCGGATAACATTGCGGATTGAGATGGTAAACGTTAAAATTCAAACCAGCGGCAGGGTGAGGGGGCGAAGGGAGAGGTGGACAGTCAAATCCCACTGGGCTGGTTAGAGGGGTGATCGCTGACTGAAAAAAAAGCTCTGTAGGAATGGGGGAGAGAAGGAAGTAGGGGGTCCTACAAGGGAAAAAAGGACGCCTCCGCGTAAAGGAAAATCCTCGTCGGTGAGGAAGGTCGCGCATGGGCTTCTGAAATAGAAAAATGCTGCGAGTATTCAAGGAAGAGGGGTTTCAGATTGAAGAGGAAGAGGGAATAAGTCAAATAAGGAATCTGGAATGAAAAGGTAATCTTGAAATGACTCAGGGACCAGGCTAGGGGCGCGATCACCTCGTTTACGAGAGAGTGCTCGAAAGTGAAGACGATTCAAGTTCTACCAAGAAAAGTGGAGAAGCGCCAAAAAGAGATTTGGAGACGGGGGGGGAGGGGGAAGGTCACAAAAGAAGGGGTCTCTGAGGAAGCTATCTAGGTCTTTCAATCTTATCGGCGCGTATGCAGGGCGCTCCGTGAAAGGAAGCAAAGGTCGGGAGTGGGAGGAGAAGGGGGAAAAAAAAAGGGCTTTAATCAAAGAAAAAAGAGTCCGCCTGAGAGGGGGAACTCCCAAGGATTTGAGTCTAGTTGTGGAGACCGAGGAGTTGCCCTCACGGGGGGAGAACTCATCTATGAGGAAAAAAGGTGGACGGGTACGAAAAAAAAATCGACTGGGGAAAACGAAGAACTACCTTGGGGAAAGGAAGTTCTAGGAGGGGAGCCCGTGCCCTGGCTTTCTACTTTCTTCTTCTCGAAATTAGGGTCCTCTTAAGGGGGAAACAGAGAGGATCGGAGGGAAGAAACACAGAGTGCACCAATGTCCTTGTTAGACAAGTGACGTCAAAGAACTCCTGTAACGCGAGAAAGGTAGTAGTTTTTTTAAGAGAACCGCCGACTGACATATGGAAAAGCGGGGGGGGGGGAGTTGCAAAAGGAGGGGTGGAGATTAACCTTATCTTCACCAAAACGCTTGCTGGCGGCAAACTTAGAAAAAGAGAAGGGTCTAAAGCTGGGGGGGGAACAAGTACTTGAAAAAAAAACCTGTCAGCTGACGCTACTGTGCAAAAAACGAATGATCTAACCAAACAAAAACCGGGCGGAAGCACTAGGGAGAGGGGGGGGAACCGTTTAAAGGTCGGAAGGAGGAAACAGAGGGAAAGACGAAACGGAGACCGGGGACGTACTATCGAACCGCAAACGAACTAGTCCGCCTAAAAAAGAAAAAGTTTACCAATCTCCGAAAATTCGTCCATAAGAGGGGGGTAGGGAGAGGGAAAGTTCGGGGAAAACAAGCGCGCCGCAACTATTCCCATCCAGAGAGAGCCAACTGGTATAAAAAAAAAAGGAGAAAGAGAAACAGTTGGAAAGGGGGAGGGGAGGCCGTCGGCAAAGAAAAAGAAAACGGGTAAGATCCAGTATAAAAGAACAGATATGAGGCAATTCAAGAGCGGAGGATATTTTACAAACTTTGGGGGATTGAGGGAAATTCTTCCAGGTGGGGGTAATCAGCGGAGAAAGGAAATTCGAAGGTGGATGCGAATCAAAAAGTGCAGCAAGCAGTAAAGGGGAAGCTCAGTATTCTTGTAGCACTTCAGGCGTCAACGCTTTCTTCTGGGGGGCTTGGGTGAAGATCGATTCTGGGGGGGGAGTAGAGAAGTCAGAAGATTGGCGAGAAGTAGAAGCGAGAAAGGAGAAGGGTTGAAGACGGTGTGGAGACCGCACGACGGGGGGCTTTCCCACGAAAATACAATCTCCCAAAAAGAAAGATCGGGAGGGGAGGGACGTCCAGAAAAAAGGACCGTCGTGGAGGGGTCAGATTGTTAACGGAAAATTGTCCTCCGGAGAAAGTCTTTAGTCCAAGTCGAAGGTGCGCTAGAACACTACCGAAGAGGGGTCTCCATATGTGTGGGGGAGGGAGATGGGAGGGGAAGGGTTTCTTTCATCCAGGACAGGACATAGTTCGTAAAGCCCCCGTAAAAGAAAGAGGTTCTCCAAGGTCGTTCCCATTACTGGGGGAGGCTTCGCTCGAGGGACGATGGGACGGCGGAAAAGTCAACCAAAAACGGGAAGCCTCCGTGATTTTTCCCATGGCACATTGACATGAGAACGCATCGACTGTCAAGGGGAGACGGTAAAAAGATTGGGGAAGAAAAAGTCTACCGCAGTTATAGGAAGTTGAACCTGAGAACCAAAGAGAAAAAAAGGCCCGAAAACCAGGTGCGTTAAAGTTAAAGTCGAGGACCATCTGGAAGATCCGTCCTCTATCATCATTGAAAAGCTCGAGCCTTCCTACCTCGAAAGGCCCCTTGGGGTAGAAACGGAGGGATTGGGGACATACGTCCGTGAGAAATGTATCCATTCGGTATTGGGAAAGAAAAAAAACGGAAGGGTCGATGGGCGCCAATCGTAGGGAATCAGAAAAGTCGGATCTTTCTTACGTGGGGGAGAAAGAAGGGCCTGGAGTGAGGGGAAAAGAAGGAGAAAAAGTCGTCCAAAGACGGCCCTAGTCAAGTCTTA
>Ga0179593_1781771_pt1 | contig 10147 bp, 20 predicted proteins | sample CZODoug2_1_08_16_FD_185931 | JGI IMG/M metagenome (GOLD analysis project Ga0179593, IMG submission 185931) | Vadose zone soil fungal communities from Angelo Coast Range Reserve, California, USA - CZODoug2_1_08_16fungal (PacBio error correction) | ecosystem: Environmental > Terrestrial > Soil >...
AAAAAAGGCGGAAATTTGGGAAAGGAAACCAAAAGGAAGACCTTGAGAGTCGGGGGTTTAAAAAGGATATGAGCCTCCAAGTATACAGGGTGTCGCTTCCAGGGAACGGCCGCCTGAAAAAAAAAAAAAAAACCTGACTGGGGGAAAAAAGTGATTAGAGGAAATGGAGGGAAAAAAATCGGGGGGAAAAGGGAAGTGATGGGGGGGAAAACCCATGATGGTTGCAAGGGCCGCTTTGCCACCGAGGGGGGACAACGTATGGGGGAAAAAGAAAAGGCGAGAAGGGTTTGCTTGGTGGCGAAAAGAGAAACTCCAGGTGGGGCTGAACAGGGCTGACGGCGCGCAAAGTGAATGCCCGAACCGAATAAAAACTCACCCCGTAGGGGTCCTCCGAGGGAAGAGGGGGGGGGGGAGACGAGGAAAAACAAATCCTGATAAGCCCCACCTTTCATCCATCGCTCAAAAGGGGGAAGAACTCACAAGAGGGGGAAATGCCCCGGAGGAAGTGAACATGAATGATTACGTCAAAAAAGGTCCCACGGGGAGGAAGACATCCTGAGGGGAAGAGGATCCGGAGAAAATAAAGGTGCAGGGAAGGGCGGAATGCTAGAGCATCAACCCCCGCCTGCCAAGCCTGGTTCAGGATAACGAATTTTTTTTGGAGAAAACTGAAGGAGGAACGACAAAGGGAAAATTCGAACGGTGGAAAGAAATGAGTTTTGGGGGGGACGCTACACCAAGTGGGGCTCCTGCCGGGGCACTAAGTAGGTTTGGAAAACCAAAGGGAAGAAATAGAGGGGGGGATAAAAGAAAAAAAGGGAAACCTTTCGGAACCACACCATGCCGGTTTAACCGGGAGGGGTTGGCAAACAAAAAACTAAATAAAAAAACACAGGCCTCTAATGGACGCATTGAACGAATCTCAGGGAAAGATTCGCAAAAGAATCGGGGGGAGGTGGGCAGGGGGAGGCGAACCCTCTTTAGAGAGGGGAAAAAAGAAAAGGGGAATGACCGTGGGGTGAAACATTTGAAGAGCGGAACCGTTCCGTGGGGAAGGGTCCGGCAGCAACGAGAAGGGAAATACAAAGGGGCGGAAAAAGTGTGTAGACCTGTCTCTGGATGTCCAGGAGAGAAGGAAAAAGGGGTCTCAAGAAGAACGCGGTGTTGGGGTACAGGAAGTCCCGTGGGGAAGGGTGTGGAACGCTCTGATGGAACTCTCCGGAAAAGAAGAAAAAAACATCTACAAAGTTCGGGGGGAAAAGGGAAAGGCCGTCCGAAAACCCTTTCCGCAGCCCCATAAAAAGGGAAAAAAGCTCAACACCCTGAAAGAAATTCATCGAGAAAAGGGGAAACCGTAGTCGAGGAGAAGGTGGGGCTAAGTTCCTCAACCATAGGTGCAGCTCTGTAGAACAGGGGGGAAAGGCGGGCCAAAGGGGAGAAAAATCAACCGTGCAGGAATCTTTTGGGACCCCTAAAGGAAGTTTAACAAGAAACTGATTAAGGTGACGGTGACCAGGGTGCAAATGGGGAGGCACTTGGCAAATGGGGGGTTCTGGAAAGGGAAGCAATAAGGTGGTGACCAAGGGCAAAGGCAGCCAAACACGAGAGAAAAGAACGTCGTAGCGAGCACTTCAGAAAAAAATAGGTTAATGATTTACGGGGGGAGGTTGAAAGGACGAAAGGCCGTTTGTTTTTTCAACATAGGGAGAAAAAGTTCCAAGAGACAACCGAAGATATGAGGGGATAGGGGATGGGGGCAGGACAAGGGAAGGGGACAGCAGCATTCGTGGACCCTTTATCGCAAGGAGGAAAGCAGGGGAAAAAGGAGTCAAAAAAAAACAAGTATGGGAAGGAAAAAAGAGAGATATTCCATGATCAGAATCTAGGTAGAAAGGCTACAACGAACAGGGTATCCCAGGTCACCTGTCCAGACGACCCGTAACGGCCTACCTATAGAAGTTTAACAAAACGCCCTGGAGGGGGGAAAAAAACAGAGGGGAGAACATCCTTTACAGGAAACGTACCGCATTTAGAAATGAATGTGCGATACGTACGGTTTCCGAAAAATCCCAAGAGGGGGGGGGGGAAAACTTGGACGAGGCTGCACCCAACACGAATTCATTGACAGTTTTCCAGAATTGGATGAAAAGCTCCGAAAACGCCTGGTAAAAGAAGGGAAATCCGGACGGGTAAAAAAGAGGGTCAAAAAAGAAGAAAGAACATTACGGGAATTGTGGGAAGCATTACGATTGAAAGAGGGAAACGGACGGGGGGGGGCAAAAAACTGCAACGATTGGTGCGGCCATTGAGAGGTGAGTAAAAGAAGCGGAGTAGAAAGGGGCCCAAAAACACCCAACCACACAACGAGGTAGAGAGGGGAAGAGGGTGAGAGAGGGGGTGGAGGGGGACGGGGGATGAGGAGGGAAAGGGGATTGGGGTGGGAGTGGGAGGGGGGGGGAGGGTGGGGGGGGGGGAGAGAGTGTGGGGTGTATGAAGGGAAGGGGGTGTGAGGGTCGGGGGGTGGGTGGTGGGGAGTGGTGTGGGGGGGGGGGGGGTGGTGGGGGGGGGTTGTGGGGAGTGGGGGAGAGGGAGTGAGGGAGGGGAGGTCACCAGGGTTGGACAGACGGGGGGGGGTGTGGGGGGGGGGGGGGGGAATAAGGAAGGGAGGGGGGGAACGAGGAAGAGTGGGGGGAGAGGGGGAGGATTGGCGGGAGGTGAAGGCGGACGTGGGGGTGGGGGGTGGGGGGGTGTTGAGGAGGGCGTGGGAGGGAGTGGGGAAAAGGGAAAGGGGGGGGTGAGGGTGGGGGGGGAGGGGAGGGGGAAAATAAGAGGGGATGGGAGGGATAAGGGGGGGGAGGGGGTGTGTGATGGGGGGGGGGGAGGAGGGGTGGGGTGAAGGATGAGGAGGGGCGGGGAGGGGGGGGAGGGGGTGAGTGGAAGGGTGGGGGGGGGTGGGTGAGAGTGGGGGGGGGTGTGGGGGTGGAAGATGAAAGGGGAGGCGGGGGGGGAAAAATGGGATGGAAGGGAGGGGGAGAGTGGGGAGGGAGAGGGACGGTAGAGTAGGTTGGGGTGGAAGAGAGGGGGTGGTGGAGGGGGGGGGGTGAATGGGGAAGGGGTGGGGGGAGGGGACGGTGAGAGGGTGGGAACGGCATGGATGGGGGGGGAGGTGGGGGGGAGAGGGGGGGAAGAAGGAGGGGGGGGGGGGTGGTAGGGGGGAGGGGAGGGAGTAGAATGGGGGGGGAGAGGGGAGGGGGGGGGGAGAAGTGGGTGGGGGTAGATGGTCGGGGGGGGGGGGGGAGAAGGGGGGGGGGAGGGGGGAGTGGAGTAAACGGTGAGGGTTAGGAAGGGGCGGGGGGGGGCAGGTGTGGGGGGGCGGTTATGAAGTAAGGGGTAGGTAAGGTAGAGAAAGGAGGGGGGTAGGGAAGAGAGGGAAGGAGGAGGCGGGGAGTGTAGGAGGGAAGGGGGGGGGGAGGGGGAGGTAGGAGGGGGGAATGGAGGAGGGAGAGGGGGGGATAGGGGTTTGGGGGAGGGGGGGGTGGTGAGGAAGAGTGGAGGAAGGAGGGAGGGAGGTAAGGAAAGGAGGGAGGAGGCGAGGAGGAGAGAGAAGAGAGCGAGGATGTGTGGGGGGGGGGAGAAAATGTAGTAGAAAAAGGTGGTAGGGGCAGGGAAGGGGGGAAAGGGGAAGCGGGGGAGACTTGTGGGGGAGAGGAGCGTGTAGGTGGTGGGGGGGGAGGGGGTCGAAGTGGGAAGGCACGGGTATTGGGAGAGAAGGGGAGAGGGGGGAGGGGAGGGAGGGAGGGGTGGGGGGGGTGGGCTGTGGGGGGTGGGGGGAGGTTGTGGGGGGGGAGAGGTGGGCTGGAGGGGGGGTAGGTGAAAGAAGGGGGTGGAGGGAGGGGGAGGGGGGGAGGGGGGGGGTGGAGGGGGGGAGAGGAGCAAAGTGGAGGGAAGAGAGCTTGAGAGGGAGAGGGCGCGGAGGTAAATGGTGGGGTGGAGAAAGGGGGAGCCGGGGGAGGAAAGGAAGGTGAGGGGGCAGGGGGAAGGGGGAGGAACACAGGGGGGGGGGGGAAGGATAGGAGTGCGGGGCGGATAAGGAGGTGGGAAGGGGGAGGGGGTGAGAGGGGGAGGGGGGGGGAAGGGAGGGAGGGAGGGGGGGGAGGGTGGGTAGGGGATGGGGGGGGGAGGGGTGAGAGAGGGGGGGGGGCGGGGGAGGTTGGGGGTGGGGGGTAAAGAGGAAGATAGGGGGGGGTGAGAGGGGTGGAAGGCGAGGAGGGTGTGAGGTGGTGGGGGGGGGGTGGGGGGGGGAGGGTGGGCGAAGAAGTGTGGGAGGAAGGGTGGGGGGGGGGAGGGAGAGTCGAAGCAAGGTGGGAGGGAAGGGGGAGAAGGGGTTAGGGGGGGGGGGGGGGGGAGGGGATGGAGAGGGGGGGAGTTGGGGGGGTGGGGGGGAGGGGGGATGAAAGGGGAGTGGTGGGGGGGGAAGGAGAGGGGGTAAAGTGTAAAAGGGTAGGGTAAGAGTAGAGTGGGGAGGGGAGGTGAGGTTGGTAAGGGGGAGGGGGAGTGGGAGGAGGGAGGGAAGATTTGGGGGGGAGTGAGGGGGGGCGGGAGGAAGAGAGGGGGGGGTTGGGCCAAGGATGGGTCGGGGGGTGGGGGGGGGGGGGGAAGGGGGAAAATAAAAGGGGGGGTGGTGGGGGGGGGGGGTGGGGGGGGGGGGGAAGTTTCGCGAAGGGTGGGGGGAAAGGTAAGGGAAGTGGAAGAGGGTGGCTCCCAAAAGAAAAAAAAATGACCACCAAAAAAAAGACTACACTCCACAGAAAAAAAACCCCCCCAAAAAAAAACCCCCAAAAAAGAGGGGGATCTATTAAATAGGGTGCTTCCCTTAAATTTTCATTCTAATGGTTCCGGGACAGGGAAGGCATGCCGCTCTGAAAAGGAGATGGGGATCGTCTTCTTTGAATTATATGACAAGAATATCCCGTGAAAAAGACACGGTACTAAAGGTTTAAAAACAAAAAAAGTAAGGGGTCACTTACCGGACTACCTTTACAAAAGCCTAGAGCATTGTCAACCACTTTTCAAAAAGAGGAACTTGGAAAAACGTAAAACGGATTTCTGAGGCCGACCACGTGAAGGACACCGCTCGGGAACGGTAAAAAAGTGCAAGGGAAAAGCTATGTGGGGGTAAGGAAAGGGGGAAGCCCCTTCCCTAGGTCTCAACGAATCCAGGGGAGTGGGCGATCCGTCAAAGAAGGAGGAAAGGCCCCGGAGGGAGAGGCCCCATTGGGGAAAAAGTGGAAAAGTAAAAAAGAGGAGGCGTGTTTTAGAACGGTTTTCACACCGGGGCAAAAAGGGGGTTGCCGCAAAGGGAAACAGGAAGGGTGTGGGGAACTGCACACGAGGCCTCTATGTGAGGCAGGCACCTAATTTCAAAAATCAATGAAAAAGAAGGCACAAGGAGAAAACATAAGGAAGTTTGGTTGCCTCAGGGAAAGCCCGTACTTTGCAGGTGAAAAAAATCGGCATATAAGGGAAGCCGGGCTGGATAAGAAGGGAAAAGTATTAGGGCGAAAAAAAGGGGGGACTAAAAAAAAGGATATACACACGTGTCAAGTTGGGGGGGCGGATCTACCAGCGGGAATGCAGGGTGGGCCTCAGGACCTCAGGAAAAAAAAGAGCGGGGAAATAGGAAAAAAATCGGTCCCAGAAAAGGGAAGATCGAAAAGGTTCTCCTCTAAAGGGGGAAAAAGTTTAACCGAAGGGGGGAATGGTGGGGGGGCACATAAAAAGGAGGGGGGTTTGTGTAAGCGAGGAGGGAGAAACCATGAGCCCCGCAAGAGAAGGGAAAACTACAGGGGGGTGGGGTGACGTTTGAGAGGGGTTCGGTCAGGGGGCGGGGGGGGATCTCAGGGAAGGAAAGTAGCAGGGAGCCGGGTATTTCGACAAAAGCAACGTACGATTTAAAAACCTCCGCCAAGGCCTCTGGTAACGGCAGCGCCAGAAGATCAAAAGGGGGGGGCGGAAAAGGGTTGGAACATCTCAAAAGTGGGAAAAGATCGCCAATTCTCGAGAAGGGGGGGGGCCAGACGGTTTTGTTGGAAAAGGGGGGTCCCGCCGCATCTAAAAGGTTCCTTGTCAAAAAAAACTCAAGAGAGGGCTGGGTAAATAAAAAAAGTCAAAGCAAAATAAAGGGGTGGGCTTGCTGGCCCAATTCCGCAGTGTTTCATGGGGGGGGGGGGGGCTCACTCTAAACAACGGAGGAAGGGAAAGAGTAGGAAACGGAGGGTAGAAAGGGGGAAAAAGGACCAAACCCTCCGGGGTCCCGTAGCTGCTGGTTCCCAAACCAGTCTATTATCGAGAAGATACACTTTTTTTCGCTGGCAAGTCGGCGCTGCAAAAAACAGGGAGTGACCAAGTGAGGGAGTTCTCGGAAAGGAAGGGTCTAACTTAAGTGGAAAATAAATCCGATTTTTGCCCGAAAAGTGGCCCAGAAAACGGGACGGAAAAGAGATTGGGGGGAAAAAAGCAACAATAGGACTTTGGACATTTTGGCTTCCGGGGACGGCTCCAGGTTGGGGGGGGGGTCTGAAGGCTGGGGAGAAGGACACGAAGCACCCCATAACAGGAAAAAAACTTTCACCAGGGTTTTTTTCGGGAAGGGGCGGGAGCGGGGGGGGGAGAGCAAAGAGTCTTTTACAAAACAAAAAATGCCCGAAAATCCACGGACGCAGGAAAAGTAAAACGTACGAGACGGCGTAGCGGGAAAAGGCAGAAAGAGGTCCTTACTGGAAAAACAGGAGGACCTGGGGTTAAACCGGAACGCTAGTTGATAGCTACAGGGGAGGGGCGGCCACCATCATTGTGAGAGAACAAGCCAAAAAAAAGGAAGGGCCACAACGATAGGAGTATAGTGTGGCCAACGGAAAATAAAGAATCGGCTATCAAAAAAAAGAGGGCCATGCAGGGAAAGGGTTGGCACGAAAAAAACAGCGGCATATTTCAAGAAAAAAAGAGAAAACACTTCAAGGGAACGGCTTGTTTAAAGTCTGACAGGGGGGGAATGAAAAAAAAGGGGGAGCCACCCATGAGGGTTGTCCGACTGGTGGGGTAAAAATGAGAAGTTCAAGAGGGGGGGGGTGGATAGGTGGGTTTCTAAAAAACATGAGAACCGTTCTGAAAACGGGGATGCCGGTGAAAAGGTGAGGGGTTTGGAAGCAAAAATCAAGGTAAGACCCAATCTCCTCTAATGCCCAAAGGTGAAGCTTTCCTGGAGGGGGAAGCGTCAATAATGGAGAAATTGGGAGGCTTTAAAAAAGAGGGGGGGGGGGCCTCTGGGAAAAGGGAAAAAAATATATCCGGGAAAGTTCCCTTCCCGGTCCAGAAGGGAAGGAGCGTGGCCACGGGAAGGTTTAGTTAAGAACAGAAAGTCCGAAGGAGGGAAAAACGGGCAGGGCAAAAACGTAAAAGTGCTTAAAGAAGATAAGAGGAAGGAGGGAAGGAAGGAAGGGGCGTAATTCAAAAGGCTGTTACCGTTGGAGTCGGGCCGGGTTGGTTTTTGGAACACCGAGGACTGAGTAGAGCAAAGAAAGAACAGGGGCACCGTTTAGTGGGTTTTTGCGAAAGGGCAATGAAGGGGGGGGCCGAGAAAGACCTTCCTCCAAAAAAATCACACCGAAAGTAAAAAAAGGGGGAAGATTGCCATGAAACGTTCCCCTTTCAAAGGACTCTTGTGCAAGGAAGCAACCATAAGTTGCAAAAGGCCGAAAGGGCCTGTTTTGGAAGCGGGCAATCAAATGAGACCAACAATGGACAAGGGAATGTCTCAGGTGAAGCCAAGAAGGGGTAACGAAAATCTGGGGGGGGGGAATTTGAGGTGAAACAGGCCGTGAAAAAAGGGAAATTCGCGGAGCGGGGGAATCCAAGGGGGGAAAATGAAGGAAGAGAGGGGGTGGGGGCCAGCAAGACGCGCAAGCTGCCGGGGGAGTCAAAGTGGTAAGTAGCTGAGGTTCATTCAGGAGGGTTGGGGGAGGGAGGGTTACAGGTTCTTGGGGGATGCCCGGAAAAAAATGTCCGGGGGTGTGTGGGGTGTTTTAACATATACGGAGTTGTGGGTACCTAGATCTTGAAAAGAGGTTCGGGAGACCTGACCGAAAAAGGGGAGACCCTGCGGTAGGGGTGGGGATCCTTATCGACGATGCTTGGGGGACATCAGTCTAGAAACAAACAAGAAAAGGGAAGGGAAAAGGGGGATAAAAAGGGGGACATGATCAAAAGATCTGATAAATCCCACTTAAGGCGCTGGGTCGCAAGGGCTGTGGGGGGACCTTGCCGCAAGGGAAAAGAAAAAAAGTCCTAACAGTCAATGGAGAAGGGCTAACTTTCGCAAGATTGGAAACCACCCAGGGCGAAGAAACAGAAATGAGAAAGGGGGGAAAAGAAAAAAACTGAAAGGGCCCAGCGAAGGTGTTCCTTTGACGGAAAAAATCGGTGTTGGGACGAAATTAAAACAAAGCTCGGCCCCTTCAAAAACGTTGGGCGGTGGAGAGAAAGAACCTTGGGGATTGCCAAGCGCCCGGAATTTCGTTAAAAAGGGGGTACAAGGAAAAAATTCCAAAAACAAGTAGCGGAAATAGGGGCAAAAGAAGGAAAGGAGTGGGGTTTTGTGAAATTCCCGAATCAGGCCCGCGAAAGGCCGTGCAGAGGGAAAAGGGATGGTGCAGAAAAAAAGACCACGTATTACCAGGGGTTGGAGAAACGAAAGGAAAAGGGGGGATCGGGTGAAAGGAAAAGGTCGTAAAGATGGCTAAAGGAGGGGTTTGGGAGGGACTACGGCCGGGGCCCCCGCTTCTGGGAAAAGGGGGGAAGATGGTTTAGAAGTTGTCAAAACGAGCGGAGACGGTGACCACCAACTTCCCAAATACTTTAAAAACTGGCACAAGCGTGATAAGAAACTTCCCTATAGAATGGGCAAAAGAGGAGGGGATCCCCCATGGGTAAAATAATACGTTCAACTTAAAAGGGACTTGACACGGACCGTAAGAAAAAAAAAAAAGGAAAAACAGGGACACGAAAGATGGGAACCCGGAAGGAAAAGGAAACCGGAGGGGAAAAAGGAGAAAAGGAAAACCCATGAACAGGCCGAGCCCATTCCGAAAGTGCTATCCGAAAAAGGGAGCTGCGTAAGGCGGAACGGGAGGCTTTGGGGTGTATTTCGGGTAAAAGGGGAGGGCGGGAACGTTTGTACCAGGTAGGTGGTTTTCGAAAAAGTGGTCGTCAAAAAAGGGGTTGTGTCAAACAAAAAAGACGAGGGAAAGTCTGGGGAGTTAAGGGTTGGTTAAAAAAAAAGCATTGTCAGGGGTATTCTGATGGAAAAAAAAAAAAAAAAAAACTTAACCAGCAGGTTGGAAGGGGAGAGGCTAAGGAAAACTGCCGCGAAAGGGGCAGGTGGAAAAGATCGAAGGGACCTTATTAGAAAAAGAAAGAAATAAAAAGGATGATTATGTCCGGGGGCAAAAAGTCAGAGAAAAAAAGAGTTGCCCTGAATTCAGTGGGAATGCACTGGGGCGGTCAGGCAATTCCATTAGGTGCTCCGCCCCTCCGGGCAAAAATAGCTTGAAAAACAAAACACTCAAGAGGGAAGTGGGGTGGGAAATACTGCACCAACCAACGCCCTACAGATCTTACCGTGGAAAGCTGAGCGAAGGGGGGGGGGAGGGGAGTTCTCGGGGGGGTTTGTTAAAGACTCTCAAAAGAGAACCGGATGACGGAAAAACTACGGGAGTTTTGCTCCGGTAAAGGACAAGCGGGCCAAAAAAAAGGGAGAGTTCAAGAATGGGGGGGGGAAATCCGGGGGGGGAAAGAGAAAGGAAGAAGAAGAAAAACAAACCATGCAAGACTCTGTCCCCTTGAAAGTTATTCCGGCCAATAAAAAAAATGGCCCCATCATGGGGGGTATGAGTGACAACAAAAAAGAAGGAAAAAAAAAACGGGAGAGCCCAAAGGTCAAAGAAAGAATCACTTTGGTAAAAGTTTTAGGCGAAAGGAAATTCCGCCTGCCAGCGAAAGGGGTATCCTTTTAAAAAAGAAACGAATGGTAAAAAGGAGAGGTAACAAATCCGGAAAGGGGAGCGGGGGGGACGGCCAAATTACCAGGGGC
>Ga0179593_1255439_pt1 | contig 10146 bp, 7 predicted proteins | sample CZODoug2_1_08_16_FD_185931 | JGI IMG/M metagenome (GOLD analysis project Ga0179593, IMG submission 185931) | Vadose zone soil fungal communities from Angelo Coast Range Reserve, California, USA - CZODoug2_1_08_16fungal (PacBio error correction) | ecosystem: Environmental > Terrestrial > Soil >...
CGACCCGAAAAGATCGTTCTTCCAAGCAAAGTGCGGTTAATTCGGGAAGGCGTGCAAGAAAAAAAAAGAAGAAAAATGTGTAATCCTCCTCCGGGCCCTAAATGTCACGTTGATTAAAGGACGCCGTTCTCGGGGATAGTCGCTAGGGGGAGGGCGTAGGCGAGCGGTGGGGGTGAGCCCCGAGAAAAAAGAGGAAATAGAGAGCGAAGCGAGGTCCGAGCGAGAATCTCCTCCTTTCCTCATGGTCGAGCTACTTCTATCAAAGACGCGACATCGGGTCAGGCGTCAGAAGACCTCCGTCTCAGCGGGGGAGCGGAGAGGCGGAAGCTAAGAGAAGGGATGGTAGCAAGCTCAGCTCCTCAAGAGCAGAGTTCTCGCGAGCGAAGAAACAAACTTTCCCGTGAAGATACCTAAAAAAAAAAAAGACGCTCACCCTATGAGAAAGAGCACCACTCAAAAAGACGGATCGCGAGAGAAAGGGAGGCTAAAAAGAAAGGAGAAGGGGGAGAAAGCCGCCGTTGGGCAAAATGGGGAGACCTGAAAAAAAAAGAGCCGAGGTCTCGAGGAGAAAGGAATGTCCATGTCGTCTGGCGTGGGGAAGATGGACCCCAAAACCATACTGGCCGAGTCGGCGACGCGAAGCGACCGGGAGGGGGATCGCGAGGAGGAAGTCGTAGACGATACACCGCCGTAATGAGGTCCATTCCGAGAACCTTCTTCTTCATTCTTGAGCGACGGGAATCTACAGGAACTCAATCATGAAAAAATTTCTATTAAAAAACGTAGTCGTGGAGGCGGATTCCGGGAAGAAAGCGTGGAAAGAATTAATTGATTAATGACGGGAAATGGATCTCAAAAATATTAATTGGTTCTCTGGAAGAACGAGCACGCGAGGGGACTTTGCCTTTTAATACCTCCCTGGAGAAACGAAAATACCGTGGAATCTATCAATTAAGCCCCGATTGGGGAACCGCTCGTCCGAGAGGAGGGGGGCAGTTAAACTTCGAAGCGGTCTCTCGCATTTCGGGTAGGAGGCAACGGGACCCCCCCGGGGGGAGAAGCTAATCAAAAACAATAGAGTAGGCGTTGGTTGCAAAGCAGAAAAAGGCTGATGAAAAGGAGAACGGAACTGATCATGAAAGACAGTTAGAGGAGGCGGGGGAGGGGAGGGAGAAAAAAAAAAAAAAAAGAGTCAGTGGGGGAAAGATAATCTTCCAAACAAAACGTTCCGCACTTTTGATTAGGAAAGGGGTAGGAGGAACAAAAAAAAAGAGCAAAAGGGAGGGGACATAAAAAAAAGGAGGGCGAAAAGGGACGCGCGACGATGAAGCAGAGGTCAAGGGACAACACCTCAAGTCATAGCTTTAACCTTTTCCTATACACCGATTAATGGGAGAAGAGGAGATATGAAGGTGACGAATAAAAAGAAGAGGGAGGAAGGGGAGGGAGGGGAGACTCAGGAAACGCATAAACCTAAGGAATGATTCGGGTCGAGGCGATAAAAGACGCCCTTCAATCTCTTCTCCAGCTGCCCGGGCGTTACCACCTCAAAAAACCGCGCTGCGGACAGGGAGGAGCCGAGACCTAGAAAAGGAGAACCAACCGAAGGGGGGAGAGATGGAGATGGAGAGGTAGATCAGTAGTCTAAAAGAGAGGAACAAGATTTTAACGACAGGGAGAAAAACGGAGAGAAGCGGCTTGTCAGGCAGCGCACGATGCTAGATCTCTCGAAGAAAAATCGTAAAGGGGCTTTAGCCTCCCCACTCGCCCGCCACATCTCAAAAAAGAAAAAAACCCAAAACTTATATAGGGAAGAGAAGAGGGGGGCGGGAGAGAGGGGGGCAGGAGACAGCCGTCGCGGGGGAGCAAAAACCAGAGATCGAGGGCCTCTTCTTTCTAGATGAAAGCCCGATGGAAAAGATTGAAAAACATCTAAAGAACCCGCCAGGGGGGGGGGAACGATAGAAAGGTGAGATAAACAGAAAAAGCAAGTTGAAGAAGAAGTCGAGGAACTAGGAAGAAAAGGCACGTGCAAGGTCGAAAGCAGACCGCCAATTCCTCTCGTCCAGACTTAGGGGGGGCGGTTTCCACGGCCCCGGGCCTTTCTCAGGAGCCGCAATTTCAAAAAAGAAGAACTAAAAATGAAGATCAAAGGGTCGGGGAGGGGGGAGACAGACTAACAAGAAGTGAGAAGCGGCGGGCTCTCCGAGAACTAAGAGACTCTCTTAGAATCTCAAAGGAAAAAGGGGGAACTCGCACGTTCAACATCAGCTTGACGATGGAAGCTACATCAGTAAGGACGGGAAAGGAAAACAACAGAAAAACGGAGGAAGAACGTTTACGAGGAGGACCTCGAATATCGCCGAAAAAAAAAAACGTTCTACCGCTAAGATATCATCCAAAAAGAGAAAGGAAGTCGAAACGCGCAAAAGGAGAAACTAACAAAGCTCCATTGGGATCTTCGGGGCATAAAATCTGACTTTCGGGTACAACAAAACGAAAACCAAGAAAAGGAGGGAAGAAAAAGAATAACCTCCAGGAGGGGGGTCCCTCGGTCAATACGAACGTCGGAGAGCACGAGAAAAAGTCAAAGGAGGAACACGCAAGAGAGAGCGTCCAAAAAATCCTGCTTCAGTGAAGATGTCCAAGGAGTGCGTGAGCTTAAACAGTTGTGAGAAAAAAATCCCGAAACGAGCTCTTTCTCGTCGGGAGCGACCCCCGAAGGAATTCTGAATAAGCAAAACGAAACCGCCAACTCGGTCAAGGAGGAGGGCTTAATACAGCAGAAAGCGTACGTAGGACCTCTAACAGTTCCTTTCGGATCGCTGCGCCCGGGGATAATCGAAATCTCAAGATAAACAAGGAAGGAGAGGGCAGAGGTCGGAAATGGGCAGGGGGGGGGATAGGAGAAAGAAGCGACGCGCGTCCGGAAAATCAGATTGATGCTCTCGTCGGGACGACCGCGATCACAACATCTTGGTTGACAATAACGACGAAGGAAGACAACAAGACAGAAGAAAGGGGAAATACGATAACTAAAAGGGCACGTGACTCTGCCTGTACCTAAATCTTCTTAAAGAGGAGACCCTAAGACAGTCGACCTCACGCACGTCTCGAGGAGATACGAGGGGCTGCAGACGTGAGTGCCTCAAGTGGGAGAGGCAGGGGAAAGCGGGTGGAACAGGGGCAAGGTTGGGGTCGTTCGCTCGAGGAATCTCCTAAAAATTAGCTAGTCGATCGTGCTCTCAGACAAAGAAGAGCAGCCCAAGGACTCGAGCGCTCCCGCTCAGTGGAGTGGGCGCAGCTGATTTACTAACGACAGAAAAAAAAAAAAAGGCGATTTCCACATGCACTAGAGACTGATCGACCGAGGAACATAGGAGGAGCGCACGGAGAGGGAAAGTCTGAGAAGGAGGGGGGTGTCTAACAAAAACCCTCTCTCAATCCTCCTCAGCCGCCGCGCGACTAACCGCGGTACTAAAAATAACCCGATTGATGGCCAAACGAGGCGTCAATTCTCACGTCGCGGGAGAGTTTCCTAAAAACTCCGACCCGAATTGGACACCGGAAATCTTCTGGGCCACGCCGACAGAAAGTACACTATCTGGAAGGGGTAGACAAGCAAGGGAGAGCTTAGGAGCAAGACAGGGAGGACACCTAGCAAGTAGCTCTCCTTGACTGACTCAAGCGGCCAGATTTGAGAGAGAAAAGACGAGGAGGAGTAAACATGGGTGAAGGAAAGGCAAGGGGCAGGGGAGGATCATAGTAGATACTAAACACACCCCCCCACGAATCCACTCCCCAAGTGAAGAAAGGCTGACTAGAGGGAAAAGGGGAGGATATAATCTCCAACAAAAAGGCTGTTTTTCGAAGGACAAAGGAAGAAAACACCACAACTTAGTATTATAAAGGAAAGGTTTCCTCGAAAACGCAGGTGATAGGGAGTTTAGATGAGCACGACGACCTAGCGACGACGGGGATTAGGTCTTTTAAGCGATGGGGGATGGCGGCTGGTCGTCTACTAGATCCTCTACCCGGCCGGGAATGTAAAATGAGGTTCGGGTCACCCGTCGAAGTGAGCAGAGAAATAGATCTTGAATGAGCAAGGGAGTAGAGCTTCTCGCGGGGGACTACTATTAGAAGACCAAGAATCGCGGGTCCTAGGGGAAGGAAGGAAAAAACGGGAGAGAGGAGGGAAACGCGGATTCGGGAAGAGTGGAGGGAAAAAGCGACGCGCAGAAAGGTGAATTCAATAGTCTTTCAATTGACGGATTAGAAAGGAAGCCCGTGCGCGTCGGCAGGGGCAGGGATGCTCCTTCGTCGCGAGCGTTGTGTACCCAGAAAAAGAAAAGAAAGAACTACGAGAAGGAAGACAAGGGCGATGGGGAATAGGGTAGAATCTCGCCGTTAAGGGGAAGTTTTAGATCACTTCATCCGAGCGAATCCCTCGAGGCGTTCGAATCAAAACTGAAAAGAAGGTTAAGAGCGCGCGAGCGCGAGAGCGAGGACTAAAAATAGGTCAAACGGAGAAACGCCAGAAGATCACGCAACTCCGGCGGCGAATAGTAAGGCAGGAAAGAGAACGAAAAAATGGTCCCTTGGCCGATATACAACACACAAGGGGTGAGGCACTCAACAGGAGCGCAAACAGAAACAAAATAGAGGAGAGCTCGAGGACCGTGCTGTTCTGGGGAAGAACTGTCTTTTTGTGCTCAAGGATCCCTCAAAGTTGGGCGGAGAAAGGCATCAAAGGAGGAACTAGGGGGGCCCATGTCGGAGGGAGTGTGCGGGGGAGGTTCACTCTGCCGTAATGTGGAAACCTATCTGTTTGATTCTGCGAATCAGCAAGAGAGGAGGATGCGCGTCCAAGGAAGTAATAAAACGAACACAAAAGCTCAGAAACCCCGGCGGCGGCATTCTTGAAGGAAAAAGCATCATGACAACGAAACTTTAAAAACGAACGGGGAGGAGGATTGGACAGAGCCTTGAGGGAGAAGGACAGGGAAGGAAAATGGGTTCAGGAGGGCTGTGGTTCACTTCCGTGACCGGCAGCAGGCCGCTGCAGGTTCGAGGGAACGAACTCAAGCAAAGGGCCGGGGGAAACGAAACAGGGGCAGACTGGCAACCATCCGTAATAACATCATTGAAACGCCCGTATGGGTGGGGGACCGCCTGTAAAAGAGTAAGCACGGGACTAATAGAGGAGAAGAGAAGTTAGTCAGGGAGGCAAACGAGACAACCGAGTTAGGTAAATTCAAAGTCCAAAAGACCGAAAGAGTAGAGGGCAGTGGGGCAAGAAAATTATTAAAGAGGATAAAAGGGGAAGGGAGAAGGGAAAGTCCCGTTCTCGAATTGGACTTCGCTTTGGGAGACTGAATCTTCGTTAGGGGGAACAGAATCTCGGCCGACGAAAAACGGTCGCTGAAGTCGCGATCGGGAAAGGAAAAGAAAAAGAGCAAAAGTCTTCGAAAAAAGACGCAGGCGTGAAGGGGAGCGCGAAAACGATGAGCGGAAATAGGAATTTCAACCAAAACTGTAAGGTACGAGCGCACCGCTTACAGGGGAAAAAGAAAGAGGCCGCAGGATTTATGAAAGCCCTCCAGCGTGCAAAACCAAGCAAAATCCGGGCTGCCTACCAAGACAGAGGAAATACGGGAGGAAGATTAGAAAGCCTACGAAACGTCAAGAACGGCTGCCGGCTCCGAGAACGGCCCGGCTGGACCAAACCTCCACAAGAAAAAAAAGGGCTGACAGACTGGATCCTTCTACCGAAAAAGTGCATTTACGAGGGCCATGCGGCGAACCGGGAAGGGAGTCCTACCTGGAGAGCGGGGGGAGATCCTCGGGAGTAGACAAAACGGCGAGGGGAAGAATAGGGGAAAAAGGAGAGCAGAGAGCAACGCTAAGCGGTCGATCGCCGCGAAAACGGTCGCGACGCGAAGGATGAGCCTCACAAAATCGAGAAAAAACCCCGAGGATGAAAGAGAGAGATTGGAGGAAAGGAGGTACCAGACCGCGTCGCGGAAGAGCGAGATTGCGCCCGCTCTTTGACGCCTGAAAAAAACGAGCGGTGTGACGAAAGTTAACAACACGGGGTGCAGTAACTTAAACAGAGAGAGACCAACTCCAATCGACCATTTCTAAAAGTCGGCGACCTAGCCCTCGAAATGCATTGGCAGGGAGAAGGGGCAGACAACCTGCCAGAAGCCGCGGAGAGGGGAGTGGGTCACGCCGGAGGGACACTTGAGCAAGAAGGCTCCGACGGAAGAATGCCTCTTCGAAGTCACCCGATCAGCAAGGGAGGGTAGCACCGAGAACACGAAACACGTCCAAAGGCACCCGGGAGCTGTCGAAGAACTATCAGTGACAGACTAGGTCCTCTTCTCCAGGAGGCGGTGAGTCCTCTCACAACGGGTAAAAGGAGGAAAGAAAAAAAATTTTGGACACTATCATCGTCAGCGCGAAAGGGGCTGAAAAACACTTGTAGGGGAGGGATCGAAGACGGTGACGGCTCAGGAAAGAGGATATCGCCGGAAGAAAGCCGGGAGAACTCGTTCAGGGAAACCGAGATCTGTCCCCCCAGAGATGAGGAGCCACAAAAACGGACTGTAACATGCTCTCGTCCCAGTGATCTTCGGAAGACAAAAAGAAAGATGAGGGCGGGGCAAAACAGAAAGAAAGAAGAGAGGAGGTGCGCGGCAGAAAAAAAAAGAAGACCGAAAGGGAGGGGGGTAACGTTTGCCCGCCGACTAACTGCTCGAGAACCGATTCGCAGGGCGGGACCAAGGGCGTATCACAAGGAAACATAAAAAAGCGGCCATGAGCGATGGGAAAAGGAGTGAAGGCAAGATGCAACGGTCTGGGGATGACACCTGACCACAAAACCTAGAAAGGGGGACGTAGAACAGAACAAGAAATGGGGACACGTTACGCGGCAGTGCACTCAAAAAGAGAGGTCAAAAGGGAGGAGGAGGGGAAGAAGAAGACCACAGTACGAGGACATATACAGAATTTCGGTACGAGAGGACTCTTCAATATTCAGATTTCACTCAATATGCAGAAGAGGGGCTCTTCGCAGCGGTTACGTGACGACCAGAAGGAAGTCTATCCGAAACGCGGCTGCTCGCGAGCCAGACCGATAAACAAAAGAGTTGGGACTAAGAAGGGAAGATAAAGCGGCCCATCTCCACGGAAGTACAGAAACAGCCACGCGGAAGATGCAAGTAAGAGCCCTTATGCAAAAAAAAAAATGCTCCGAAAACCTCGCGTCGAAAAGGACAAGCACGGTAACGAGAGAGATCAGGAGGAGGGGGTGGGGAGGGTGCGGCTCGGCCTGAGTGAATAAAGTTTGGGGAAAAAAGGTGATCGGAGGACACGTGCAAGGGGGGTACCGAACGGCTCGGGCAAAAAGGGTATGGCAATGAGCCTCGGCGATCCGACATCACAAGGATGAGCAAACCGAGGGAGACGCTCTCAAAAAACTACGATGATTCCGCTCGCTGACGACAGACGAGAAAGGGGATAAGACTGATTAAGCGACGTGGAAAAAAAAGGACTAACAAAGATGATAGAAAGAGAACCTCGCACGGGGGCGAGAAGGGCAGGCAAGCGTCGTAAAGCTCCTTCGGGATGAAAATGATGAGGGGACGACGCCAACCCATCCAGCATAAAATCCGGGTCAGTATCAGAAAATATTGGGGGAAGAACTAGAGGGGAAGGAAGAACGTCGCCGCGAGTCCGCAAATCTGAGTAAAAAGAAGTCACTGACCGCGGCGTGGGGGACAGAAGAGCACCTCCGGGTTCGATCAGAGCTAGGAGAAATCAGAGGGGAGGCTGATAACCGCTCGAGGTCGAATAAGTCAATAGAGAAGCGGATACTCGAGCGAGATCAGTTCCCAAGCTCGTCTGTGAGGGACCGGCCGGTGAAAATGCAAGCAACGGTAGAGAGGCACGACGAAAAACGGAAGAATCCCTTAGCTATATCCACCCAAGATAACAAGCGTAGAATATTCATTCTGCTAGGGGCAACGGGGAAGCTGATCATCAACAGAAATAGACCAAGTGTTGCACAGGCCACCAAAGATAAAAAAGGAGGATAGGAAAAGAGAGGAGGGGGCCAGGCGAAAAAACGCAGTGCGATTTGTAGAGAAAGACAGTTGACGAGAAGCAGAATAGCTAACCTGGGATTCACGACTGGGGGAAAAGCTCGCTACGGACGAAATGGGGGGTCGGGAAAGTCTCGAAACCGAAAGTGACAAAGGCCAAGTTACACGCCGCGAGAGTGGGGGAAGATTAAAGAGGAGGCTTGAGAGATCAGGAAAGCAGTCTTCTCTGGCTAAACTAACGGGAGAAGAAAGAGATCGAGCCGTCACAGAACCGGCGGCGAAACCAACAGGAAGCGGTCCGTGAAGGAAGGGGTTGGGAACCTCGGGAGAGCAGACGTTGGAAAAGAAAAGTGCCGCCCGCAGTTGGCCAAAAGAGTTGAATTTGAGGGACGCCGTTAGCTTGACGCTAAAGCGGTCGGAGGGGCGCGGTCGGCAGGTGGTTAGCCACGAAGAGAAGAAAGAACGAGCAGCAGGCGCGGAACGATTTCCTCGTAAAGAATCTCGCAGACAGCATGGTGCAGAAGTCGAGCTATAAAGCGGCGAGCAACGGGAAAGCGTTCAAAATCGGCAGGAAGGAAGAGAGCGACGGGACGAAGGACGAAGCCTAACTAGAGGAATTTCGGAGAGCACAAAATAGAATCGAAGAAAAAAAGAAGATCTTCTCTCTCAGGGACGAACCCCCTTGCCAGAAGATCTATAGCGCCGAGCCGAAATGGCACTCAAAATGCCGTCCCGCAAAAAAAAACAGAAGAAGAGCACTCAAAGAGACCTGTGCGGAGGGGAAAGGGAGGGGGGCTCGCGCCGCCGTTGGCGGAACGGGACCTGGCCGATCAAGAGGGAGGAGCTGGCGAGGTATTTCCATTCGGCTGGCGTGGGGAGATTTCCTAGGCAAGTAGGTATGCCAAACGAAGGTAAGACGCCATGCCGCGGCGTTCTGATCGAAGGGAGATCCGGAGGGAACGAAACTACGGATGCCAAGAAGGGGAGAACCATGAGGAGCATTCGGAGCTACATCGCAGAATAAAGCTCACTCTTCCCGCACTTGCACTTTCTAAGAGGCCTCGAAGGGTAGGGTGCTTATTCCTCCTGGGCAGCGGACGGGAGGGTATGCACGGAGACGCTCGCAGGACCGGAGGCAATGGGTCGCTGACGACTTCAGCTAAAGCGTGTTCGTGGAAGGGACCGGAAACCGGGAATCATGCACTACTCCTTGGACAAGACATTGACATCCCTGAGTGTCACCTGAGAGGAAACTAAGGCATTGGGCCGCCCGGACGTATCTTAAAAACATGAAAACAAAGGAACCCCGGGTTTTCGTATTCTCGAAGCAAGGACAACCGCTAGAGGATTGGGGAACAAAAAAACCAAACCAAAAAAAAAAAAAGAACACCAACAAAACAACAGCGTATTCAACTGAAGAGAAGAGGGACATGAAACTGACGCAGAGGGAGAGGGCATTCTATTCTGGGGAAGAAGCTCGCCTGGACGAACACTTCTTGAGTCGTCTAATAGCTAGGTCCACGAGAACTCTTAAGATAAAGTTCTTGCAGAGCCTGCTCTAAATATGAGCGACATCGAACAAGGTTCAACAAATGACTGAGCTGTCGACGGGAAATGTGAAGCACCGGGAAAAGGAAAGGGGACGAGAGTACGCATGGAGTCTTCAAGATAAAATCTCGTCTTAACATCGGCAGGACTCGGGCTCTCCTCCCCTACCTGCACTATCGAGTAGAGGAGATAGACGATTGCCAGAAGCGAGGATAAAACGCCCTTCGGGGGGGGACCACCGCCCCAGTCAGAGGCGAGTGACAGAGGAGGACTGCGAAGAACGAATTTGAAAAAGAGAAAAGACAAGAAAGGGTCGACCTGGGAGCTGTCGCAGGGGGAAACCTAGGTAGAATCTACCAACTACTTTAATACTACTTTGTGGGGTCTTAAACAACGTGAGGGGAAAGTTCCTGCACTTTAGCACGGCAGGGCGCATCAAAATCTACCGCGGAGAGAAAACATAACAGTTAAAGGAAAGCAGAGGGACACTACC
>Ga0179593_1277934_pt1 | contig 10146 bp, 13 predicted proteins | sample CZODoug2_1_08_16_FD_185931 | JGI IMG/M metagenome (GOLD analysis project Ga0179593, IMG submission 185931) | Vadose zone soil fungal communities from Angelo Coast Range Reserve, California, USA - CZODoug2_1_08_16fungal (PacBio error correction) | ecosystem: Environmental > Terrestrial > Soil >...
CGCATCGAGGGAGACTACAGAACAGTCATAAAACAAAAAAGGGTACAAAAAAAGAAAAAACATAGAAAAAAAAAACAATTGTAAAACTAAAAAAGGAGTCGAAAATGGGGCGTGCGAAAGAACGAATTTACACAAATCCATCGAACTCGTCGCGAAAGGGTAAGTGGGGGGCTGGGCAATTGTTCGTACTGTGAAGGCTATTCAGTCTGCGGAGGGGGAAGCATGAGTACATAACCAAGGGGAGGGGGTGGGGGGGGAACGGTGGGAAGGGGGCTCCATAATCTAAATAAGGGAAACGAAAACGTGCAAGGGGGGAGTGGGCAGTGGGGGAAAAGGGGGGGAAGATTACAAGGGGTGAGGAGGAAAGACGGTGTGGGCCTTTGGCAGAGGCGTGGGAAAGAAATCAAGGGGGTGTCAAAAATATGCGTGATAAAACGGGGGCAACAGAGAAAAAAGAATTTCAGGGAGAGGAAATTGACGAAAATCACACCCTAAAAGGAACAAACAGACGAGGGTTGTCCGTACAGTGACATGCGCGGGGGGGATGGTGCCACCATGAAGCAGGGGAATAAACTGGTATGAAAAACTTTGGGAAGGGTAATCAGCGTAAGTCAGGCGGAAAACACAACAACTGAAACTTCTGGTTAATGGGTCGAAAGGGAGTGGATGAAAGAGCGACGCCCTGAGACGTCATTAAGAAAGGGGAGGGGTGGACGGGACGACTATATAAGGAGATGGTGGGGGGGGGGAGGCGTAAAATTCTCTTACAAAGCAATGTAATTAACTTAGCGGGGGGTCAAGGCAAACACAAGAAGGAAAAACCGGAACAAAAAATCAGGATAGACGGTTTATTGGAATAGGGGAGGGTTAAAGTCCGAGTCGACAGGATAAAGAAACTGAGAACAGAATCCAAGAAAAAGCGCAAAAACAGAATTTAAAATGTGAAAAACCTCCTTCGGTGGAAAACGACTGTCAGAAAGCCTTAGACAACGAGTTCGAGAAAAGGGAGGGATTCGGTGGCATGATTGACGCTCACCTACCGACGCACAAGGGTTATTGGTGAGAGAGGGGGAGCAAAAAGTGGACGAGAGCTGGAAGAAAAGACTCGGGAGAGAATGAAAAATTAAAATAATATACCGGTTCGTCGGCAAGGGGAAAAGTCAGACGGTTTGGGAAGCACAACAACACCGAAGGGGAGGGAAATCCATATGGCCGGATTCGAAAAAAATCTTTCACAATTCGGGAGAGGGGGGTTAAAGTAAGCGCTTGTCAGATACGGGAAGAGAATCTAAAAACAAACGTATAACGCACCCCTCCCAACACGCAGATGGAGCGAGATGTGATAAGTGGGGAGAGGGGAAGAAGAAGGGAAATCAGCGGACAAGAGAAGAAAAAAGGAAGAAATAAGAGAATCGGCGAAATCTGTAAGAAGTTAGCCGTTCCAATAAAGACATGAAAAATGAATGAAGGACGGCTGTTGACGAGACAAGGAAGCAAGAGCATTGGAAAAGGGAGGGAAAGCCGGCACGGGTTACATTGTGTCCTTCGCAGGGCTGCATTAGCGACTCCAAAAGTTGAGAAAAAAGAACAAATAAAAAAAAAGGAAAAAAATATTTAAAAGATTGTGTGCGTAGGGGGTAATGTGAAGAGGAACAAAACCTTGAACAAACGTGAAGAATGTTAACGAAAACCAGAGAAAAGAAATACGGGAAAGAGGGAAGGAAAAAAAAAGTGGGGAACAGAGACGGGGGAGTGACCAGTGGAAAGGAGGGAGCAAGTTTTTTCTGAGTCTGGATTCCGTGTGTGGTCAAAGACCGTCGCTTCGAAAGCGGACAGGAGTAGGGAACGAAAATAGTCAACGAAAAGAATCTCAAAGCATTGGAGGTGTGCTCCTTAGGGTTGGGGGCTTGACATACTAGGGATTTGGAATGGCATGGGTACAAACCAACGCATCAGGCAAGGAGGAGCGTGACCCAGAATTGGTGGGGTATCCAAAGGCTAAAAGGTGCACGCGCGTTCAGGAAGTGGAGCAAAGAAAACGGCGTAAAAAGGGGAAACTAAGCTGCGACAAACGTCAAGTCAACCAACGACAGGCAACCTAGAAGGGAAAAGGTTCATAATATAAGGGGTCTTAGTTGGGAGAAATAACCCTGGTCATTCCAGGGGAAAAGAGAGGGAAAGAAACAGGGGATGCCGAAAGAGTGACGCTGTTATTGAATAATCCGTTTCGAATTGGGTGTGGCAATACGAACTCATGGAAGTCACTGGGACAAACACGGGAGGGGCAAGAAATGAACAGCGGAGGTGGAGGAAAGGGAAAGGAAGGACAAAAAAAAAAAAAAACAGTAGGAGGGTCAATAAAACAGTCAGTCAGAAAAAATGTTTTTGGGAGGGTAGGGGGGAAAAGCAAAAGGAACCAGGTGAAACGTCCAAGGGCTAGGCCAAAGATGAAAAATCGTAGAAATGGGCATTCAAATGAAAGAGCCCTACATCACAGGGACCATTTGTACACGGTAGGTCCGGGAGTCGAGTTAAGTGGCCGGAGAAGGAACAAGGGGCAAGCTTCTGAGTTCCTAGTCGAGCATCAATATCACGGCCAAAAGGGCGCGTCGCTGTTCAGTATGTCAGATACAAGAAATTAAAGCGACCAGAAAGAGGTTCAGGAGGGAGTAAGGGGGGAAAATCGGGGGCTGACTGCGAACAGGTATCCGCGGGTTAATGGGGGCGTCAAAGATGCTTGCCATGGTTCAAAGTGAAGCCGCAAAAAGAAACTTTGAGCAAGGGGCCTCATGCACAGAAAGACCAAACATGATCTAATCGGGACTTAAGTGTTCAACTCTGCTCGCCATAGAGAGGTCACTAAGAGAAAAAGTGTGAGGGAGTAAATGCACCGGCGAGCAAGAGAAAACGAGAACACGCTACTTGATAAGGGAAGCGTCACATAGGATCACATCGACAAGTACGAGGGCGGAAACGTAATGATAAAAAAATGGTCCGAATGTCGCAGACCGGTAGAAAAAAAAAGGCACCCACTCGCGAAACAGTCATGCTCGTTGTGGGGCGTCTGGGTAAACAGAAATGGGGAAATGCACCTCTGAGGCAGTTTTGCAGCATTGGCTAAGTCCATGAACAAAGGCTCGCCCATCGCCTGTGTTCGGTTTCTAAGTTCAACGGGCTGAAGAGCAAGCCGCGTGGAGAAATGGTGACTATCGGGGAAGAAGAGTGAAATAAAAGCCGCGGAGTTAAAGTCCCACATAGGGTTGGCCACCGCTCTGCACCAACGGCGCCCTCAAGCTCGGGGATCGACAAACTACTCATAGGTGCACAAGGGGTGGTGCGAGGTCTTACGGGAAAAGGGGTGGAACGGGAAGTAAAAGCCAGGACGGACTGAGGAAAAAGGAAGCTAACGGATTGATAAAAGCGTCTTGGAAGAAACTATGCCAAAAATTATCAAGGAAGGCCACATGTTGATTGAAGAACAGTTAAAGGATGAGATGGGGATAGCGGTCAACTGGGCCAGGTGAGAAACTACTAGGGAAGGCGAAACCAGGTTCGGTCTTTTGTTCAACCGGCAGAAAGGAGCAGACCAAAACAGAAAAAACACCTTCGGACCATGAAGGATAGAAAGCCAACCTAAATGAGGGAAAGGCAGGTCACTAACAATTGGGGGGGCAGGCGAAGACTGCGTGAAAGGCCAGCGTACAAAGGGAACAAAAAACGTCACTCAGAGACAACACGCAAAAAGCTCCGCATCACAAATGTCAAAAGTTGTCTTAAGGGGGGAAAGATGGGAAAGAGCTACACCGAATCCATGAAGGGGAGGAGAGGGAAAGGGAAAAGAAAGAACAATGGTCGGCTGAAAACTCGGAGGGGTGTGGACAACACTGTGGGCAAGAAGCCACGGAAAGCTGGCTGGTGCAGCAATATCACGACCATGTTAATTTAAGCAAGAAGCTCGCCACTGGAAAGTGAAAGGGGATAGGGGACCAAGATGTTAAGAAAAAGAAGGAAGAGAAGGGAAAAGTGTGAATTGGTGGACAGGGTAAACCCACAGACTAGTCATCCGGAGAAGGCCATTTTCTGAATTTAAAAAATAAGACGGTCTGGAGCATGTGGAACGAATGGAGGCGGGGTACGTGAACGCTGAAAAAGGAGGTTAAGCTGAAGCGAGATTAGTACCGCTTGGGAAACATAGAAGAAAACAATGACGGAGAATCGCATACGACGATAGATGTGAAAGGAGGGACGGGGATGCAGAGGGATGGAATGACGGGGGGGACCCGGCAGTATAAAGGGGGCATAGCTCTCAACGTTCAGTTAACGGAGACGTCAATGGTACTGGTACCCACCGGTACCTCCGGACTAGGGGATGGGGGCTGGAACGGCGGAAAAGGTAGAGGCACGACAGGAGGCAGAAAGGAAAACTTCGTACAAAAAGGTCTAACCATGTGAAGGAAGTCTAACAAAACAGGGGTGATGGCAGAGGCTGACAGTTTCTTGAATCGGGCCTGGGCAACAAGATCTCGAAAATAGCCATAAAGCGTGGGAAAGAGCAGGAAAAGCAGTAAGCTATACAAACGTCACTTGACAAACGCCTCGGGCAGGGCAGCGGAAGAAGGGCAAGGGAGAACCGCAAGAAACAGGCAAGCAAAGCTACAGTGGGGCGTGGGGACGTAGCGGGGGTAAGTTCAGCGAACCCAGTGGAAACGAGTGGGGCTAGACAGGAGGAAATCTCTGCACGAATGCTGAGAGCGCCCCGTCGGTGCGGCAAAAGGGACAGTAGGGCCGATTGGACCTGCAGAAATAGAAAAAAAGGTCACAGCAGAGCGCGTAGAAGATTCATAGAATGTTGCACACAAGAAGGGGGAAGGGGAAAAGGAAGACGGGACGATAGTATAAAAATGGGGGGCGTGCACAAGAACAACACGAAGATATCGTGGGGGAAAAAAAAGGAAACGGCAAAGAAAAAAGGAATCGAGTTTGAAACGGAAAATACAGGAAATGGGGGAATACCTTGGGCCGACCGCTCTGGTCAAGGTGCTCGGGAGGCCTCTAACACTTCCGGACAAAAGTGCAAAGACGGAAGAAGGAGGGACATGTTTTTGATCGGGAAAAACAGTCGAAATTGAGCATGAGACGTGTCGGGGAAATGGAGAACGGGGATTTAAAGAAAAGAGGGAATGAAGAAATCGACAGGATGGAGGAGGCACGCGAAAAGGACGAAAAACAACCGACAATAAACTTTTCTGAATGGCTTCGAAAAACCCGACAGGACAAAGGGAGGACACCCCCAAAGTCATTATGCGAAAACGGGCGGGCATTTTTGGGTATGAAAACGCTTTGATAAAAATATAGTCCCAGCACAGGCCTAGGGAAGAGTAAGGGGGAAGAAGAAGAATGGTAGTAGGTCTGGAATGGTCAGGTACCCGTAATACGCCTACAGGGGGGAAATGCGAACTGAAAAAGGGTGGCGGCAGGGGAATCGAAAAAAAGAAACAGAAAGAAGATGTGGGTGATGGAGGGGACCTTCCGGCGAGAACAGAGAAAATTTTTCACAGGTGCTGGCAAGTTCAGAAGAAAAGGGATGACCAAGGAAAAGCGGACGGGACTGGGGTAGCGAAAGATTACCAATACAACAAGACAATCCGTCTGGAGTTAAAAGTTTGGGGAAAAGGGGTCGGTCTTGAAGAGGGTGATGGGGCAGGAATCGAAAAAACAGTCTGTTGCGGGGGCAGTTGAGTCTACAGGCGCCGGTGGGGGCCGTGGGGGAGGGGAGGGAAGTGTGTCAAGGAAATTGTAAAAGTGGGGAGGGCGCCAGTCAAGCAGCTGAAGTTGGAGGGCGAGTAAGAAGTTGAAAAAAAAAAATGTTGCATGGAGAGTGGGGGGATGAACATATGTTGCTTGTGGGATTAATTAACTACAAACACGTCACAGTTCTTAGGATTGAAGGGGTTAAACGAAAATCAGTAAAAGGACATGCAAAGCTACGTAGCCAACGCATCCGAGGCGGTAATGAATTCAGCTCGGTGGATGACCTAGAGAAATGTGGGAGTTTAATGACTCGGGATAACAGGTATTATGGGGGGCATGGGGGGTGATTTCGAACGCCCTTGACGACTGCGTAGAGGGAGCGGGAAGGGCCAAATAAACCGGCGGGAGAGTTATCTGGACGATGGGGTCGTACGAATTGAGACAGGACGAGGCTATGCTGTCGAACTCAGTAACCGTGGAGCGGAAAGCGGGTGCGGGGAAATATGGGAGAGAACGGAGGCCTTGTGTGAGTAAGGGTAGAGCTTCTGGAAACCATTTGGGGTCATTGGAGGGGGGGGGGAGAAAAAAAAAAAAAGCGGAATTCAGAAACCAGGACAAATAAATTATGAACTGGGTATTTAGAATATGGAGGGTCATATCAGAATTAGAAGAAGGCTGGGTTAAGAGAGAGGGGCGAAGAAAAAAAAAAAGGCAAAAAATAAGAGAAGGGGTTGTCAAATGGGGAAAAATCCTTCCGTTGACGCTCCATATGCACCCTACTTACCTCGAGGGAAAAGAAATGGGGATGAGAAAACCGATTCACGGTGGATGGAACAGGAAAAAACATGCTACGCCGAATCATTTAATTCTTGGCACTCTCGTGAGAAGCCACAACGGTGGGGCGGGGAGGAGCGAAGAAAAAATGTTGGTACCGCATGGTTAGGCAGGAAAAAAAAGGACGACTGTTCAGAAACAGAAAAAATGTCCCGCATGAAAAAAGGCGAGAAGTGGGGGAGAAAACCTCCCGCAGGTGGTGAGGCGCGGCAATAGCGCGCTGGCTAGTACAGATCTGTCACGTAAACGTCGTAGTAACGTGAGGGGGCCATTTGGGGATACGCAGTGGAAGCCTGGGAAAGCGCAAAAAAAAAACATGCCGAAAAAAAAGGGACATTGGAAACAAAAAGAAAACAACAACTTATTGAGTATAAATGAGAGGTTGAGAATGGTTCGGATAGGAGGGAAAAGCCGAACAACGCGAAAGGCAAATGGAAGACGCAGCAAATAACTAGCGAAGACGAGGGAAAAGCGTCTGGCGAAGAAGCTATAGACGGATGGTCACACATACTTAGGGGTTGCTGGAAAAAAAGGAATCGAAGGAAATGGCAGGGAAAGGGGGAGGGAGATGGACGGGTGAAAAAGGCCACTGTTCCGGTCTTCCTTTTTACTCGGCAACGTTGAAAGAAGTATGGCAGCGACTAATGGGAGGTCGCATGGGGGGGTGTGGGTACAAGAGGGGGAGATAACCGAAAAAAAGGAAGAGGTGTAAATGCACAAAGTTGAAAACGAGACCGGGGGGTGGGGCGGGGCGGGGGGGGGGGGGGGCGGGGGCGGAGGGGGGGGGGGGGGGGGTGGTGGGGGTTGGTGGGGGAGCAGTTGAGGGCGGGGGGGGGGGTGGGGGGGGGGTGGTCGAGGCGGTGGGGGCAGCGGGGGGGCAGGGGTGGGGAGGGGCGGGGGGGGGTCAAAGGGGGCGAGTGGAGGAAATTGGGCCATGACACCGCAAGGCGGTGGCATGTTAAATGCTGTACGAAAGGGGGTCATTCGTGACATTCCGGGGGGGCTAAAACCGTCAGAGCAATTACTGAGGAGGAAGCGGGGAGTATGAAACTAAACTTATTTAACGCAGACAAGGAGAAGCCTGGTCGGATAAGTGGGGAAGGGAAAGACGTGATAGGGTGTGAAAGCAAAAACTAACCGGACGTCAGGCAGGAAAGCTGCGAAAGGGATGACCAATCAGACACAACTCAGGCCATGGAGTGTCTTAAGTATAAGAATAAGGGGGAAGGAGAAATCCGGGAAATAGCCGAAACTCAGGGCACAAACTACATCGCAAAAAAAAGCTGGGGAAGTGTGTAGCCTGCAAACCATGCAGGGGGGCGGGGGTGGGGGGGGGGGGGGGGGAAACAAGTTAGTGTGAAGGAGGGAAGTGAGTTCAGCCGAGGAAAGTTGGGAATGAAAGAAAAGCCAGAAAGGAAGGGGCAACGACCACGGTGTGAGGAATCTCTCGTGATGAGGGGAGAGGAAGAAAAAGTGGAAGCAGAGCAGGAGGGGTCGGTCACAAATGGAAAATCAAAAAGCTAAATGCAGAAAAGGATGGGGTTATTGAAATTCACACATCTGATTTGTTAAACCGCGAGTCCGGAAAAAAGGAGTCCAACCAAGGACAGATAGCAGGGGGTGAGATGAACATGTCACAAGAGGGACAACAAGGAAATGACATGCTACAAAAGTGAAGGAGGAGAAACGAGGGGGGGCCATAGGGCCCCTCTTATAGGAATGCGAAAGTAAAAAAAAACAACATCTGGTCTGCGATGTAGGAGAGCTCATCATAGAAATTTATACGACTCAACGAGGGAAAAAGGGATGCCCCAGAGCGATGCAGAAGAGAACAGCATGACAGAACCAATCAAAACTAATGGACAGATATGACGGAACCAGAAAACACTCGTAGAGCCTAGGATAGATGGGGAGGTGGGAGACGGAGCGGGTGCAGTGATCACGCAAGATATCAAAGCAGGGAGGACGGGTTCACCACATCAGGTACGAGATAACAATACACACTCTGGCGCAGAAACACGACGAAAATTAAGCACATGGACCTGGTCGAACCGAAAGCCCGACCCCATAAAATCCAAACGGCGGATATTAACTGCGCATAGGATGGGCCAGTGGGACGTAAGGAAAATGAGGACGAAACACGCACTATCTTTGTGACCCGTGTCTTAACGCACGCCAAACTTTTCGTCATTAATGAAACGAAATAAAAAAAAGCTGAAGGTACAAGACAAAGAAGGATACGATGAACAGTGGGTTGGGGGAGAGATACAATTGAGCAAAAAGGGTCGCGATGGAAGATCAGACGCTTCGCATTACAAAACAGGAGAGAAGGATAGGAAATTGTAAAAAACTCACGGCACGGGCAAGTGAGATCCATAAGGCCATTTTGGGCGCTACATGCTCGTGGGAACGGCACAGCGAGTTTGTCAAAGGAAGAAAAACGGTGCTTTAACGGTCCATTGGGGTGTGGGCGTTCAGGGACAGAGGAGCGCACCGGCGCGCATAGTAAGCCACCAGTTCATGTAGGGCAGGAGAGTAACGAAAAAAATCAAGAGTACACCATGGCCCGACCCTCATAAGCATGGATCAAATGCTGGACAGGGACCAAGCAGGGAAAAAAGAACGAAAAAAAAAACAAGGGGGGTATGTCCTGAAGGGGAATAGCGGGATGTGGGTAAGTAAATGATGGACGGCTGAGGGGAGTAAGAATACAGGGGAATCTACAAGATCCAAATTGAGAACGACAGTGGTGGGGGGGGGGGGGCACTCGAAGCTCCCAAGGGATGTTGGGGGTCAGGAAAATGGGTAGTACGGTACAAAAGGAGAATGAAACAAATTAAACGTCGAGGGACCGGACGCGAACAAACTCGAAGGGAGGGGACGGCGGAAAAACCGGCAAAGCCCGGGAAGAAAATCAATGGCACTACGGGAAACAGGATTAAATATACAAAAGAAAGAAGAAAGCAGATCGAACGCGACGGGAGCTTAAACGTCGGTGGTGCAATACACTCAGTCCCAAGTGTAAAAATAATGGGGCGGGGAAGGAGCAATACGTCCGACGCTGCCCAAGTTCAGATAAATACGGGGCGGAGCGGAGAACAAAAAACGAATAAAACCCGGGGACACAGTGAGGATGACATGGCACGAATATAAAAAGAGGAAGCCTGCAACGAAGGGACAACGCGTAGGACTCACTGGGGCCGACGGAAGCGGTCAGAAAGGTCTGCCGAATTAAGACACTGCGAGCGACGGGTCTTGGAAAAACTTGGAACAACTAACGAAACGAGGACTGAACCGAACATTGTCGATATAAATAAACGGCGAGGGTGAGAAGGAGGGCAGAAAAAAAGAGGTAAAAGTTGGGAGGGGAGCGTTGCTACGAGCGGAAGAACGAGGGGGAAGACGTGGTACCAGCTAAAAACACTAACCTAGCCGAAGAAAATGCGAAAGGGGGGACGGGCATCCATTAAGTCGGAAAGCAAAGGGTAAATAAGACTGGGAGGGAGGCAGGGAGGGGAGTCTGTGGACGCGGGTGTAAGCAACAAACACGCGAAATAGCTA
>Ga0179593_1389602_pt1 | contig 10146 bp, 6 predicted proteins | sample CZODoug2_1_08_16_FD_185931 | JGI IMG/M metagenome (GOLD analysis project Ga0179593, IMG submission 185931) | Vadose zone soil fungal communities from Angelo Coast Range Reserve, California, USA - CZODoug2_1_08_16fungal (PacBio error correction) | ecosystem: Environmental > Terrestrial > Soil >...
CTTACAGAGAATCTAATGGGGTTCGAGCGTACAGGGGGTAGCGTGTTTAATGGGAAGGCTAAAAAAAGTCACGGAATTAAAAGGACAAGCCCGCGAAGTCCGCAAAGGGGAATCTAAAAGTACGAGACTCGAAACTTAAAACAAAAGCGAATATGTAAGCAGGAAAGGTGGCGAAATCACAAAACACTTCACAAGGGAAGGCGGGGAAATAGGAGGGAGGGAGGCGGTAAGCGTCCTCGGGGCGCCACAACTATGGACTGCCCACCTTATAAGAGAAAAAAGAGTGGAAGAGGGCAGAGAATATATCTCTTATGGTCTAAGAGAAACACCGCATGCCAAGGGCGTTGTGACGGAAGGCGACAGCAGCGCGCGTCTAAAGACTGGGCGCTGGATAACCGTCAGATCCGGAAACAGGTTTCCAGGGCAGTAGAATGAACCACGAAAGGGAGGTCATGGTCCCTACCTGACGGAGTGTCCACAGGAAACGGAACGGAGGCGGCGAAAGGGCCAAGGGGGTACGGCGCTGCGTGTGGAAAAAGGCAATCATCTCTCTGACGAAAAAGCGATAGGGGTACGAAGGAGAATAAAAGTCAGCCACATCGCAGTGGCGATCACTAATCGCCACTGAAGGGCTCGCTGCGGAGCCGAACTGGACGAAAGAAGGGAGGAACCTGAAAAGAACGGCTGAAGAAAGGACATCAGGGAGAGGAAGGAGAGAAATGTAAAGACTGGAGAGTCCTGCTAAAGAAAAATGAATCAGTCGAGACTGACCAAGGGAGTCGAAGACGGCGAGGCCTGGACGGGGAAAGGGCAAGTCAAGCGACCAAGAACGCCAACCAACTGAGGGATTCGTCTGGCGTACACGAGGAGATTCGGGGGCTCGAAGAAGGAACATGGAAGCGAGGAGGGAACGGGAATGCATGAAAGAAAGAGCGGTAAAAGGCGTGCTACCGAGACGGGCTACGAAAAACAGAAAAATACGATCAATCAGAGGAAGGGCATCGCTAAGCCGAACTGATAAGGAAAGTCGGAAGGTGAAGGGACTGGCACACAAACTGACTCGGGTCCCGGAGTCTAAGAAATGAACATAAAAAACCGCGGGCGATAAGGGGTTCCGAGGGGTAGTCTGGAAAAGGTCTCTGGGGAAAATCAAGAAGTCGGATTAAAAAACGTAGCGGGAGGTGCACCGAACAGCAGGGGAAAGGCATACGGAGGGAGTCCAAGCTCTAACTGGACTCGCCTGAGAACGGCGGGGACGGCTCGGGAACCTGGAGGAGGAGAAAAACGTTTCTAACGCCAAAGAGAGGATAGTCACCGGCGTGCCAAAGGGCGGATGAACGAAGCAAGAAAGAAGGATACAAGGGAACAGGCAATTTCAGTAAGGGTAAGGAGATAGTGTCAAGAAGACAAATCCGAAGCGAGCAAAAGTTATGGGGGGACGATCGCCATGAGCTGAATTCCGTGGGCTTGCTGAGTATTCAGAAATGCACATTCCAGGGAAGAGCGGGGGCGACACGATGAACCTAGAGGAGGGAAGGAAGACCAGACAGTCTCACAGATCGCAAAACAGAGAGGAGATAGCTATAGCAATAGTTGCGTAATTCCTCGAAAAACAGGGGCAACGGTCTATGCAAAAGAGAACCTCGGACAACGACGCAAGACAACTCTGCCGAAAGAGGCGATTGGACGAACGGGCTGCTGGGGGAACGCTGTTTGAGAAATGGCGACGGAAAATAGCCGGGGTAACGAGCCGCATACGAAAAAAGAGTCAGACGAACGCGAATTAGGCTCGCAACAAGCAGTAGGTTAGCAGCAAGGCAATGAGGGGAATGATTTGATCGAGCGAGACGGAAAGGAATAGGTACTTGTTTCCTCTCGACCGCGTAGTCGTAGGGCACGAGGCAATAAGGAGAGAAAACCGCATAAGGGAGAGGGGAGGCACGAAAGGACCGCGGTCGACTGGTTGAGAGGCAGCGATCCTAAAAAAAGGGATACGATAGGGTATAGCTCGACCACGACGCCTTTCTCGTGGGTCCCTGTGGCCAACCCGGCGCGTGGCGTAAGCGAACGGAGGAGGCTGAGTCGATAAAAAGCCAGCCGATACCAGAGCCAAAGAGGGGGAAAAAAATCTCTACAAGACCTGTCCCGGAGAAATCTTGGGCGGTGGCGATAAGATCCGACGGCGCGAGCGAAAAGAACGCAAAAAGGGGTGCAGCAAAGCGCTTGTTAAACACGAAACATTCTTGAAGGAAAGACCGGGTCGCTACAGCTCAGGCGCCGCCAAAAGATGGTTCAACTAACACCGGACTAGTCACTCGGGACGACATCCCTCTCCTGGATAAAAAATCGTCGAGAAGACAGAAACATGACGAATAAAGAGGCGAAACGTTTATTTCTTGGGGCGGTTATCTGATCGGAGGAATGACAGAATTTGATTTAGGGTGCTGCCCTGTGGGGGGGGGGGAGTCGAGGAAAACCCGTGTGAAAAGAGGAGGCTTCAAATCAAGGCCCTTCAGGGTGTCCGTGATGGGGCCAACAAGAACGAATACGTCGAGCGAACCAAGTAATTAAGCACGAGAGGGGAATAAGGTCCATCGCGACACGAATGTAAATCATTGGGGAGGAAATGAGAAAGAATGATACCATCAGGGGGAAAGACAATGGGAATAGCCATGATGGTCAATGCTCAATGAACTGATGACGTGTGGTCAAGTCCCAAGGTCAGCTCTTCGGAAGATTAAGGCGGTGGCGAGGAATGGAGCAGAGGGTGGCGAAACCTAGAATGGAACTCATTACGACCGATTTAAGCAGAAAGAAAGCGCGTGCCAAAGTGAAACGACACACGAACAGTTGACAAGTGTATCCCTTGGGGGGGGGTTGAACAGGGTGGTTTCAGGGTCAGAGCCGGTGGGTTTTCCGAACGTGCGCAGCAAATCCCAACAATGGAACTGGGAGCGACGACGGCTGGGCCGCGCGAGCCCGAAATAACGGCCAAGTCAACTAAACGAAGAGCTACGAAACAAGAGGAAAAACCCAAAAAGAGGAACGTTTGACAACGAGAACGGAATTAAGGGGGCAAGAGGTATGGTAGGGGACTATTATCCTCGCCTAAAGTGGGGACGCGAAGGATCCTTCTACTGGGGGGGGAGCAACGGGTGGGACGACCACGGGGGGGAAAATAAATGAGTAAATGGACTACCAATGAACTACACCGAGTGTGTTCAGTCCTTCTCCTGAAAACTAGTAAGGCAACAGAAATGAGAACGGAGGAAAACATCGTAGGAGGGTGCGCATCAAGTTCTAACGGGGGACATGCCCCCAAGGCGAGGCTTGAGAGTACCCACTGGGAGAGGAACGACGACGAAAAGAAAGGCGCGAACATTGATTTCGTACAGGGACCAAAAAGGATGATCACGAGAGAGGGAGGGAAAGGGGGGAAGGTTGCCTCTATCCTCAAAAAAACAACAACAGAAAACGAGTGATTCAACGAGGATCGAGCGATGAAAAAGAGGGAGGGGCCAATCCAATCGAATCAACTTTAGACCGTGAGGGGGGCATGAAAAAGGATGCCAGGAAAGTAAAGGGAAACGATACTTCACTGTTTTGGAGGGTTGGGGGGGGGGTTGTAGGGGGGGGCATTGGACGAAAAACTCTGTCGAAATTGAAACGTCGGTAGCCAAGTCTGTGACGGAAGGAAGTGGGAGACTAAGGCCAAAAACCAATCGGTGGAGGGCTATGGGGAAAGAGAGCCAAACGTGAAAAAAAAAAAGGGGGGGTCCTGGGTCAGGTTCCACCGTAAAAACAAAAAGGAAGTCGTCCGGCGCAGGGGAAAATAAGTGGAGAAGACGGAAACCTTTAAAAGAGGGGGGATTCCAGAGAATTTCACTGGGGGGGAATGGGGGGCATCAGGTGAGAGGACACGCGGTGAACAGGTGGAACTCGCGGCCTCGAGGGAGAAGGGACGATCCTTACGTCCGGGCTCGCAGGTGGGGAGGGGGAAGGCGTTAAAACACACAGCAACTCAAAACAAAAAATCAAAAAAAAAGGCAAAAAGGACGGTTTTCTCGGGGACAGAGGCCCTCGAAGGCAACCCGTCTCTGTTGCAAGGACTGAAGAAGACAAAGCAGGTCGAGACATGCGGTGGTACAAAACAAAGGAGAAAACGCGCAACGACAAAGAGGAGACACGGCGAAATGGACCACACAGGCACAATAGCATGGGGGGGGGGGTGCTTCAGGCGCGACATCAAGGGGGGGATGAGAAACATCGCTAGTCTAGGCGTACTAAGGATTCACAATCCAGCAATTAAAAGTCTAAGCAAAATGAAAGGAGGTGGGCGTCGGCATCGAAAAAAGACTTCTCTGATGGAAAGATAGAAAAAAGGGGAAGCTGATTGCCGCAAGGGGGAAAAGAGCCACGAAGCACGGCAACCCGAAAAAACGCGGGAATCCGCTAGTATCACTAACGAAGAAAAAAGTCGGCAAAACCAGAAAGGGGTTAACGAAGAGGGGGAAGAAGAGACTAAAAGTTGTGGGTTCAGTTGAACATCTGTCTGCCGAAGTAGGTAGTAGCGCTCGGTGATGGGGAAAGGCGAAGGCCTGAAGGGGAGGGGCTCCAGGAGGCACCGAGGCCTTCGAGAGTCCAATGTAAAAATCAGCGCCCGCCAAGAGTAAAGGAGGACGGAGTTGAAAGGGGCCTCGGGTCTAGCGCACTTCATCTACGAAGACTAGAAAGGAGACGCGCCGGGAAAAACACCGAAAAGAAGTGTGGGGGGGGAGGAGATAGAGAGTCCGGAGGAATAGCGCTCACCGAACCGGCGAACCTCGAATGCACGCGGGGGGGGGGGGGGGGGGGGGGGGGAGCGGTAAGGTACAGCTTCGCCATCCGATGCCCAGAGAAGAAGCGGGGGGAGGGAGGACTACGGGAATCTCAGTCATCGAGGCTCGAGCAAAGTTCAAGAACAGCACCATAGGTTTGAAATGATCCGAAAAGTGAAAGACTGCCGCCTTCGCGGAGGGGAGAGTGGAGGCAAAGTCGCAAAATTTCACCCATCGCACAAAAAGAGCGGACGGAAAGAGCAGGGAAGGAAAAACCTCCGAAAAGGAACAGGTAACGTGTCCGGGGGGACATTTTTCATAGACGTGAAAGCAAGGTTTTCCGCGAAGAATCCGAAACCTGGCATAGCGCAAGTGGCAGGAGAAAAGGCCATTAGCGAGATTGGAGGGCCCGGCAGGTTGAGAACCTCCTACAAAAAGCGAAATCGAGGTCAAGTCTCTTTCATGGGACGAATGTGAAAAGGTCCACCAAATACGTAAAAAAAAGCAAGCACTGAGGCGCGTCAACCTCCAACAAAGAAGCGAGATTATATCACAGGCGTGTATGGGGTGCCAGGGAACTCTTCAGACTTCGCGTTGCGCCAACGACCTGGGAAGAGCTGGGGCCGGGTGGGTTCGCGGGAAAGGGCAAGAAGGTGAAGAGGACGCTTGTCTGAGGGGAAAAGCGAAAGCAGGCTAAAAGAACTATGCTCTGCCAAAGTTCGTACGGAGGAAAGCCGTTGAGAAACGAGACTTGACTAATAAAGGTGAAAGGGGACTGGAAACTATCTTCTGGAAAGACGAGAGGGAATCCTCGACGGGGGAATGCGTGAAATTCAAAAGCACTCGACTTCCTCCGGAAAGAAAACTTTCTCGCACCGAGGTGGGGAGATGAATTTCGAGCCGATTACCAGGGGGAGGACAAAGAATGCCGGGACCTACGAGACGAGTAGTAATCCGTTAATGGATACGAGGGACGTCGTGCTTGATATCGTCGTGGAGGTCTGGGAAAACCGGGGATGGAGTAAACAGAGACAGAAGAAGAAACCGAAAATTGCAGGGAAGGAAGATGGGGCCAGCTCTATAAGGCAAGAATTAATCAAGAGCACGATCGCATCGCGAGAGCAAAACGGGAACCCCGCAGGAAGGGGATCGGCGTCGTGTCGCGAGAGAAAAATGCAGAGGACCTCGGCAGGCGGAAAGGGGGAACCCGGTCATCGCCTGCGTCCTGTGAAGTGAGCATGCCTATTCTTGAACCTAAGGAAGGGTCAAACGGGAAACGGGAAGAGCCGATGAGACGGAAAATCAAGCGGCAGCTGAGGGAGAGAGAGGGGAAGAAGACGTTCTGAATTCTTCAAGGAAGACCATGTGGCTGACCGGGATTCAGGGACGGGAACAAGATCTGCGGAATCGAGAGGATCGTCAACGGTGAAAACCTGCTCATAACAGGTGGGAGAGGGAAAGGGAGGGCCCAGTTGCCGTGCATCTGCAGGACATCCGGCAGTAAAGCTAAATATTGCCCGCAGGCGGGAAGAAAGAACTCTACTACTTCTAAACGGGTCAAGGGGGACTTACGGTTAAAGAAAAGCGAGAGAAGGGAGCGTCAGGGGTCTGGCGCATACAAAAGGAACTGGGGGGGAAATTAAAGTGGGCACGGGAAAAGACAAAAAAGAGGACTCGAGAAACTCTAAAGATCGAAAGAAGACACCGCTCGCCGTAGCAGGGAGGTGTTCAATTCTTCTCATGGACGTTCTCGGAAAAAGGGCACGCGTCACCGATCATGAAAAAAAGCCTTCACCTTGGAAGCGGTGAGGGGGGGCGCCAAAATCCGGGGGGAGGTAATAAACTGCGAGAACGCACTCCAGAGCGTTCTTAAAGTGTGGGGTACGAGGAGGACGGAAAAACTTCGTCGGGCGTAGCGATAAAGGGGGAGTGGGAAGGGGTAAAAACCCAGGACACGCGCCTACTCTCCATAAAGAGGGCCCGTGAGCTAGAGAAAAACCACAACAAGAGGAGGGAAGAAAGAAGATACAACGGCAAAGAGGGGAATAGCTGACAGGGAGTGGGTGGAGGGAGGGTGACCTTAGACCACTTCAAAGGAAAATTATCTCTACAAGCAGAGGAAGTCCTCTACAAAGATTAAGAACAAGAGGCAATAGCGCAATGGAAAAGATAAAGGCCGTGAAATAAAAAAAACTTACCAAGAACGGGTCGTCGAGGACAACGCGGCAGAAACTCTTCCTCGCCGAACCTAAGCGAAAAAAAGACGGCGAAGGACAGAGGGGAGTGAAATCTAGCGATCGAGCAGAAATTCTGGCGAAAGGGTAAATATACAGGGAAAAAAGCAAAGGGGGTTATGCGAAAGGGCAGAATGCAGCTCCGGGCGGGACTAGAGACGAATTCGCTGGACTGCTGAAGTGAAAAAAAAAGGGTCCGAAAGCGTAAGGAGAGCGCGACTTGCGGGCAATAGTCCTAGAGAACCTGCCAAGGAGTGTACGAAAAGAGCAAGATCCAGCGGCTTCTTAGAGATGCCAAGTTCCAAGTGTCTAAGGAACGTACCAGGCGAAGGAATCGATAAGTGAAGAAAAAAGAGGAAGAGTGGTGGATTGAAAAAAATCAAGGTCAATCACATGGCGAGAGGGGAACAACCCTCGCACTGACGCAACCAACAAAAATGGGGGAAATAAGCCAGGACGAAACGACGGTGAATCCTCCGGAATAGCCCTCGGCTCGTCAGGGAGCGAGGGGGCGGTCGTATGTGAACAGGGCACTGCTAAAGCCGAAAGATCCTGGAAAAAACCTGCAAACTCGCAGGGAGAAAACCAGTAGAAAAAGGGCGAACCATAACTCCGAGACAAAGGCGGGCTTCGTTCTGGGGGCGAGAGGAGATCGTGCTCAGAGAAAAAGCGACGAAACCGAGCTGCATCCACGAAGAGAGCGTCAATTTCTGGCGCTTACCTCGCGCCTACTACACTTACCCGGCAAATACCGCCAAGACTAAGAAATATCAAAATCGAAAAAATCTCTGAATCTCGATTCCCGGACAACAGAAAGGAAGTCGAGCCTAAGCAGACCTAATAGGAGCGCTCGAACTCATACAAACTACCGCTGGAGAAGGTGTTTCCGGGAGAAGTAGAGAGTAGCTAAGAACGCTTACCGAAAGTACGGATAAAAAAGCCTTCCTACTGGCGGCCCAGGAAGTTGCAGCCGTCACCTGCTCTGTAAAAGAAAAATGCTCTCACTGAGACTAATGCGGAGTGGCGCGCGCAGTGAGACGAGAAAACGAGTGCGACATCGCCCGTGCAGGGAAAGGAGGTGGGAAAAACGCTTGCCCATTAAAACGCACAGACCAACGCAATCAAAGACTAAAAGGACTTGGCATTCGCGAAGAAGACTCGGATCAACAAGGATGCGAAAACGAACGAGTGTACAGGGGGACAATAGGAAGCGGATGGGTTACTTGGAGGAAAATGGGACAGGCGCCATTCAGATAGAGAAGTAGGTGATGTCTCCGTCGTCAGGGCCTGGGGGGGGCGGACAGGAAACAAAAATGACGCATTCTCAAACGCGCACGGCTGCGAGCAACTGTTCCGCAGAAAAGAGACCGTTCGATTCTTGAAGTAATAAAGGATTCACTATGGAAAATAACGATCAACGGCCGCACGGCAACGGGAAGCTCGTAAATCTGCGATGGCAGGCTCGGTAAGTTCATTAGGGGTTTGAAATACGCACGGCTAGGAAGGATCTACAGTCCTTTCCTCTGACAGCAAGGATAGGGCCACGAGCATGGGCATTAGTTAGTGGAGAGACCAGCATAAAGTTCAAAACGCGGATTTGGCGAGACGACGGCCTCGGGAATTGAAACTGCACCAGATCTGATCAAAAAAAGAGATCTAAAGAAACTTCATTTAGAGAACGACGCACTCCGGGAAATGTTGAGAAAATAAAGAAGGGGAAGGTCGTCGCTATGCGACCGGGGTCAAAATCTGTTCGGTGAACAGGAAAGACTGAACGAGGAAGAGGTTGAGTCCAGGGGAAGCGCAGAAGATCCCCTGTCCCGAGCAAAAATACTCAGAACCTGAAGTAGACCTATTTCGGTGCGGGAAAGAGAAGGGGAAGCGCCACAGAAGAGAACCATTAACCGGCTCGTCATTAAGTGCAGACCTACTATCTGGGGAAAATAACGCCGGAGGGGAAGTCACTATGTTCAACGAACACAACCGAGAAAGAAGTCAACCGCCGGAGAAAGAAAACTCGCCTGCTCAAAAGGACGTAACGCAAAAACGAAACCAGTCCGAGCGCGACTTTGTGGAGTTCAGTTGCTGATCGAAGTCGGAGTGAAAGACTTTTCTTTTTCCGCTGCGTGAGGAGAAAAGGAAGAAACCCTTTGGGATCTGAAGACCCGTGAGAAGGGAAGGGGGGGAACCATCGGCCTTAGGAGAACTTTGTCCTGATATGGCACCTTGAGGGCGGAAAGGTCGGGGAAAAGAGATTATCGCCGAGCAGAGTTTAAATGCCCATGGGGGACTAAGGAAGGGGGGAGATCAATTGTCGAGCGAGCTGCGAAGCATTTTGGGGGTAATCATAAATGTAGAGAAGGAAAGAGGAGGGGACCGGGGGGACAACTGCCAAGCGTCCCAATCATGAAGTGAAAGCGTGCACGGCGCCTGAAGCAGACGTGTTCAGAAAAAAGATGGTCCGCACGAACCAGTTGGTCTCAGCAAGACATCGAAGGGGCAGGAGGCCCACCCCAGAACTAAATTGGAATTTTATGCCCTTGTGGGGGAACTTGTTTGGGGTGTCAGGAGGAAGTCCGTGTGTCACAAAAACGCAGACACCACATTGACGCGCGAACAACGATCGGACACGCGAATCATTAGGGGGAGAGGGCCGCCGCGTACGAAACAGAAAAAAGAGCGTGACGAAACCTTAACCGCCCCAACAGATAGAAATAATTTTCCCAAGCGTGAATTGGTAGCGCAATCGAGGGGGCTAGTTGAGAACCACTAATGGGGATGGAAGGAGAACGGACGACGGAAGAACGTGTAGAGAGTGGGGAAAATAAGACCGCCATGGGCAACCGGGTGGGGTGCAATGGCGGCAGGGAAGAAAACTGGCCGCCGAGGGGGAGTCCGGCAAGGAGAGGAACAGAGAAATTGGCGAACCGTTCACCATCTTGGAATGGTGTCAGCAAAAACCAAGCCCACAACTAACGAGGGCGTTTCGAGCCCTTTTATCGGAGAGGCCGCGTTCCCGAAAAGGGAAAATTCCGAGGTTGCGAGATCACTATTAACAACGATGAAGCAGAAATCGCGAACTACTTTGGGGTAGA
>Ga0179593_1391869_pt1 | contig 10146 bp, 9 predicted proteins | sample CZODoug2_1_08_16_FD_185931 | JGI IMG/M metagenome (GOLD analysis project Ga0179593, IMG submission 185931) | Vadose zone soil fungal communities from Angelo Coast Range Reserve, California, USA - CZODoug2_1_08_16fungal (PacBio error correction) | ecosystem: Environmental > Terrestrial > Soil >...
CAGTCAGGGACGGATTCGGAACATGGGCGGGCAGGATAAACACCGTGCCCACGAGGGGCAGCCGGCGTGAAGGATGGACACCTATGTTAACAAAGCCGAGAAGGATAGATTTAATGGGGGGTGTACGAAAGGTGCCCTCCCCAGTGACACAAAAAACTTATCCCTGTCGCAAAGAAAAGAGAGGGTACGAAAGTAGCGAAGAGGCTGCCCCAGAAACAAACACCCTAAGGTCTTACAGCGCGCTAGCCTTCATGCTGCATCCAGCCTGAAAGCAAAGAGGGGGAGGGCATCTCGCGCCGTTGGACACAACGAGAGAGCTAACGATGGGCAAGAACGTGATTTCAGGGCCATGATTTAAAAAGCACCAAAACACGGATAGACAAACGCAGGTAGGCACGGTGTGACTTCGCCCGTAAAAAGTCTCCGACATACTACTGAAGGGGCCTACGCCGGAAAGTATCTTAAAACGCCCAGATCTAAGCCCGGGTGGACTGCCGAGGGGGTACACCGATGAAAAAAAGTCCTAAGGTGGTCCACGCACTAGGAGTTGGCATCACCGCCAAATGAGCTCCTGGGTCAGTCCCCGGGAAGAACTCAAGATAGAAATCTGCCCTGAGTGGGAGGGCAAAAAAAAGAACCTCCATAGCGCCGCAGGCAAGGCGGAGAAAAAGTAAATTAAGTCAAACATAAATATCGCAGGTAAGAAGGGTGAGAGGAGGAACGAACGACGCTAAGCGCGAAGGCAGCGTTCCACTCGCCGGTCGATGCGTGAAGATGGATTCGGAAAACTTAAGGCGGCTGGGGAATGGACTTGGAGATTGTGAGCTAAGAGATAAGAAGAGGGCGAGCAAAGGAAGGCCGGATGCATGATCAAGGGGGCGACTCTACATCCGTCTCGTGGGCGCCCCAGGCTCGGTGCCGGGGGTACCAGCGCGGCGAGAAACATCAAAGCACTGGTCGCGCGGGCGCCGCTGCCACAATTCTACCGGCGCACGGCGTGAGTTCGGATCGTAAACTGCAAGCAGCGCGGACAACACTCACCGACACACGGAGCTGGGGAGGGGGTTCGCGAACCCTCCAGGCAGCAAGCGGGAAGAAGGGTCAAAAGCGTGGAGCCGTATAAAAAGTTGGAAGAAGATCTACGTCACCTCAAAATTAAGGAAAATGACTAAGAACGATCAGCAGTGAATGCGGGGCCCGGTACTGGCTCCTCAAAGGTTTCTAGCCGCGGTTAAAAATCGCCTTGGAGTGGGCGGGAAATGCCTCAAAAGGGAAGGCCATGGGCAGCGATAACGCGCTTGGCGCGATGTAAAGCCTTATAAGTCTCGGGAAAAAAAACCGCTAAAAGGGCCGCTTCCCGAGGACGACGTGCAAAGCTCGGGTAAAAACGACGGGAGTGCAGAGAGCGCCACGATCGGACCCAGCATCGCGGCGCTGCTGCTCAGCATTTGGGACAGTCTACAAAAGGTCCAAAAGGGGCGCAAGCGCGTCCCCCGAGTTTAGCCGAAACGGGAAGACAAAACACGCCTTATGTTAGAGACCCGGTTTTCTGTACGCGCCAGGCGGGCAATTAGGGAATGGGGGAGGGACGCGGCCTAAATCTTGAAAAAGTTGACGTCAACGCTGGGCGAGGGTGGAACGGGGCAGGTAATCACCGGTGGGAGGAGATAGGCATTCGCCGAATGAACGTCTTCGACTCTTGAAAACTTACAGAAAAAGGCCAACTAAAGGTCACGACCATTCGGGCGAGCCAACCAGTAGTTTTCCCTCCCTCACTGGTCACATGGCCGTTTAGGACGGAGAACCCGGAATAAAGAGAGGGGGATAGACGAAAAAGAGCGCCGTGGGAAAGCCCGCCTTTCATTTTTCAAAAAAAAGGGACCGCGAAAACTGGATCGAAGAGTCTCGAAGGACTGCCCAAAGCCCAAGGCCTTTCGCTTAAGGAAGAGCAGCCAACCTAAAGGAAACCTCGTTCGGCGTAAAGGATTCGTGTCGCAAAAGCGTCACACCACGCGGCCCGCGAGAGCAAAGTACACCTTCGTGGAGGTGGGATAGGACGACGTTTTCCCGCGCGCGTTCAGTCTGCAGCATGCGGTCAAAAAGAAAGAGGGAGGGGGCGCGGATCAAAGCCCGGGTGCAAGGAGCGTCGATGCGCGGGAAACGGGGAAGGCGGCGGAGGAGTAACCAAGGGAGGGGGGGACGGAGAGCACCGCGGAGGGGGGAAACCGCAGGGGGCGGTTCTCGGGGAAACGGGAACTTAGACGTGAGGCTTGCGGAAAAGAAAACAGCGGGACCTCCCTCGGTGAGAGGACCTTGCAACGGGGGGGACGTGTTCCGGCAACCAGCTCCACTAGAGGCTCACAAGTACGGCCCTCTGGTCAGACTAGGGCTTGAGGCAACTGGTCTCACGCGGCCGAGAGTAAGCTGAAATCGCGGAGCAGGAAGTGGGGCGGGGGGGGTGGTCTAAGCACAACGGAAAATTCAATCCGGTCCGATGCCTCAACAAAAAAAGGGAAGAAAGAAGATCTGGAGATTGAACATGTGTGGGACAGCAAAAACCGCGCCCCGGCCCATGAAGCGATGGCGTCTGCGAAGGCAAACGGCGAATGCACCGCCGGGAATAAAAATAGAACTACGGACGGGGAAGACCCAAAAGGCCCCAGGGGACGAAAAGGTCCCGGCTTACCAAAAGCGGCGCTCCCCTAGATTTGCAAGCAAAAGGGGCGCGAAGGAAGAAAAGTACCCTGCGAAGGACTGGGCAACAAGCCATCAAAGGTGCTACCGCTCCAATCAGAAGGGGTCCATGAAAAAAAGGCGATCGGCATGCTCTCAAAATCACCACCAGCAAAAGAGAAACCCACGTAGAAAAAAAGGCGCGCTGAAAAAACCAGCAAAAACCTCGTCGAGCTTCCGACGAAATAAGACGAGAATGAAAAGCGCGGGGAAAGGCGAAGTCGAGAGCCCACCCAGAACGGAAAACCCGGTGGAAGGGGGCAATCGAGGCCGCTCACACGAGCAGGAAAGGGCAACAAAGACGAAGGGGTGCATTATGTCCGGGGCGAAGGAGAAACTCAGAGACGGGTCGCGGGGTAGGGGGAAGTAAGGAGAGACTGAAAAGGCTAGAAAAATCCGCGGGTGTGAACTGGGGAAAGGCATGCGGCTGGAAAAAGACGGCCCGACCGGGAAGAGGCCCAAGAGCTGGGAACGGGTCCTTGTCGGTTGACACGTACGCATCTTAAAAAGAAAAGGAATATGCAATCCACAGTGTCTAGATACTAAAAGAAGGGTCCGCGGACCAAAGGGAAAGGATTGGGGGAAGAAGCCCGCCCCGAAGAACGAGCGAAGACTTAGGGCGGAAGAAGCAAAAAAAACTGCATTCCGTACAAGGCCAGAGCAGAAAACGAAAAAACGGCAAAGCTAGCGCGAGGGGAAAAGCAATCTGAAGAGGCAAGAAGTGCTCCCTCTCCATAAAGAGGGGTGATCGGAACTTTGAGGCCACGTATGGCCGTCAACAGTCTGGGAGATCCGCGGGAGCTTGTTCGAAGATATAAGGGCGAAAAAAGGCGTCTCCCCCGCGGGTAGAAATTCTGGGCTACAGAAAAGGGGGGGATCGTCTCCGCCAGCGCTTGGTCCACAACATCTGAGGCAGAGACGCGAAGCACAGGGAAGGGTGAGGTTCAGGTTAAAAGCTAACGAAAATATAAAGGAAACAGCGGAAAATACATCGACGCACGGGAAGGACGGTCCTTGGGGGGGACAATGTAAACACCAGAGAGAACGCCCGCTTGTCGCGAGAACGAGCCGGCGGAGGGGGGCCAGCCTGGAAACGGATGGAAACTGGAATTTTCCCGGGCCAGAATTAAGAATCAAAGAGGGTCTAAGAAGAAAAGAGAATACAAAGAAAATAGTCAGGCGAACGCGCAAAGACCAGGAGGGACGTCTAGCCGGCAGCGGGATGGGGGGGACTCGCCTCGCTCATTTAGTGGCGCGTCTCGGAAACTCCGAGATCGCACGAAAGAAAGTCAAGCGCCTAGACAAATGGACCATGGCGCCAACCCGGCGGAAAAAACTCGTAGGGCTCCTCGGAACGAGCCGATCTCTAGGCCAAAAGAGACGGAATACTGGGGCTGAATAAGAGAGAGGCATTCGGCTCGCCCCGTACCGATCATCGCGAAAGGGGAACCCCCTAGAACCAAAGAGCCTACACGTTGCGCCTCAAACTAATAAAGTGACGAGAATTCTATTTGAACGCTGCCGGAGCCGATCCTTAACCATAGGAAAAAACCACTTATACTCACCAAATTAGGCTAGAGCCGGACAAAGAGAGGCCCAGGAACGGGGCGGCGCGAGCGGCGCGAGAAGTTAATCCGCGATTGCACTCATCAAGTTAGAAGGTGGACAAGCTTTCAGTGCTATGAGGGGGGAGGAAAAAGGTATAAAGAAGCGTGGCGGGAGGACAAAACAGCGCAGCGTGTCCCTGAAACACTGAAAGGACGAAGAAAAGAGCGGCAGGTGAAACCGAACTAGGATGCTTGCGGGAGCGATCTGTGCGGGCCGCTGGCATTGGCGGGACGGATATAACACGACGGGCGAAAAAAAGGGGAAAAGCTGAGGCGAAAGTTTTGCACTACGGAATCTGCGCGCAAAATCACTGGTAGTAAAGAACGTTGTAGCAGATCTCGGGGGGGAAACGCGAAGAATCAAAGGATCAACGGTTCAGCGTCCGACTGGAATGAACAAAACAAGAGGGGCGCACCCGAAGGTCGGAGCAACGGAACGTTGGGGCTTTGGAAGACGCTTGTCGCAGCCAGAAGGATCGAGAGGTCGGTGCGCAAGCGAGAGCAGGGTTTAGGGGGGCAAAAACGGCGGCCACCAAGATCAAGATCCTGCTCGGCTTGGTGAGCCAAACCTCGAAAATCTTTGAGCGCCGGCGCAGGGGAGTGTGAACGGGGATTCCCAAGCAAGAACCTGACCTCCCGAAGAGAAGGTAATTCGCAAAACAAAAATGAGGGGAGGAGGAAAAAGAAAGGGGGGGAGGCGCGGGCACAGGTGGAGCCAGGTGATTAGTAGACCTGACCAAAACACGAAGAGGAAGAGGTCTCAGTCGGAACAAAGGGACTAGCATCGTGAATCTTTTTGGAGCCGAGCCGGGGGCAGAAAGCAAAACGTGAAATAAGAGCCTGGGCACTCGAACGAGAGAATAGGTCGCGTCGGAGTCGAACCAAGACACAACGTGGGGAGAGACCTGTCGTGCACACCACGCTAAGACCATAGGTTACTGATGAAAGAGGGCGGGAACTTAGAGGGACGCTGCCCCAAAGAGAGGACGTGCGGGCCGAACGTGAGTAAAGCCGAAACGGAGTGCCACACCCGTCGAGCCGCACGAACAGGTTATGAGAAACCGTCCGCTGTCCTTCCGGCAAGCCTCCTAACGGAACAACTGGTGCTTCGAAAAAAAACAGGTCAGGGGTCATTCTCGCCCATAAATAGCAGGGAACATTCAAATAGGGGGATCCGAGGGACGGGGCGGCTGGCGTGCGTTTCGGGGAAAACGGGGCAGGTAAACGTCAGCTGGGGCGAAAGAACACAACTTAAACGGATTCCCCGGAAGATCGCCTGGACAAGTCCAGACATCAAAGTTCTAGAAGAGGGGACGACAATCCTCTCGCGCCGGAGGGGCCAGCGACAGGGGACCTATCAAGCGCTCACTCGCCAGAAAAGGGAGCGGATATGGTGAAGGGACTGGGACACTCCCCACAGAGAGCGCCAGGCAGCGTTCTAACAGAGGGAAGGGAAGGCTTTGATACGGCGTCGTGATCGCCCTCTGATGACGGCTGGCACTGGCGGGGAAGGAGTACGCGATGATCGCGTAAGCAAGGGCGATCCGCAGGCAGAGGGCTCCCACAGAAGAGCTGTCGTTGCGCTAAGCGCTCGGGCTGGGAAGACAAAGAGCGGCGGATAGAAACATCGCGAGGGGGGAGCAGGATGGAGCCCTGGCAACTCGTTCTAGTAGACGTCAGGTCCTTTCCGGCTATCTATGTAAAACAACAACATTCCGGAGTAAAAAAAAACAGAGCTGGAGTAAAAAAAAAAAAAAAAAAACAAAAAAAAAAAAAGAAACGGACAAGTAGGAAGACCATCCGCATGACGGCTAGAGGTCCATACCCGGGACAAAATCTCCTGGAAAGCTCCTTAGGAGGGTTCATAGAGACAATCCAGAACGGAGGAGTCAAGAGGGAAAATTAAAAGTAATCCGATTCAAGATCGGGGTAAACGGCGTGGGGGATGTTGAAGCATCTTAGAGTGTCTCGCTACCGCAGTTGGGGCTTTCCGTTCGAAACTTGGAGGTCTAATCACACGGGGGAGCCACCGGAAGTGACCTGGGCACGGCGCTCTCGGGGGTCAGTTAAATATTAGGTCAGTCAGAGTCAAGGGCGACGAACGAGGAAGGAGCAAGGAGGTCGATCTCAGGGACGCACGCTGGGGTGGAAAAATCCTCTTTAGTAAAAAAAAAACTCGCAACTTTCGTCTACATCGAGGCAGGGAGGCTAAAAGGGGGTCGCCAGGAAGGAGAGAAATGATCAAAACGGAACGAGACGCGGCTCAGAAAATGGGTTGACGACGAAAGGGGGAAACAAACTCACTTCTGTCGCGCTGTTAGAGAGCGCCGCGTAAGGTAAACTGGGGACGGACAGAGGTGAGGGGCCGCGTGCGCGAGGGCGGGATTCAGGGCAAAACTGAGGGAGGTTCGTCGGTGCTAGAAGAAGAGTAGATCGTGAGGGAGGGCTGCTATAAAAAACAGAAGGAGCCTCAATTACCTAAAGGCTATCATCAAACCGGAACGCGGCAAAAAGAGGGGAGCAAGGGAGCTGGCGCTGGGGCGTGAAAGCAGAAACAGATAAGCTTTTCAAAAACAGGACGGCTCAGCAAACGAAAAGGGGGGCGTCGGAAAACGACTCGCGGGAGAGAAAGGGGTCTATCCTTACTTAAAAGGGGGCCACGTACCCAGGTTCGTTCATGACTCGGACCCCAGTATACAAGTCAACCTCTTCCGAGTCCGGGTCGGGGGGGAGACGGCCCGAAGAGGGAAAACGCCGCGCAAAATCTATAAAAAGTGGGGGGGAAATAGGTGTTGCGGGCGGGAAACGCGCGAGTGATAGACACGCAAGCGGTGGGGAGTCGGAAGCAAGACAGGGGATTGGAGCAGGGATCAGCGAGCAAGTTGAAGGAAAGGTATTGAAAAGAAGACATAGGAGATTGGGGGGGCAACGAGGCGATCGAGGAAGGGGGACTCAAACGATTTATCGCCCACTGTGGGTGGGGGGGGGGGGGGGGAGGCGGCTTATTTGTTGCCAGAGCGGTGGGGATCGTGGGGTCGGAGAACACATCTAAGGGCTGAGGTAGAAGGAGACGCAACTCCCCACACGTGTGGGAGGAGGAGAAAGGTCCGAAGAAAAAAAACTTAAGTTTCGACGGCTTTCCTGGTCTTAATCCTGGGGCCTTGAGAGCAATATTCGGCTCAGATAGCGGCAAAGGGAGGAAAGAGCGAAAGGAAGTGGGAGCGGGCTGAAAAACACAAGAGGGACAGTCATGGCGTCGATAGAAAAAAAAAAGTAGGAATTAAAATATAGAGAGAAATTACTTTCAGTCAGGATGGGGGGGACAGAAAAAAAGAAAAAACTGGAAGAGAGAGTTTCAAAAAAAACAGCGGCCGCGAAGAAATAAGGGCTGCGAAGAGGAAGAAAGATCTCCCAATCAAGACCTTAACGAAAAGGCTCAAAAGTTAGATCGGGCAGGAACCAACCCAGGGAAGTAAAGTTCCTATTACAAAACCACCGGGGAGGGGGGCGACCCGAGGAATCAAAGAAGTCCAAACGAAAGCTCAAGCAGACACCCCCAAGAAATCATCGCTAAGGAGAGAAGGAAGCAGCCCAGAGCCGGGGAGCCAATAAACTCATATCGCCTCGGGGAATTAAATACGGGGGGAAAGCACTCGGGCGAGCTTCAAAACACTCCGTAAACTGAAGAACCTCAAAGGAGAAAGGACGAACTAAGCGCGCGGGAAAAGAGGAAGAATCCCCCCTAAAGGAAAAAAAGTCATGGCTATTAAGGAAGAAGAACGAGGCGGATGGAAAAAGACGGACAAGGGAAAGATGTTGAATTAGGTCCCGGTGAAATGAGAGGACAGAACTCGCTGTGAGGGAATTCGGTAAATGAAGTAAGAACACTCGTCCCCCGAGACCGCTTGTACTGAAGCAATGGCCCTGGGGGGGAGGGCAAGACAAAAAAAGCTTGCTTATTCCCAAAATATATTATGAGTGAATTGCGGTCAATAATCGACATCTGAACGGAGAATCTCGAGAAAAAGGCATCGGTTGGCTCGAAGGGGAAGAGACCAAGCGGAGCGGCTGTGGTTATAAAAAATCCGAAAAGAGAAATAAGTTGGCAGAAGAATCAACACATACAAGAACTGGTAAACGAGAGAAAATCTCCACTAAGGTCCAGCACAATCAGGAGGGAAGGGAGGTGGTGGGAAAAAGAAGTGAGTCTACGTCGAAAATAAGCTGTCTCTAACAAAGGGTCTTAGGAGAAAACATCGGGGCGAGAAAATGCTGCTCTGTTACTGGCAATAAATGCAGGGAGAACGGCTTCTACACCGCTGATCATCAAGGATGCTATTCCATATAAATCATCGTCGGTCTCAAATGGTAAAACCCTAAGAAGAAAGGATCTAAAAATGAGGGTAAGCCGGCGAGGAAATTTTCCGATAAACGGGGGGAAAAGTCAAAAAAAAAAAAGGCTACCACTGATACAGACTCCGAAAAATCAGGGAAATTGCCATGTCCGGGCCAGTGCAATTACTAATAACGGAGAAGAGGAACTCCAAAAGTCAAAAATCAGAATCAGCTTAACATCTGACACCGAGAATGGGACGGAATGCAAGGGAGTTTCCCTCACAAGAGGACTTCATCCGTGTAGGTCGAAGAGAGGGAAAGAGGACAAAAGAAAAAACTAAAGGCCTCCGGACTTCGTCAGAAAAAGTTAAATGACCATCTGAGAACTAAGTGGTAAGAAAAAAAAAAGCCTACAAAGGGAGGGAGCGGGGAGAGGGAGAGCTGTGGGAGCAGCTCTACGGAGCCTATCCGGCAAGGCGGTGAGGAGACAAACCCGACAAAAGGGGGCTCGAAACGCGCGCCGCGGGTAATTCCAAGAAGACGAGGGGGAGAGCCAAAGCGAAGGGGATCTGCAAAACTCAACATCTAGTCGTAGAGCCCACGATCATCTCAGCGAAAAAACAGGCGCAGCCGTACTCACTGAGGGATCAAATCAAACTAGCCGAATCACGGGACAACGGAGAGGGGGACGATCCGGAGCCTGGGATCTCGGAGGGAAAAACAATCGTAAAATGAGAGCATCACTGCGATCTGAGAAGGACAAATCTAAAAGAAGGTGCCGAGAAAGCTTCGCGATAGGAGGTACCGCCTATTCCCCCTCCAACATAAGTTAGAGGGTCCCTGGAAAGCAGAAATGATGTAATGTGAATAACATGTAATATCAGCGTGGCTGATTACCTCTCAGTGGCTTTACAGGGACCAATTATCCCACTCCTAAGAGGGAAGCGAGACCCACAGGTGACCGGAGAGAGGCGAAAGAAGAAAATTGACTAGGGTAGGTGAGAGTGCCGCAGTCAGGTCTTGAAAATAGAAATTACCAGCAGCAGGGACAAACAAACTAACATCGAATGACCGAGCAGTTTGTTAAACACCCCGAGAGGGCCGGAAGCGCGAAATAACGGCGTTCACGCCGGGAGCAACAGTCAGCGCAAGAAGTGTCCACCTCCGGTAAAGCTACATATGGCAGAGGAACAGAAAGGTGAGGTCAGAGAGAAGGATCAGAAACTGCCTGGTGGGTGTGCGGTTGGGCCCCTAAGCAAACCGATCTCAAAATCAGGTCTGGGCGACAACAGTGGAGAAGAAGACGCGGTGTGGACGGGGGTCCCCGGGGATTAGAAGAACCAAACAAGAAAGAAATGCACTCGCGGGGGGGGGGGGGAAAACCACCTCGGGGGAAACGCATTCAACAGTAAAGACCGACAAAGTGACGGTGACAAAAGAAAACGGGGTCGAAAGGCAAGATCCACACAGT
>Ga0179593_1460042_pt1 | contig 10146 bp, 11 predicted proteins | sample CZODoug2_1_08_16_FD_185931 | JGI IMG/M metagenome (GOLD analysis project Ga0179593, IMG submission 185931) | Vadose zone soil fungal communities from Angelo Coast Range Reserve, California, USA - CZODoug2_1_08_16fungal (PacBio error correction) | ecosystem: Environmental > Terrestrial > Soil >...
AGGGGACCGACATGAAAAAGAGGGAAATTCGGGGCGCGCTCGCGTCAGAAAAGGGACGAAGATGCTCGTTGGGGGGAACAGAGGAAGGACAGCACCGTCCTCCCTGAAAAAAAAAGACAGAGACAGGGACGAAGGACAGCGGGCAAAGGATAACGGGCCTACCGTCAGAATAGAAAAAAAAGGAGCGGGCGGCTGAGCGGGGAAAGAGAGCAATAGTTCTGATAGAGGATGCAAGGGAGGGGACCAGAAGGAAAGGTTAGATGAAAAATCTTGAGGAAGTCATTTGGTCCTTAAGGGGTTGAAACTACTGGCTCACGTCAAAAAGGCGAATAAAAAGGGAAGAGCAAAGACAGACTACTGTCGTAGTGACTGCAGAAAAAAGCTCAGAACACTAAGAGAGCAAACCGGTAAGAGGAGGTAAACCTTTACCGGTCTGCCGTCTACTACCAGCAGGGAGTGGAAAAAAGAAGTTAAGCTGACATTTCCGCGACAAGATAGCGCCGAAATAAACGACAAACCACCTAACGGCAAAGGTAGAAGAGAAAAGGAGCTCAACGCCGACGGGCCAAGTGTAATGAGAATCGCTATCCTACAAAATGGTCTAGGGCCGAACGTATCAAAACAGATCAAGAGGCACGGGGTCATTAAATAGTCGAAGATAGAAGAGCCACAGAGCTGGCGGCAGATGGATATCCCTTGCCTCAAGAGAAAGAATTGGAGAACCTTGGAGAGAGAAAGTGGTCGGGGGAAGAAAGATCACGCCACGGCGGAGGAGGGGGTCAGGGAATTCGCCCGATTCCTCGCCTAACTAAAGAAAAGGAATTCAAGCAAGGACAAAACACGGGAAGGCAGAGCTTTTAAAAAAAAGGAGAACCTTCAGGGAGGGGAGGCGGGGCAACCGCGATTCTAACCCTCGATCCACAAAGTTTAAAGGGAAAGTCGGCACCTGGGACCGTAACTAGGCCCGCTCTCAAGAAACATCTACATCACAATCGCTGGGGCGTAGAAAAGGGAGTAAAAGGGCAAAATAAGACGAGATCACAATCGAACAGGAACGGCGCGTCTGTCAGGGGGGGACAGGGGGGGAGCCCAGTGCACAAAATAATTGACCAAGGAAAAAAATAACTTCGCGCAGCGAACGAGCCTCAGAGGAACAAGGGAAGGAAATAGAGGGGCCAAAGGGGAGTAGGTAGAAATATATAGGCCCGTAGAAACAGCCGACTGGGGCCCGACTGCTCCAAAGAGAAAAAAAAGTCGAGTTCAACCTGGCACCTAAGGTTACAGGGGGAGGAGAAAATGGTTTTGTAATTAAGAGTAGCAAAGAACAAAAATCCGCCCTCTGGGGTGACACGACAAGTGAGGACGGTAGATCACAACTTAGAACGCCTAAAAAGTGACAAGGCCGGGGGCGCAAGGATCGGGAGAGAAAAGTTAAAACGCTGAAAAAGGGCGAAAAAGGGAAGGGGAAGCCGGGTAAGAAGCTAATAGAACTATCATGCCGGCGCAAGGAACCACCGGGGAGAAAGAAGAGAAGGGAGGAAATGGCGGAATTCGAAAGAATGCAAGCGTAGCAACGAACGAAAAAAGCAAGACCAGAGAGAGGCGAACAAGGGCAGGAGTGGCGAAGTGGACGACCGCTTCTCCGTCCGAAAAGATCCGAAGAAGAGCCAGCCCGAGGAATTCAAAAAAACACCGACGAGGATGAGATGGCAAGGCAAATATCAAAAGCAAAAGGCAACCAAGCGAGAGAGAGAAAGCGCCAAGCGCCAAGGAAAACTTTTTAAGCCATAAATAAGGCGGCCTATAGTGGGGCAACGAAGAAAGCAGGGCTCGACCTAGGGCGTCCGTAGGGAGAGGGAAAAAGGGTATATAAAGTAAGGGAAAAAGAGCAGCAACGCAGGGGGAAAGAAAAATCTCAACAGCCAGGACTTCAAGCTCGGCGGCGAATTGATAATAAAGGCACGGCCAAGCGCTCCCGATTGGCACAGGCAGGAAAAACGAGGACGGCATGGGATGGGGGGGGTCGAAGGGGATGCAGGGGGGACTCCACAACGAGCAAACAAATCGCTGAAGGGGAAACGGATGTGGGGGAAGTTAGGGGGGAAAGTTAAAGCTATAAAAATCGAGCGGGAGACGGGGGATTGGTCAACCGCATCAGACAGAACTTTTCATTAAAATCGAACGACGAGACCCCGGCAAACTCAGGGTTCGCCACGAGAGAGAATACATATTCTTCGGTTTCGAAAGTGCGAGGAGGGAGGCAGGGGGCACGCGCAGACGAACTTCTCGAAATTTTCTAATGCATCGACGAAAGATCGGGCGAAGGATCTTAGGTTCTGCCAGGCTATTCAGCCTCCGTCGTACAGCTTCAATTAATAGAAGAGAGGAGAGAGTCAAACAAACTTGAAATCTAGGAATGAAGAAGGAGTTAAAAAAAGGGAAGCCATAGGGGGGGACGACGGAGGCGGGGATCGGTCCAAAGCAAGCCTATCCGCCCGGAGAGCTCTAGTCGAAGGGAGGCAAAGGAGAAACCATGCGCCGATCTAGTGTCGTGGGGAGAGTTCAAATTGCACAAAAAAAGAAAAAAAGACGATCGACCGAATTGCCTTAAAAGTTCTAATAACGCAGTGGCATATACCGGAAAAAAAGGAACCTAGTCGTGGAATGATTCAGGAAGAGGGACAGGTAGGGGGATGATTTAAATAAGCTAAGCCAGTGAGTCAGAAAAGGGACAAATGATAAAAAACCGGCCAAACTAATCCACATCAATCGGGGAAGGGAGAAAAAGGAAAAGCTCTTTGTGGGGGGGAAGGAGCAGCATACAACAAAAAAAGTTGGATCCATCCCCAAAAGCAGCCATACTTCACCCTAAAAAGGCCAGGGGTCGACTCCTTCTGCAAATTTAAAGAGGAGGAGTCAGTAAGGAAGAATTCAACCGGAATGTCAAAGTCCCGAGAGGGACAGCCAATGTTGATTAAGTTGATCTCACCTCCTTCGGCCGCTTTGGGGGATCCAAGAGTGCGGTCTCACCGTCAAACGAGAGGACACGAGACCCGAGGGCGCCACGTAGGACTGCGCTACACTCTCCGAAGCCAAGAGAAGAATCGTGCAATGGGCTTCTCCAAAAAAAAAGCTGCGGAAGGGGGGAGGACGGACGCACGAGAGAGTTTCGTAGGCGAGCAGAGGAGTCAAGAGGGCGAGTGAGGAAGAAATCAAGAATCGGGGTGGGGGTATGGTCGATCCCTTGCTGAGGCATCTTAAAAGGTTTGAGCGGCATAAGACGGCAAGTCTCAAAGCAAGTTCTTTCCGGGTGGGGACAAGTTCGAGGGTTTGTAGGAGGGGAGGACGAGGGGAGAGGGAAACAGATCACTTGAAGACCTAAACCGCTGCTGAGGGACTGTGTGCGAGGGGTCTCCTGAAAAATAGAGCTGAAAGAGTATCTGAGGGAAAGGGAAGTTCCCCCCTAGGAAGTTAAGTCGGGAGGAGAAGGGTGGGACCGGCTTTTTCTCTCCGATTAAATGCCAGAGAGGGTGGGGAAGGGGGGGCTAGTGGCTTCTACGTGGGATCACCGGTGCGCTCCGGAAAGAAAGGAGCTGTGCAGGCGATGCAGCCTATTATAATTTCAGGGGGGGTCAAAGAAAGGGGTGGAGACCGTCACAACTTCACCCTTATTTTCCCTGTCGAAGCGCGGGAATCGAATTGTCGAGCAGTCAAAAGAGGGGAGTGGTGGAGAACTTAACGCTATAGGGAGGGAGAGAAAAATATGGGAGGCACAGGGGTCAAGACATCCTTCCAAAGCCTGCGCGACTGCTCCTCGGAACGGGAAGAGCGTGGTGCACGAGTTGGCGGAAAAGGAAGGCCCTCAAAATGACAGGTCAGTGAGGGGAAATAAGAGGGGAGAGAGTGAGTGGACCTTTGTTTGTCAAAGCTTTATCACGGCCCATCCGATGGGAGGGGAAATGTTGGACCTTGCTTGGGGAGGGGTAAGAGCAAAGGGGGACCTGGGAGGATGCATGGAAGGAGGACCTCTTGGGGGGTTTCCCGGCCAAGCGGCGACGCCGAACGACTGGAAGGCGGAAGAGGTGGGTAACTTTTGATACGACGGCAGTCACAAGGGACATGGAAAGTCTGTACGGGAATGGCAGCCGCTCTTACGCGCGCGGATCCGGAACGTAACTTTGGAACAAACAACGACCGGGCCGGGTTCTATCGAGATAACTGCCTGGCGCTCCCTACAGACAATACTTGAGCCCTGGGAAGTGAAAAGGAACACTAGAAAGGAAGCTTCCTGGTTATGATCATAAGACGGGCCTTGGAGACAGAGCGCGGAAGTGACCTGGGAGAAAAAGGGTGAGGACGAAGTAATATCTTCTCTTCTCCCGCATGGGGCGTTAGATTAGTGGTAGAAACGCGTCGGGCAAAAAGGGGGGGTCAGGATTTTTAGGAGTTGATGGAGGGGAGATCCGGAAAGGGTAAAACAATCTTAATGACTTAGTATACCGGGCGCTAAAAAAAAAGGGTAGATAGCGTCTGTGGCATACTGTGACAAGGAAAAAAGCGGATCGTGACAAATAGGAGACAAGGGGTGATAGAAGGGGAGCCGGGGAGGGTCGAGGGAGGCGGCTGTCAAGTTATCGAACTCGGATTCAGATTGGAAAACGGGGGGGCACCATGCGGTCCGATAGATTTTGAGCGTACTCTGTACATGCCGACGGGGTTCGAAATTCTCGGATAACCGAGAGATGTTATCTGGAAGAACTGTCCAGAAGAAATTGTAAAGAACGCCAGCATTGGGAGTTTGGCAGCGACACTGGTCTTAAAAGAAAAGGGTGAGGTGGGCCAAACGGCCGAAGTGACCGGTACGCATAAGGGCACACGAGACGGTGGTCCTGGAGACGGTATGTCATCTATATTAACCTTAAAGAAAACAGCCAAAAGGGGGTTCTTTCGGTTCCCCTAACACAAACAAAACAAAGGAGGGGGGGGGAGTGAAGGAGGGAGGGGGGAACATTAACAAGCTTCTCTGGGGACGATCAGCGTTAAACCTAAAAAGAATCTTCGCGAACTAGTAACGTCAGCATCAACAATTCGTAGCCGGACACTGGTACAAGCGCGCTAACCTAAGGCAAATTTAAAGTACGAACTTGGCCCATACCATTAGTCGCCCATTGATTTCGGCTGGCGGGTCTCTTTCGAAGATATCGCTATGGGATTAGGAAAAAAAAAAGGGACCTAGATGCCCAAGACGCAAGGGAGTTAGGAAAGCTACGTACGCGAGAATTTGTCAAAGGGAAAAGGGGCTTTCACGAAATCTCAAATAGGAAAGAAGAATCCTCGGCTACCCTAAATTAAAGTGAAGAGCAGGAGCTTCTACCGAAAACTCCGCTTCTAACATATCGTCTAGTTAAACACTTCTCAAAGTCTCCTCTACTCCATACAGGGAGGGGGTGGTCAAGGCAAATCCTTGGAGACGGAAATTCAGAAAAAGAAAAAGAGAAGCAGCACTACAAAACCAAAGGTTCCAAGGGATTAAAAGGGAAGAAGACTCAACTACCTCGAGGGGAATGGAATATAAGGCCTAAAAAAGGGTAAAAATTACGGCACCTCGAGAAGTCTCCATCGCAGAAAATGCATCGGGATGGCTAGGGAGAAATCACCAAAGGCCGGAAAGGGGAGGGGGAGGAGGATGCTCAGAAATTTCCTCAGATAAAAAGATGTCGTGGCGAAATATGCCCGGAAGAGGTGGGTCCAGAGGATCACCTGCCCCGAAAACGCGAAGGTTTCCAGGTTCACTAGAAAAAGGCTCTCCTTCCCAAAGGCGGACAGGAAGAGGAAGTTGGAAAATTGAATCGGAAACAAAAAGGGCTACACCTTTCAAGGTCCCCTTCCGGGGAGGAGCTGTCATGCCTGGGGGAGTAGGTAAAAACTGGGGGGGTGTGGGGCGGGAAAAGGAAGACACCAGAGGGAGCAAAAAGAGGTTTCAGCAGGCCAATGCATGAGAAAATTGTAAACTCGCAGGCCCTCCGACCTTGGGGGGAAAAAAAAGGGGGGGTCCATCAACGTAAATCGGACTGGGGGAATCTAAAAAGATGTAACAATAAACCGGGACAACTACTAGAATTCACCGAATGAAAAAACTAAGCACATGACTGCGCTCTTTAAGATTGTGACAATTCCTGGGGCGCACAAGTCAAAGAGGGGAGACGGCAGTTCAATGGCAGACGGCGAGCCAAGCGTCCTCGAGGATAAGAGCCAGGTGAGACCATCAATACGCTTTCCGATTCACAAAGAAAAGGAGGGAGCGGAAAGGAAAAAAAAGACAGGGCCGTGGAGGGAAAAGCCCTTCGAGGAAATGCTGTCAGCGTGCCCAGAAGTGACGGGGGAGGGGGGAGCTACCAAGTTTAAGCAAAGGGGAAAGTCTCAAAATAACGAAAAAGAACAAGATGAAGCTCAAAAGGTGATGGGCGTCAGGGGTGAAGCAAGTAAGAACCAAGACGCATGAAAGGGACCAGGCCGATATGAGGAAAGGAGAAAAAAAGGCAAACGCTAAACGAAAGATACGCCGCGCAAAATTTGAACGCCGACTAGCTAATAGACGGCGCAAAAAAAAGGGCGGAATAACCACACCTTGTCCGAAGAAACGAAAAGACTGGAATTGCTGAAGGGGGGGGGACCTATGCACGGGTAAAAAAAAAAAAAGCACGAACCCATCAGATAGGGCGAAAAAGGAAGAAACCAGGTTTGACGAAGGGACTAGGAAGGGAACAAAAGTCAGTAGCGGCGCACCGCATAAAAAGAAATTCAGTTCATCACAATGGGAAAAGGGCGCAGGGCAATAAGGGAGGAGGTCGCCCGAATGGCCGCACGGGAACCGATGAGCGCGGCGCCGAGCAAAACAGGGGGGGGAAAGGAAAAAGAAAAGAACAGAAGGGATTCGCGGAGCGTGGGGGCCGACGCACTCGGTGGGGCTCAAGGAAGACGGAGTAAGGCGGGATCGAGCGAGTGTGACCGTGTGAGAGAAGACGAGGTATATCACTCATCTGGAAGCACAAAGGTGAGAGAGCAGACCCGGCGGCAGCGAGCGCGTGTGAAAAAAAAGGGCATTGTCGCTCGAACAAAAAAGCGCTCAACTAGGGATCAAGGCCGGCGCGAGGACCTCTATGATGTGGGATTTGTGGTGGGAAGATAGAAAATTGGCTCAAGATACTTCCTAAAGTATGCGGACAATCACGGTTAAGGTACCGCGGGAGGTTGAAAAACGGTTCAGCTTCCTTGGCGCGCAGGGAAGGAGATTGGGGAAGTACTTTGGAAGAAAAAAACATCACAAAAACGTTCCCGCTGAAAGTGGCTCCTATGACACCCCAACGTCCAGGGGAGAAGGAATGAGGGAGCGTAGTAATAACGGGGGGAAAAATCGTTTCGGAAGGGTTCTCTATCAGGAAACATCGAACGCGACCGCCCTGCTAAGTAAATTCAGCAGAAAGGGGGAAGGACATCGATCTCGCGAACTCAAATGCTTCGAGGATGGAGGACATATAACGGACTCCGACGTACATTGCAGAACACAGGAAACGGGGCTTCGTCTCATAACCAAAACCTAGGAAAGGGAAGGGGGAGGGTGGAAGGAGGGGTTCTTCTCCGTATACAGCAATGGAAAAGAGGTCTTAGAGGAAGAAGCAGCGAAGCAGGGTACTAAGATCGGTGAGTCGATTCCTCGACCCTTCAAAAGGCTCGAGGGGAGGGAAAAAGCGCGGCCTGAAAGACGCAAAACTTCTATCTGAAAGATGGCCGTAGAGAATAAGAGAGGGAAAAGTGGAGGCAATTAGCAAAAAGAGCCGGGGGGGACATCGCTTAAAGGTCATTCAAGGGGGCTGGGGTTGGAATTTTGGCGACAGAACGGAGAAAGTTGAGGAAGGAGCAGAAACATGAAGTACTCTAAACCAAAAAAAACGAAGAATCAAAATCAATCTGACGCAAGGAGAAGCAAAATTTCGGAAGAAAAAATCCGCAGCAGGGGGAAGACAGATAACCACAAAAACATCCGTTCCAGAAAAAATCACTCTCTTAGCGCTAAGAAAAAACGGGGGACGCCCTAGTTATAGGAGCAGGGGGGCATGGGAGCAAGCACGTCAAAAAATCGCCGCAGCGATTTCCTCCGGGAAGGGGGGTACTTTAAAAAACTGTTGCCGGTTTTGACAGACATCGGAACAAACGATAGAAACAGCCGAGGGACTACCAGATTTAAAAGACCTAGTGAGTGCTCGACAAAAATCCGAAAAAGTAACTGGGGGGTCGTGCGGGGGAAGTTCTCAAGGGTTGACGGGCTCTTTGCGCAAGAAGAGGAGGGGGGGGGGAGGGGAATCGTGTCCGGAGGGACGCGACTATTCTGGGCAAGACTACAAGAGTTGCAAGAATGAACCTCACATCGTGGGGAGTGCAAAAAGTCCTCGACGGCCGATCGTTCAAAGATGCTGTCAGAAAAACTTTGAAGTCGCCAAGCAGCGTGCGGCCTTTTGGGGGAAAGTGGGGGGGGGCTTAATTTTTCTTTGTCTGGGGACGAAGTGAGAGGTGCCTTAATTGGAAGACAAGTTAGCAGCCGTCTCGGGGATCTGAGAAATTTGAGGGGGAAGAGGAGGAAAAACGCCGGCGAAGGCGACGTACTCGCGGGGTTCCAGGAGTGCCGAGGAGGGTAGTAAGGTAAATGGGAAAGTTTGGAACCTTTGGAAGAGCAAAGCGAGTCCGCGCATAAACTTTTGAGAAGAAGTGGGAGTTCGACCGGTCAAACGCTGAAGAGCTTTCCCACGGAGGAGGAACGCAGGAAGGGGTTTGGAGGGGGATTAACGTTACCTTGCTCAGGGAACTTGGGTAGAGACAAGCAGTAAAAACATTGGTTCAGTTCGAGAGGGCCGCGATTGATGCCATGACATTTAATGATGGGGAGGGATGGAAACTTCTGTGACTCGAATCGGAAATCTGTATGATCACACCTGCCACAGAAGTGAGGGGGGCTCTCAAGAAGAGAATCGGAAGGAAAGGGATCTTGTGTTCACTGGTGAAAAAACAAGGAGGAATCCGAAGACAATTCAGTTCGAGAACAGCAAAACCTCGTTTATAGAAGGTCGTATTCAAGGTTTGGGGGTCCCAAGGGTCGGCCCAGCCGTTTGATTTCAAAAGCGTGGGTTAATGAAGGGCAAGATCACGTGTCACTTGCATTAAAACATGTGCCGCTGCGCAACATGAGGGTAGATGCCGGCACCCGCTATGCGAAAACAGAACAAATCGGCAATAGGGGTAAAAGAGTAGAACTCGGATAGAGTCATTGGAAGTGAATGCTGGGAAGATGGCGGCCGCGGTGATTGGGGGGGGGTGACTCGCTCTTAGAAGGGAAGAGGGGAGACCCTGAACCCTGAAGGGCGGTGATAGAGGAAGCAGAGAGAAGAGGATCGACCTCATCAGAATCGTCTTGAGAACCAATCGCATCTTCCTCAAATCAGGAAGGAAGGTCAAGGGTGATAGCCAATATACAGGGAAGGAAGAGGAGCGTATCTTTGATGGAGTGTTCATGGTCACGAAGGTGTGGGCCGGAAAGCTTCCAAGGAAAGGAATCAGGAAAGGGGAGGTCGAAGTCGGCAAGATTTAAGGGGGGGGGGTCTTTTTATTATTTCGTGATTGTAGGAGGAAATGTGGGGAAAGATAAGGCGAAAAAAACGGGCTGGTCGGGGGGCGTCCGAGGGGCGACCTGGGTTAAAGCGCGATCGGTCATCTGTTGTGTTCGGATCCGTGATAGAAGGAAGACTCGTCGAGGTAGGAGCTAGGGCCGGAAGCGAATACTATGACCGGGGGGCAAACGCCGAATGCAAACTGCTTGAAGCGATTTTGAAGCGAAAATCCGGGACTGAGGGGTAAGAAGAATAGTTAGAGAATAGACTTGAGGGGAGCCCGAGCACGCCAAATCAGATTCTGTCTGCTAGGAAAAAAGTTGGCGGCCCTCTTATGGGGTCCTGGAAGAAGTCAGGGCTTCCTGTTGTCACTGTGAAATAAAAGTAGGGACTTTGAGAAAACTACAATGCCGGCGGGCCTCTAAAGGAAAAGGAAAGGGGCACTCTATAGACACGAAAGAAGAATCTTTGTTAAATGGAGGAACCT
>Ga0179593_1468384_pt1 | contig 10146 bp, 9 predicted proteins | sample CZODoug2_1_08_16_FD_185931 | JGI IMG/M metagenome (GOLD analysis project Ga0179593, IMG submission 185931) | Vadose zone soil fungal communities from Angelo Coast Range Reserve, California, USA - CZODoug2_1_08_16fungal (PacBio error correction) | ecosystem: Environmental > Terrestrial > Soil >...
CAAAATTCCGGCGCCTAAAAAGGAGCGGAAGATCTAGATGTAGGGGAGAGAAAAACCCAAGCCTATGAAGACCAAAAAAGCGATCCCCGGGAAGAACGGAAGGGAAATGCAAAACGGAGGGCTTCCACGTCAAGCTATGTTCGAGAAGCGAGGAGGTTCGAGCTGACGCATCTTTGAAAATGGACCGAGACGGGGAAACTCATAAAGCCTGATAAAATTTTCTGGGCGGAATCTAGAAAGAGAGACCATAGTCAGGTCAATCATTGCTCTTCTAGCACGGAGGAGTCAGGGGGCCCGAAAAGCGAGAAGGCTGAGAAGAACGATGGTTTGTGTTCTCAGACCAGACGTCGTCGGAAGGGGCCGGACGAAGGGGGAACCGAAAACGAGTAGCCTGAAAAGATGAGGGGAAAGGGGCCCAAACGTGGGAACCTAAGGCTGCGGGCCTAAGGATCACTGGCGCTTATTGCACTAGAAGCAAAAGTGCTCGAATCCAGACGAACTAGAATAATACAGTGGGAGTAACTTTTAGGGGATCGGAGACGATCCTCGGATCCAACTTAAGGCGCCTGAAAAGTCGAGGCGACAAGATCCAAAAGGATCGTCAGTGAAGACGGGTCACTGGGAACCCGAAGCCGCCGCAAAAAAAAAAACGACGTGGAAGAGTTACGAGAACAAAAAGCAGCGTCTCCTTGAGAGGGCCGCCCACGCGGCGGCGCACTAGTTCGTGAGTTTGGTAAACCCTTGAGTGTCGTTGAAAGAAAAGGAGAGAGGGTCAGATCTTCCCTCAGGGGTGAGAAGGGAGGGGTGTGGGGGGTCAACCCTCAGCACCATGGGAAGGCCGCACCAGGGGGAGGAGCGCATAAGGTCGGGGGGGAAAGCGCGGCCAGAGAAATAAACGAGTTGAGCGAAAAGAAGGCTTGGCGGAGAGAGTCGAAGAAAAGGATTCCGCCGGGGTCAACACGCTTATATGCTCGTACGACAAGGAGACACGAGATCTGTTACCACGGCAGCGTAGACGGCTAGCAGGACGCGATCTTTTTAAAAAAAACTTATAGGTTAAACATAGCAAATTACACTAAAAGAAAGGGGCCCGACTTGAAGAACGGAGGGGGTGGGGGGAAAATCGTTAATGAAACAAAGACGAGGAAGCCAAAGGGAAAAAGTTCAGACGTACAGTTTGAAACCCCTCCGCCCCTGAATAGTCCTCGCGCTGAGGAAGGTCTACTATCTTGGGGGGGATACCTGGCAATAAAAAGGAGAAGAGGGAACGGCGAAAAATTGGGCAGCGGGAACAAGGTGGGGGGAGAGAGTCGGGTAAGTAGGGCAATCGGGTGTGGAACTGGGAGGGGGAAGAACAGAGGGGAATGAGCCGAACACCAAAACACTCAACCCCAACGCCCTTAAAAGAACTCAGGCTTCATCAACAACGAAACTCCTAGGGGAGAGCCTCCATTATCTCGCGCAAGAATCACTTCTTTACGGGGGTCCATTAGGTCCTAAATGATCTCCTCGTCGCCGAAGATTCAGTAAATAAACTAAGATGTACTTCCTAGAAGAGTGGTAGAATGTATAGCTCGGCAGAAGTTATAAAAGGCGCCTTTGACACCAGGAAAAAAACTCAGGGGACGAGGGAGCGCAGTCAGTTATTGCCGGGAAGACGAGAACCGTAATAGACCTTACAACTGCGTAGGTTTACGAGCTCTGTACAGGGGGGGCCGGATGCATTTAGCCGTTAGTCGAACGAAAAACCGGTCCGATCGATCTTCCACGGAAAACCTAGAAAAAACCCCGTGCACTGATGCTGTGGAGACCTCGGCTTCGTTGGGCCACTCTATAAAACCAGGCCTCATAACCCGACGTGATTATTCGACCGCTCTGATACTCTTACCCCCCAGCCCAGGAGGCGTAAAAAACCTCATCCACGCAAGCGGGCCCATCCCCTCTAGGGGTTACCTCGACAACCATCTCGACCCGCAGAAAATAATAAAAAAGTCCGGTACGGAGGCTCGTCAATCGAGTAAGATTCAAAGGTAAAGACCAGAGAAACTTAACAGGGGGCCCACATCTGTTGAACCAGGAAACAGAGGGGCTGACATAGAGAGCATAGAAGTTGACGGGCCGACAGGCGGCCGCGGCGGAACCAAGGGAAATGCCCCACTGGGCTCGCAGCACCACCGCTGGGGTAGGATGGTGCCTAGCACGGGTTACTTTGACTTGTGATCTCACAGAATAGAGAGGAAAGATCCCGATCAACCGAAGGAATGTGAGCTCAGAGTCCGGGAGGGGGGGCGTGCGAACAAAACGTCCTCGCCCGATGCCCGCTGCTGCGGGGAAAAGGAAACCGAGTTGAAAAAAGGGGGGGGGGGAGAAGAGAGAAGCTCACAAAGGCGTACGGCCAGGCCATATATTGAAAGTCTGCCGAAAGAATCGGAACGGGTGAAACCCCTTCAGGTTGGGCATCACGAAAAGAGGGTGTCGTACGGACGGAGCGGCGGCCCCCAAAAGAAAATCTTAAAAGAGCTGAACTCAACAAAAAAAAAACTATTACAGTTAGGGCCGTAACTAGTTTGTGGAAAGTATCTTTTAAGTTTTTCTGGATCGACTCGGTACCTAGAGGGTCTTCTAAATAAACTGAAGCTTCTTGGTACCAAGAAGGTTCCCGGTAGACAAGGACTTTCAACAAAGGGAATTTGACTAGAAATAATAGTTCGATATCAAAGAGACGACTATTGTAGGGAGTCTATTAAACGAATAGGAATTCATCTAAAAACAAATTCAGGGACGCCCAACGGAATCAGGCGGAAAAAATTAGTCTCACAGAGATTATGGCTCCGGGCCCAAAGGAACGAAAGCTCAAATAGCGGCGGGCGATTAACCTATCCTAAGATATTCCGCAGGGGGTTGTCCCACACAAGCGGAAGCGGCCAAGCACAAAATTCCATCGGGAGAGGAGGGCAAAAAAGATTCTCTTGAGGGAAGGAGGGGCGGGCCTAGATCGAGGGGCTTTAAAGGCACAGAATAGATAGTGCGGGGGAAGGGTCTTTCTGATATCCGAGGCGGTTGACAACAACGGCCGCGGATTCCTTGGAAAAAAAAAAACAGAAGTACGGTCGACTGCCTCTTGCTTCGTCCGAGACGCGTATCTGAGCCTGACATCATCAAAACGGGTCACAAACCGTCCGTTGCCCTTACCCTTCTCCCGGGGGAACAAACCGGCGCCACCAAAGGAAAGTCGGGGATTTGCACGAGCACAACGGCGAGTCCAACGCTTGAAAAAAAACCAACGGTGAGAAAGCTCCGGGGTACAACGCTTTTGAAACGTCACTCTCTACTAGAGGACGGTAGGAGTAGCGCGTTTGATCGTGCGGAGACTGGAAAAAGATCTGGCTTGGAAAGCACACTGCCCAGTAGGGTTGAAACGAGTCGCCAGGAAGGGTCCTCCAACCGTTCTCCAAAAAAAACGGGGCCTTATACGATCGGGGTGAGACGGCATAAGACCACGAAAAAAACAAAAAGGAAACTTGCAAAAGGTCTTCTGCCCTCACCGGGCAGTAGTGGCAGTTTGGGGAGGCTCAATTGCTCGAAAGGAAGGCGAGAGTGTGGAGAGGGGGGCCGAGGGACAAGGCTAGCTACCAGGACATTAAAAAATAAATTCGAGCCCCAAGAAATACTTTCTCCACCCGAAGGGTTTTCGGCGCGAAAACGTTGGTTCAAAGGGGGGTAGGGATCTGCAAGAGAGTCCCGGCATGCCAGTAAACGGGCGCGGGCTAGACTCCTTCCACGATTTCTATCGAACAAGATTCAATCCCCGTTGGCAGTTATTTGTCAGGGGTGTTCTAAAGAATCTTCGAGAGCTAGGGAAGCCCGGACAGGAAGGGGGGAGTTACATATTCCCTCTGAGTCAGGGGGGGATGGAACTAGCTGCGTGGGGGAGGCCGGGACGCCCGAAGGGGGGGGGGGGGGGCTCGAAAGGAAGCAGGGGGACCAGAAATGAGGGATCGGGATGGGGACTATGGCCCACGAGTAGGAGAGCAATCCTGGCATGAGAAGCATGGAAGCGTCGGGGGGGATTTCAGACTTTCTCAAGGGAGATACGACCCGAAAGGCCTTCTCAATCGACCAAGGTGCACAACACGAACTTGGGCGACGGGACTCGATCGGGCGCTGTTCAGAGAAGGGAAAAATCAGCCCAGAACATGCGGGGAGGCGGGAAAAAAGCGACGTCAAGGGAGAGCTTTACCCACGCGAGGGTCGAGGCAGGAAATAAAGGGCGAAAATAGGATTGGCTTCGGACGCAGGGGAATGAAGACTGAAGGGGGTCGTCTGCAGTCTAAATGCGTTCAGGAAGGGGGGGGGAGGGTATTAATCGCGTACGGAGTAGGGGTCGTGGTAGAGGATAAGCGCGGGGATCAGATGCACTAGCGGCCCTAACTCGAAAGACATCCGCCTTAACCGGCACTAGGGAAAACTCGTGAGTACTCTATGGCGCACGCCAGCTAAAGAGCGGCGGGCTCATGCAAGAAGGAAGGAGGGAGTCGTTTTTCACGGGCTTCGTGGGCGGGTGTCAAGAGCAGTGGGTGGGGCCCTGACCGTCAAAGAGGTCATTTCACACCAGTCTTCAATCAGTTCAGGTAAGGGCAGGGGCTCTCTGCAAGGGAGCCGTCGAGATAGCGAGGAAGAAGCGACGAGGTACAGGGAGCTGGGGAAGGCAAGGGGATACTTCCTCATCTATCAAGTTCACACAGGGAGGGGAGCACGAGCCGGTGCGTCGATGGGGGTTCGCGAACAAGTAATAAGGGGCACCTTTGTCTGGGAGGAGGACCAGGTCCTACTTCATGGATATCTGGAAGAAAACTGTGGATGCGGGAGCGCGTAAAAGGCACCAAACTCCAAGGAAAGGCCGATGTACTGTGCAGGGGAAAGAGCGAGGTACGAGGCCACGAAAAGGACCAAGGGAACCTCGCCGAGGACAAAGGGACGTGCGAACAGACCTAGGTTCGTTACGGGAGAGCCCGAAGAAACGGGGGGCGGAGCGTAGCCCGAGCTTAGACGTCGGTCAGCTCAATCCATCGAAAGGAAAAGGGGGGGAAGAGTTCACTGTTGAGCGGAAGGGGAAACAGAGTGGACGGTAAGGGGGGGGAGCGAGCAACAAACCACTCGGGGCCCAAAGGGAAAAAAGGCGACATAAACGATTACGGGGTCATCAGATCGCACGGACAACGTCGAAAGGAAAACGCGCCACTAAAGGGAGAAAACAATTTTCTCCTCTAGGGGAGGACCACGTGTCCACGAGGTCGTGGCGCTCGCCGCCATCGCGCGTCGTTTATACCTCTGGCGTCCGATACGATAAGGTTAGGGGAGGGGGGGAAAAAAAACACCCGCCAACACTCTGACGCTCATAGGCTTCGCGGGGGGTCAACGCGGCCCAAAAGAGATCAAAACACGAGAAAAAAACGAAACTCGTCGGCTCTTTGACCTCATCTTAGATACAACTCAGAAATAGACTGGGTGGGGTGCCCTACGGTCTAGGTGAACCGGGGGTGGAACTACGTCAGGGAGGGGAACGACCTACTGCAAAATGAGAGAAGGCCTCCTACTCTTGGCTAGTATGCCTGCTGAGTCGGAAGGAAAAATTTTCGCCTCTCGGCCTTGTCAATCTCGAAAAAGGATCAGTATACGAGGGAGAGAAAGCTGACTTGATAAACAAGTAAGGGGAAAAAAAGAGGATCACAGTAGAGAGGAGACAGTGGAAGGGCGAATGGAGAGAGCAAAGGCCGGAGGGAACAGAGTCAGTTCCGTCCTCCAATGCGGGAAGAGCAAAAAGGATTCAGGACCATCGCGAGCTCTTGGCGACTTAGGGGGGGAGGAGGCGCTATAGTGGTTTTCAAACAAACAGTTAAAATGTTATTTAAACTCCTCAGGACGGTCAAGGGTGGCTTGAGGCGCATCTCCCGTCAAAGCCCCTCGCAAAGGGTCAAAAGGTGCTCTGTGGACACGAGCAAGCGGCAAGGACCAATATATAGAAATCAGTTCTTCTTCTTTTGGGGGGAAAAAAAAGCGGAACCCTTAGACCGGACGCGGTACGGAGGGAGCAAGGGAACGAGACTGGACGATAGGAAATTTCCGGGCGTTGGGCACGAGAGGCAGAACAGGGTCAAAAATCAGATAGGATGCAACGAGTACTTAATCGACAGACAAATGGAACCTACGAAAGGATTCCTTGAATTAACGAGTGAGTAGCTCGGAAAGAGACCCGTGCCACGGGAAGCTAACAGCAAACTTTACGCTGACCAAATCTTCCAAATGCTGGACCACGGTATCGGGGGCAAATTGATCCCGGACGCCCCAAAGGCCCTCAAGACGTCCGGTAAAAGGACACAAAAAAAAGACAGGCTATTTCCACCTAGGATGCCCCAAAGAGGAGGAGGTGCTCACGATGGGGTCTGGGAAACAGGTGAGGGAGAGTGGCCTCGACTTCGCTAAATGTTCCGCGTAAAGCCAAAACGAAGGGGGGACGCAGGGGCAGGGTTGGGGCGAGCAGAGCCGACAAAATTTTCTCAATAGGGCGGGGGTAGGAGACGAGTCAGAGTAAGCCGCCGGAAGGCCCTGAAAAAAAGTTCAGCAGGACGTCTCAGAAGACCACAAGAGACGTTGACAGGGGGGAAAACCCTCGATCAGACCCTCCGGTCAAGAAGGAAAGGAGGAAAAAATGCGGGTAACTCCCTTCTCCAGGAAAAATCGAACGGACCTCGGGGACGTCTCTAGCAGGCCGTAGAGCGATCAAACCGTGCGCTAGGGGTTTCCCAAAGGCCGATTGCAAGCGCCAGGAAGAAGAGATCCTGGGAGTTCAGACACTGTGTGGACCACGGGACTAATGGAAACCCATCCGTGCACTCGCAAACGCCAATCCTATCATCGCCGACAATAAAAATAAGTAGAGAACAGGGATGACATCTCGCTCATGCGGGTGCCTTAAGGCCTGCTTTGGATGAAAGGTTCTGCAACTCGAGCTTTACAGTGCCGGTCAGGCGGTGGAGGTAATAATGAGAAAGGAGGAGTTATATCACTTTATAAAAAGAATTAAAAGGGACCAGAACGAGAGGAGACAACACCATCTGACAGGATTCCTGCAAGAAAAGCCGGTACTCCCTGAAAGAACGTCACGGCGGAAAAAATTAAAGAGGGTCTGCCTCGATATACGAAGCAGTCTCGCAAGACCGGGGAGGTAGAAGAGGGGGGACATCGTTCCGAACGCAGGAGAACTTTGAGCTTTCTAGAAGTGAATGGACTGCGGATCAGAAAAGCCGTTCCTGGAATATCAGCCAGAGTCGGGGCCAAGTCAACTCTCGAAGAGGGACTATTATTGCTGGATGCAAGTGGCAAAAGACTTAAGTCAAAGGACGATGGTCTTCCGAAGTACCACAGTCAGGGATACGTGGGGGGGCTCACACCTCGTTTTTCACTACTGTGAACATGGTAGGTAACCCGAAGAGGTATTCGACAGCGCTTATATAAGACCGCAACACCCACTAGCGGAACAGGCCTCGAATTAAACGCGCTTTCCACAAGAACGAGACTGGACAGCGCGGGGAACAAATCTAGGTCAAAACCAAGTGGAAAGGAGTCCATAGTCATCCAGAGGAGCGGCACGGAGACCCACATCCACGCGAGCCCATGTTAGCCAGAGTGGGACCAAAAAAATAGACCCTAAATTAAGGAGGAATTATACGCTAAAGACGTTACACGGTAAGGTGGCAAACTGAGGGAAATTCCGAGGGAAACAAAGGCCCGCAGGCAAAGGGGAATTCAGGGTCACATCAGAGCCTGGGGAGGGTTCGTCTACGGGACGGCACGTAACTTGAAGTGGAGACGCCACGACTTCAGTCCCCGAAAATCAATGAAGCGAGCGAAAAAATGGTCGGGCCGATTTCGGGGGTTCGGAAGAAGAAAACAAAGAGCGCCGGTGGGGCCTCGCATCTGCCATTGCACTGTTGCTGGGTGGTGTGGGAGAAGGGAACAGATCACCCGTCACTAATCGCCGCTAAGGGACCGAAAGCTACGAAAACGAGGTGCACCATGAGGGGTTTGCATTGGGAGGGAAGAATACGAACTTGAAGAGAACACAAAGGGGAGGACCCCCGCGCGAGGCGAATCGGGCAAGTGCGAAGGAATAGTAAGCTCAGGGGTCGAACGTCAGAGAGACAACGGAGGGGGAACTGGAGTGTCAATTGGCGTTGTAGAGCGAGAGTAGTACACGAGTAGCTTTTCGCCCGAAAAGAGGAAGTAATGAAGAGTCTGTTTTTTACGCTTTTGGCCATGTTAGAGACAGGGTTTTAATGACAAAGACAGGGAAAGTCTATAATTCGCCCCTAGGCCACTCGGTTCGTTATGTCCGACATGTTCATTGAGAGGGGGTGAACACTTCTTATTCTCGAGAGCAGGGCCGTTCGTTAGGCCACCCGCTGAAGGTCCTCAAGCAGTAAGGCAGCTAGACGGCTTATTACCCGAGGAGAGCGTAGACCTAAACGGATCTTTGGAAAATTAGCTCGGGGAAGCAACACTACGCAGAGGAGAGAGTCAACGTGCAAGCGGTGCTTACAAAGGGGTCTTCCACGGCCGTCGAAAAGATAGACAGCCGAGGAAGGCGGGAAAGATTTTGCGAATAGACGGGGGGGCGAGACTAAAAGGGCTCTGAGTGACAAGGAGGAAGGGTTCACCACAGCCTTAATGGATCATTCAAAAAGAAAGAATAGGTCGAGGGGAGAGAAAGGAAAAAAAGCTACAAACTTCAGTTTCCGCTGACACATTGTCACGCACCGCGAGAACAAAAAGAAGCCGGACTTGCGAATCCCAGATTACTACAGAGGGGAACAACGCCAAGGGCACACGTCCAAAAACCCTAAAACGGGAACGGGGACCCGGGGAGAGTCGGCCAAGATCGGTCGCTATGGTAATCGGGGGAGAGCTCCGCAGGACTATCGAAATCTTTCTACGAAAAATGTGGGGGAAATACTCTACCGAGAAGCGGGGGAGCCAAGCCTCGGGGGGCCTTGCTAACTAAGGAAAATCGTGGGGGCGGAGAAGACATCACCACCGCCCGTTGGCCGGGCTGCTCACAAGAAAGATTGGCTTGGGGTGCGACTCGAAGCGGACGAAAATCGCGAATGAATTTTGCGCTTAGGCGGGTGGCCGCAAGTACGAAGAGGGAAGGCGCTCACGAAAAAGGGTAACGAGTCACCCTAGGAGACCCAGGGCGTGCGGCCTAAAAGAAAAACACGGTCTTCTTGGGGGGGGACGCGTAAAACATAGGGAACGCACAGAAAGGGTCAACTACCCGTACAGAGGAGTGAGACGCGTTCTATGCAACAAGATGTGACAACAGTGTTCCATCTGCAGGTGGGCCGAACGGAAGACAAGGGAGAAGGAGATTTCAGACTCATTACTGGGGGGGAAAAAAAAAACGGTCACGCGAGGGGGGCGTGGGGACGCGCCGGGAAATTGTCGGGAAAAAGGACTAACTACTTTTTGTTAATGGAACGGGACGAACTCGTCGCTTAAAGAAAAAAGGATCTAAATGGGGAAGGACGGAAAAAGATAGATCATCTCCATTTAAGCTTTAAAACGGTTGGGGGGAAGGGAGATCGAAGGAAGCACGTGCGTCCCATAAGGAAAACCGAACTGGGCCCGGGCAGCGAGATGGAGAGAACTTTCCACCCTAACTTACTCAAAAGATGAGAGGAAGGCAACAGGCCAAAGGCGCTGAAGGCTAAATGAAGGGGGGGGTTCATAAGGAGTGCCCCTGCGACACCTTCAAAGGAGACAGCTACAACGAAAAGTTCGTGACATGCCTGTCTGATCACTAAAGGCGCTAGGAATTGGTCGGAACAGGGTTACGTCCGCTTAGAGGTGCGCCGCTAAGGCGGACGTCAGTCGTTGGAGAAAAGGACCCAAAATCGCCGAAAAGAACGTCGGCGGGTGAGGATCCAGTGCGAGTGGGGAAACGTCTCTGCACTGAGAGACCTACGTAAATACAACATCACATTCCAAAAAATAAAAGTCGCAGGAAGTGCCCTACAACTCGAATTCTCACAAAATAGAAGAAGAGCGATCCTTGAACTAGAGCCGAGACTACGTGTGGCAAAGTGA
>Ga0179593_1491440_pt1 | contig 10146 bp, 10 predicted proteins | sample CZODoug2_1_08_16_FD_185931 | JGI IMG/M metagenome (GOLD analysis project Ga0179593, IMG submission 185931) | Vadose zone soil fungal communities from Angelo Coast Range Reserve, California, USA - CZODoug2_1_08_16fungal (PacBio error correction) | ecosystem: Environmental > Terrestrial > Soil >...
GAAAATGGTGGAACGTCTATTTCTTCACGAACATCAACACGAGAGGATCAAGGGAAGCCACAACAACAAGTTCGGGAGGGCATTACGACGGAGTAAACGAATCCGGACCGAGAAACCAAAGGTTTAGCAGACCGTACTCAAAAAATGGAAGACGGGAGTTCACAGGAGGAGGGAATGGGGTTTTGGGGCTTTACGTCACCGCTTCACTTCCTGAAAATTTAAGGAAACACGTACAAAGACCGGGAAGAAGAAAGACGGAAGATCCAGGAAGCGCGTGGAAAAGTGATCTCGAGTACTGCCGCTCGAAGCGGAGAGAAAGCGGCTTCCCTTGGGGTGAGGAGTGGAAGGAAAAAGGTGGACCTCGGCCGGGTGGGATTCCTCAGTTTTGGGTCACTATTGCTCTCGAGTGGGGGCAGTGAGGTGTTCGAAAAGGAGAGAAACAGAGGAAAGATCCAGGACCTCAAAGCGAGATTTTTTGCCTTCTGAGGATAGAAGGAGAGTGAGCTGAAAGTAGGATGAAGACAGGATTCCGGGAACAAGTGGTCAGCTTCCTCAGCTCTAAGATCTGACGTTGCGTAGGGAGCCAGGAAGGTAAAGGAGAAAAAGAAAACCTTAGCAGCAGTCTCGGCTTCGTGTAGAAAACGTTGGGGGGGGGGGGGGGGGGGGGGGGGGGGGGGGGGGGGGGGGGGGGGGGGGGGGGGGGGGGGGGGGGGGGGGGGGGGGGGGGGGGGGGGGGGGGGGGGGGGGGGGGGAGGGGGGGGGGGGGGGGGGGGGGGGGGGGGGGGGGGGGGGGGGGGGGTGGGGGGGGGGGGGGGTGGGGGGGGGGGAGGGGGGGGGGGGGGGGGGGGGGGGGGGGGGGGGGGGGGGTGAAAATGAAAACGCGGAGCTGAAACGAACAGAGCGAAGACAAGATGAAAGAGACAGTGGACGGGCGGAACGTGAATTCACAATCAGGCGCTCCTCGCGGAATAAGGGAAAATGGAGAAAAGGATGTTTAAACGGTGTTCTCCACGTCTCAATGCCCGCATCAGCGATGAACTTTTGCTTGTCTTGATCAGGACGCCCTGGAAAGGGACCTTACCGAAGGCGGGGAAAACGGGAGGAGCAATTGAGGTTTAGAAGAGGAAGGTCATGGTTCAATAGAAAAATCCATCGATCTACGGCGCGAACCAACTCGAATTAATCGCATTGTGAAAAGAAGGAAGGCCCGGTGATAGCAACGTTCGTCGGCTACCCCATCGATCAGGTCCCTTTATCGGAGAAAAAGGGAACCAGGGGGGACCGGACACGAGAACGAGGTTTACTCGGAGGGAAGGCTTCGACCGACCGAAGTGATTCCGGCGGATCGGTAGTTTCGCGCGGGACTTAAAAACAGAGGGGCCCGGGGTGTACGGTGTAACGCGTCCAGGCTTCCAGTGACGTGAAGGCAGACAGATACCGTGAGGGTGCCCTTGCGCTAGAGGAAGAGTAAGATTGTCAGAAGGAAAAAGTACCAAGTTCCCATTAAAGGAGGATTTCTCTCGGGACGTACGCTCCTGCAAGAAGGGGAATGAAAAGGTAAAAGAAGGCGGGGTACAGCTCAGAAAGAGGAAGTAAAAAGAGAGGAGCCGGCGGGGTACGGTGCAGTTCAAGTACTGTAATTCGGCTGACAAGAGAAAAGGTAAAAGGGACAAGGCGGCACAGGGGGTCAAAGTTCTAGAGAAAAGGTCGGAAGAACGTCTCATCATCAACAAGGTATCTTATGCCGTCCAGCGATCAAATTAATGGGACTGAGCACCTTAACACTTGTCTTATGGCTGTCGAGCCCGCGAGAAAAATAAAGACATCACGTTCGACTTCCGGGTGAGAGCTGAACGAAAAAGGCAAGCAGAAGAAAAGGTATAATCTAAAAGGCTATTAGTGATTGGCGAAGGGAGGGGCAGAAAAAGAGATAATGTGTAGAAGAACAAAAATACTCTTTCTAGGTGCACAGAACGAAGCGAGGTTCTACGCACCGGGAAGAGATGAGGGGGGGGGATGGGGCCAAGGAACGCATGATTCAAAAGTCATCGAAAAGCCAATTGCATAAAAACTGGTGGAAAGAAAATTATGAATTGAGACCTTGCTGTCAGTTCTCACAGCACTACAAGCGTGTAAGCAATGAAAGGAGATGTGGAATTTTGAGAGTGGAGAAAAGGCGGGGTCCTGCTGGGGAAACAGAACAATTTAAAAATTCCGCTTCCGGGAAAGAAAGGAGAAAGAACGCGGCGAATGAAGGAACAATAAGGCATCGTGCCGACCAGCTATAAAACTAGGAGTCGATTTGGTCCTTCATAGAAGCACTAGGTGCGTACTGAACAAGGAGGGTCTTGACCTGCAACTACGAGTCGGCGCGGGACTGAAGGTGTTGTGGGGAAAGCACGTCAGAACTACCTGGGTACCGACAACAACGGAAACAGCTCAGAAAAGAGGGTAAGCTGAGGGTAAGGGGAGTTGGCCTCAGGAAAGCCCTCTCCCATGGAAGATCGAGACGAAAAACTGTGAAAGAAGAAAGAAGGAATAGGGAAAAGAAGATCATCATCTCCTTTCTTCTGCCTTGGTGCGAATGGAGGCAAACCTAGCATCCGAAAACGAGATCAGTCTGAAGAATCCACAACAGGTTGACAGATGACAAAGGGATGAATCCAGGCAGTAGGGGGAGTTGAGCATGACGAAGGAGGCGATTGAGAAAGCGGCAACGGGCATCTGGAAATGTCTTCAACCGCTGGGGACAGTCTTCTTCATGTTCAGTAGAAGGAAGGGAAATTTACGACAGGGGGGGAAGAATGCACGGCCCATAGCAGGGGCGCGCTATCGTACGAGATGCTAAAATGGGGACCGAAGTGAGCGGGAATGATGGATTCATACGGGCTATAGTGGGGTGGGGGGCAGGGGAGAGTTTGGATTGAGGTAGAGCTTGGTATGTGGGTCGGGCATACCTGGTCAAAAATGCTAGGGACGGGGTCAGCCGATCAGAGGCTCACAACAAAGGGAAGGGGGAGGATCAATGCACTGAAAAAAGAGAAGATGGCGAAGGCATATTTATTCCGAAATAGAAGACGCTGAAAGTTAAGTCAGCAAACCAACACTTTCGTCGTCATACACCTTCTGCAAGCTTACTCAAAGACGACGGATTCCCACTGTGGGTCAAAAAAAAAGACGGAGAAACCAAAGGAGCGGCAGTGGCGTTAAAGGAGAAGGTGAGGGGGAGGAGAGTTTGCAATGTCATAGCTGCAAGCCTCAAGGAGAGAGGATTGACATAGAGAGGAAAGGAAGATCAGCAGTAGGAAGGAAGTTCTGAGTGAAAGCCCCTCAAAGCCTGGACGAAATTGGTGAGGGTAATGAGTGAAAGGGAGGGGAGATGACAGGGGGTGAAGGGGAAATAGGAAGAATTTGTGATCCTGTATTGACTCTCGGGGCTGCCAGTGTGAAAGAAGAAAAGGGGCAAGAAAGAATCAAGATAACCACTATGCCTTGCGCGGGCGCTAGAACCGGGGGCTTCAGTTGCGGAACATGGGGGAGCGTTAGGCTGATGGGGGACGTATGACAGAAAATCTTGAAAGCGCTTCTTCCAGAGTTGCGAGAGTTAACGTTTGCGGGAGTGCGCACACGGTAACAGACGGAATGAAGCTTCACAAGACAAGAAAGAACTTCAGTCCCATGTGTCGACTGACCCCTGAGGAAGCGCGCAGGTACTCCTGGAGCATTCAGGAAAGATGGAGAAGGAAAACGGAATCGTGGTCAGAAAGTCGGAAATTGCAGGTCACGCCGCAGAATCGTCCTTCGGTGAAAATACCAGAGACGAAAGCGGAACTTATGCAGGAAAAGGAAAGCACGTGTCCGAAAGGGAAACCGTTCACCAGAGAAGAAGGGGGAGGGGAAAGGAAAGGAATGTGAAATGAGAGGGGGGAAACTGAGCGGGAAAGTCTAATTTCGTCACAGTATTCAAGTGAGGGGACGCAACAGGCAAAGAGAAATGTCAGCAGAGCAACCATCCTCCCGCGGGCTAAACAGGCGCGACGCACTCGCCTTACCTGTGATGCACTCCTCGCTACCGAACGTTCAGGGGAATGGGATTGCTAAACCATAGGAGTGCGCTTTCCTGTGAGCAAAACTGAAGGGGACACGTGGGCGCTTATGAAAATCGGGGGGGAGTCGCTTCACGAAGGGCCACGAGAGGCAGACCGAGTTTCCGGGAGGAGGGAAAGGGGGTAGTCCGAGCACATAGACGGGTGTAGGTGTACGCAATGAACAATCAATTGAGCAAGCGGACAGATGAATACGCTTCGTGCCCTGGCTAATTTAAGGAGATTGCCGGAGGAAACGGTCATAGAGAGAGGGCACGAAGCCCGTGATGGTCGATGGACGCCCAATCCTTGACTGCACGTTCCAAAATTCCGGTATCTGAGAACAAAAAAAAAGGGAAGAGAAAGAGTCGGACGGTGAGGGACATCTTGCAAGCCGTGTCTAAACAGAATCGCGAAGTCAAAGGGACTTGCAGCGGAAACGGGGTGACCAGAACTCGGTAAGTCAAAAAGCATGAGAGGCAGAAGCGAGGGAAAAAGCATCCACACGGGAGGGATAAGGGGAGCAACAAAAACCCTTATGGGGGGCGAAGATCGCGCGAAAAATAAGAAAGACGAAAAAAAGGAAAGAAAGGGGGCAGGAAGGGTCCGAACTCTTGAGCCCGCAAGCGTATACGAAATCAGTTTGAAGGGGAAAGGGACAGCGATCTGGGGGTCGCCAAGGGGGAACGAGCTGAAACAATGAAAATCAATGCAGGAGAGTTGGTGTCTGAAGGGGGAAACGCTGATTAAGGTACGAACCATCATTCGTGAGGGCAAATGCGAACAATGGGGAAGGAAGAATGGGGAAAGGTAAGAGAGCGTTGCATGCTACACAAAGCACCGTCCGCCAAGGATGGACAGATGGGGGTGAGTTGACGTGGGAGGAAGCGCTTCCTGAGTTTCGGGTCAAAATTCCTCAAAGGAATTAGAAGCGCGAGGGAATGGGGAGAGAAAGGAGGGAAAGAAGAAAGGGAAACTACTCTCTCTGTTAATCAAAGTGTAGGGATGATCAAAGCTAGGTCAAGGAGAACAAAGGGAGGGGGATTAAGGAATCCTATGACAGCAAAAAGATTAGGGGAAGGTGAAAATTGGGGGAGGGAACCAAGCTGTACACAAAAAACGGCTGGGCCTAAATCAACTAACAACTCTAAGAGAGGGGGGATGAGCAAGGACGAAAAATTTGCGGTAAGTACGAAGAATACTACTCTAACCTGGGGGAGCGCACGACAACGAAGCTCCAATAATAAGTCCGGGATGCATAAGGGGAGGAAGATGAAATTGGGGGGGGGCTTGTGAAGGGGAAGAACCTGAAAGGAACCCCGATGCAATCAATCCCAAACGTATACATTGACGGAAGCGAAGAAAGAGCCGTAGTTGCCTAAAGCATCAAAAATTGAGGGAATTTCATGCTGGCGGAGGGGGGAGGAGGAGCCTTCGCTGCGAACGGGCAGAAAGATTCGTTTGCGATGGTAAAGGCAGAAAAGGGTGCTTCTACGGCATGGGTCTATCTCCTTCCTACCAGGCAACCATCGGGGCATCCACCGGAGTGAAGGGCTAAAAGGAAGAGAAGTAGGTGGTGAACGGGGCTAGCTAACCAGTGGAACACTCATCGGGCTCCCTCGCCTGTATGGAATCTTTTAGGGACGAGGTGAAACCCAAAGTGGGGGGGTTGAAAAGGAGGAAACGTTTGAGGATGGATGGGTATAGGCGGACATCCCTCGGAAGGGAGGCAAAGCCACCATGAGAGGGCCGTTGGTCAAGTCGCTCTACTCTCAAAAAACAATATAGTATGGGGTAAGCGGAGATGGAGGACGAAAAGCCACGAGCATCGGTTGCTGGAAAGGATTAACACCTACACGAAAAAGTCATAAGAAACCCCACAAGTCGGTGGGTGGGTTTCCCTTTTCAAGCTCTAAGGCAGAAACTCTTCTGTCCACATTGTAGTGCAGGGAAGAAAAAAAAACGGAGCGACAGGGGGTGCGGGTGACCAGGACAATGGTAGAAACCTCGCTGGCAGGCCTTGCGAGAGTAGGGGGAATTATACATCCATCCTCCTGGTAAGCGACGGAGATTACATACGCGTGAAAGAAGGAAGCGATTGCTAAGCTTTCTCCATCTGCGTCGAGACGACAGAATAACTGAAAGGTTGAAGGGAAAAAAGAGTGTCAAGGGGGAAGATCTATTTGTTTATCGGATCTGCAGCCGTTTGGGATCCGACTGCACAGAGGGGGGGCCGCAAGGTGTGTCAGGAAAAAACGAAAGGCAGAGAAATATTCATGCCAGCAAAGAGGCTTATTCTTATGACGGAAATAGAGGTTTCCCGGCGTGACCGATAAATGGAAAGCGAGGGGAGGGAGTCTTCTTTACGCCTATCCTGGATTGGCTCAGAGGACCAGCAAATTGAGAGAGATGGAAGTTGAGGGAGTGCAAACCATGCAGTAACACTAATGGAACTTGAGACGTCATAGCGGAAATGTGGAGCTGAAAAGGAAGGGCTGCGGAGGTAAGAAAAAGCAGCACTTAGAACTGTAACTATGTAATCCTTCGAGCGAATCTTAAATGATACCAGGAGCAGCGGTCAGTCAAGGAGCAAACCGCCCTTCTCTATCTCGGGGGATTACGTTCCATCGTCTAACGGAACGTTGCTCCTTCTTTTAAAGGAACGCCGGAGGGAACAAGATGACACAAGGGGAACCCAAGCGAAAAAGAGGGAGGGAAATCAATATGTGTTTGGGGATAGTCAGAAAGACTAAGATGACCTGAATTCAGGACACGAAATTTCTGCACTTGACTTTTGGGTCGGCCGAGACCGCAAGAATGTCATGCGTACAGAATCATCGGCCAAAAAAGAGGAGGATGTTGGAAAAATTCCGAAGCTCGGCACAGTGTCTGGGTGCCGGAGTCGGCGACGCAAAGGGGAGTGCAGGAAAGGCTCACTTAGCCAAAACTGCAACGCGCATCGTTTCAAGCTTGTACCTGGATTCGCAGGCTTGCGGTTCGTTCAACTCGCTGAAAAGGGAAAGAGCTCGGGCATAGGTAGGGGGAAGAGATAGCACAAATCGCAAAGGTGGGGGGAGTAACCGAAGAGAATTTAATATAGATTGTGCAAGGAGAGGGATTATGTGAACGGCTGGAAAGCTTTCACATACTGAGAAAGTGACTTAAGAGAAGTCACGGGGATCGTAAAGTACGCTAACTAATCGTTCCCAGAAGGACGTAGAGATAGAAAAAAAAAGAGGAAAAGAGAGATACAGGCGGGGGACTTTGAGGAGTCACACTATTATCGACGAAGGCACTTGCGAGGCAGTTGGTCAAGGGGGAGACCGGTAACAGCCGGCAAGCAGCACGTAAGGAACTGGTCCTGGGAATCCCACGCCATCACGGGGAAATATTAATGACATCTAACATGAGAAGTTGCTGGGCGGAAAAATAGCACGAGCGAAATAATAAGAACACAACCTCACTTGGGTTTGTCGCCATTGGTAGAACGGCGCCATCAAGCTCAACTAAATGAGTAAAGAGGATGGACGCATTAAGTTTTGCGTTGGAAAGGCAATCTAGGGTCCTATACGAACCGTAAAAGAATACTCGGGCAAGCGCGGAGTTGAAAGAAACGGCAGGGGGAGTGGTTGAGCCGGAAGCCGCTGATGATTTTCCACCTTAAAATTCGGGAGTCCCTCAAAAAAGCAAGAAAGAAGACGGAAGAAGTGAGAAAAAAGGATAAAATTCGCTTCCATCAAGACGGTGATTCTCGCATGAGCTCGGGGGTGAAAATTGTACTTTGCGCACGCCTGTCCTTCATAACAGTCGGGCCTTTCCCACTTCCACGAGAGAGAAGGCAGGAAGGGAGAAAATGTTTCAACAAGTCCACTAAATTATTCGAACGATCCTTTCAGACAAGCGATCGTTCAAAGAAAGACAACTAGTTCAACGTAATTCGGACGATTGGACACCTAGCTAGCATTTAAGTATAACGGCGGTGTGTGAGCGGAATCATTCCGATGGGAAAAGGCATTATTCATAAACAAAAGATCGAGTAATAAGCATTGAGCAATGGGTCAATGTAAAGTTTCGGCCGTCATAGGAACAATCTCCCTGAAGTTATTGGCACGAAGGAGAGACTATCCTAATTAAAGAGGGAAGTTCATAGATGGAAAGACTTGAGTCATTTGTGAAGAACATGCAAAGATAAGCAAAGAGAGCCCATCTGGACTCGGCCGCCAACAACCGGCGTAATGAACTTCGTGTTCTCACTGGTCAACCATGGGGCAGTATGGCAAGTCTTGGCTAGAATAAAAAAACTTCAGACGAGATAGAGGAGAGAAGGGGCTCCAGACTGAGGGAAAGCTGTAGATCGTCCTTTCAAAAACGAGGAGAATTCTGATCCGGGAAATTTCTGAGACTGTCAGGCACTGCAGCAGGGATAGCAAATGCATGTACTTGAATGCTCAAGCTCTCTGGTGTTGTAAACTCACTAACCACTGTGGGAAATCGGATTTCCTGATGGGATGAACAGGGCGGTGATAAAGAAAAGGGGTTTGCTTAAGGGGTGGTGCGGTCATTGGGATATTGGACACGGGCAGACTATTACGGGAGAAATTCTAGTTGGCAAAAAAGTTATCGAGACACAAAAACAACGAGGGGAGGAAAGGGAAAAAAAAATGCGGGCTTGGGAAAGTCAGATTTTCTACTGTCAGGTTAGAAAGACGAATAAAAGCGAAGCATCAAAAAGTCTCATACCAACGGAACGAAGACAGGAAATCTTCAATCCATTAACTGACGGCGCCCTAGGACAAGGGGAGAGAGCCCTCACCACCAGACTGAGAGGAAGGGGAGGTACTCCAAGTACAATGCTAACCCGGGAGCCTTGCCTACGAGGGTTCCACGGAAGGACGTAAGCAATACGGAGCAGGAGAGCCATAAAGCGCGGAAAAGGACCGAGAAGATCGCGAGGCAAGAAAAACGAAGAAAGAGGGAAAGGAAAAATTGGTGGGGACGTGGAAGGGGGGCAGCCGCGTGGGGGGAAGAGGGAGGGATCTCCGGTTGGCCGGCGCGCGGGCCATGTGGTTCGGGGCAAGAGGGCAGAAAAAATAAGGGGGGGGGGGGAAAAAGAAAATTTGAAAATAATGGATGAAGAATCCATCTACTCGCTCAAGGCTGGTCGAGGAGGAGGCGTGGGTCGTCGTGCCGAACTCATTTCCATGCCCACCCCCGTGGAGATTCTTCGGAGGCACTGGCCTCTGCATAAAACCTGGAGCAGCTTCTTCCAGAGTTGCGAGGCTGAAGGGGTCAGGTAAATGACGGTAAAAAAAAGTATTATGCAAAGAAAAGTCATCCAGCGAAGGGGGGCTGCAAAAAACCTTTTGCTCTTATAGGAAGGAACGATGCGGACGGATATGAGGAACGGAGAAAAGGGCGACTGATGATTCCAGGCCGACGTCGTCGCGTGGGATGCTCAGAGCGAGTCGGGAGGAGGTCGAAGGGGCATGCACTGTGGCAAGCGAACGACCCGGTGTCGCCAGGTCAAAGGAAACCATCTGCAGGACTACTTCAAATGTAGGGCGGGGAAGCGTGAAAACTGAGAGGTAGATGGTTACTGTCCCCAATAGGGCTACTTGCAACTTTCGCGGAAAAGTCTGCGATTCAGCGAAGACCAGCGCCGAAGAGAAAAGGAAAACAAAGATCCTGAGGTGGATGTGGGCGCAAACCATTATTGGGTCTGAAGTCTCGCGACAAAAAGATACTGTGCACAACGGAAATTGCGCACTGATCCACTTCACTCGCAAGAGATCGCGAGAAGCGTTTTCGTGCGCACGGGAGATATTTCGACGTGAGGACCGAGGGTGGACTTGAGGGGAGTCAGGGAGGGTTAGAGAGGGGGGATGCACGCAAGGAAGCGCCAGTGTAATTTGGGGTCAAGTGAGCGCGGGGGACGCGAAAAAATCATGTAGTTAAAGGGATACGATAGCCTTCTTTTTCAGAGAGGAACCGTGCCGCGAAAAGGCCGTGACGGAGTCTGTTCTCAGGGGGAAAAGGAATGCAGCTGAGAGAAAGGAACCCG
>Ga0179593_1583268_pt1 | contig 10146 bp, 15 predicted proteins | sample CZODoug2_1_08_16_FD_185931 | JGI IMG/M metagenome (GOLD analysis project Ga0179593, IMG submission 185931) | Vadose zone soil fungal communities from Angelo Coast Range Reserve, California, USA - CZODoug2_1_08_16fungal (PacBio error correction) | ecosystem: Environmental > Terrestrial > Soil >...
AAGGAAGGTCAATCCACGGCCACATGTGGGCAGGGGATAAGAAAAGAGGATCAGAATTGGAGGGGGGCACAAGTAACCAACCGAACTCTGGAACGAAAGGCCACTGTGGACGTGGAGAGAGAAGAAAAGGATAATGGGAGAAAAGAGTAGCAAACGTCATCAACTGCAACCGGGTTACAGAGAAGGTACAAGCAGGGGAGTAATGGCCTGGCAATAGGAAGGTGTATGCTACATAGAGGGGAAGGAATTGAGGGGGGAGAGAATTATAGCGACGAAGACAGGAAGAGCAACCCTAGAAAGGTAGGGAATAGAAGGAGTGGTGGTCTCGAAGTGCGGTCATGGAAACCAAGATTACAGAGAAAAAGAAGCATACTAACAAAGGGACAAAAAGATAACCGATCGACAATAGGTGACAGCAGGGGAAGTGGTGGAAGCGGGAAAACCTACCTGTGAGCAATAAAGGAAGGTCAAAGCCTTCATGAAAAACAATAACAAGAGAGGAGGGAAGGGGAAAAACAAAAGGAAAAGGGGAGGTTTCAAAACGGCGAAGTAAATCGCACAAAGGTTCAGAAAGAGGAGACTCACTGGTATATGTCAGTACAACATCCAGCTTCGAGATAAAATAATCAGTTGATAAAAAAATAAGAGGGAAAAAAAGAAATAAAAAACAGAAGGACAAAATACAGAAAAAAAGCGAGCCGGAAGAAAGGTAAAACCATATCACGCGCAAAGGTACCTAGGGGGGGGTACGAAAAAAGTACAGCATAAGAGAGACCATTGAAAATAAACAAAGCGCAGAAAGAAAGCATGCCGTCCAGTCGAAGCAGAAAGCAAACAAAAAAAATTGTACGTAAGAGAAAGGCAGGGGAGGAAGCGGACCAATAGAATCGAAAGCAAGACATAACGCGATAGGGCCACAGAAAGAAGACTATGACGGGGCCAGACAAAGCGCAAAGGGGACAGAGATGTAGGCAAAGGAAAAAAACACATTGCGGCGAGGCAAAGGGCCGCTGGCCCGGGAGGAAAAAACTAGAATGTAAAATAAAGGGGTGAAACTGGCAGTTTATGGGAAGTGATAACTGGGTTAGAAAGGAACAAGAGTCAACCATCGCGTCAGCAAGCAGTGAATAATGGAGAAAAAACAAGTTGCAAAAGAGGAAAAAGGAAGAAAAAAAAAAATTGGGTCGCCGTCACATAAAATGAAGGCCATGATTTAGGAATAGGCGGCAAGCGTGGTTGGTCATAGGTCTGTATCGTTGGCTAAGGAAGAGGGGAGACAAGCGGGGGGGAAAAATGGGGGTCGGGAGCAAGGAATTTTTGGCTGGAGGGAGAGAAATATGGGCATGTAAAAAATGAAAAATGAGGTAAGTGCCATTGTGGGGGCATCAAGCTGTGGGCGTAAGTCAGGAGAGGGGGAAGAAGCAGCATCATAAAAAGGAATTTCTTCCAGACCCAGAAGAAAACGGGAAAACTCCGATAAAAAACAAGGGAAAGGGAGCTTAATTACCATAGATCATTTTACTCTACAGCGGAAGGAGTGTCCAAGAACCTAAGAAGGGGATAATCTCTTGTGGGATATCTCAGAAAAAAAAAAATGATTTAGGAAAAACAAAGAGGAGAAAATCATCAAGTACACTGTGGGGCCACGCGGCTAGAAGAGTGGGGGGTTATAAAAAAAAGGAAAAAGGAGAAAACGATAAGTAATGACAAGGAAAAGGGAAAAAAGGGGGGCAATACAGGAACTAAAGGAATACGGGAGAAAAAAAGTTGAGAAGGCTGGCGGGGATCGAAAGGAAATAATTTTACGACAAGGGGAAGCAAGAGGGGAATTGGGGGCCACGGACGCCTCGCGTGAGAAAAAAATAGGTCGGGGGGGGGAGGAAACTTTAAGAAGTCAATGGACAATAGCGGAATAAACGAGGTCCACTGGAAGGACAAATCCGGGTGGAAGGGCACCAGGTACTCAAAATCAGATGGGTGTGCGAGGGCCGAAAGGAAAAGAGGGAAACATCGGGAGGAGAACTTTCAAGCAACGGTGAAGTGCCAAGAACGAAATGAAAAAAGAGAGGAAGCTGTCTAGAGGGAGAATCGTGAATTGTAAAGGAGCGGCGAGAATGGAGGGGGAGAAGAAAAAAGAAGGAAAAAGACAAAAAACCTATACTGTGTTTGGGGAACTAGAAAGAGTAACTTGGAAAGAAGGAACTGTTAAGGGAATCAGTTAACCAACCGAACACAGCGCGCAAACTCGAGAGATCGCATAAAGCTCAGCAATTCGGAGGAAAGATGGAGAAGGAGAAAAGAATTCATGATAAACGCAACGTAGAAAGAGGAAGGGAGGAAACGGACTCTCAAAGAGTAGGTCAGAAAAAGAAGTCGGTCATATGGGAAAAATAGCGGACGGCAGAGCGAGGGGAAAGGCCCCACGGGCTTACATTTAGGGGGTAAAAAAGAAGTTGGGGGGGAAAGAAGTAAAAAAAAAGAGATTGGAACCGGGAAAAGCTCGAAAGACAAGCATTCAAAAAAAACAGAAGTGCAAAAAAAGTATGTACCGAAAATTCTGGACGATACTGAGGGGGGGGGGAAAGGGAAAAACAACAGGGAGGGGGGGTGGTAAATGTTAAAAAATCGCAACCATGAGTCTAAAAAAATCGCAGGTGAGACGAAAAGGAAAAGTCCTTACAAGAGAGGGGGAGGTGGGAAATATAGGAAAGGGGGGGACTGGAGGGGGGAGAAGAAAAGAGTGAGTGGCATAGTGCTTATAACGAAGATCGAAGCGGGCGGGGGGTTTCCAGCAGTTGCTAAGCCGCGAAAAGAGAAAAAAAAGATAAAAAACCTGAAGAAAAACAAGAACAAAAGACAGGGAAAAAGAAAAAAACGATTGTAACAGAGGAGGGGGAAAAAACGCCTGAACAAGAAAGAGAAGTAAAGAGGGGAAAGGAAAGCGGAGTTCATGAGGGGGGAGGGGAAGATACTGGTTTGGAAAATAAAAGAGGGGGAACATTTCTGGGGGGGAAGCGGACAAAGAAAACAGACAAAGAGCAATAGGAAGAGAAGGCTGTAAGATGTCGACGGTCCAGAGGAACGATTAGAAATCAAAAAAAAATAAGGGGAGTACATGGTCGCGTATACAATGCGAAGAACCAAGAGGGGGGACCAAAAAGAAAGAGAAGGGAAAAAGGAAACCTTAGCGAAAGACGACAACAAGACGTCGGGACATGGGAGCCCAAAAAGTGTAAAAGACAAGTCTTGTAGGAAGAAAGAAAAAAAGGCGGATTATAGTCACGATCAAAAGGAGAAAAGATCGAAAAGGTAAAAAAGATCTCCACAGGAACAAACTTACTAACTTTAAAGGAAGCCAAAAGGGGGGAGAAAGAAAAAACGAGGGAATGATTTATAGGGGGGGTAAAGGACAGGGGGATCAGTCCTCAAACATGGGACGCCCAAAACCGGGAAAGAAGTAGAATATTCGTGAGAAAATGAATAGAGGAAACTGCTGCGATAATATATGACCAGATGCAAACCATCGCACTGGAAACTCAGCAAGGAGGCGTGTGAATAGATATACATCGGAACGGAAAGGAAAAAGAGGGGGATACTTATCGAAGAGGGAAAAAATAGCACGCCTGGCAAGAGATACCATAGGGAAGGGCAGGGCGAATGGACTGACAAAATTCTAAATGAAGGGGGAGGGAGACAATTCCAGAGCCATTCGATGGGTAGTCGAAGGGAAAAAGGGTCTAACAAAAACCGAGTGGAACGATCGACATGGCTGATCCAAAAGAGAAAAATAAAACCAAAAAAAGGAAAAAAAACTAAAATAATTGAAGAGTAATTAAAAGTAAACAATAGGGGACATTCGAGACAACAAGTAGTATGTTCCTAAAGTGGCCATAGGGGAACTCACAAAACTTTGCACAAAAAAGTGTGACACATCGACAAGACAGAAAAGTCTCCAAAAACAGGGGAAGGATAAAGCCAAAGGTACAACTGCGGAGCTAAAATCAAGGCTAGGTGCTCGGAGTGGGGGGCGGCTACAAATTTAGTCAACGGGGAGAAGGAAAGAGGGGGGGAGGAGGGAAAAGGTATGCCCAAGCGGGAGGCAGAAAACAAAAAGAAGGGGGGAATCAGGAAAAAAACTACCATCGAGGGTGACGAGGAAAAGGAAAAATCTTGGTAAAAAGGAAAAAAAGATGGTCATGGAACGAAAAGTTGGGGGAGAAGAAAAAAAGGGAAAGTCAAAATCTACTGTGATTAAAAAAAAAGAAGGTGCAACTGAAAGTATGGCAAAAGTACGTGACAGAAGCAGGGAGGAATAAGGACAGGGGAGGAACATTAAAGGTAATAACAAAGGGTGGCGGACAGCAGGGACTGGGAAAATGGGAGAAAGCGATCCTTACGAAAGCAAAAATCGAACAGAATCAAAGGACACGAGACTTGCCGAAGAAGGAAGGACATTGCACTGTATCTGATTAGGCGCAACGCGACTCCAAAGAAAACAAGGGAGGGACTAATGCCCTTCAAAAAACAGAAAATGCCTGTGCAAGGGAATTGAAGGAATTTCCACTTATTCGAAGGATAATACAACAAATGCGGCAGTCGGGACACATTAACAAGTGCGAGAAGACGTTGGAGAGGAAGGAGACAGATTGAGAGGGGGGGAGCAATAATGCGAAGACACGGCGGTCACAGTGAAAAAAACTAGACGGTACTACAGGAAAAAAGTGGAGGAAGAAACCTTCACTCGCGCCATGGACAACAGAATGGGCGTAGCAAGGAAAAGAGGGTGGAAAAGGAAAGACAGGGGGGGTTAGAATTACATCTAAATTAAATCAAGCATGTCAAAAGCGAAGGAAGCCAATGATCCCAAACATTGGTTCGGTCAAGAATATATAGGCGTAGCCTGGAAACGTCATCTCAAGAAAAAATGGAAAACGATGGATGCACGGGAAGGAAGTTCATTTAGTCAGAAAAGACATCTAGCGAAGAACTGGGAGAGAAAATTCCATCCTACTCCCGAATGTCGAAACGGTGTAAAACAGAGGCAAGGGAAAACTTAAAAAGAAAAAAAAAAATGGGTAAACACGGGGAAAAAAAACAGGATCAGAACACACACAAGGACCCAGGGAGAGTCGGCGCGCACAGACGGGGAGGGAAGGGGTCACAAGTCGGGTGGATGGCCAGAGCCGTGCAGAAGAAAGCAAAAAAAGAGGTTTGCGAAATCAATCCATGAGAGACGTATCAAAAGAGCGGAGACAGAGACAAAGCCAAAAGGAAAACTGAGAACGAATGGAGAAGGAAGGAACGTGACGCTGGCTCACGGCATAGAATCAGCAAATGTCACAAAGCTCTCATGAATGGTCGGAAAATCCAACCAAAATTCAAACATGGGGGCCCTTGATGACTGTGTAGCGCATGAATAACAACAGATCAATAGAAAAGCATGAGGGGGATGAAAAGATCCGGGGAAAGTTATCTACTAAAGTTACAGGAAAAGTCCAAAGTCACGCAATTGGCAATTAGAAGGGCGGTCCAGCAAAGGAGGTGGAGAGTGGGGAAAGATGGAGGGGGGAGCAGGATCCGGCACGAGATACTCGTTGCCTGGAGAGTATATCAAAATGTTTAATAAGGGGCGACCAGAGCACCGAAAAAAGTGTAAATCTAATCATGATTAGCGGGCACAGCGTGTATACCATGTCAACGGACAGAAGAGAGAAGAACTCTGAGGGGAAGGAGTGAATAGCGTCACAAAATATTAGGGAAGAGGAAGGAAACTCGCTCAATACAAAGCGGGAACTTTTCGTAAAAAAGATATACGTGTTTAAGATCGAAAGGGGGGAGAAACTGCGGAAAGAGGAAAGCTAACCGAAAAAGGAGGATGGAAAATGGGAGAAAAAAGAAGAAAAAACACAACAACGTAGGGGGACCTCAAAGACAGCTCACGCCATACAGGGGCGACCTATCTACCTTCACGCGCAGAACAAAGAAAGGAGAGTGTCTGGAAAGGAAAGAAAAAAATGTTCAGACACTGCATCAACCGCCCAGAACTAGCAGCGGGTGAAGATCGCTAGAAAAGTCGAAGGTGAGCCAACCGAAATAAGCTATAAAAGTGGGAAAAAAAAATGGAGGGGGAGAAGGGGGGAAAAAAAAAAAAAAAATAAAATTGTGTGGGGGGAAGGTTGGGTGGCAGACTCATTTACCAAAAGCATCGCCAAAAGCAAAAAAACATAAGGAGAGAATCTGGAAGGAACAATGGTCGGCGTCCCCTAGTGGGCAAATCGAGAGGGGGAAAAGCAGTCGTTAGCACAGGGAGTGGGTGGGTTGACATGGGGGGTGACGAATGTCCAATAGCGCGCATGCGATGCACAGTCCAGGACGCTGGTTAATAGAAAAAAAAGAAAAGGGGCAAGAAAATAAATTTGCGGAGCCACCGTTCGCAAAGAACCATCCAATTAGGATAGGTAGAGCGAAAAGTGTTTTTGCTTGAACCGCTTCCAGTGAAATATCGCATAGGAAACATAGGAAGTAACGGTCAAAGGGCGTGAGAGGGGAGCCTGATTTTGCGTGGGATGGTGGAGCGGCGGAAACATGGGACCTGACACAATTAATTATCACCAAGGGGGGGCGCACCTGACTTGGAACCGGGGGCTTTCATAGTAACAAGGGGGCTACATGCGGTAAGGGACAAACCTCGGTTAGGAAAGGGACTGGAATAAAGAAAAAAGACAAAAAAACCTAAACATGGGGGACTAACGCAGGGATCCAAAAAAAGCAAAGGCTTTCCCTCATTGGGTGATAAGGAGACAACGGACGCGCATCACCCACGGGAATCGTGCAGGCGCTAGTACGTGCAAGAAAAACATAAAGAAAAAGCGGAGGAAGGATGTAGGGAGAAAGAGAATCCCCTGAGCAGCTAACCGGGAGGGATAAAGGAGGGAAAGGGGGGAAAGAAGAGAAAAAAGAAGAGGAAAGGGGGAAAAGGAGAAAAATAAAAGAAAATATTAAAAACGGGGGGGAAAGAAGGGTAGAGGCGCAGGAAAAGGGAAAATAAACAAAAAGAGAACTCAAACAAGGAAAGAGAAGCAAAAAGCGAATTAAGAAACATAAAAAAAGAAGGCGGTCTGGCCTAAAGGAAGAAGTAAAAACAAGTCGAAGGAGGTCGTGGTTATATCCTGTTTCGTTCAAGGGTAAGATCGAGTGTTGGATAGAACATCATCGGCGAAGACTATAACAATCCTCCGCAAGAAAGAGGTCTGAAATAATGGAAACACGATCATAAATGTCTAGTTCCGAAAAGTGGACAATCTAAGGAAAAAAAACGAGAAATCCTGGACATCATGCCAAGGAAAGAGGTAAAGATGAAGAGCAGTCTACAAATTACTGAAGCGGAAAATCCTTACGCCACTGGGGACCGAGAGAAAATGCTGTCCAGTAGAGAGGGAGGATGAGAAGAAAAGAATTCAAGGAGGGAAAGCTGGCAACGGCAGGATTGTGTACCCACTGTCCCGGGAAGAAAAGAAGGGGAGAGGAAGGGAAGGTCAGCAATGGGAGGGACAAAAAATAAAAGTACGCAGGGAAAAAAGAAAAAAAGGAAAAGGAGAAAAAGGGGGCTTGATCGTAGTACACCAGCCTGAGGGGGTCCTTACGGGAAGAAAAGGAGGCTCGGTTCTTCGCGCGTGTGGAGTCTCTTCTGCACTCGAGAAAAACAATATTTCGTTTTTCTGGAGTCAAGCCTGAATCTCATGGAAAGAGGACAGCCAAATCGACATGGGAGGGGATGGAAGGCTTGCCGCTGGACGCTAGAGGAAAAAATGGGGTAGAAACATAAAGAAAAGGAGAGGAAAAGGCATGCCCAATGACCTTAAATAAAAGGAGCGCGTTGGAAGAAGTGAAGCTCAGGTGTTCAAAATTAATTCCTTATTTCTGAATGGTCATTCGTGCTATGTGAACCCAGGAGAGATGGGGAGGGTCGGGGCAGAACAGGCAAAAGGACAGCCATGAAAGAGGGAGGGAAAAAAATAAAAAAATAAAAAACGGCAAGTTGGCGAACAGCGGGAGGGGGGGGAGAAAACATGAGGGGGGGGGGAGACATCATCAGCTATAAGTCTTTCCATTGAAAAAGAAAAAAAACTACTTTCAAAAAATACATTAGACGCGAGGGGATGGGCAATGCTAAAAAGGGCATAAGATGAAGGGAGAGGAAGGATAAAAAGTGGTCTAAAGGGACAGACGATAACACCCCAGGAAACGAAAGTAACGCGCGGAAAAGGGGACATCAAATGATATCTCCATGGCGATGCCGAATGAAGGGGGAAAAGGAACAAAAGAGAGGCCCCGAAGATTCCGGGGAAAGGGAATGGAAGTGACGCTAAATGAGAGGGGGGGAAGGTTACGAGCGAGCAAAAAAGGTAACAAAGGAAAAAGAATAAAAGTGTGTTCCTGTGAGGAAGGCGTGGGAAAAAAGGCCACTGATCAACGTCCAACTCAAGGGGGGACAACATTTATGGGGGAGTGGATAGTCAAATACCGTACATGAGGGAACATAGTGAACGCTGTGCCGAATAGGGACAAGAAAAGTACAGGAAGAAACAAGAACTAACGGAAAACAATGCAACGGGCTAGTGGAAAAGGAAGAGGGTGGTAGTGTAATGTAGACACGGAGAGAAAGGAAATGGCGAAGAGGAAGAGATAATATAGCACAGCAAAACGCGCATGGTTCGCAAATCTGAAGTGAAAAAGAATATGTCGATGACGGCGATACCCCGCTCGAAAGATGAGTTGAGGCTGGAGGGAAAAAAACCGAACAAAAAATAACCCCAAAAAGCGGCAAACGGGAACTCTGCAGGGTCTCCCTAATTCCACGAAACAGAAAAGAAGGGGGGGAGAAAAAAAATTGGAGGGGAGAGAAGAAAAACGACAGAACTATGTTGGTATTAGGGCCAGATGAGAATCAAACTAAAACAGAAATTAGAAGTTGGGAAAATATATCAAAAAAAGTAAGGAAAAAAAAAAAAAACACACGGGAAGAAGAGGCAAGACTCAGAGGGAATAAACGAACGAAGCCCAATACTGCAATTAAAGAGGTAAAACGGCGAAGGTCGAGTTGCGGCTACCAAAGTTGACAACGTGTCGTACCTGGAATAGATGAAAAAGAAAAGAAGACGGGCGGCGCCGCGGACAACCCGGAGAACATCTAGATGGTAGAGGATCAGCCGGCAGAGATGGGTTCGGCAAGGGAAAAAAAAGGAGGGGGAAGTGTGCCGCCGAGGGAAAGAGGGGTGGACAAATCAAAACACATGTGCAAGAAAAAAGAGAAAATAAAGATACACCTGAGAAGGGAGCAGACCACTATGTCCTCACAATTTTTGGAGATAAATCAAAGTCAAAACGAAGCTGGGACAGAGGGGCGACAACACATACTGAGAGAGTATGGTGGACTACAGGGCTAAATAATTCCCAACAAAAACACGGAATGGGGATGACCAGGTATCCGTCTACCCAAGGGATGACCTGTCACAGGTAAGTGGGGAAGAAGGTGGCCACGAGGGAGGAAAGAGGGGGGCAAACATCAAAGCAGGCGTTGCTTTGCGAGAAGATCGATTACTGTCACTGAGGGGGAGGGGAAGCTCCGAAATAGGGATGAAAGAAACGAAACATAAAAACGGTTAAAAAGAGAAAGAAAAGCAGAAGCCGCAAATCAAAGAAAGTAAAAGATCAAGGGCGGCTCAACTGATGGGAGTAAACTTATCTTAAACTGTTGGGGAATGTTCGCAGGGTGGACAGAGTGATTGCAACAGGGAAGGGGTTCAATCTAGCAGGGAAAACCAAGGGGATCGAGAAAAATGAAAGCATATAAGCGTCGCAAGAAACGGGGTATTGAGCCCCCTGAAGCCTATCTTACGAAAGGGGGGACAATATAGACAAAACTCAAAAGAGAGCTCCGCGTAACAAAGAAAACAAGAAGAAAGAACGGGAAAACAGTGGATGACAGCCGGGTACAAAAAATGCATTCCACTTCAGGGAGCCTGTAAAAATACCTACGACAAACCTCAAAAATTAAGACCAGGAAGAGGGAAAACTATCAGCGTCAGAAAAGCGGTGGTACCTCCATACCGGCAGACCAAGAGCACACACATATCAGACGCTCTG
>Ga0179593_1668134_pt1 | contig 10146 bp, 10 predicted proteins | sample CZODoug2_1_08_16_FD_185931 | JGI IMG/M metagenome (GOLD analysis project Ga0179593, IMG submission 185931) | Vadose zone soil fungal communities from Angelo Coast Range Reserve, California, USA - CZODoug2_1_08_16fungal (PacBio error correction) | ecosystem: Environmental > Terrestrial > Soil >...
CGCTCCTGCCGCAAGGGGGACGTGGAATGCGCCCACTGAAAAGGGAGGTCCGGCGTAAAGGGTAACGTTCGACTTAGTCGCCCGTCTTTTGCGCGACTGGGCTGAAGAAAAGAAGAGACGGCGTAATAGCGCTGAATACGACCAGGAGAGGGCCGCTTTGACTTGGGACGACTGCCGGCCGCCTAGGGAACTCGAGATACTCAGTTTGAGAAATTGCCAAGCTGATATTTTCATAATTGTTTTGGCGGACCGTTGGACCCATTCGTGTCCACGGGCAGGGCCGAAGGGAGTCCCGCCGGCGTCGCGCGCCACGGCAGCGGCAAGACCTGCCATCTGTAAAGGAACTTTCTTTAAGGGCGCTCCTGTCGTCGGTCATCGGAGGAGCCGGCGACGTAGCAGGGTACTTCTTTTGTGGGGCAAAGGGCGTTTCTTGGCCGCGAAGCATAAAAACGTGCAGCACTGGTGTAAAAAAACACTCGTGGCGATTCGACTCCGGGAAAACACGTCACGGAGACTACGACGAAGAGGGGGAAAATAAACATAAGATTAACCGCCATTGGAAAACGCCCCATTCATATAATCTTTTAAGGGGGAGAAAAAAAGAGAGCTCGGGAAAAAAAAGAGGCGATCCAGCGATAAATTGAAACCCATAAGAGCCGCAGAAAGAGGGCCTCCGCCCGGACCGTGAATGGGGAAAGGAACGGCTTCAGATCTTCTGTTATACCGCATCAGAGAAAAAGCGAGTACTGTCAGTTACAGTTACGTGGAAAAGAGAGTTATCGAAAGGGCATCCGGCGCAGCAGGGATGCGTCAGGAGGCCTTCCTTGAAATTCAGAACAAAGCGTCCGTGCCGAATTCACACAAAAAGGGAAGGAAAAAAAATCGCGAGGCTGTATCGTAGGGCCGGCGGAGCGCGCGTACGCGGAAGAAAAGGGGTTAGGCCTCTCAGGAAGAAAAAAGCTATTCCCTTTATTCCTCCAAAAAGAAGAGCGACCTCCGGCTACCGCGCAAGAAACCGGCCGTCCCGCAAGGAAAAAAGAGGCCAGGAAGCTTTGCTGGGAGGGAAAAAACAATCTCTCTCCCCACAACACAGAAGGAAAGATTCGAACGCCGCAGCTAAACATGGCATCGCATGAATTGGGAGGAGGAATTAAGGCGGAGAGGAGTTCGCCATTTCTGGAAAAAAAGGAGAACAGTTCGCTGGAGGATACAAATCATCAACCAGAAGAGAGCACCCCACATCTAGGAATATCGAGCGTACGAAAAGATCCGCTCCAGCCTCAAAGGTTTATCTCTATGAACTCGAAAGGGGAGGGGCCGGGGGAAAAAAAAAAAAAGATCTCTCTGATTTCCATTATCTACCGATCGAAAAAGAGAAAAGACCGATGATCCTCATCTGCTGGATAAAGCGGGGGACAACGCTAGGGGGAAAAGAAAAGGAAAAAACAGAAACAGCGCGCTGGGGACGACACGCTTGACGCATAAGAGGTAATCCCCTATATCTGCAAGCGCGAGGGAGAAAGGGGGAAGGGCGTTGACCAAGCCCTTTCCCGTGCGACAAAAGGGGGGAAAGGGAGGATGGGGCTGAGAAATTTCTCTCTTTATTGACGGAAAAGAGACGACGCTCTCTGACTCGATTGATTCCACCGCTTAGATAAAAGCATCCATCAAAAGAGAACTGGCTTTTAAGAGGGGGCTTCGCTTAATTAGATGACTGGAAGACAGTGTACCTGAGGGAAGCAGAAAAAAGTACCCTTACACAAGAGGAGAGTGTCTCTTGGAAAAAGGCTTCCTTTTGGGGGAGAAATGACGCTCATTTCTGGAAAGGAAAGAAACACTCCTCCCGAAAAAAAACCCGCGAAAAAGAAAAAAAGTACCTCCTTAAGATCGTCGCGTTCGCGGAAAAGGGGGACGCTGCGGAAAAAAGACCGGCGAGAAAATACAAAGACCAAAGGAAGATTTAATGAACGGCACACTGACCTATTAAGGGAAAAGAAAGAGAAGGACACAACCCATTCTATGAGAAAAAGAGGCGACCCCTATCTATTAACTACAAAAAAAGAAAGAAAGAAAACGAAAGCAATGTTCCGGTGAGATACATCGCCAAAAGAAGGGAAAGACAGGCCCCGCACCAAAAAAGAATCAAACCCTGGTACCTGGGAAGATCGAGAGTTTCGCCGCGCCGTCGGAGAAGAGAAACAAGCGAAGCTTAAATCGTAGCGTAGAGAAGGAAGCAGGTGTTCGCTAGAGTAAAAAGACGTAGAGGGGCTCACATAAAAAAAAAAGACGGCCGACGAATTCTAACGAGGTGGGGGAAGACAGGACGAGAAAGAAAGAGGGGAAGTGCGCATGAAAAAAACCAATCACCGAATTGACCTGGTCATTAGAGAAAGGTGAGGAAGCCCCCCTCGGGGGATAACAAAGGCGAGCGGCCGTTTTTATTGGTGCCGGATTTAAAGACTAGTAGACTACTTCGAAAAGGGACCGACGGGGCAGGGGGAACAACTCGTGGAAAAAAGAATAAACGATCTTCGAGCCGGCCACTCGCCGAGGTAAAGGAGGAGAGGCCTGGCGCTCTCGCCATGGCTAAGGGACACTTCGAAGAAAAGACTGGTACGGAATCGCGAAAGATAGGAAAGAAAAAAACAAAAAAGGAAAGAAGATAGAAGAGTACCGATTCCTGTACCAGTAAGCGGGACAGACCAGAGTACCGCGCTCTCGTCCAGTGAAAAAACCGCTGACAGCAGCTACTTTCACTCGCTAAGAGGAGGGAGGAAAGAAAAGGAGGGGGACTTCCAATCTGAAAAGGAAGAGGTAGGACCCTCTTTATGTAGTTGAAAGAAAACGGAAAATCGATCCTTCTGTTAGAAAAAGAGAAGGAGACAGCAATTGTCTACGGAGGATCAAGGAAAGAGGGAGAAAAAAACGAGGGGAAGAACCACTGGAATAAGGTCCTTCTTACTTTTTCAAAAAGACGGGAGCGTCAGGACCGTTTTTTCGAGGACTAGGCTAGGGAGCCGACAAAAGAGCGCTGAAACAACGTAAGCGAGAAAACGATTTCCTCCGGGGAGCGGGCGACGGCACGCCTCCGAGACAGAAGATACGAGCCCGGTCCGGTTTGCTGCAAAGGGACAGGGGGAAATTCATGGACGGCTGGGTAAAAGCAAGGCCAAGTGGAGGGTCCTTTTAGAGTCCCTGCAGGGGGGGGACGCACGGAGCCAAAGGCTTTAGCGAAGGGGGGAACTCGCGGGCACTCCCGGCACAGAGGGAAAGGGAATAATTGCTTCTCGTGGGAAACCGCCATTTCGGTCCAAAAGCAGGAAATCTTAGCAAATAGGCAGGAGTTGACCACATTGGAACTAGGGGGAGAGCTTAGGTGACGAACGCAGGCACTCCCATGCTCATCAATGAGCAATTTGTCCAAGAAAGAGAAGGCCGAAGAAAGATCATACTCAGGGGCCCGGAAAAAGATGCAGGGAAAAAAAGAAGAATACAACGAAAAAGAAGAACCCTCCATCTTAAAACCGCAGGAAAAAGGGGGGGGAACCGCATTGCATATAGTCTTGAAGGGACGGCAGAGAGGGACGCAGGAAATTCTTGAGACGAGCTATCCATCGATAAATGATAAAAAGCCCAGCGCCAGCGGAACGGAACGAACGGGGTAAAGAAGGAAAAAAAAAACCTCGCAATGCGCGAAATGGGATGGACTACCCAGGATCCAGGAAAATTCTCAAAGCGTAGTCGTAAAAAAAAAGCGAATGTCACTGGAAAAAAAAAGACGGAGGGGTACTTCTCGTGTCGTTATTCCAGCAGATTGAAAAAGAAGAAGGGGGGGAGGAAGCTTTATTTTCCGATTCGGAGCTCGGAAAGAAGATTTTTTTCTATCGCCAGCGGGAAAAAAAGCTGGAAAGAGGGAGGGGAGGGGAAGAGGGGCCGGCTTCCTGCGCGCGAGGGAAGATATCAGAACGTGGTGAGAGCTCAGACTGAGCATCAAAAAAAAAAAGGGAAAGGGCCTCCCGCGAACGTGATTTGCTGCAAAAAGGAAAGCGCAACTAGCAAAACAGGCCTTCCGCAATTCATGAGAGAAAAAAAGAAGGCGGCGGGAGATTTACTGAGAACAGCTCTCTCACAAGGGAAAAAAAGAGAAGATGGTCAGTCATCTTTCGGGAAGCGCCAGAAAATGGCCCGAGGCAAGAGAAAAGGTGGCGGACCCAGAGGGGGGCGGAGCCCAATGAAAAGAAAGGGCTACCTGGGAATCGCTGGGGAAAAGAATCTGCTCACCCACAGAATAAAGGAGCGCTTACGCGAGAAAAAAGAAGAAAAAGAAAGCCTCTCTGATTTTATCTAGAAAAAAAAGGGGGAGGGGAAGAGGCCCGGCCTCTGCGCTTCGGGAAAAAAAAGGAATATAAACGAATCCTCCCAGCCAACGCGGAACGAAATCACCAAAAAAGGGAGGCCTCAAACCGCGTATTGTGGACACTGCAACGGTGAAAAAAGAGGGGAAAAGAGCGGGAGGGGATCCTCATTGTATACCGGAGGAAGGACCAGAGATCTGCAAGAAAGGGGAAAGAGGGGGTTTCCCGCTTTGAAAGAAAGAGAGAGCTGTGCTGTGCTTATGGGAAGGGGAGAGGCGCCTCTTCCCTCATGGGAAAAATAAAGTCTCTGACTCGGATGGGAAGCACCAAGGAGAAAAGAGGAAAGGCGTTTAATCTTATGTTTATCTTTCGCAGGAAGGGGGGGGGCTTCCTTGACCGTGTACCGAAAAAGGGTCGCGAAAATCGGGAAGAAGCAATTCATCGGAAAACACCATTTTGGGTTTTGTTTAGGCATGAGGGGGGGAGAAACATACGAAGAAGGCGAACCCCGCGCCACAAAGAAGGACCTGGTTACGTCACAGGACCAGGACCCTTGCCTTCTAGCCAGAAAAGGGGAAGAAAGAACTGAACCGATGCAGGTGCTTGCCCGGAAAAAAAGAAAAAGCTACGCCCTGCATAAAACACGAAGACCGGGCACCTTCGTTTCGCTACAGCGGGCCAAAAAAAGGAGGATCGCCAGTGCACTGTGCAGAAAGGGAAAAGGGAGAGAGAGTTTTCGCCCGCGCCCTCGGAAAAAAAAAGACGGAAAAACGCTGAAAAAAGGGGGATAACTTTGTTCAGCGCTATTAAAAAAAAAAAATCCATCCCGCGCAAAGGGACTGCCGACGAAGGAAAATGAAGAAGTACCTCGATCACCTGCGGGGAATGGCGCTTAAGCAGAAAAGACGAGACCAAGAAGACCAAAGAAATAAAGAACGAGATCTTGGCCGTGGTGGGTAGGAGTGGCAACGACAACTACGAGGGGAAAAAACGAAAGGGGGCAGGGTTATAAAAAAACCGTGATAATCCGATCTTGCGAAAAAGGAGGAAGCTCTTCGCGGCGTCAAGTGGAGGGGAGGCAAAAGTACTGGTACGAACGAAAAAGAGAGAAGATCACCACAACAGAGGAGAGAGGAAAAAGAGGAGGAGTGCATATAAGGGAAGGCCTCATCGGGGAGAGAAGACCAGTTTACCCCGGAAGCCGGAGGTTTGGGGGGGGGGGGGGGGGGAGTGGGGGGGGGGGGTTGTGGTCTGGTTGGGGGTTGGGGGGGGGGGGGGTTTGGGGGTGTGCAAAGTTTTTTCGTACGGGGGGGGGGGGGGGAGGTTTTTGTTGGAAGGTTGGGGGTAGTTTTGGGGAAAACGCGCTACTCTCGGACCTTCATCCCTGGAGAAACACATCTTGCGGGCACGCACCGCTTACTGCTAGAAAGGAGGTGGACATAACGAAAGGAAACCCGAGTTGGGCTGGAGGGGAAGCGCTCCTGCACTCTGTAATTAAGGGAGAGAAGACCACTTCCCCCGGGCGCGAGGTCAAGGGGAGGTGGAACTCAATCTTCGGGGAGGGCTCCGCAGAGACTGCGTAAGAAAAAAAGGAAGAAACCAGTGCCGCGAGAGCGATTTCCGCTGAAGGAAAGGGAAAAAACCGAGAGGAAAGGCAAAAAAAGGAAAAGGGGCTGATATATTCATGGAAAAGAAACTCACGCCGTTGCACAGAACCAGGGGGGAGACGTGTTGTAGTTCAAGGGAAGAGACAGGTGAAGGGAAGGTCAGTGCCGACTGAAATTGCGGAGAAAAAAAGAGTCCTGCAGGCGCAGCCGAGAGAAAGAGTTCCGAGGCAGGGGGTTAACAAGCGGAAAAAAACAGTACAATCGCCTGCTCAGAGAAAGGGGTCCACGACAGACTCGAATTAAGGGCATGAATCTCGAAACTAAAAAAAAAAAACATGGACAAGAACGTAACGAATCGAAAACATAAAAAAACGCCAGTTTGCAGGGGAAACGTGCTTCCAATCGGAGGGGAAAAGGCCATTAATTTGCCTCGTGCTATGAAAGAAAAGCGCCGCTTCCATCGTTTTCCTACGAAATGGAAAAAAAAAGGAAATCCTGTATCCAGGGAAGCCGACTTCATTTTCCATTGAAAAAGCGTGTACTTAATCGCGTTATCCAGAAAACCAATAAAGGAGAGGTCTTAGGCTCAAAAGGGTTTGTGCGAGCGCCATCTGAAAAAAAAAAAAAAGGTTTCATCGAGATAAAATCCGGGGGGGCGAGAGTAAAGCGTGAAGAGATGAAAGGGAGCCGCTCAAGACTGTTGAGTACTCCCAAAAGGAAAAGAACGAAGGATTGGTCGAGAAGCGCAAAATCGCAACCGGATCAATTCGGCATAGAAAGGGAGGTTTCGAAAGATTGGAATCGGAAAGGGGATTTCTCAGTCATAGGTCAAAACGCTTCATGGCAGGAGAATATTTTGGAGCTCTTTCTGCAGCAATCAACGGGCCGGGCCTCGCTGGGAGTACGGAAAACAAGCTCCCTGAAAAAAAAGATCCCGCTCCAGCCCTCGATTTTAAGAAAGGGGGTTGCATTCGCAAAGGGGAGCAAAAAAGATCCTCTCGGGGGTCACAAAGCCAGGACGATTCCCTGCTGCGCCGATGAAGAAAGAGTAAGTAAACAAAGGGGACACTTCCACTGTACCTGCAGTCGCGCTGAAGGGCATGATGGGGGGGGAGGGGTCGAGCGTTTTTTTCCAAATGGACAAAGCCGTTCCCGGGAGGGGCTGGGCTTAATCCAGTTATAAAAAAGCAGGAAGGGAGGGGGAAGCACCCTGAAAGGCTTCCTGCGGCGGGGAATCTGCAACTGGCGGTTAATCTTATGTGGGAGGGAGGCTGAACGTTAGGGCAGAAGGGAGCGGTAAGGCATGAATCGCCCGGCAGGGGGGGGAAAACAAGTTGGGGGTTGAAGCCGGGGCCTCCGCCCGCGAACAGGAAAAAAGGGAACGCCTGCTAAGAACAAAGGGCCAAAGGAAAGAAAACCATAAAAAATAGCACGAGGGAGGAACTGACCAATGCAGTGCAGGGAAGAAAGCGCGCGACGCATTGGAGAGAAAGCAGCCCGATGGGAAAAAAAAGGGCGTGCTCTACCGAGATATCTCAGCAGGCAATTGACAGGGGGGAAACTGGCGCGTATTCGAGTTTTCGGGGGAGGGAAACAGTCGGAAAAAAGGGGGTCGTAACCGTTGTTCAGAGGAAAGCTCATAAGCTCCAGTCCGCGAAAGGAGGGGAAAACTTACGCAGGACCTCGAGCACGAGGGTTGAAAGAAAGAGGACAGATGCATGGAGCGCCGTCGCAAGGGGGAAGAACTCTGGTTCCTAAACAGAAAAAAGGGATTTTTCCGGATTTCAAAGAAGAAAAAGGAGGAAACTCATGCTACCCGGATAATCAAAGAAGGTCCTCTATTGCCGGCTCGGAAAAAAAAAAATCCTTGCTACTGAAATAAGAACGAAAAAAGATATAGAAAAGAGATGATGATATCGCTGTTGCGGAAACGAATCGCAGTCAATTAGCCGCGCGCTGAGGGAAAAAAGAGGACGCGGCGAGTGCCGCGCGAAGATCGGGAGGAAGTAAAAACAGCCCGAAAAAAGGGAAACCTCGTATTTGTTTGAAATAGGAATAGGGGCCGGCTGTTTAGGAACAGGGTGGCTTCCAGCAAGGTCACGGAAGGGAAGAAAAGGAATGCTCCACGCGCCGTTCTCGAGGGAAAAAAAGAGTTCAAAAGCGTTCTCCAGCCAGGGGGTTCTGCGGAAGACGGCGTAATAGCGCTGAAAAACAGGCCGCGAGAAGGGGGGGGAGGAGGGGGAAAGAGCCTGGCGAGGACGCATGTCCGGGTTTGAAAAGAGGGAATATATTCATGGACGGCATTGGCAGAGAGTCCCATTGCTTGGCCCCGTGTAGAAGGTGTAGTTCACATAATCGAGAGAGGAAAGGGGGGCTAAGGGGGGACAAAAAAAAGGGCCGACTGAAATTGGAAAAGAGGAGCGCCATGGCGCCTGGCAGAAAGACGTAGCAGGAGTGGTGGCAGAGTAACGGGGTTCGCGGTCGGAGGCAGGGGAAAAAAAATACCAAACGTCAGCAACTGGGTGGGGGAAAAGAAGGCCGTTCGATTTCATTAATGAGAAACCGAAAGAAGAAGAGAAGCGAAGAATAAACATAAACCTCCATGAAAGCAGAAATAAGCGTTTTCGAATCAAGGGGAGGACAAGATATGGTGCCTAAGGATAAGCCCAGGCCCAAAGCGCCGCTTCATCGTTTGAAAAAAGGTAAAGGAAAAAAAAATGCGGCGGCTCGGGGGGAATCCCTCCTCGGGAAGATCGTATTCGCGTAAATTGAGGGACAGAACTTAAATCGCTTTGAAAGGGGATCCTCCGGGAGTCACGAGGGGAGGAAATCTATAGCGGGGGATAGCGAAAAAGGGTCCTTGCCTAAGAAACAGACGGAGAAAGATATCCAAAAGAAGGGACTCTTCACATTGGAAGAAACTGCGCTTACGAAGGGGGGATCGAAGAAAGTCCCGGTAATTTCCGAAAGTGCTGCTAAAGAGCGACCGGAGACCGGCAAATCAAAAAACATGAGATGAAAAGGGGAAATGAAAGAAAAAAAATTGACTGAGCATCTCCAGAAAAAAGAAGAAAAGAGAGAGATGTATCAGAAAGGCTTCATGGCCGTCATCTCATGAAAAAAGAGTAGGGAGGGGGGGGGAGATCAGCAAGAAAATCGCTTTAGTAATCCGAAAAGTGAAAATCACCCAATCGTCAGGCTCTTACGCTCGCGGGAAAGGGAAGCTCCAAGAAATGTTGGAGAAAGGAAAAGAGTGTGTGAAGGGTGCCACTGGTCGCGCGCAAAAAAAGAGAAAGAGGTAAGACTCAAGAAAGAAAACGAGGCGCCGTATTATCCTCAGGAGGAAAAAACAGCGGAGGGTGGACACTTCAACTGTAACTGAAAAAGGAATACGCTGGGGGGAAGAAAGGGAGAAAAAAAACCCGCTAGATCTGCAGCAAAGGGGTCCGCGTTTAACAAAGCCGTTCCCGGGGGAGGGGTGGTCTTATAGAAAGGGGGAAAGACCAGGGCCGGGGAAGGGGACGCAAGGACCTTCAAAACCGCTTATCTTCCAGAGGAGAAACTGGCGGTTTAATCTATGGGAGTTACTTAGAAAGGTGGAAGGGGCACCCCGGAGTCGAGATGAAGAGTGCGGTCGTGGACAAAAGGGTTGTTATGCTGCGCAGGTTCGCACAGAAACGAAGGAACGAAGCCCACAAAAGAGTGCCGCAAGGGAAAAGAATGACGCTGCATGACGGCCCTGGCGCGCGAACAATTTCAGTCGGCCAGAAGAAGATGACAGGGGAGGAAGGAAGAGAAAAACGCAGCCTCTACACGACAGAAAGGAAAATCGCAACACTGCCGTCCATGAGGAAGCAATTTGCATCAAAAAAAGATGAACTCGGGGGGGAGGGAAAGGGCACACGCGAAATGCGTAACTCTGAGGTGTTCATCGCTATTGACGCGCAGAAAGCTCCATTCCGCTCAGCTCTGAAAAGGAGAAAAGGAAAGGGGGAATCCGACGTCATCAATGCCGGAAGATCTGCCATTTCTGGAAGCCCCACTCAGGGGGGGTTTTGATTTTTCCGATTTCAACAGAAGAGAAAGAGAAAGTCACGGACCCTCGTGGAATTCAACAGCAGGGGAGAGAAGCGAGCTTCTCCGTGGGAAAAGAGAGCAGATTACTGGTACGGAATAGGAAAAAA
>Ga0179593_1328708_pt1 | contig 10145 bp, 13 predicted proteins | sample CZODoug2_1_08_16_FD_185931 | JGI IMG/M metagenome (GOLD analysis project Ga0179593, IMG submission 185931) | Vadose zone soil fungal communities from Angelo Coast Range Reserve, California, USA - CZODoug2_1_08_16fungal (PacBio error correction) | ecosystem: Environmental > Terrestrial > Soil >...
TCGACTTTTAATCAATGAAAAGCAAAAACGGCCAGAAGCTTCAGCGCATTGCCGCGGCCGGACTTCCTTAAAAGATGAAAAGAGGGAGAAGAGTTAAAGGAGAAAAGAAGGGGGGGGAAAACCGTACTTGAATCGGCGCAGCGGAAAGGCCTGGATCAAAAGCTGGCTTAGCGGCTGCTCTCAGCAAAATGAGCAGAGTGAAGGGGGAAAAGAGAAACTTTCCCGCAGTCGAGACGGGGGAGAGGGATCATTGGAGGGTGGAAAACTCCGTTGCGAAGATGCCCAAAGACCGCTCTCCACTCCCACGAACGCGCGAGGTCGAAGTTGAAGGAATGAAGAGGAGGATTGAACCTCCCAACAAGAAAATTATTTATAGGAAAAAAGAGAGAGGGGAGGTTCGTCCTCCGAGGAATTCTGCTCCGGCCACCCTTCGCGTCGTTGAAGTCGCGGCAACACGTGCCGACGCAAGGGAAGAAGAAGTTTTGTCGGCCAATTAAATGAAAATGCAGCCTGCCTCTCAAGGGGGAGAAAAGACGTGGGGGGAGAGACGCCCGAATTCAAAAAGGGAGTCGAAGCTCCAGCAAGGTTTCAGTTCTCCGGGGAAAACAAGGAGAAAATCGCCGGGGGAAGAAATATGACATCGGTATGGAAGGGGGAGCTGCCCAGCATAACCGGCGCTGGCCTCTTAAACGCTGGACCCGATCCAATCGAAGCTTTACTATAGCGGAGGTGAGGGCTGATAAAAAGGGGGAGTCATTCACGTGGGTCTGCGAGGGCACTACATTCGGGCAGGGAGCAGAGCATAGAGGACAGAAAAAAACTGTCACAAAAGAGAGGGAAAAGGACCGAAGACTGGGGAGGATCAAAGACACAGCGAACGCGTCAGGTGCGCGGCGTTATGGAAAGGGTAGGAATGCGCAATTAAGGCAGAGCAGGTGCGCGCTTCTTTATTAAAAGAGGATGTCAGGGGAGGGGGGGCATTATCAAGGCGGGAGAAAGATAGGCAGGTGTGTAAAGGGAATCACACCGTAACATGCGAGAGGAGTCCACGAAGTCGCTGTGGTGAAAAAATCGCCTGCTAAACTGTTATCGATCAAGCTCCAGAGGATGGCGGATCGTCTCATCAAAAGAAATCGTCGTCCCCTTGAGTATGAAACGTCACATAGCGAGTTCCGTAAGGACATGGGGGTAGGAGGGAAAATTATCTCATGAGCGGACCTGGGGGGATGCTATCCGGGCTCTCTCAAGTTGTCTACTTTTGGGGGGGGCCGAGTCGTCGGAGAGAAAACCGGGCAGCAAAAGGATTGTTCGCAGAGCCTTGGAATCTAGCATCCGGGGGGAAAGGAAAACTGAAAGGGAAAAATCGGGTATTGCTCGCAATGGGCAGACTTGTCCTGGTCGTCAGTCCACGAACTGCAGGGGGAAGAATGGGAAAAAACTGCAACGAGTGTCCGCGGCGTGGAGGCAAGGAGAAAAAGCCGGAATTTAGTAAGGAAACAACACAACATAGGTAACAGAGAGAGAATCCCGAAGGTCGCTGCAGAGCTCCCCAATGCGAAAGCGGTCAGCTTCTCACTCGTGGACGAGGTCGATTCTAGTACAACGAGACGACCAGAAAGAGCCACTAAAAAAATGTGGTGGCTTTCGCAAAGGGGGGGACACAGACCTATTCGATCGTAACGGAGAACTCAGCGCTCAACTAAAGGGGGTCTCGGAAAAAAAAAACCGTAACGCGAAACTTAGAACCTTGAAAAGGGGTCGAGAAATCAACCAGGCCGCTCACAACCGCGAACCGAGGAAACTGCGAGCGACGCCGCGGGGAGAGAAAAAGTACTTCATCAAGGAGACAGAAAGTAAGAAGGTTATAGAGACCCAAACCATCAGTATCTTAATGGCGAAAAAAGAGCCAGGCTTCAAAAACGCAGCATAAGAAACCTAAAAATCGCAAACGACTACAGCGTCCGGCAACAGAGGTGTGTCTGCAAGTGGCAAAAAGAAAAAGAAAACAAGGGATAAGGGGAAGAAAGGGATGTGTACTCCGCTACTACAAGGAAAAAAGCACTCACTGGAGTATGCGAAGCGATCAAAAGAACTGAAAACAAAGGGGGGGGGGGGGGGGGGGGGAAGAATTGGTTATAAAGGGAAAAAAGAGGAAAGAGTGTCGAGCGTGATTGGTGTCGAAGGCTGGCTCCTCTGGACAAAATCTGCGCATTAAGCCGTCAGACGAAAAATAGCATCGTGAAGTGGCGCAAAAAGGGGCATGAACCCAGAACGTCCCGCAGTAGGGACGCCACTCTCAAAACGCGAAAATATATCTCAGGAGATGGAGCCGTGGCGATCAGTCAGAGGGGAAGGGGAAACGTAAACTCTCCGGGGAGAACCGAGCAAGCTGCTTCTAGCGAAAGGGTCCAAAAGCGCTCGCGCGAAAGACGGTTGGACAGTGAAAAAACTGGGCGGCTATCTCGCGCACACCGCCGTAATCGCGGGCGTTGTAACACTCCTAGAAGGATGGGGCGACGTACTTAATTCCGGAGCAGGTGAAGTAGATGTCGACCTTGAAAAGAGAGCATCTCAGGGAAAAGCTCGGACACCGGACGGCAGCGCGTGCAACATGCGCAAACTGGCTCGAGGGAACATCTACCGCAAAAGGGAGGAATCATGCTACTAACTGGAGGGGGGCGTTTGCGGGGTTGACCAGTCTAGAGAATGTCCGTCATGGAAGCTCAGCCTCTCGCGAATACGTCAAAGTGCTACCAAGGGAAAAAAGAAGGGAAATCGACATTTCGCTGAGGTTGAAACATAAACAGACTTCTACGCAGGAGACTGGGCAACGCAATGGGAGAAGCAATGATGAACTCCGAGGGGAACACGCGAGGGAGCAGATGCGGATCGAAGGGTTCATGTTTCATAAAAAGAGAAAAAAGCAATGGATGAACCGTATTCATTTCAGGAGCTAGAAAAAGCAGGTCTCTTTTATCTCGTGGAAGGGAAAGAGGCGAAGGGGGGCGGTCGGGTGGGTTGAGAGAGGGAGTGCGAACTCGAGGACTCTGGTGGCACGAGGGAAAAAAGGCGAAAACTGGTGCTTCTCCTCTCTAACGAGGGAGAGAAAGCGTGCTAGGAAGAAGTCGAGACTCTGTCGGGGGAAGGGAGAGATCAACGTAGCACTCGCGGCGCCGGGGACGCATGAAAGAGAATTCTCACCGAAAAAGAAAGAAAGTGAAAGGACAAAAAAGTCTATCTGTGAGATATAGACACCACAACAACGTATTAGACAGAGAGTAAGGAACAAGGAGGAGAAGCCAACTGGGGGGGGGGGGAGGAGCGCGCCATCTGGGCGAGAAAGGCGCGGTAACCCAAAAGCTACTAGACCTGGGAAGGAAAGGCAAAAAAAGGAGGAGTAAGAAAACACTCGCGAGGACCAGAGATATCGCCACTCTAAGTATCAAGGAAAAGACCTGCAGACTGGAACTATGTTCAAAACAGCAAGAAAAATCTAGAGGGGGAAAAAAAAAGCACACATCAACTTCAAAGAGCTAGTACCTCGGGAGTCATTAATGAAGGAAAAGCCAGACTTCTCAGCTCTTGAAAGGAAGGAAAGGAGTCCTTCACCTGGAAGCGAAACTTCGAGGCCAACTATCAAAAGAGGAGCCGGAGCCGCTCACTCAGAGTCCTATTTATTCCAACGACGGTGCAGCGTGTAAAATACTCAGTGCGGAGCCGTGGGGAGTCCTTTGTTTCCACGCCTCGCCAAAGAAGAGCAGGGAGAAAGAAAAAAACGGCTGCGGCAACGAAAAACTCTCTCGCGGCGAGTAGCGGAGAGATAGTGCTTGTCAAGCAAAACTACGAGGAAAATAAAAAAGGATACAATAGCTCGGGGGGAGAAGGCGAGCGGGGGAAAGGGAACGACATTCTTCATACGTCGCCTTCGGGGTGATGAGGGCAGAGGGTCGGCGAATGCCGTCTAAAATCAGCTATAACAAGTTGGGGAGGAATCTAAGGGGAAAAAAGCCCTCCGATCGTCTAAAAAAGAGAAGCAAAAGTTGAGATACGCCAGAGGAGCTAGGTTCGCCGAGCTCGCGCGCAAAGAAGAAAGAAAAAGGAACCGGGGAAAAAAATTAGTTTTTTAAGTCTCTCTTGAACTAAGGAAGAGGAACCTTATTCGATATGGAGAGCGACCGAGTTGGCCAAGTCGGAACGCTTGAAAAGAAGCCCGAGCGCGAGCGTGACGAGGGAGGGTGGAAAAAGTGGGATTGATTCCGTCACCGAGTAAAAAAAGAGGGCGCGCGAACTTTCTTCGAACAGAGGCACGATGCTATAGTCGCCTCGGAAGCAATAGCCAGAGAAGCGCAGAGAGAAGGAAGAGAGGCGACAGTAAAGAAAAAAACACAAGAAGAATCACTTCACCGAACAATACCGTTGCGGGACGGGCCAGCACATTTGAAATAGATCGCGAATTTCGGAGGAATACTCCTGGAGGGGGAGGAAAGCGTGTTCTTAGTCTAGGTACCCTCAATCTGGGAAGGAGAGGAGAGTACATGGGGAACTTGAAAAACATCAGGACGAGCGGCGAATAAGGAAAGAAGGGGAAGTAGCTCGGAATCCTGAATGATCAGCCGTCTTCCCCGAGGGGGCAATGACGCATCATATCGTCGTCTTGACCCGGAAGAGGAGTAAAGTCAGGAAGAACAGCGATCGATTCGAGTCACTTCGGTCGCGAAGGAAGCGATGACCACAGACGGTCTCAAGCTAGGAACAGGTTTCGTACGTCGGACGGAAGAGTGGACGCACGAGCAAAGTAAAGGAAAAGGAGGGATTTTTAGGGGAGAGAAAGATTCGACGCCCGGGAGGCCGCGTGAGGGAAGGCCACAAAAGTAGAGGATTTAGGACAGCAAGCAGGGTAGGCATTCCTGTAGAGTCAAGACGCGCCAAAAAAAAAAAAAGTGACGAAGAAGGAAAGATGGCCGCCGTCTGGGCTGGAAGAGCAGGAAAAAAAAAAACTGAATAAAAGGAAAATGCTCAAAAAAATTATTATAAATAAAGATCGCCACGCAGGTCACGAACGAAAACAGAATCCACGAAGAAGAAGTTGCCACTCTTTGCAGCTTCGGAACCTAAAAAAAAAAACTAGGTCTGGAGGGGAAAAAGGAATAGGTCTCCTTTCTGCTCAAGACAGAATTGTTGTTTCGAAGCCAGAAGGAGGAGACAAGAGGCGACGGGAGATCGGGAGGACAGCTGGGGGTTGCTCGTTGAATTCCGCCGGAAGACGCTAAGAAAAAAGGGGGTCGTCTTGAGAAGGGCGCAGGTGCCATACAAGGAACGACAACCTTCAGACGGAAATGATAGAGATTGAAGACCTAATCAAAAAGACGAGCGAAAATCGTGGGGCGCGCGATCCGAAACTGGGGAAACGAAGAAGAAGGGAATGGACTCACCAAAGAAAGAAGGGAAACGGGGGGTATAACGATCAGACCTGCTTCCGGGGGGCGAGTTCAAAAAGAGAAAAGGAAGCTTATACAGATTATTAAAAAATCAGATAACCGCTCTAATATCAAACGAGTCAAAACAGCCTAACGCGAGGCCAGTAGGAAACCTGTACCCAACTCAAATGGTAGCTGTTGTAGGGAAACCGTTAGAACTTGTCCGGTGCGATCATGTTGGAAGGGAAAGAGCTGTTCTCTCTATCTAGCGCGGGCTAGCAAGACATTGGGAGCATCGTGAATCAACGTAGAAGGTCATAAGAGAAAAAGCACGACAGGGCTCGCGCCCTAAATCAAAACTCACAGAGACTGTCAACCGAGACGAGGGGCGGTCAGGGGAAGAAGGGCATAGGGAAACGCTCTGCTGCACTAAAAAAGGGGATAGAGAAGGCCACGCAAGCGTCAGCCGACTGAAAAGAGCCTCTCTCTACCCGGTTGGGAGGGAAGCTAGAATAATAGTCTTAATACTAGGGAGCAGTAACCACACGTCAGTCTTAAGAAATAACTGAAGGAAAAGAGAAAGGGTACTCTCACAGAAAATGTAACTAAACACGGTTAAAAAGAAACTTCAAATCGAGAATAGAAAGCTTGGAGCGATTCCCTAGAAGGCTAAGGGTGCGGCGAATATGGAAGGATCGCCTAAGATAAAACACTCTCCTATTCTTCTCAAGACGAATTCTCACTTCATTTGGAGGAAAATTCTCTAGCATTCAAGTCACGCTCTGATCCCGAAAGAAAAGGAAATGATTTCTTGAAAAAGACCGTTATACTAACGCTGCAGTGAAGGAGGAAGTGAACCCATACCCTCGTCGCAAAATGAGTCTCTAAAGGTACAACATAAGAAAGGGAACTAAGGACACCGCTGAAAACTCATCTTCAGGTGGAGCGAAGGGAGCCCGCGGAGAGAATCAAAAAAAGTTTTAAGTTGTGGAAAAAAATCCTTGAACAGGAAGCCAGGGCATTTCTCTCTTGAGCAGATGGCGGTAGGTAAAGGGGAAAGGCAAGGGGGAGGGTGGACGTCTTGGGGGGAGGACGATCGGCGTTCGTCAACGTTCAGCGAAAGCAAATGGTGAACAAACTAGGGAGAGGAGAAAGAAAGTTCGCTCCTAGGGAAGGCGCTCTTTTGATGAGGAAGAGTAAGAGTGGCTTCAGGAAAACGCTCAGAAGTCTCGACACGAGGGAAAGGACTCCGCATCATCAAGCGAATCGGAAAAATGACAAAATCTATAAGTTACTAAAACGTGAGACGCTTCCCAGGCTCGAGAAAAATCAAACGGAGTAGAAAGGAAAAAAGGGGGATTAAGACAGAGCAACCGGTTTCGTCGAGTCACCGAGGGAGGAGGGGCCAAGAAAGAAAACTGGCCTTCAGAAGAAGAAGGGACGAATTTCGATACCGCAGACCCTTAGCCTACAAGGAGTGGGCGCTAGAGAGTAAGAAAAAAAGAAGAAAACTCGCGAGCGTCGGCTCGAACAGCGGAGACGGCAGCGAACGAGGGGCGCAAACAAGATAACATGTGAAACACGCATTAAACCGAAAAAACTTCAGCGGATGACGGGACTGATATAAAGGAAAGCAAAGAAAGCATCGATGGGAGGAATAAAGGGTTCACCTGGAAGCGGAAGAAAAAATTCAAGAAACATCTGATGTGAAGGAAGGAAAAGGCAATCATCAAATATGAGCAAGTAGGTGCAGATAGTTGTAACATGAAGCAGTGGACTGGGAAATCTGGTACTGTGTTCACTAAAGCGCAAAAGGGAAAAACAGGAGAGAAAAGCCAAGACTACCGCGGAACGCAAAGATGTGTACTTAATTATGAATGGGAGAAAAAAAAGCGAATATTAGCGGTTACAATCGGCGCAGAATGCGTGCGAAAGGAGCAGGGAAACTGGAATTCTGGCTCCAGGGGGACTAAAGGGACCTTCTTTTAAGTAGCGACAGAATGAGACGATATTGATAGAACAGTGGGTTCTGTACACTAATTCACCTGCTCCGGAAGTCAAGGAAAGTCAATATCAAGAGGCCTTGGGGGCTATACTGAAAGAGCCTTCTATGTGACGAAAAGAGAGGGGAGAGATGGAGAGACTAAAAATTGTCGCGACAGGGAGAGTTGGGGTCGTGATGACGAGAAGCGGCGAAGATACATTGAAACGCAAAACTGGCGGGTGCAAAAGCTGAAAAATCTCAAAGAAGAAAATTGCCCCTATCCCGAGCGAAGTGGACATAGCGGTGGGGGGAGGGGACTTTATTAAATGCGGCGGCGCTCGCGAAATGGGGAAAAAGCTGAGGCAAAACTGCTAATAGGGTAAAGAAAAAGAGAGAAATGCAAGGAAAGTAGAAAAATCCAGCTAGGCCTCCCTTCTCAACATCGATGACACAAGCGGCTCACTACACGAAAAGCGGGAAATTAGAAGCGCGTTTAAAGGGCAATCATTTCGGCAGGAAACTGAGGAAGAGGCGTCGGGATGATAGGATGTTACAAGGGAAGGGGTGGGGTTCGAGACGGGCGCTTACGCAGGAAGGGAAAAAAAACGGAATCATGCCGCGGGAGGAGAATCGAGACAGAAACGGGAAAGGGTCAGAAGGGGGTGAGAATCAGAGTCTCGGGTCTTCATGACGAGCGCTGAAGTCAAAGTAGGGAGACCTCCTCACTCGCGAGCAGGCGTTTACAGGGATGATAGGAAAAAGGGAGAGAAAAAAAGTCGAAGCTGTGAAGTACAGTCCTATTTTGGGCGGCCCGGTGAGAGATTAGCTAAATGGCTTATCTAGAAGAAGGGGAGAAACGTTTACGCGCCGGCGAAAAGTCCCGATCACATCTTGCTACTCGGATTGACTGATCGTCCGGGAGGAAAAAAAAAAATGTAAAGGAGTACAGGAAACTTCAGCGATTGCGCAGGAAGGACTAGAGCCGCGGGGGAACTCGACGAGGAAGAGAACGTAAAAAGGACTGAAAAAAAGGGCTGCGTCGTTGAATGCCGGATGAAAATGGAACACTCGTCCTCAACAACAAAGGAGACAAGATAGAGATCACGAGAGAACATCGGGGCAAAAAAACAAAAAATTCGGACTCCGAGGAACTGCCGTGCGCGTCAGGAGCGTTCCAAGAAAAAATCCAGGACGAGGGGCCCAGAAGGCGCGCCAAGAAGTTTTTTTGGAAAAAGGGGGAAGCCTTCACTAACTCTCCGAAGACGCTCAGCTAAAAAGACCGGTGCGTGGATCTCGCGCTGCAAGGACTCAGAAAGAAAAATGGAGCGAGCTGAAAAAACCAGCTGGGCAGCAAAAGGAAGAAGAAAGGAAGCGACAACCTTGCATACGATCGAGCAGGAAGATCCGGAACACGAATCTGGATTCGCGCGATCCGCCACGCCATCGGAGCGGAAAAAAAATGCAGGGACACCACAGCTTAAGTCGATGGCCGAGGATGACTAGATCAAGGACTTACAGGGTGGCTGCAAGTGCAAGAACTAGGACATCGGGGGGAAAAGATAGGTGTAACGAGAATCATAGACGAGAAACTCAAGGGCTGCCATAAGAAAACGAGGTAGAGGCCAATTTAAAAAAACCAAAAAACTGAAGTAGCTGTGGGAGAGAAGTGAGCGACGGGGGGGGACGATTAGGGGGATTGAAGAGAAGGAGATCTCTCTGGCGCCAATCTGGCTGAAAAAGCGCCGGATACTAAGAAAAAATAGAAGAGGAAGAAGAGGAGAAAGTTCTATGATCTCGAAAGAACATTCTGTCAGATCCAAATAAAGACACGAAATGGAAAACGATCGCATCTGTATCGGGCAGTGGCGATCTGAAGCGTGGGGGGGAAAAGGGAAAGGAAGACTCAAAAAACATATATCAACTTCTCTTCTCGAGCGAGGAAGGAAGCGCGCGAAGAACAAGAACCTGAAAATATCTTCGCGGCGAAGCGGCGGCATCAGGGGTCGAACGGGACCACTGCAAGAGATCGGCGAGAAAGTAAGGAAATTGACACAACCTGGGCTTACTCGGCGCTCGAGCTAAGAATGGATCGACCTAAAAGACGGAGCGTGCCTGGAAAACGGACCGTGCAAGGTCCTCACCGCAAGAACCTATGGGGGAACTACTTCTTGGCATCAGAGTTTGGCGGTGACAAGTGGCTAAGAAAGTGCTGCTCCGCGTCCTTAGGTGGAACCAAGAAGGGGATGAACGAAAGAGAAAGGAGAGTGGGGGGAAAAAAAAAACGTCGAAGCACGAACTGGCTTAAATGGGACAACGCATCGCGAAGAAGAAAAGGATCAAACGTCACGTATGAAGCGCATCAAAATCAAGGCAATGGATTTCAGTTCCTCTAGCATCAGAAAGGGAAGGGACCGCAGGGGGGGGCTGTTAAGCTCTGATCACTGAGGAAATCCTCGTGAGGCAAAAGTCGCTCTGACGGGGTAAAAGGCGGTGCTTGAAAAAAAAAAAAGGAAAACCGCGGGACTTCTCTGTGCAGAGTTCGTGAAAAAAACGAGAAAAAGGGTAGACAGAAGCTCTAGGAGCGGCAGGGGGGAACTAAAAAAAAAAATGGCCAGAGAAAAGGTTCTGCCAGGTCTGAGAGGGGAAAAACTCGGAGCCTCATCAGCATCAATAAATCCAAGGGTACGAAAAGGAGGGGAAGAGGGGGTGAATATATACGAAAGGTGATCAGGCTGAATCTTGTT
>Ga0179593_1384524_pt1 | contig 10145 bp, 16 predicted proteins | sample CZODoug2_1_08_16_FD_185931 | JGI IMG/M metagenome (GOLD analysis project Ga0179593, IMG submission 185931) | Vadose zone soil fungal communities from Angelo Coast Range Reserve, California, USA - CZODoug2_1_08_16fungal (PacBio error correction) | ecosystem: Environmental > Terrestrial > Soil >...
TTCAATGTGGTTACTAATTGGGGGGAGAAGGACGGAATACCACGCGATAAAACTAAACACCCGAACGAATCATGGGGACTTTTGGCTCAAGCCAAAAATGGAGTTTCAAAGAAGAAGGAAAAAAACAAACTAGCCGGTCCAACTGCCAGCCAAAACTTAAGGGGGGAAAGAAAAGAGAACTTGGCCGTTTGGAAAACTCGGGCTAATGTAGTAGGAAAGGAGGGGAGGAAAGATCCAAGACAAAAAATCGTGCCAGGGGCAAGGAACAAACAAGGAGCAACAGGGAGGATAACCCAATCATAACGAGGTAACAGGAAAGAGGGATCCCCCGGTTGCCGTTGGGTCTCATTCTCCATAGGAAAGAAGGGAAAGGACTCAAAGAACCCCAAGAAAAAGGAAGGGTAGCCGGAAAGGTGAGGGATGTTCTAAAATTGAATGGGGGGAAAAAAGGGGGGGCCTAGTTCCCTCAGACAATTTCTCCCTCTGCCCCAAAAGTCAAAAAAAACACGGGAAGCGGGCCGCGAGGGGATCGCCTCCCGAAGGCCTCGAAAGGATAACCTCAAGTGGAAACAGGCGGGAGAGGAAGACAAAGTGATGAACAGAGGGCTTCTTGTGCCAGATATGCGTAAAATGAAGAAACCAGCTGACTGTCAAGGGAAGAGAAACCAAGTTGGTGCAAACTTATGTGGGAAAAAAACTAATGTTAAAGCGGACCACATGCACGACATAAGGGATAATGCCAGAGGGGGGAGTTGCTTTTGTTCACCGGAGGGACACGTGGCAGCTAAAAACGAATGTTTGAAAAACCAGGATGCAGCAGCGCTGGGCTGAAATTCAACACGAAAAAAAAGGAATTTGACGGGTTGAGGACAAGGGAGAAGAGGGGCGACAATCCTTCCGAAAACGAAAAAAGAAATGGGGGAAAAGACGGTTATGATTCATTAACTGAATGGACAAACGCGCGTCAGCGCTGGGGATCTTGGGGGCGTCAAAGGGAGTGACCACCCTGGGGGTAGCCCCTTTTTGAATACCAACAGGCCGCCCAGAGACATCACAGCGCCCATACGAGGTTCATGAGATGAGGAAAGGGTGACGATAAAAAAAAAAAGGGGGGGGTTGTCGAAAACAATTCAGGGTGGCTTGTCAAGAAAGCGAGCAGCATGCAAAAAGAATCATCGGACGCACGATGCTATTGTTGGAGGGCTGACAACCTCGAAAGAACTCAGGTCTCGGTGGGGGGTTCCATGATTAGCAAGCTTGCCCGGAGCAAAAGGAAAGTCAATCGATATGGCACATAGCCACATGAGGGAGAGCCACAATCAGCAAATTGATTAACGGGGAATAGGAAAAATTACTCCCTCCAGACGGAGCAGGATGAAGGGAGGCCGACCGAGGGGTCGGGGCCATGGCTTAGTACAAAGGGTTGTTTTCCCCGAACGGGAAAATGCACAAAAGGAAAACAAAAAAAGGTGAAACATTCCTATTAAACAAAACCCGCGAAAAAAGTCTGTCAGAAACATTGACGAAGGGGGGGGCCCGACAAAAATTCTGCCGGAAAGGGACGCTTAGTAAAGAGAGGGCAAAAGGTGGGATAGGGTAAAAGCATGGTGGGTACTGTGACGGCAAAAGGCAAAAGGGTGGCTTTTCCTGGTGCCCGAAGTCCTGGGGGGGGGTAGGAGGGAACGGAAGGGGTCAGGGCCAAAATAGAATCTGTTAAGCTCATGTTTAGGTCAGGGGGGAAAAAAACAACACCCATTCCAATGTCCAGCCAAAAATATACCCTGGAAAGGTGAGACTATAGGTGCGGGTAAGGGATCAAGAAAGACCATTGCAAAAAACGGGGGGCAAAAAGAAGAAAATTAGTTTGGGAAAAAGTACCTGGAATGTGCAGGGGTAGAAAGAAAAAAAAAAGCAAGGGGGGGCCAACTTATCTAGCACACAAATTGGGCAGAAGGGTCAGGAAACGTTAAAAAAAGCAGGGCAAAGGAGAAAGGGAGGTCAAATGGCCCACCAATCACTTTGGGGAAAAAAGATGGAACGGTTTCTAATAAAACGTAGGTTGGGGAACTCAGGACAGAGGGCAAATCCACCTTCACAACCCCTTTCAACGGAAGGCAGAAAAAGTGTTGCAGAAAAGCTCCAAACGAAAAAGCCCCGGGGGATGCCGGGGGGAAAGAAAAGTTGCCATGAAAAACAAGGGGCAGCGCACGGTGAGGGCAAAACCAAAAAAAAAAATCTAAAACGCAGGGTCCCCGTCAACTATCCTTGCGACATCATACCCATAAACAGGGGGCAGAAGCGCAAATCAAACGGGGAGTAAACAAAGAAGGGGGAGAAGGGAGGAAACAAAGAATGGAAGGGAACAAAAAAACAACTTATGTAGTAAAAAAGAGAGTTCCTTTACATGAATTGAAAATTAAATCATAATTGGAGAAAAAGGGCTCTCAAACCTAAGGTAGAGGAGAAACACGAGAGGGCCGGTCACACGAGCAGTGATATACGTTTTCCCGCGTTGGCGTTTGCATTCCCCATGGTTGATCACATGGAAAGGGGAAAGTTACCTGGCTTGGAAAGGTTGAATCCCACGGGGACGTGTTTTGGGAGCTAAACTGCAACAAAGGGGGAGGAGCAAGGGGGTTGGCCCGAAGAAAGGTGCGCCGTTAAAACGGGAGGTACGAAGGAACCAAAAAAACGAAAAGGAATATGGACCCTTTAGGGGGGGGGGCACCCTTGATCAAAAAGTTGTGCTTCTCAACGGGAAATACTGTTGTTTGCACGAGGCAGAAAACGACAAAATGGGGGGGGAAGAGAGAGGGGCCAGGCGGGGGGTCAAACCTGTTGACACCGCCCTTCAAACACGCAACATGAAATTCCGAAGTGGCAGAGTTTAGCAAACACAGTCATAGGGAAAAAAGAAAGTTACTTAAAAACGAGGGGAAAGAGAGTAACAAGGGAAAGTTTGGAGGGGTGAAAGAGGGCAGGGGGGAAAAATGGGAGTCAGGTTGGAGGGGGTTCGAAGAAAAAAAGAAAAAGGGGGGGATGAAAAAAAGTGAAGAGACGGCAGGGGGGGACCTCCCAGCAACCAAAAAGGGAGGGGAAAAGTCCATTAAGGTAGCAGGGGGTGCCCGACATATAAGCACAAAAAGGAAAAACACCAGTCAAATGTGAACCACTACGGCCAAAAGGAAGAACAATTAGGAAAATAGAAAATAGTTTTTGAAAAACGCTACCAAAAAGAGGGGCAGGAAGGACCAAATTCCGGTCAGACGTAAAAAGTGAAACTTTTTTTGAAAAGAGCAATGTGTAAAGACTCACGGTGGGCCAGTCACCTTTGGCGTGCAGGGGGGGACAAGAATTGGTCGGGAAAAAACAAAGGGGGAAGGAGAAAATGGGTCATATTCCACCGGGGGTCAGCCGGGCAGGCCCATCAGAAATACTGGAGAATGCAGGGAGCAAAAAAATCTCAGAAGAAAAATCGAAAGGATTTCTAAGTCATCCGGGAGATTTGGGGGAAAAAAAATCATAGAAGGGACAGAATGAACACAGGGAAAGAGAGCAAAAATCAATGGCACACCGGGGAACCAAAAAGATGCTGCAGGGGGGAGAAACAAAAGCGAGAAAGGAGGAAGGAGCTTGGAAAATTTCTTGTCTCCAGAAACAGCAACAAGGAACTGGGGGGAACTAAAAACACGCCAGCCGTGGGGAAGGGGGGGCAACATTTTCCATAATCATCACCGGGAAGGGAACCTCGGAAAAGGTGGAATGAAGAAAATTTGTTGGAGGGCGGGAAAGGGGGGGAAGAATTCAAAGCCTCCCCCAGTTTACTTAGGGGAGAAACTCAATCACCGATCCGTTACGGTCGACGGGCCCAAAAAGGAAGGGAAAAAAGGCATCGAAGGCAAAAGGAAACCGGGAAATCCGAAGTCTGTCGTTTTGGGGACCGGTCCCAGGTAGAAATTGAAGCCCAGAGAAAAAAAAAGAAATAGGGAAGGGGGGGACCTCAACAGGAATTCATGATGAAAAGAGGAGTGGTGAAAAAAAAGTTGAATGGTGCATCCTCAAATAATAAAAATCTTACTTCTAACAACGAGGGCCTGAATCAACCTTAATGTAAAAAAAATGGAGGGAAAAGTTGTAATCGGAAAAGACGGGGAAGAGGTCACACATTGTTTTCAGTTAGACAAAGGGGGGCAGGCAAAACACCGGGACAGGAAGGGGGAAAAGGGGAAAACCGCCAGCGAAATTGAAGAAAAAGAGCAACATGGTTTCATAGGGAAGAAAAAGGGAAAACGCCATGGGTACCCAGGTGGGAAAAGGAAAAAAGGGGAGGACGGGGAGGATCCAGGGTTACCAGGAGTCGGTCGTGCCACCCGGGACCTTGGAAAAGGAGAGGGGGGAGTTTTTGGGTGGAGAAAATGTAACTCGGGAATTAAAAAAAAGAACCGGGTCGGGAACAGAAATCGTAAAGAAACTCAAAAGGGGTGGGAAGAAAAGGGAAAAGGTGTTTCTTGGGGGGGAGGGGAAATAGAACTAGGAAGGTTCAGAGGATGCAGGGTATAGAAACAGTGATTAAAAAAAAAGATTCAAAATCGGAGCGGTTGACCTGAAGGCCCGAAGGAAACAGTGTTTATCAGGAAATGTTACCGATGAGGGCAAAAGAAAAACACGAACGGGAAAGGCGAGGAAAAACATGTGAGATCGCACGGAAAAACACTTCTCGAAATGAAACGACAGAAAAAAAGCCAGTAAAAAGAATAACGCGCCCAAAGAAAAAAAGTAGCAACATGGGAATTGGATTCGGAACAGGAATAGAGCGAGGGTGGGGGTGCAAGTATAAAATCAACCACTTTTCCTTAAACCGAAAAGGGAAGATAGACTAAAAGGTTTTTTGTCAGTTGCGTATAGAGTGGTCAAGAGTAATGAACACTGGATAAACAAAAATGAAAAGGGGGGATAAAACAGAGGGAAAGATCAGAAAACAAACAAACAACAACTTAAAAGATATATGACATAGGGGTGGGTGTAAAAATCTAATTGTGGTTAGGACATTACAAGGAGAGGGGTGACCAAAAGAGAGAAGAAACAAAGGAAAACGCAGGAGAAGTTGCGTTTTAAGGCAACGTGGAAGAAGGTTTTCGAAAAAAATCAAAGACCGGTCCAATAGAAAAAGACGAAGGGGCAAGACCCCGGAGGGGGAGCGTAGGGTTTTTTGATTACCCTGCAGAGGGGGGTAGAAGAGGGGAAGGGGTGATCGACAGGAAATGAAACTTTTTCGGGAAACCACGCAAAAAAAAGGATCACCATTGAGGATAACAAAGGGGGGGTTCAAAGGAAGGGGGAAATTAACTAACGATGAAAGTACACCGGGTTAAGCCCGGGGGGGGGGAGGCCCGCCTGCTCAACAAGAAAATCAGAAGGGGAAAAACGAACAAGGACAGAACCAATGTGTCCTTGGTAGAAAAAGGCAAAAGGGGTTGAGGGTTTAGAGAGTTTACAAGGGATGGTGTAAACTATTTTAAAGAAAAGAGTCCCCCCAGGCGCAAACAAAAAAACCAGGAGAGGCCGGGGGGGCCACTTCAAAAAAAAAAATGTAGGCAGCTAAAGTCAAGCGCGGCCCAAGTTTGGTCAAAAGAAGGGTAAACAGGAGTGGAAGGGAGTGAACCGTGATGGAACATGGGCCCTGCATTAGGGGCCAAGTGAGAATGCAAAGTAGGAGGTAACTGGTTACCTTCAAAAAAAGGGGGGAAAAAATTGGAGACATTTGAAATATGGCAAGCGGGAAAAAGCCAGCGAACAGAGCTTGGTGAGCATGTGAATAGGAGCAAAAAAGTCCCTGAGGACTGCTCAATAAAAGAAACTGGGGAAAGTACAAGCGAATTCCGACTGCTGGGGAAAAGCGAAAGTGAGGGTTCCAGACTGAGGAAAAGGGGTGAGCCGAGCGCCAGTAAAACGGCCATCTACCGAATTTGTCAGACGGTGCGAATTTAAGGGAAAAAAAATTGAACGTCCTGACGTCGACGAAAAGAAGGTTCTTGGGGCAGGGGGAAGAAGGCCCCCCTGGGTAGGCATTTTGCAATTAATCCCAGTCCAGACCAAAAAAAAAAAAGGGGGGAGAAATAAGTCAAAAAAAGAACCCTATGTTTAGGAAGGTCAGAATGGGGGATGACACTTTTGGGGAATCAAAAAACCACGCGGCTGGGTAGGGAACCAGGGGGAGGGGATTTGAAAAAAAAGACCGAAAAGAGGGGAAAAAGTACTCGGGGAAAAGGCCTGTCTTACTTTCGAAAAAAAATCCTAAACAGGACAAGGTAGGTTTTTTGGAAGCCTTCCTGGGGTCAAAAAGACGTCAGAGGGATGGCCACAAATGAGAAAAAAAGGAGGCGAAAAAGCATAATTGAAAAAAACGAAATTTCGGGCGGGGGGGACGGAAATAAAAAGAAAGTCTTTTATTTCAGGGCCGGAAACAGGAAAAAGGGAAGAACGCAACATCTGGGACAAATAGGGGGGGGGGGCACCCTAACTCGGGGGCAAACCAACACAAAAATGGGAAAACCTTACCTTCCAAAGGGGGGGATTCAAAAGGAACGAGAAAAAAACAAAAAAGAAAATTTCGGGAAAAACTTTATCGAAGATGTCCTGCCCCCGAAACGATTAGGACAAGAAAGGGCGCTGTCGACCTCTGGCATCAAAAGGGGGAAGGAAAGGTAGGGGTGTGGAAAAAAAAAAAAAGTTTAAAGGGGGTTGAAAAAGGAGGGGACAGGGGGAATTCATTTAACGGGGGGGGTTTGAGGGCCCGGGGGAAAAGACTGTGGGGACCGCCCTTCTCGGTATGATAAGAGGACTGTCAAAGAGAGGGTCAGGGGATTCACGAAAGACAAACCCTGCGAACATTCCGGTGGAAACCATAGGAAAAAGGTCAAGGGGAGGGCAAAAAATGCGGGTGCATCTACACGTATAAAAAAAAAGGCCGGGGGGGCAAAGAAATAGGTTGGCCACTACCTGGGGGGGGAAATTAGGGGTGCAAAAAAAGGTAAGAAGGAAAGGGAAAAAGCCAAGGGTAAGGGGAAAAACGTGGTAAAGAAAACCCCTGGGGGGGAAAAAGGGGGAAACAGAAGTGAAAACAAGGCAAGGAAACGAAAGAAACTGTTGGAAGGAAAACGGCCCCACCAAATGTGGACTATTCTCTGAGTATGAGGGGGAAAAGGTTGGGGTGGGGGGACTCTTCCTAAGAAAAGCAAACCGCCTACAGGCCAGGAAAGGGGAAAGAAAAGCGCATCAAAGTGTTTGAAGAGACAAAACTCTGACGCACAAAAGTGCAAGGAAAAAAAAAAACGGCCTGGTTGTGGCGTCAAGGGGGAAGAGCACATTGATGGGGAGCAAAAAACGCGGAAGGACTCGCTAGCAAAAAAAGTATGCTCGAAATCCTACCGGAAAAGAGGAAACTGTAAGGAAAGGGACTCACATGAAAAACAAGGAAAGGGGTCCGGAAAATTTTTCGAAAAAAAAAGAAGGGCAGGGCATCGAGGACTACAAACGAGGGAGGTAAATCTTCGTGGAAGCACGGGGGGGGGGAAAAAAAAAAAAGAAATAAAACCGGGGGGGAAATCAGGGAATGCGAGGAACAGAGCAAGTGGACACAAGTGTGGACCCAGGAGGGGTCAAAAACGGAGAAAAATATGCCACGCAAAAAGAGGGGAAAAGAAGAAAGGAAGAAGGGGGGGGATTGTTGCAGAAAAAAGAAAAGGGAACGCTTGAACGGGGGGGGAGGCAAAGGCAACCACTGTCGAAAAACCGTGCTGACAAAAGTTAAGAGCCGTTTTTTTGGGTTGGTTGCACAAAAAGGGGGAAGCGACTGGAAAGAAAGAAGCTTGAGGGGGGAAAACTGAGGAAGGAGGAACAAAACTAAGATGGAGAAGTAAGTGGGGGGGGCAACCGTTGCACGCAAAGCAAGTTTCTCATGGAGATGGCAGAAAAAAGGGGAAACTTTTGGAAAGGGGGCTAAAAGGTCGTGGAAAATGGGGGGGCAAAAGCGGGGGGGCAAACAATAAAAGGGCAAAAACGGTAAATGGTGAAAGCTTCAAGGCCAAAGGTAACAAAAAAAGGGGGTAGGGGGGGGGAAGAACTAGTGACTGTTGAAAAAACACAAAACGAGTGAGAAAAGGTTAGATGAAAGAGTAAAGAAACTAAAACAAAGTCCGTGGGGAGAAGGGACAGAATGCAAAAATGGTTGTGTGGTATGAGATTGGGAAACAGGAGAAGAGCCATTGGGACGCGGGCACAAAGCCAAAGACGCCAGGCGGGAAAACGCGACTCACCAAGGGTGTAACAAGGGCCCAGAAAAAAAAGGGAAAGTCCCATAACTAGGGAAAAAATTCGTCAACAAAAATGCTTGGAAAAAAACCTACTGCTTCAGCTCAAAGGGGAGGCACAAAGGAAGGGGAGAAACCCGAATCGGACAAAAGCGTCACGGGAAGGAACCTGTTCGTGTCAAAAAATACAAAGTTTTTAGAGCGTGCTGTGAAAGAATACCCAATGGGGGGCAGGACGTGACATCGGGCAAAAAAAAAAAAAGTGGAACGACAGTGGGGGGAAACCCAAGTGAGGCCATGCCAAACTGTTTCCGGCGACTGGAAAAAAAACAGGCAGAAAATCCGAACTGCGCGGAAAAAAGGAAAAAAGAAGAGCAAACAACGAAAGCAGATCGCAGCGGGTTGCAAGGGACAAAATACTCCAAAGTCCGGGCAGATTTTTGCCTCGAAAACACAAGAAGGGGGGGGATTCCACAAAATAAAGCTCTCAATCAAGTGGCACAACAACCGAGACCAAATCCTTGTTTGACGGGCAGGGGAAACGAAGAAATCGAGGAAGGCTTCCTATTCTCTGGGGAATGGGACTGGAGCGGCCCATGGACACAAGCCAACCCGGGGGGAAATTTGGGGACGAAAAACAAAGCCGGAGTGGTCACAGTGCATACATAAAGGAAACTGCGGGGGAAAACCTCGGGACATTTGGGAATAAAGCAACAGGGGGGGGAGGCGGCCGGTAATTACAAAAAAGGGCAGTACCCTACCTGTCACCGAACACAAAGGACCGGCCGGCTGTGCTCGGACGCACCCAGGAAAGTCAGAAGTCCGACAATTGGTTCCATGAAAACCGTACACAATGAATGGCGTGTTGCAAGACTCTCGGAAGAACTGGGGACAAAGGAGAGCTTTAAAGAACTCGGGGCAAGGGTGCGCAAATCGGGCTCAAAAAAGTTCGGTTCATAGGCGTAAAAACAAAACGTTTTCGTGTCAGGGGGGGACCAAGGATTAACAGCCCGAAGGGTGAAAAAGCTTCACAACCAAAAGAGAACCAATGTCGCTCCGACCTTGAAAGCGACAGAAAGATCCAGGGGGTTTTTCAGTTAGAACAACAGTGGTCGAAAGTAAAGAAAATTTCAAATATCAGAAAATCACGAGAACAAAGAAGGCAAGAACTCCGGGGAACAGGGAAGCAAAACGCCAAAAGGGGGGGGGTCCCGGGGGATGAACGTCCCCCATTATAGGCCGTCCGGGCGAAAGACCGGGCACGCACAACGACCCCGGAACATTTTACCGGAGCAGAAGTGTTTCGGCTCCGGGGGAAACCGCACTGGGGGAAGGAAATAGCAAATGTAAAAAACAAGCAATCTAAACAGATACACTCAAGGGGACCGGGCCAGGCAAAAAAGGGGGGGTTCTTTTTTTGCAAAAAGCAGAGGGAAGGGTTCGGATTCAAACACTTACACAAATTGCTTAAACGGGGTATTATAAGGCTGGGTAACTCTAAGGGGGGAACAAAGTGGGGGGGGGGGAGAGACATCACAAGAAGATGAGTAAAGAAAAAGCAGGGCATTCTAGACCCGAATATCAATCACGCCACGAGAAACACTCAGAAATATTCCATGAATAAAAAAACGACGCAAGAAAAGGTATGAAGGAAGAGCTGCTGCTTGCGAGGGTTCGGGGGAAGGGGGCGTCTAGAAGGAAAAGGTTGTTTGGGCGTCCAAACCCAAAAAAAACGGGGGGGCGACCTTGTCTCAGCAGGTGGGGGGGGGAGGTTTTGGGGTCGGGTATGAAAGGGGGGTCACAAAATATTAATAGAAAGAGTAAGGTAAAAGAAAA
>Ga0179593_1385936_pt1 | contig 10145 bp, 12 predicted proteins | sample CZODoug2_1_08_16_FD_185931 | JGI IMG/M metagenome (GOLD analysis project Ga0179593, IMG submission 185931) | Vadose zone soil fungal communities from Angelo Coast Range Reserve, California, USA - CZODoug2_1_08_16fungal (PacBio error correction) | ecosystem: Environmental > Terrestrial > Soil >...
AGGGGATCGAGGAGTACGCTACTCAGGCAAAAAGAATTGCGGATGCGGGGAAAAGCAGTCGACGCCGCTTATCTACAGAGTTCAATCTGAGGAAGGTCGATTCGTCATTAACTCGTGAAGGAGAGCCCTTGCTTCCGGCGGAAGGAACTCTGTAAGGCCTGCCCGAGGAGAAGAGGGGGCGAACACCCGTACGTCGGCGCGCTCAATCAAGAAAGAAAAAACTTCGGAATTCTTTCGTGGCGCTGGTAGAAAGCTAGGAACCTTCCAATCAGAAAAAAAAAAACCCCCAAGAAGAAGGGGACATCTTATTGTGAAAAGCTTATAGTCCCATCAAAGGAGTCGCTGAATTAGTCAGGCTAGAGGTAGGCGGACGGGTGTTATCCAAATAACCGATTAAGCCGGGTGGCCTTCCTGAACTAGAAAGAAAAAAACAGCAGGGGAGCCGGGAGGGGGCACCCAGTTGGGGTTTTTAAAAAAGAAAAAAAGAGTTTAGGCGTCATCAACGTTTAACAAAGTAAATCGTACCGCTCGAAAAAAAAGAAAGTTGTTGTGTTGAGAGTAAAATTCTTAACTCCAGCAGCTTCCGGAGTCACAAAAAGAAAACAAAGAACAGACTGGCGCGCCGCATTCCCAGATTGGACTACCAACTCTGACGGAAAGTAGTTTCCCTTGGCAGAACAACAACCCCGTCGGAGGGAAAATTCCGAAAGAAGAACATTGGGGAAAACAGAAGAAATTGGACGCTTAACAAGACCTGTGAGTAAAATGCTAAGAAAACGCGGGTGACCGAGCACGGGGGGACAGATTGACTTGAACAACGGCTTCCTTATGACCTAGCACCAGAGTCACAACTCAGGGACCTGGAACCACCCGCCAGTCTTGCACTCAAGGAGGGTACGAGTAAAAAGAAGGGTGGATGAGATTGCAGCACCAGGGGGCACCGTCGAACGGTAAGGGATGAGGGTCGAAAGAAAGTTACTCTGGAAGCCTCATAAACCTAAAACATCGGGACGCGGAACACAATCTCTTGAGAGGGATAGACGAAGAGGACAAAACACCACTCCCATCGCCCCGACCGTTCATGGGGTAATCGAGGGGAAAGAAGAAACGTGGGATTTCAAGTGAATATCGAGACGTGGACGTCACTTGAGGGACTCAATCATCATGGGAAGCTCTCTGAAATTGGGGGAACACGACAAAAGGGTGCAACAGTAAAACACGGTAAGAAGGCGGTTTAAAAAAGGCTCGCACACCAAGGGGCATGGGTGGGCCGTCCAACGGACTTGCTGTTCCCTGTGGGGGGGAGCACGTGGGACGGAGGGAGTGAAGGGGAGAGAGCGCCGAAAAATAGCGCATATATAGTAGGCCAGTGAGTAGAGGACAAAAGACATGGTCCCCTTGATGAGCGTTCCTATCGGCAAAACGCGTAGAGTTGTCCATTATTCATTTGAACAGGATCTCTCAAAAAAAAATTATATTCTTCAATGAGGTAAAGGAGGGGGAGCAAAGGAATTGGAACAAGGGTGACGATGGCAAGCTTCATCAGGAGGAACCTGAGCGTGGATCTACGAAGAAACGGGATCTATGCGCATTGGTCTGGCGGACGATTCATCGAAATTGGAAAACAGGCGAAAGGGAACAGTCTCAAAAAAAACACAGGGGGACTTCCTTCAAGGGGAGGGGGGGGCACTCAGAAGAAATTTTTTCCGACAGTTACGCTTGAACAAAAAAAACGGCGTTACGAGTTGAAGGTGGGGGAGGGGGAACACATAACGAATCGGATCCTCTCTGAGTTGGTCCTAAGACTTGGGGAAAAAAAGAATGGGAAACACTGAACGAGAGGATTCAGGCAATACACCTTCCGATTCTTCTCAAATTTACCCAATTACTGGAGTCTTTCGAGGGGAATTTGGGGGGGGGAATCGGGGGGGAGAAGGGAAATCAATCGGCAGCGGGGGGAGGTGGATGTACGCGCAAAACGGAGGGGGGTCATCAGGGGACAGTTGAACTCCGCGTATAAATTGGCACGTACATCCATTACCTGAACGCCGTTGTCGACGTGGGGAAATTTTGGCGCCAATATCCAAAAACCGGGAGTTCGTCAAGCGAAAAAAGGGCAAAGCTATTGCGGTGGGGAAAAAAGGAATGTGCTGCTTTCCGCGTGAGGTGTACTTCAACGAAGCATTGTCTACAGCAGCGCTTTTCAACACCGTTCCTGGCACCGGCGATGGCGAGCTTACGAACAGAGTGGGCGGCACTCGAAAAGGAAGGGCGGGTGGGAAAAGTCGAGGAGGCGATGTTGTGCCGAACGAAGGTGTTTATGCCAACGTTCGAAAAAAGTTTCCTCTCAAAAAAGGGGAAAATTCTGAAGGGTCGGGGGGGAGGGGAAGACGCACGGTCTTCTCGGGGGATGGATCAGTCGCTGCTGGATGGAAGAATGAAAGGCAACACCCTCTAATAAGAGGGTAGAGAAACTGTCTCGGAAAGTTGGGGGGGGCACAGGTTGATTGACGCCCGTGCAGAAAAAAAGGATATGGGAGACTTTTCAATTTAATTATTAACATGCCGGCGGCTTTGAACTAGAAAGGAAAAGACTTCACATACTGGAGTACATGGGGTTGGAGGGGATGTCACCCAGAAACATGATAGCCAAGGAAGGGTGCATCACATCGACAAGCGGGAACTGTTTTCCAAAAGATTGGAAAAACATCAAGATTAATCTGAGATAGGGGTGGGGGGGGAGGGGCGACGGCGGGGACAGGCAAGCGCATGGAAAAAAACGCGACAGAATCTACTTGCCGGGAGGGGCGGCAGGCATCGCTACACAAATGGTACGGTGGTTAGAAATCATCCTAGGGGCCGGGGCCTGCGGAGTAAGGGGAAAGGTGCTCGGCCAGCTTTCAGCGCGCGAAACTGTCAAAACGAACTGCCATCTTGTCGTCATCGAGTGGCAATGAGTCCAGGTTGCATACGTAGGAAAAAAAAAATTCACTCGAGGAGATTGAAGGAGGCGCCTCGCAGATTGTAAATCGATGAAAGGGGCAGTTTTCTAACTGCGGGTGTGGGAAACGCTGATTGACAAATAGAAAAAACCTGAAAAAAGACTAAAGGACAGTTCAAGGGACCGCCTCCCGTGGCTACCGAAATCTCTAACTGCATCTAACTAAAGAAAACGGAGTTCGAAAATGGGGACCGGCATGGCAGAAAGAGGTAGTCCGTGTTTGCCTAGGCACTTTAGGTCTGAAAGGGGGGGGGTCTTAAATCAAAGCAAGCCCGTACACTCGGAAAATAACTTCTTCAGAGAGTCCACCTGAGGCATCATCCGATCTTAACATTGATCCCCATTTCATATCAACCGTTGTTTGAAGATCCCGAGCCTCTTCCTTCAAGGGAGGTCGGCGCTGCACGAAAACAATCACACGAGGGCCGGCAAGAAAGCAAAAAAAATGCCTTTTCTGGCGAGGTTCCAATACACGAGAAACAAAGGGACTATTTCCACTGGTGGGGGGGAAAGCCAAGAAGAAAGCTGAAGAGGTTACACGACTTCCAAGTTTTGGTTCACAACAGGACATTTAGATGCAACGTCATTCCGGCTTCTGGAAAGACATTCGGTGGGCAGGCGAGGACTGCAAACCTCGACGAAACGCCAAATTGTTGAATCGACAATCACAGTTTTCTTAACGTCCAACCGAAAGAAGGATGGTTGGGGGAGGGTGAGACGGGAGCTCTTTAGAAGGGGAGAACGGAATTGGCAAATACGCGAGGACGACGAAAACACATACCCACTTTAGGGAAGCAAATACCAGCATCTAAAGAGCAGAAAAGGGTTCACGAGGGGTGTGTAGCTTGCTGGGGGACTTAGCGTGCCTGAGGGACTCAAAATTAGATGTCCTCTTCGTATCTCTTCTAAACTAGTCTCAAGACAAACGGGGGTGGGGGGGGCCTCATTACAGAAAATTGGCTGCAATGTGGGGACGGCTCGCAGGGTGTTTAGGGACTAGGGGGTGAAGGGACACATTGACTGTGGAAAGAGGCACCGATGACATACTGAAGCAAAAGGGAGACCAGATTCATCGCGCACAAAAAAAGGGTCCAAAAGCAACAAACCGGCCGTGACGATGAGTGGAGGGGGCCGAAAAAGGGGGGAGTGGTTTCCAAAAAAAGGAACGGCTCAAGACATAGCCCAAGCGGGCCGGCTCTGAGGCAATTCAGGTCGGATCGGATTCGCACCGCACAGGGAAAAGAAATCAGAGGGGGACAATTGCTTAGGGGTGGAATCCTAGCGTGTGAGGGGGGCGAAATCTGGGAATGACAAGGATGATTGGCTTTTGAGAAAGAAAGTCCGTAAGAAAATCTGTCGGAGAGGGAGAAGAAGGAAGGGGGGAACTAGTGAAGTGGGCGCACATGCCGGCAAAATCGGAAAAAAATCAACACCAACAAAACTGGAGGGAGGAGGAAGATAGAATGCGGCGGCATTTATCCCCCTGCACATAGTAAGGAGCGGGTATAGCGAGTCAAGAACGGTCGGCGGGTGTCTCAAAAAAACATAATCTCCGTTGTCCTGCAAGAGGTTTGCGAGGGCATTAGAACACTCTCCGGGGGAGAAAAACAACTAAAGATCCCGAAGATTAGTAACAATGAGGGGATACGCTATAAGCTGCCGAATATCCGGCCCGAAAGGGGAGTTAGAAGAGATGGGGTCACCGGAACGTGGCTCTCTGTCGTGGACCACTCCCCTCCGGCAAAGAGAAGCGCGGAAAGGGGAAGGGGGGAGGGGGGTGAATGGGTGGATGCGTAATATCGTTATATGAGACGGGGTCTTTCTAGGGAACAAGCTGTGTACCCGTAACCACATCATTTTCAGGGAGGCGACAGGCCAACAAAAAATCAGATTACTCACAGGAAAGGATAGGAACTGAGTTTCAAAAAAATGTGGGCAAGATGTCACCTAAAGATATCTCCGTGGTTCTTACCAATTAAAAGCTAATAAGGCTGAAAAACCAACGTACCAATGGGGAGCTTTTAGAAGGATGGGTCTCCTGGCGTCCGCACGGTGGATTGGGGCGCAAGTCGAGAAGAGGAGTTGAATCGCGATGATTATTAACCGCGAAGAGGAGAAAGAAAAGAAAATGAAGGGCCCCCGGGGTGAGGACGTTGAAAGAAAGGAGAAAGCGCTTTACAAGGCTCTATAAGTCCCGCGCCTGCAAAAAATCGTGACTCAGGACCGGAAAAGAAAAACTTGGGGGGGAAAGGAGGGAAGAAAAGCTGTTTAACACAAACATGGTCTGAAAATGAGGAGGGTTCGAAACAAAGTGGCACTCGTCCCGGGGGGGGGCAAGTGCATCTGGGATTTGACAAACGAACATCACTGCCCTTTGCTCAGAGAACTAAGGGGGGGGGGATGAGAGGAGAGAGAAAGGGCAGGGCGGCTCTTCTATGAAGGGGGTAGATGACAAGGGGAAAGGGTGAGTATCAGGATGATCGCAGGTGGAAACGAATGTTGGACGACCGTGGCTGAGTTCAAAACGGGCTGGCTGGTGCGCACAAATCACTAGGAATGGAAAAAAGTAGAGGCGGGAAAAAAGGGGGGGGACTCAAAAAGAAAGACTATGACCGGGTCATGGAAGGAACTGCAGGGTGTCTGGATTCTATTAAGGTGACGAGCTGGAAACAGGGAAGCAATCAACACGGAAATGCCATCGTGAAACTTCGAGAGATTGGGCGTTGGGAGTCAGCAGCGAGGAAAAGGGGAAAAAAGCGAAACACTGAGCATCTTTTACTCAAATCTCTTCTCGCCGAATCACGCCAGTCAGGAGAGGGTTAGAAAGTCGGGCCAAGGGAAGAAGGAGCAGAGGGAGTAAGAAAGAAAGGGGAAGCTGAGTACAAGATGCAAATGAAAGCGATGGTAGAGCAAGTCAAAAGGACCCATATCGCGAAGGCCGGCCCAGAGACTGGATCAACAGTACTATTTTTGTTTCCAGAGAGAAGGCTACAGCACCGGTTCCAGTCTAGGGAGGGGCGATTTCTGCTTTGGGGGGCGGGGAAGCCTGCCCGCCGAAAGAAAAAACACCCACATATCTCGTTGAATAGATGGACGCTCTCGATGTCATAAAGAGGGAAGGGGGAGGAGACTTAGAATATCGGACGGGGGGAGGGGGGGTCCGCAAGAAGGTGCGAGGAAAAGACCCCAGCCGAGGGTGCCCGTCGTGACTTTAGGAAAAAAGTCCGTGGGACATGGAATCAAGGAAAATGGGAAAGGGGGAAAAGAAAAAAGGAAGGTCGGTGAAGGAGCTTTTAGGCGACATCAACTGACACCATCATCGTACAGGGTACTCCCCGAGCCAAGAGGGTGTGGGGACTATCAGAGGCAAAAGAAGATCCGGAGGGGATTCGCGATAAGAGAAACCCGCGAACAGACAAAGGAGGAAGCGCGACATTCCAGATAAATAACCACCGTCTAATACGGGACTTTGGGGAAGCCATGGGTGGCAACAATCAAAAGGGTCGGAGGAAACAGTCAGAGGAAGAAGAAGGAAATGGGCACCGCTACGGGGAGAGCAAGATGAAACACGCTAGAAAGCGGGTACCGAGCACGGTGTTGCCGCAGGCTTGCTACAAGCGGTGCTGGTGACGGGGGGACCGACTTACATCGACGGGGCCTGGGGAACCACCGACAGATTGCGCTCGGGTCGGGAAAAAAACGGTTTTTCTGGAGAAGGGGGGGAAAGCAACCAGTGTGCCTTCAAACCTTGTCCTGTAGGGGCTGTCGAAAAATGAGAGCAGGAGAAAGCACCCGACAAAGAAAAAGAAACCGGAGAGAGGGGAAGGCTACAATCGCTGGCCGTCTCTGAATAAAAAAAACCACGTCCATCTCCCCTCCCTCAAACTTGAATTGGTAAATTGGCTAAGAAAGGAAAGGACTTTTTGATGGGGGGGGACCGTAAGAGCTAGGAAGGTGGGAGAAGGGGGACTGCGTATGCAAAATCAGCGGATCAAAAATTGGTAATTTCCGCACGCCAAAAAAAACAAACCGCCGTTACTACTTCACGGTGAGGGGGAGAGAAAACCAAGGGGCAGGGGGAAAAGATTGCCGGCAATGACGGCGGGGAGCCTGGGGTTTGCGACTGTTCCAGTCCAGGGGCACAATTTCGATGAACTCGACCAGAAACAAGGGACGTACGGCCGTCGTTTCTTAGAGTTAAGCCTAAGGGAACCACGGGGAGGGAGAGGACATCGGCAAACCATCCGTTAATTGATTCATGGGAACATCGAGAAAGAAAAAACAACAACGAAGGAGAGGGAAAAGAGATATGGTCCAGCATGATCTGTAAAAAACCGAGAGGGGGGCCGATTGAAGTCTCATAAGACTTTGGGGGAAAAAGGAAGGCGGGTGAAGAGAAAAAATCCGCCGACGGAAAATGCGCTGGTCGGTCAAAAAGGAGACATCGAAATTGCAGCGTAATGGAACAGTCTCACCCCAGGGACCCAGAGGAAGTCCTGGGGAGGGGAAGGAAAAAGAGGACCATTTTTTCGAGACAGGAATTCGTCGTTTTTACGAGTTAAACGTTTGGGCGTGGTGAACACAATAACCGCGCGATCCCATCGCGGATGTAATAAAGAGCGAAAAGGAAAAGAAGGATTAGGAAAAAAAGGACGAGGGGTGCTCCCAAAGGAGGGGGAAAAAAAGGAGGCTGGCGGGGCGATGGACGTGGTGGAAATCGTGGAGCAAGAAAGAAAGGAAAACCAGCGATTGAGTCCGCGAAAATGAAAGTGGTTGGGGACATCAGGGTACAGGGGGGAGCGACGGGAGGGAAGAACTTGGAGTCGAAAACAGAAGCGAGAAAAAAGTGCAACTGGGTGAAGGGAAAACCAACTCCCGAAAAACCGTTCTTTTCGTAAGCGAGCGGCAAAGTAAGTGGCGGGTCAAGGGTGAATGCTGCTGGTAAAAAGGGGGCTGCAAAAGGGAAGAGGGGACCACAGCCACGCTTTGAAAAACACCTGCTCACCCGCGATGGAATATCGGTGTACAACATCTTGCGCGCAGAAACCCTTCGAAGGTGCCAATGTCAATAGGCGACGGTGGAAAAAACTGGGGTGTCCTGGAAAAAGGGGGGATAACAAGGGAAAGTCGTGAAGATGGGGTGGGAGTATGTCGGAAGAAAGGCGTTGATTCTGCCAGTGTGCGTGATAGAAATTCATCCTTCTTATGGGGAAGAGGAAAAAGAAAAAAACAGGCAATGAGCAGGGTCGCGAGAACTGTAAGCATGTGAATGGTGGCCACGTTGATGACGCCTAACGAAGATTCAAAACAGAACCAAAAAAGAATTGGGGGAAAAAAGAGGGGGAGAAGGGTTGAATGGAAGGATCCATGCCGTAAGGAGGGAAAATATAGGAAAAAAGGCCTCTGCTTCTGGAAAAAAAGGTGTTGTTGATCTGTCCCAACAAACGTCCATTGCCCGAAAAAGCCATAGACTCTAATTAAAAACTCAACTACTACTCTATAGGACAATTTGTAAGAAGATTTTCAAAGAGAGGGGATGAAGACGCTAGGGGGAAGGGATGCGGGGAACAAGAAGAAATGTCTTACAAAGCCGCCATCTAAATAAATCGACTGCCTGTGTTGTAGCTTGCAAAAGAAAGCTACACATAGTAGGGGGACAGAGAAAGAGGGGCAGGGAAGGAGGAGGAATCATTTGTAACTAAAGGAGAGACTCTCGCTTGAAAAAAGCAAAAAAGGTCCTTCATATTCATCTTGTCGAAGAAGACGGATGCTAATGAGTCCAGGGAAAGACGGCTTCAAAGCACCGAGATTAAAGAGAAGAGATAGAAGGCAGAGGGGGGTAAAGAAGGGGGAAAAAAGCCTTGGTTTAGGGAGGGGAGGGTTGCGAGATATTGAAAAAAGACCAGAAAACCGCCCAGAGAAAACTCACGGCACCGAACCCTGTTTGCGCATCAAAAAAGAATCTCTAACTTCTATAGAAATACAACAAGCCAGGGTGGACAACCAAGGGAAATCGAAGACAGAAAAAGGGGAAAAACTTGTTAACCGTCCCCGCGAGCCGTGGAATAGGTCCCGAGTAGGGAAAACCATCCTCCGTAACTCATACACTTTATGCAAACTTAAAAGAGGCCACCGATCAATCATCCAGAGAAAAACACAGGATCCCCAGTGTCGATACAAGTTTTTGGACAGATAATATCAAGGCAAAGGAAGAAAACTTGCCTAAAAGGTCCGTCAAAAACCAGAACCGGCCTCAGCAAATGCCTTGTGAGGAAAGCTGTCACTCCCGATGAAGCCCCCGGCGCAAATTTGGTTGGACAGGGGAAGGGGGAAATGAGAGAGGAAGTGAACGACACAAGGTGGGGTTAAACAGCTTGGAGTGAGGCAAAGGTGATTGCGCAGGAGTGATGAAAGACGGGAAGACAAGCGAAGGAAAGCAGCCGAAAAGACTGCCTGTAATCTCAAAAGGTCTAGAATTCAAAGAGCCGACACCTAAAGGGGCAGGATTTGATGAAACGGTCTACTGGAAAGGCCAAGGGAGAAAGGAGGGAAAGGAAAGACCTATCTACTCAGCACCATAAAATTGAGGACGCAAAAAAAAAAAAGGCCACGTGTCCGGGGGGTGTCCGCTTTCTTAGCTGTACTGGGGCGCAGGAGATTTCCTCGTCAGGTGACCTTGATGGAAAAGAAAAGGTGGGACAGCAGAGAGGGGGATGCAGGTGAGGAAGCAGAGGGAAGCCGCGACGTGCATGATTGTGGCCGTGGAGGACACCAAGTGAAAAAGCGGGCCAGCACTAAATCTCAAAAGAAAAAAAAAGAACTCAAACTGGGTCAGGGGGTCCAGCACCCGGCCTGACGATGATTTTAAAAAATCGTGCGGGTGCCAAAAGGGAAGATCACTGGAGAAAAAAAGTTGGAAAAAGGAAGGACAAGCATGTACGTGGAAGAAGATGAAAAAGATTATACGGAAGAGTGTCGCAGACCCCGTTAAATACTCAGGAAGGGAATGCATGGTTGTACCGCTAGGGTGGTAGGAAAAAAAACCTTAGTGTAAAAAGAGGGGGTATTGGGAAAAGGGGGGAACGTACCGACCGAGGGGGAAGGCTATAACCTCATTTGACGGAAAGTGCTCACAAAGAAGCGC
>Ga0179593_1420550_pt1 | contig 10145 bp, 9 predicted proteins | sample CZODoug2_1_08_16_FD_185931 | JGI IMG/M metagenome (GOLD analysis project Ga0179593, IMG submission 185931) | Vadose zone soil fungal communities from Angelo Coast Range Reserve, California, USA - CZODoug2_1_08_16fungal (PacBio error correction) | ecosystem: Environmental > Terrestrial > Soil >...
ATAGGGGCTGACAAAACTGCAGGACGGGGAACTAGGACATGAAGAGAGGATTAAGATCAGGCGCCGCGAGAGGCAGGAAAGGCAGGAACATCTGTAGACCGTCAACGCATGTAAGGGAAGAGGCTGACGCTTTCCGCTGCTTGCGCTGGGTGGAAAGATGAAAGAATCTCTCAACAACAACAAAATAAAGAAAGAAGAGAGAAGAAAAGACGGAAATTTCGCAAAAAGCGAGGGGGGAACGGGCAAAAGGTCCGGCACACGCTTTTGGCCATCGTATGAGACCCAAACTGAAAGAAAAAAAAGAAGAAGAAGAACGCGGCTCTAGGGAAAAATAAGGGAAAGAAAAAAGCTTAAAAACCACGCTCAGAAGGAGGACTAACACGACAACCTTGAGTGAGACAGCTCCTAAAGAGGATTGGAGGCAACCGGCGTTCAAGGACGGAAGTCTGCGAAGGCCAGTTAAAGTTAACGGAGGACTCCAGGGGAAGGACTACCCCGGAAAATGAGAAGAGACCAGGTCCACAACGTAAAAAGGAAAGGAGTCCTCTTACCTTGCCGTCCACTAGGCTGTCCTAAGAAGCAAAACATCAGTCCCCCAAGGCATCCACCTTTACGAAAAAGTATCCACAGCAAAAAACACAGGGGGAAACGGGAGAAAACGGGCTCCGGTTCACCCGACGTTAAAATCACAAAAGAGGTCCAAAGGGGAGGGGGGGGCGGCACGGAAGATAGAGGTACAGTGGATAACGCTCTTGTAAATGGCACACAGGACTGGAAAAAACAGGGTCCCAAAATTGGGATAAACAGAATTCTTACCAGGGGCGTAGTACGAAAGGGAAGCGACAAAAAAAACCTCGTGTAAGAGGGGAAAAGGTGTCCATAAGGTGCAAAACGCCTCCTCGGGGAAGAAGGGCGGCGCAAGCGAATTGACTAGTTCTCCAGACAGGTGCTGAAAGAGGAGAAATAAAAAGGGAGTACTCTGACAACGCGGGAGTCAATGGTTTGCCTGAGAGTCATGAAACGTTGAATCAATGAGAAATCAGAATTAAAAAACCAGGCCTTTTATCGAAAGACCGTCAGGGGGGAAGTTGTAGATTTTTCTTTTAACGAAAGGGGAGAAACGCACGGGGACTAAAATACAGCACGCACATGACGGGGCGGAAGTCGGAAACATCTCAGTTCTTTCAGGCTTGATCGAAAAAAAAGGGAGAAAAAGAGGGGAAGGGGCCCTTAAGGGGTCGGCATGGGGAGGAAAGCAACTTGCAAAAATACGGATAGGGGGGGGCCTGAGGACCGCTCTTTCAGGGCCAAGAGATATGTGGGGGGGCTGCCAAAAGAAGGAAGGAAAGCGCAGAACGCCATGTAAAAAACTTGTGCCATACAACACTTTCAAGACGAAACAGAAGCAGGAGAGGTCAAGAGGAGGGCTGCGGGCCCGCTAGCGTGAACCAATTGGTTGAAGATCTGGGTTGCCAGAATCATTCCCCGCAGGTTGCCGACTCCACGCACGCTGACAGCAGTCCCGCGAAATGCGCAAGGGGGAAACCTATGTGGAAGAGTAAAAATCCGAATGGCCAGTCTGGCGCGCAACTTGGAAGAGGGAAAACAGGGGAGTCGATGAGCTACACGAAAGACGAGGATTCTACTTGCACAGTCTGCGCCTAAACGAAAACCGCGGCGTAGCGAACCGACCTGACCAGAGTGGTGGTACGGGGTGCTTCTCCCCTGCTGGACTTCTGGGGAAGCAGAGCCAGGGGGAGCGGTTACGCTGGCGAAATTGTTCGGCAAAAACTCACTGCACTGGGGCGATAGCGTGGAATCGGGTCGGCACGTAGAAAATAAAAATCTCCCTCGAGTCGAAACCGCAAAGGGGGTAGCGCTGCTGAAAACCAACTAACCATGGTTCAAGGCCCTGGCAAAACTTCTCCTCCTCCTAGTCGGCGGAAACTCTGGCGAGGACCACTACTACGACTGAAGATCTACTACCTGCCAGAATTTTGGAAGTCTCGTAAAAGAAAGCATGGCTTTATCGGCACGGCCACAGAAAAAATAGGGAGGAACCTTCCTCCTGTCGGAGGGTGTCAGGACAACCGTTCTAGTCTTTGGGGAGGAAGACGGAAGCCAGCTGACAGGGAATCAGCCACGTCTGGAACCAGGAGTTAAGCGATCCGTGGAGGCGAATGGAACGGGGGAACACCGGCTTGCTACCGGATTCCGAACGATGTTTAAAGGCACTGCTCAGGCCCTCATGGCGGGAAAAAAGGAAAGAGACCGAGAAAAAAACTTAAAAAGATGCTAAAGGATTCACGACCCTCGGCCTCATCAGCCACGGGCCGCATTCCTGCCTTCGAGGGGGAATCAGAACCTATAATGGGACAGCCACGCGACGGTTGACACTTGAAGTCTATCTACGGGCCATGCCTACCAGCACAGCGCTGGAAAAGACTTGACTACTCTTAGGGGATAAAAAAGCGCGGGAAGCTTTCTCTTGGAGGGGAGACCTACCGGCTATGAGAAGGGAACACCTGAGCTCGAAGGCGGTCTCCTCGGGGACGAAAGCAAATTAATGGCGTTCCTAACAGGAACATCCCTAAGGCATCGGGGGGCCCCGGTGTACGGGGAGAGTGCGAAAGAGAAACCGCGAAATCTCCTCGAACCGTTCGGAAAAAAAGAAAGAGCAAACAACAAGAGGAGAGAGATGGCACGAAGGTCGAGGGCAAGGTAGATAACCAGGACCGCGACGCAAGGGAAAGGGTACCCCGAAATGTCGGAATTGCAGGGAATGGAATGGAAGCCGCCCGAAGGTCTTCCACAAGTAGGCTTCGGATCCTTTCTCATAGAAAGGAGAAGAAAGGGAAGACTGCAAAATGAGCCTCTAGGGATGGCACAACTCTCTACGAACGGCGCTATTACTTTGAGGATCAAGACTTTTCTGGTAGGTCATTCATCTGGAGGAAAAAAACCTGGAACGAAAGGCGTTGTCCTGTCAGGTCTTATAATCCCTCTAAGGAAGGGGGATCACGCGCAAAAGGGAAAAGTTGCAGAAGATAATAAGCAGCCCGGGGTCATTCCTCGAGATGACGGAAACCGCACCTGTGCATGTGAACCGCATGAGGCCACCACCATGAGAGGGAGGGTAAGCCAGCCGGAAGGCGAACAAGCGGGTCATAAGCCACAGAAGGGAAAACCTTGAGCGTGACGTAAGTCTTGGGAGACTGAAGGCCGCGTCATTGACTCCACGCATCATCCACTAAGGTGCAAAAAAGCAGCCACGAAGGGACCAGAGAGAGGAGAGTCTGAGGCAGAGTACAAGCAGCTCTTGAGGAAAGAACGACTTCAGAAGGCACCTGGCTGCGAAGTTCTCATTTTGTGACGTCACCGTCAGCCGGGAAAAAGCACGAGATCGCGGGGCGCCTCATTGAAAGAGTAATCCAGCTGGGGCTCTAAGACGGGAGGTCACACAAGAGGGGGGGATGCGCCGATCGAAAGACCTGTCTGGGCGAAACCGGCCGTAAGGTCGACCCTGGTTCGAAGATGGAGAAAGGAAAAAATCGAAAGCAGAAACATCAGAGTCCGGTGGGGCTAACCTGGCGCGCATGGGGGCGGCCACCAGAACAAAAGAAACCACCACGCGGTGGACCGGTTACTGCTACTCCGGGAAGCGGATTACATTCAAGCTGGCAGTTCGTTAACGGATGCGTATAAAAACGAAGGGGAAGCAGGGGTGCCAGTTCAAGGGCGGCCCGCAAAAACCCGAAATCCTGCGTGGTTAACTCACAAAAGTTAACCCTTTTCGCAGGGGATATACGTTAAGGACCAGACGGGCCTGGAGGGGCACCTGCGGGTGGAAGGCGTCAAGGGTGGAAACCAGGGACCCAGGTTCTCGCCAGGGCGAAAGCCAGCCCTCCACTACTATCGGGGAAGGCAGCGGAATTTCTTTAAGAAAAAGGTCAGTGGCGATTCCCGGGAGGGGTGAATCAGCCTACCAACAAAGGAAAAGGGAGCTAGGAAGAACAGGCCCGCCCGGGGCCGGGTGACCCTGCGATTTCAAGGGCAAGTCGAGAATGGAAGGTGACCATGAATCTGACACTAAATTGCCTCAAACCTGGCTGTTTCCCCATATTGGGGAAGAGACAGAAACAGAAGCAAAGCTAAGTGAGCATCCCATCCACAAAAACAGGTGAAGGGAAGGCGGAAAACTTCTCACTCCCACCCCGGGGTTCGACAAGGGGGAGGAGGAACGAGACTGCCGCTACCGCAACTGACTCTGGAAGGAGAATAAAAAAGGGGCTAAGCAAACCGGCCAAAGCTAAACGGGGGAGAGACCAGGGCATGCCACCAAGGACGCCAGGCCTCTGGGCGAGAAGCGAGGGAGCGAAAGAGCGGCCCCATTGCAACCTTCGTAAACCGAGGGGAGAGGATAAAGATGTAGGCCGGGCCAAAGGAAGTTGCCGGAAGGACGGGGGCGTCTGCTCGAAGAACGAGAGAGGGACGCTGAGACTTGTTTCATAATAACACCGGTGTCGAAAACCCAGTGAAAAGGGGACCTACGAGCAGGTGAGAAAGGACCTCGAAAGGAAGGTAACGCTGTCCAAAATGAAAGAGAAGCTGTTCGGCCAATGAGGATGGCAGGGAGAGCGCCAATTCGCCGGGGCCAGGGTCTCTGGCCAAAAAAAAATCGCCGTCGCCCGGAGTTTTTATGCCGATTAAAGAGGGAAAAGAGAAAAGTGTGGAAGCCCTTATACACATTCCCTTGGACCGAGGACTGAAATGAGACGTGCGAGCGGCAAAGGGACGAAGGGGGTCTTAGATGGGTCAAAGAGGATCCTACCCTTTCACCGGAGGCCAACACACCATTCCGACCGAACGACAGGATAGGTGCTACCGCAGACCTTGATCTCGTAGAACCAGGGTGCCTCTCCTGAAAAGAGTCGGGATGAAGAGGGAACACGGCAAGGGGTCCGGGCCGACTTCTTTGCCATCCTGGCCGCGCTCGGAGGATAGGCCAGGGCTTATAGGAAGTCAACGCCATTTTTACGAAAGACGGGCCCGAGATGGCCGAATCAAAAAAGCGAAAGGGCGATCACGAGAGAGAACCAACACGAGGAGAAGGAAAGTCATGAACAAAAAGCCGTCAGTTCGAAACAACGAAGACTGTCCGCCGTCAGAAAAAGGGAGTTGAACAGGGAGCTAAAGCGGCATCTCACTTTGACAGGGAGGATAACCGCAGTCGGCCTCAAGGGACGCCCGTTCAAAAAGGGAAGGGGGGGGAAAACTTCCGGCCGAAGCATTACGAAATCCTCCCTGTCTGATCACAGAGAACCGGCGGCGTATGCTCAGAGTCGATGTCGGCTTTTTCGAAAGGGCCCGGGGGACCAGGTCGGAATGAACCTCAAGGTCAGAACGGCCCAAAAAAACAAGAAAAACCGAAGGACCGGAAAAGGGCCAGCAAGTAACCCCGCCCTATTCCGCGGGAACCGACTTGAAAAGCTGAGGGGACTTGCGGAGGTGACGCAAACGCGAAAATCACGCTGTCATCTGTCATACCCTCTCGGCACGGCGCCGCGGTAGGTAAGAGCAAAAGGGGGGAAACCCGCCAAAGGAAACAACTTTTCGCTGGGGGAGCATCCCAAAGGAAACCAGCGTGTCGAATTGTCATGTTTTACCCTAGAGGAAAAGCCGGGCCATTCAAAGGGAGTTGGGATAACATATATGTCAGGCAAAAAAGGTGAGGGGGGAGGGAAAAAAACCTTGTGGAAAGCGTTTTATATCCACCAGAGATGACGGAGATGTCAGCGCATCCACCTACGAATGGGGCAGGCACGTTGCAAAACTTGGCAGAAATTGCAGGGCCAGCGCGGCGAAAAAGAAGGGGGGGGGGTTGAAGAAACGGAGAACCAGGCATGCTCTTATAAAACTGGGTATTTCTCGAAAGGGGGCCGCGGGCCCCGTGGTGAAGGTAGAATAAAAAACCGTTAGAGGCCCGGGGAACGTGAAAGAACCGGGGTCGTAAGTCCACCTGGTCTGAAGGACGGGGTCGCGCGTTTGTCGGGTTGAGCAACTCCCTTGGCAGAGGACAGTTCGGTAGGGCCAACGCGGAAAGGGGGACGGTGGGGGGGGCGTCATTGCTAAAGAGCGATTGTATAGCTAAAAGTTAGAAATCATCACACACGTGAGTGGAACAGGGAAATGGCATATTTAGTGGCCTTTCCAGTCTGGAAGGGAAGGGGCAACCTAAGAGATCCCAGTGCGGGGGGGCCTGGATGCAGAGAGCAGCCGTTGTGGGTCGGCGGGGATTATGCTGCCAGAACCCGAGACGTCATCAAACGCACTAATGGGGCGCCAAAAAAAGGGTCGAATTAGAACTCCAATATCAACGTCGGAGGGTGGGGAGGGCCGCCGTCGATCGGCATCATGTTCTCAAAGGGTGACCCGGGGGGAAAAGAAAAAAAAATCTGGCCACGCGGGGAAAGGCGGCCAAACAAGAAAAAGAAAAAGACTGAGAAATGTTGTCCCGGGGTGGGGGGGGACCGTTTCCCAAACTTGGCTTTCCGCGGGCCGAAAAAAAATGGAAAGCTAAAGCGCGAGGGAGAAAAAAAACCACGGCCTTCCAAGAACTGCGCACCGGTAAAAGCAATTCCCTGAGCCGTTCACCACCTGCCAAAGCCAGTGGTTGGGGGTGGGGCAAAACGGCCTGGAAAAATGCAGTATAATCAATGCTCAAAACGGTGAAGGTGGGTCGAAGAATAAGGTCTGCATCATCCATGTCGGAGGGGGGGGGGAGGAAAGAGCGAACGCAGGATTGTCCCGGGAGAAAATGGCGTGAAAATCTCTCGAGAAGGGGTGGACACGCTGCTGATACCGAACCATTTAGAGGGGCGTTTCGGATGGGGCACCTTCACTTCTTCCTCCTAGAAGGGGGCGTTACCGATTTCGTTTATCTCGTACGAGAAGACTACGACGAAACTACGGAAACGAAACTTTTCAGGCTGAATGCGTGAAAGGCATTCTTTAAGGCAGGGGACACGGAAGAATCGAGGAACCCGGGAACCTTTGGCTGTAAACTCCTGGGGCTATGAGGTCCTTTTCAGGGGCAAGGAAAACCGTACAAGCCACATCCGGTATAGCACTCAGAAGGGAAGAATCCGTTCAGGGAAAGGGCAGTTCACTCCTTCGGGGCCAGACGGGAAAAGTGTCCGCAAATGGAAAACGCGCAACGAAGGGGGGCGGAACCGAATTGAACTTCTCTTCACGAGGGGGGAAGGCTCATATTAGCAAGGGGGCCGACAGACGCGGAGGCGAATTCGAGTGGTCTCCATCCTCCAGGAAACTGAAATACTCTGATTCACTCGATGGTACTTAGGAAAATAAGAAGGTAAAAAAGCACCTCAAGGATTGTCTCTTAACTCTACGCCGGCATCCGCGGCCTCGTGCGACCTCATATCTGAGGCGGAGAGCGAAAATGGAGAAAGGGCTCTGGCTATCTCTGCAAAAAAGAAGGTGGCAAATCAGAAACATGAGGTCCGATACATACATCACAGCGGGTTCACCCGGTGAAGTGAACCCTCAGCGATCAACTCCAAGAAAACCTTTCGAAAAAGATCACTCAACCACCAACCACAGGGAGTGAGGAAGGGGAGAGAGAGGGAAACGGTGAACCGAGAAAAAATTGCGCGAGGGGTAACACTGAGGAGGGTTGAAAGATGTCGAAGATCGCCTGGAGAAATCCTCCCCTGCGATGCCACCGGGAATGGCTAGGGTACTTAGGGTAGGAGCAAGTAGGGAAGCAGACAGTCGCATAGGGAGATCAGCTCCCCTAGCCGTCTTGAGGGGGGTCACACCTCCTGTCCTCTTAACTGGAGGGCGAGGGGAGGAGCCGAGCGCGGGGGTGTCATTTCCATTGCGGCCGTGGACATACAGACAACCACGGGCAAGGAGGGTCGGAAAGTGAAAGGAGGGATCAGGGGAGAAACCCTACGAGCTAGCCGTGCCATCGAGTCCAGGGATACCGGAAAAAAGTCGCGCGTGAAGGGCGGGGGGGGGCAAATAAAACGTTCTGACCGGCCTCGAATTACGGTGACCGGCGGCGCTTGCTCTAAGTGGAGGAACCAGCCCGTTCCTGCGTGTCCGAAAACCTGAAAAAAGGGAAAAGCGGATAGCCGATGCGGGAATATGCGCAGCTTACATTTAAGGGAGGAGAGAAGCGGCCTCCTTTCCTTTCAAAAACGCACACGAAAAACTAGTAAGGAGGGAGCACAAAAGAAAGCGAGAACGGAGGATAGTATTGCTCGTTGGCCGCAGACAAATCGTGAGGGATCTAAAGCAGCGCGCCCACGGTCGCATGGAGACGGCAGGAAAAAAGGCGGATAGACTTCTACCCCTCACCAGAAGAAACACAAATCACTTCTCAGTGTCCGTTGAAAGTGAAACACACGGAAGGGGTGCGGGGGATATCATCTTGCCCAGTCGAGGTCACTCGTCTCCGTGTTCATGGTCTTTCCGCAGGAAGCCCCTGGTCACGCCGCAGTCATATTAGTGCACGCTACCTCGTCACCTCTAAGCGCTCATGTGGGGGGGGGGGGGGGGGGGGGGGGTGGGGGGGGGGGCTTACAGAAGTCCATTGGAAAAAGCATACAACCAAAAGAGGTCCTGGTTAAAGGATACCGCGAAAGGCCTATACAAAACATCTTGTGAACAGGGAGGGATGGGGGGCCGCGCGGGCGGTGTAGCATCAGACGAAGGAAGTGCAAAATTTAGCAGACAAAGACCACTCGCTGGCCGGTGGGAACCGCCAATCAGGGAACGTTCGCAGGTCTTATCGGGGGGGAAGGAAGGGAAGGCGTGGAAAACTGCAGTGGCAGGACGTCCCGGCGAAAAAGGTGAGAAATCCCTTCGGCTCCATCCATAAAGAACAATTGGCTTAAGTCGGTAAAGCTGGCTATGCACAAGGGTATGGCGGGTCCTTGGGGGAAAGCACGGGTTTCAGGGGGAAAAAGAAGAAAAACCGACAACGAGGGATCCCATTCCCAGCCCTATGTTACAACAGGAGAAGTCAGCTGGAAATGGCCCATTAGGACCGAAAGGAACAACCTGTGGGCTGAAGGGAAGACAACATATTGGAAGAAGAAGCAGGACTCAATAGGAGGTCCAGTGAAGAATCCACCGGCATTGGGAAAGGGAAGCAAGTAACTGGACCCCCACGTCGTTCTCAGCGATGGCGCAAAAGCGAAAATCCGGAGACAAGTTACGGAAAAATCAAAGAGGACTCGAACTGGCAGGTAAGTTCGCAGCTACGGTCTCCACTGCCTCGACATGCAAACAAGGGTACAAAACGGAAGGCTGATACAGAGGCGCGCGACAAGCGTTCTTTTGATACCCTTCGGCAGAAGTCAACGGCGCGCTCGGGTCGCTATTTCCCAGGAACAAGAGAAAAGTAAGGCAGGGAGTACGAAGGGGCGGGGAGAGAAGAACAGAGAATCACCGCACTGGTCAGACGGAGGGGGGGTGGCTATCAAGGGCTGAACACGGTGGGGCGTCTCAAAACGAAACTGTTCCAGGAGTTAGCCACCTCGACGGCCAAAAGGCGGGGGCAGAGAGGACAAGGCCGCGCACAAGGGGGACGAAGGAAACCGCGTCGCCCAGGATACGGCCGGGTTTCGGGGCGCGAAGCCTCCAGAGCAGAAGTCGCCGAGACCCTGGGGGGAAATGCCGGGAGCTTACTAAGAGGCCGAGAGGGGTGCGTATCGAGAAAAAAGAATGAGTAAGCAGGTGAATGGAAGCGAGGCGGGAAGGGGGGCCCCGCGAGGGGACCGTGGCCGGTCTTGCGAGGAGGCTTCAAAGGACTGCAACCTTAACTGACCCGTTCAACCGGGAACTAACGACGAAAGCCGAAAAGGAAACAAGAATAAAGGAAAAGGGGGAGAGGTGCGCACGCCAGGACGTGTTCTGTCCAGAGACCGGGCCTGACGTAGGCGCGCTGTGGGATTAAGGGAACGGAAAAAAGCTTACACTGGAGGCCGGGGTCCAATGCTTGTTTTACGATACTGGCACGGGCTAGGAGAGAGGACCCGGGTCATGGCGCCGAAAGAAACGGTACAAAGACATGTAAGGACGTCAAAACTGGCCGAAATGACGATCCGAGCGAG
>Ga0179593_1436300_pt1 | contig 10145 bp, 12 predicted proteins | sample CZODoug2_1_08_16_FD_185931 | JGI IMG/M metagenome (GOLD analysis project Ga0179593, IMG submission 185931) | Vadose zone soil fungal communities from Angelo Coast Range Reserve, California, USA - CZODoug2_1_08_16fungal (PacBio error correction) | ecosystem: Environmental > Terrestrial > Soil >...
CGCATACTTGTCCAGAAAGCGAAACAACAGCCAGTAGAGGGAACCGGGGGGGGGAGCGACACCCAACCGTGTCAAAATCTGGGGGAAACCCTGGACCTTAAATCTAAAAGAATATGAAATACGGCTTCTTAACTTCAGGCCCTGAGAAACGGACAGTTTAAAGAGTAAGCAAAAGGGAAAAAGAAACAAGGTGCTTCAAAAAGAGATGGCGCGGGACGCCGGAAAGTCCAGGGGGGAAGTCGTCACCGTCCGAGGGGAGGGCACCCAAAACGCAAGGTCACAATCAAGTAACCGTCGAAAAATGCGAGGAAGAGGGAAGAGAAAGTCGGAGGGGGTGTCGGGAAGATAATGGAAAAGGGGGGAGGGCTCCCGGACAGGGGCCGACACACGTTAACCTCCCCTTCTCGGATAAGGGTCCTATTCATCTAGAAGTAGAATGAGAGGACAAGGAGGTCCAATCCTTCATCTTAAATGAAGGCGCACCTCAAAAGTGAGGTCTTCATCCCTACCAAGGGGGGAAATCCTAGAAATCCAGACTATAAAAAAAAAACAAAATCTTGAGTTCGGAGGGGGGGGTAATCACCCATGTTGTGTCGAGGAAAGGGGAAGGGTATCGTAGCAATGAGTAACTGAAGTTCTAGAGTCCACGTTTACTAGGAAAACTGGAGAGGACTTCTGTAAAGCCAGAACTCCGGCAGGGGAAGGGAGGGACTAAATCCATCACTTGTTCGGAGCAGGGCGAAACAGCTGGACACCTGAAGGAAAAAAAAAATAAAAAGGTCACCATTTGAATCGGAAGTGTTCAAGGACTGCTGAGGAGAGAAGGTTGCCGCAAAAATGCTGTTTTTACCGTCGAAAAGAAGTACTGGAAGAGAGAAACCTGTCAAGGGGGGGGGATAGAACATTCTCCAGTCAGCTGAGGTGAAACCGGTGGAGGGAGTTTCCATGGGGGGGAGGAGTAAGGAGTACTACTTTACGGGACTAAGCAGAAGCCGATTGGTCCATAAATTGGTGGACTCTTGAGCAGGGGAAAGATACCAGACGTGGCTAAAAACCAAGTGGGGTAACTCTACTGGTCTCGTCGGGGCGGTACCTTCTTCGTCGAGCAAGGAACATTCGAAAGCTCGACAAGAGAGAATCTAGAAAGGTTGGTAATCATTAAGTAGAGATTAAGAGGGTTAGATAGAGTAGAATCTCCGTCTAAATAGCCAGCACCGGTCCTGGGGGAAGGGTGTAAAGGAAGTGGTAAGGATTTGCAAAGAAGGATTGCAAGGGCGTCGCTACTGTCTACACACACTTAAAAACGAAAATTCGGGGACCAAAGCGTTTGCCAAGGGGAAAGGTAAATACCCTATCTTAATTCAGGCGGGAGGGAGACGTTCCACGAGGAAAGTGTGAACCAGGGTCAATTAAACAAACGTAAGGGTTAAGCCCGACCTCCCTCGTTTCTGGACAGATGGGGGGGAAACGGCTGCGCAGTTTTAAAGGGAAGTCTGACGCTTTCCTATTGAGAAAAAAAACCGGTCCGGGTATGGGGACCTTCAGGAAAGGGGGGGAAAACGGATTGCGTTAGAACCACCGCATCTAGAGAACATGACTACGGCGTCAAGGGGTTCACGCGACTCATAGGAAAGGGATTGCGAAGTACACCCGGCAAACAGCCCCGAATCTCGTTGAAAAAAAAAAAGGGACACGGTCGAAGACACGGCGTTCGGGGGGAGAAAAGACTGGGCCAACGCGGGAAGATGGGAAAAGAGAAGAAGGTCGAACGGGAGGAGGGGACACTTGCAGTACCTCGAAAAAAAAAACAAAAAGCTTATAATACGAAGAGAAGGAGAACTACGCTACAGAAGGATCCGACGTAATAAGAGTGGGACTCATTAAATACCTCCACTCGCCGAAAAAAAAGAGAAAGGAGACTTATCGGGGGCCCAGTAAGAGAGAATGAAGGTAAAAGGAGGGTCGTGGGCCGCCCAAATGAAAGGGAAAAAAGCTGACTCATCAAAACCAAGGGGGGTACCGGGGTTACACTGCTACATACACAGTCCAGGAAATAACTAGTAGAGGACAAATTGTAAATGGGGGACATCAAAATCGGGCGGCCAGGAGGAAAGGAATAGAACGGCAATAACTTCACAAGGCATTCGCCGGAAGGCTGCCCCAACGCGTCCTAGAAGCGGGAAACAGGGGAGGGGTGGCGAAAGAATTCGAAAAATTCTGGGCGGTGCTACTTAGAAAACGAGCAACGCGCACTGGCGGATTCGGAGAAGACTGTGCAGGGCAGGGTCAAGTGATTGGGGGACCATTGTGTTCAACAAACCCTTCCTCACCTCCTCCAGTCGACAGGAAGAAAAAAAAAAAAAGACAACTTTTTTTATAACAGGGCCTCCGTTCCCATTACGGGGAAGAAAAAAAAGTCAAAAAAAAAGGGGAAAGCATAGTATCCTAGGGCAGAAGGGGGAACCGGATACTATACCCCCACAAATTTTACCGGGAAAGGGTGGGAGCGTCGGAACTAGGTAGGCTTTGTGTATTGGTTTTTCCCAACCGGGGACAAGATCGCAAAAAAAGAAAGAACCGGAGAAAGGAAACAGGTCTCGCACGACAGCGCCAAAACTGACTCGAAGGAAGTGGAGGAAAAATGCAAAGGGGACCTAGGTGGGAAAAAAATCTAAAAGGCAAATTCAGGTCGGGAAGGGACTGGGTCGTGAAGGGGGAAGCGAGATGGCGGGTGGGCCCCTGAGAAGAGGGCCAGTCCAGTTACCATTTGCCGAGAAACGGATATTATGTGCAGACGTGGATCGACGGGGGGTACCAGGTACCAAAAGGGGGGGAAGAGTTGTTGCAGTCAGTGAAGTCAAAGTCAAGGAGCCCAAAACCGAAGTCAGGAATTAATAAGGGGAGTAGACTGAAAAGAAACCAAGGAAAGAGGTCTTCTTAACTTAATATGGGCGAGAGTGTAGTGAATCGAGTCCAGACATTGGGGAATCCTTGAGAGCGGGGGATGTTCGACTCATATGCTGAGGAGTTGTATAGCAACTGTGGAGGGAGGAGAACGATACCAGGGATTCGAACAGAGGCTCAAAATCTCAGGGGCGACGGCGCTAGAACGTTCTTCTCCATCCGGGCAAAGGTAGGGGAAGACCGGAAAGGTTTGAAACTACTTGAGGGAACCCTCCGCACACTGTTCTTGAGAGAGTTAGAGGTTTGGTCTAAAAGGAACCTGAAAAAGTCGCGAACACGACGAGTAGGAAGGTTCTAAAAAAGAGCGGTGGGGGGGAGAACTAAAAGAAAGAAAAAAGCGCCGGCCCCCCGACGGTACGAGACTGTGACAGAACAGAGACCCGGACTTGTTGCTCACCATCGGAACGAAAGCCGAAGCACGGAGTTAAAAAACATAAAAACTCAAAATACGGTCCCAAACCCAAAGATGGGCCTCGAACGAGCGAGTCGTCTGGCAAAAACGACCCTGGGGGGTGGACGTGTACCAGGGAACAAGTTTCCGATTTTTTCAGGAGGGGACCAGAATCCTCCGAAGAAGAGGGTAGATCCTACTGGAAACCAGTCGGGGGGGGAACCGGAAGTTTATTGGGCAGTCGAAATCGAGCGTAACGACCTTTACTCAAGAAGGGTTAAGCCGCTAGTCGGACAACCCAAAAAAGCCAGAAAAAACAAACAAAAAAGTAGCTGCCCCGGAGGACAGACGCTAGGTTCCAGAGTTTAACTTCTATACCCAATGGTTTCATAGGTCCGCCAACCGACATCAAAAGGCCCCGTTGTAGAGTGGAGGAGAGGAATTCGAGCGGTCGGACCGTCGCAAACTCGGGCAGGGCTATTCCGGCCGACTGTAAGCCAAACACGAAAATGGAAAACAAAAAAGGTTTTAAGATAAGCAACACCAGAGGGGTCGTACCCTCAGAAGGGAAGGAAGACCTCGACGAGCATCGTTATCGGAGGGGCGAAAGCTCGCAGGAAACGAAAAGCGCGAATGTAATCGACTGAAGCCATACTAGGGGCAAATCTGGGCCCTAGGAGGCCTTGGAAACTTCCAAAGGGGTCGCCGGGAACCGTCCTCGTCTTTGGGCGAAAACAAAGCAAAGGCCGGCAAAACTCATATCGCGGTGGTCGAGTCCTCAACAGAAAACTTCCGGAAACTGGAGAATCGATCGTCGTAATTTTTCTGGCAGTAGGAGGAAGGAACAGGAACCCAAGACCTTCTTATTTCTGGCATACAATTTTTAGGCGAGGTCGGTCCAAAGTCCAAGAGGTCGGCCACTATAATCTAGCACTATCAGCTAAATCAAAGTTCAAATCGGGAGAAACGAAACCAGGGCTTCGTCATCCCTAACGGGGGGTGAAATCTCTAACTCCCCTATCTCTCAACACCCAGAGGAGAGGCAAAGATGGTGTAGGGGGAGTGGAACAAAAAGGGGTAGATGACGGGGGGGGATGTGAGCCTCGGAGCTCGGCAGGGGAGCTGGTATTCTCTCGGACGACGGAGGGGAGGAAAACTTGGCTGGAGCCTCGAACTACAGAGCAAAAGAATAAGTGGCGACTCCGCCGGTGGGCTTCTCCGAAGAGCAAAACCGGAGTCCATGACCGCCGCAAGGAAACCTCGACGAGTCTAGATCAAGGGGGTGGGAAAAACCAGAGGGAATTTTCTATTCGTCACGCGATTCAAAAGTTACCGCGGATGTGGTGACTTCGCACGCCGACTGTGAAGAAACCTGGTACTCTGGATAGGGGAATAGCTCTTATCGTAATGGCATCATCGATGGATGGACCAGGTGGGGAGATTGGGGGGGGGTCTAAGGTACGGTCTAAAGTGGACGCCGATACTCAGAGGCCTTGGGCCAATAGGCCTCGCGGCGGGGATGACTTCGAAGGAAAAAAGCCAAGAGGTGGCGAGCTAAAACAACACGTGTGGGTGTCAAAATATAGGGGAGCTGGTCGGACTCTTCTGTCCAAGGTACCTCTATTCGAACCAATCCGAAAGAGCGAGGAGCTATCTAACCAAAAGGGGTCGTCCTTGATTAAAGTTGGGGGCCTCCAAGGGGAAGCATACCGCCGGAAGTACAGCTCTTCAACAGAAAAAGCTGCCTACAGACTCCGGTGCATGAAAGCCGTAGAACTGTCGGTGCTAAAATAGAAGTGAGGCAAGTGCGCTACGGAAAATGCGGGGGGAAGCCCAGCCCGTCCCACAGAAATTCAGGGAAACAAAAGACTGGATGCGCTTACTTCTGTATTACCGAGCTGCCTTCATCGGAGGGGCAGCGGACAGGGACCTGTTTCCCAAGGAAAAAAAAAAGCACTAGGAAGGGGGGCGGGGGAGGAAAAGACCTGCCTCGTAAGGGAGGAACCGAAGTACCGCTGAAATAGACATGTTAACTAATTGCGTCGGAATCAGAAGGAATTTCTAAGAAAGGTCTCTGGGGGGGGTATGTCAACTGACAGGGAGGAGGTCTGGGGGGGTATCTTACGGGTCCCAAACCGCCTCTTTAAAAAGACGTCCGCTTCTTTTTTCGAGACAGTAGACCGGGAGGCCGACCACGGGGAAAAAAGAGACCAACGGAGACCGGGCGGGGGGGACAAAAAGGGAAAGCACCGCACGAAGGGAAAGAGGGAACGACACCCTGGCTCTGTCTAATAATTTTAAAATATAACGCCGGCCGAAAGCGCTGAGAAATCTTGAAGACCCTCAGGAAAAGCTCCCAAACCGCCATTATAAACAAAGCCTATGATGGACTGAAGAATTAATCCGACCAAACGAAGAATTCTGTGACTCGATTAAATAGCAACGCCGTCACACGGAAACCTCAACTCGAATGGGGGAAGACGAACGCTATAAATGGCAATGACTGAAAGGGAACGAGGGGGAAAGCGGCAAGCCCATTGCCCGCTGGAAAAGCGGGGACCAAAGGCGGCGAAAATACAGTCGGCCCCGACTCCAGGTTACAAAAAATTCGGACAATGGTAGGTCCTGGAAGACGGCCTGCAGAGGAGGGGGAAGGGCAGGAATCAGGAGGAAAAATTCATAAGAGAGCATTCTGCCCCTAGCTGGCCGAAAAACTCGGTACCGTCGAGTGGCCACTCTTAATTGGGGAGAAAGTCTACGTTCGTTCGTGCTGAACAGGCGACTGGATCCGACCGGTGAATGCTGGTTGGCGAGGGGGGGGGCTACCTGTGGGGGGGGGCAGAAAATTACGAACTCAGCCCCTAACGAAACTACTGAAAAAAAAAATCGGGGGGGTATACATTTCCATCAAGCACCAGTGATGCCACAGAAGAAGATACAAAAAAAAGGAGGGGGAAAAGATCCTCTGGAGAAAGAAGGGCCCGAAAATACCCCCCAATTGGTGCGGGGCTGGGGTCGTCGGGTAGTTTCTGGTTGAGATTGGTAAAAACCACCATCGGAGGGGGGCCATCACTCGACCAGAAAAAAAACGAAACCGCGCTCGAAAAAAAAAACGCATGTGGGAAAAAAAGGCGCAAAAGTCGGAAGTACGCCCAAACCGTACGGGGGATTCTTAGAAACTGTGACAGCGTTTCTCTGCCTCTGGGCAGAAGATGGAGGGATTGGACATCGAAGGGGTTGGACGTATGTCACCTCGTACCGCGAGCGGGAAACGGTCTTCCGCCAGTTACATTTTAAAAAAAGAAATATGACCACGTGAAGGGGAGGGGTAACATGTAGCAAGCAGGGGGTCAGAGGTTTGGGCACATGGTCTTTTACAGAACGAGGGAACCCACTTCCCTCATGAGGAATACATTAGGGCAACAGACCGGTCGGTAGACGCCGTTGGCTCTGCGGAGAGGGAGGGGTGAAGAGCGAAGAGGAAAAAGTCAGGATCGGGGAATGAGGTAGTGAACCCTATAGGGATTATTTGGTAATACGGGCCTGTCGTGATCCGGCTATTCAAGAAAGTCTGGACAGGGAGGGGTCATTCAAGGGATCAAAAGGCTTCTAGGGCCCATTCGAAAACCGGAAGTCGGTGTCTTCCCTCCCCATGGGTCTGTCGATGGGGGATGGAAGCGAACAGCGAGGAGAAGTCTTGGCTGGGTTACCAGGTTCATATAGGGAAACGAGGGAGAAACACAAGCCCGTGCATGTCGCGAAGGATGGAGAACGAAAGGAGAAAGCCCCCCAAAACATCCCCCACGGTGACAAACGGTGGACGCATAAATACACAGAGGGACGCTGTCGTAAACCATAGCGAACTTCTACGGACAAGTTTGAAAAACGCAAAAACCGCGAAGCAGTCCCCAAAAGAGGTTCCAAAAAATCGAAAGAGGGGAGGTCGGGCCGAAATCCAAACAGAGCCGGGGCAGTAAACTTGGGAACAAGGTCCGTGGGCCGAAAAACCCAGCCCAGCCGGCCGGCCGATGGAGAAACGACGGAACGAGGAAAGGGACCGGAGTGTAGGGGGGAACGGAAGTGCGGTGGGGGGGCAGGACATAAACCGCGTAGGGCCTGGAAAACGAAGGAAGGTTATCACCGAGGAGATTCAAACAAAAGGGGAATCCTAAAATAAAAGACTGCCGAGCGAGGGAAGAAATATGAAGGGGGAGAGCGCCCAAATTTGGGGAAAGCCACCAAGACAACACCTGGTATTATATCCGGAGAAGCCCGGGTCTCTCGGCGATCCGTGTTAAACACCTCGGGGGGAAGTCTATCCCAGTCCGCCAAACTGTTCCAGTAGTACAACACGGGTTGGCGCGACCACGCGTGGCATCTTCCAGCACACCGAACGTATTCGGGGGAAAGGGTGCAGAGGCGGAGGAGAGAAGGAGAACACGTACCGGTCTACAATGGCACCCTGGAACGAATAATCTGGAGTAACGCGATGAAAGAAACCTTGGACGGGGAGCCGGTCCATTTTCGCTCGGATAAAAACTTAGGAATTGGTCGGAAGAAACCCGATTCACGCAAGGATCTCGGCGGGCTCCGCCTACACCTAGAATGTAGAATCGAAGGGGCCGTATGGCGTGCAAAAAGGTGAACTGGGAGCTTCCCAGGAGCGCACCACCCGGCGGTTGGACCGACCAAGGAAAGCAGAGAAAAGGTACTTAGATGATCCAGAAAGTCCTATAAAGCGAAGGGGGGGAAAGAAAAAATCTCGCAGCAGACATCCATAAATAGAGGAGCTAACCAAGCCAAAGCGGTCAGCACCTAAAAAAAAGGGGGAAATCAACTGGGAAACCAATAGCTCCGAGACAAAAAAAAACGGAGGAGGAAGGGGGACATATCCCAGGGTGGTGGGGGTTATATTAAAGACAAAATCGGAGAAAGAGACGGGGGAGGTAGAGTTTCTACCGACTGAGGCGAAGCTGATTGAAAAAAAAAAAGAGTTCTTCCTCTGAGAGACTGTAGGAGCCACCGAATCGCGACAGGATGGGGGCGAGTCACCCAGGGTGGTAGGGCCTGGGCGAAATCTTGGACATTCCCGAAAAAACCTAAGGAAGAGGAAGGAGAACAGGGCATCGAAGGTTCGGGGGCGGTGGACCGAAGATCCCGGGGCAAAAAAAATTGGGGTCTTCGTAAAAAAAAAGGATGGAACGGGAAAAGAGAACGGACCGAATCAGGGTCCCTCGCGGCGCATCGCGGTGCAGAGTTCTGGGGAAAAGAGAGTACTGATTCTGACCGTTGGCGAAGCGGCCAGGAGCACAGCCCCAGATGAAAGTAAGTCCTTCGGGGGAACCGATTCAAAAAGGGGTGGGTCCAAAAAGGGTGCCACTCTGGTCGTGTAAAGGAGGCGGCCGGATGTGACCCCGAGAAAAAAGAGAGGGGCGCGACGCCGACTACTCCCAAATTTCGGGAGAGAAGGTCCGAAAAAGGGTTGTCGTCAGGGGACGTAGGAAAAGAGACCTAGAGGATTGAAGGAAATAAGAAGGACAAGGGGGGTCCGGGAGACCCGAAGAGGGGGATAAAAGAGGAAATCACTTTACGTCTAAGCAAAATCCGGAAATACCGCCGGAAAAACCGCCAAGCGGTGACAACCAGAAAAAATTGTCCTAGGAAGGCGGTATACCCGATAGAACGGAGGCGGCGGGCAAAACGGCCATCGGACGCTGTGAAAGAGGGTCCCACTAAGGGTCTGCCGGACAGGGGAGGGTGATTAAAGAATCCTCGAGGGCGAGGGGAAAGAGGGGGGGGTTAAAAACTGAAGATGGCGTTGGGAAAAAGTAAAGAGGGCCGTATTTTGAACGAAACGCCAAAAAGGGGGTTGGGTTGTGGGTCCCAACGAACGTTTGAGTAAACGGGATTGGTATCTGGTCGGTAGAAACAACAGCGAAAGATCATGGAAGGTGTGAGAGGAACGTAGGGGACCATTGTATGGGCGTCGAACACCCCGTCACCGCCAAAACGACTATCGAACAGGGTCCTGGCGGCAACCGAAAACCACTAAAAAAACCCCCAAAAACCCCCACAAAAAAGAACATACAAGGCTAGGGTCTCGGAATGAGAGAAGGGGAAGGGAAAAGGAAGGAAGGTCCCTAAATGCGAGTGAGAAGGAGTGCCTAAACAACTCGAATCTCCGAAAAACGCCGGCTATAAACGCAGAAAAGAGAAGACTCCAAGCAGGGACGAAAAAAGGAAGTTGGGACGAGAATTAATACATACCCAGAGGAGAAAAAAGGGGCAAACTCTTATCGTGGTCATTCCTATAACGCTATGACATTCACACGTAATGGGGCCGCGAAGCAATCCCAGGAACAAAATTGACCTCCAAAAGCGGACCCACAAAACCTAGTAAAAAATCAGGCTTGCGGACAATTTGTACAGGGCCTGGAACGAAGGGAAAGGAGGGGGACAGAGCACCTCTACGGGGCAATACTTAATGTTGGACCATTCATCTCAGACAAATCAAAGGGTAAAAAAAAAAATCCGGGGGCCGAGAAAGACAAGAGGAAAAGGTTAGGGAAGCAAGAATACGAGTACGACTGGATCGCCGGGCGCAGGGAGAAACGGACCTAAACGACTTCGTTCAGAACGGAGGGGTGCCTCTTCTGGTGGCGGGGCGAGTGAGGTCATACAGTTGGGGTAAAACCCCTCAACAAAGGACGTATTCGACGGAACACAAAAATAAAGAAAAGGAGGGGGGGGGATAAGACTTTCCAAAATCCGTTCCCCGTCGCCAAAGGTA
>Ga0179593_1500095_pt1 | contig 10145 bp, 10 predicted proteins | sample CZODoug2_1_08_16_FD_185931 | JGI IMG/M metagenome (GOLD analysis project Ga0179593, IMG submission 185931) | Vadose zone soil fungal communities from Angelo Coast Range Reserve, California, USA - CZODoug2_1_08_16fungal (PacBio error correction) | ecosystem: Environmental > Terrestrial > Soil >...
GGGAGGGGCAAATCAGGGAGGCAGTTGACAAATTTAGCAACAAGAACGCCGACAAGGGGAAAACAACAAAAACCAATAGAGATGTTATTCCGAGCGCCGAAAAACGGAAAGAAGAATAAGAATCCCACAGAGATAGGTCAGAAGAAAAAAAAAAAGGCGTTATACCCACCCAACTATAGGGACGAAAAGTCACCAACAAACAAACCCTAGAATATAAATCAACTGCCAACTCGAGGTACAAATGAGAACTAACGCAATAGACACATATAATGCAGGGAATAGGTAAAACACGAAAAAGTCAGGGGGTGCTATACACCACAATGGGGTGGAAACAGGGTAACTAGCTCCTGACAAACAACCAACCATAATTAAAAAAGAAGAAAGGTAAATTGAAAGGATTAATTTCATTCATGATCTGGGGGGAGAGTGGGAGCTTCGGGCGGGCTACAGCCTGCTGGGAGTGCGGAAAAACTTAAGCAGGACGGAGAAAGAGTGACAAAAAAGCACAAAAACATTAGCACGGACGGGCGCTGAGGGTAGTCTTTACATGCCAAGAAAAGAGAGCTAGAGTCGGAAAGCAAAAAAAAAGCTAAGGAGGAAAAGAAACAAAGGAACGACGAAGACGGTGGACACTGAGGGGGTGACTTATAGAGAGGGAATGCAAAAAGGCAAGGAGATTTGGGGAGGGAAAGAGTGTACTTGAAGCAAAAGTTTGTGCTAAAAAAAAAACTGACGTGGAAAGAAGAGGGTTCCTCACTAATAAAACAACAACGAGCAAAAAGTCAAGTTTCTATAACGTCGACAAGGGACGGTGGACGCGAAACAGGTTGGAGTGTACAAAATAAAGAGAGAAAGGAAAACAGTTAAAAAAAAAAAGGGCTGCTCTCTATCGATAGAAGCAATTCTGGTTGTTTGGAGGGGGGGACAACGAGAAAGGGCAGAAAAGAACTCGCACGGAGCCAAAGCTTGGGAAAAAGCAATTGAAAAAGCAGATAAAACTCACCACAACATCGAAAGGAAATCGGAGGAACCTTAAGAAAAACAAATCAAAAAGCGACGGCGGAATTGACACCAGTGTATGAGAGAACCGGGGTAGGTTGGGAGAACGTCGGCGGAGAAGACGAAATTGTGCATGGGCGGCGCAAGAAGAAGGGCGATAGGATGGGACCTACGGGAGGGAAAGTAACGGGTGCTGCGCTCCACTGGCAACCAATCGGGCTTGTGGAAGAAAAAGTGAGAAGGAAGAAAGGAAATTCAACACCTATCCAAAGGGAGGAAAAAAAACCACAAAAAGTGGGGGGAAGGGGGGGTGGTAGGAAAGGGGGGAACAAAAGAGGGACCGAACAAGAACAAAAAAACATAGTACAATACGGCTAAAGTTTAATTTTGGCTGGGGGGTGACCAGATTGGGGGGTATGACAATAACATCGGGAAAACCCGTAAGGGCGGACAAGAGTAATCATCAGCTGGATGTCGGAAAGGGCAAGGGCGCACCCGTTACATGCTCCGCCATAACCCAACCACCAACCATTTTACCAAACAAAGGAAAGAAATAAACAAACAAACACAGAGGGGAAAGGAAGAAAGGGATTAAAACGGACAGGGCATCTACCGCATAAATGAACACTATTGCCTTGAGCGTATCGATTCAAGAGGGAAGTTTGAGGAATGTCTGGATCCTAAAGGATGGGCATATCACTTATTTGGGGGATTAAACTAAACGCAGGTAGGGGCCAAGTTAGGGGACTCCAAAATGGCGGGGACAACAAAGAAAAACCCATAAACCACGCCGGAACAGAATTTAAGTGGCAAACCACTTTGGAACAGGAATGATAGAGGGGAAAATGACGGTGAGGGGGGGAAAGAGTGAGGAGGAAATGCATAGGACAAAATAGACGAATAGGGATTGGGAGAGACACAATGAGGATGCAAAGCGGGGAAGGAGAATTGATTATGGGAGGAAAAAACAGGATAGAGAGGATAGGGCATCCAGAGGAGGGAGAGAAAAAAAAAAAGGCGTAATAAGGAAAGGCAAAGACCACCGAAAATCATCGCCATGATAATTAAACAACAGGGGTGGTTATCGTTGGGTGATGGCGCATATGCCAGGGGGGAGAGGGTACACAGAGAAGAAGGACGATTGCGAAAATGACTTAGTGGATGCATTCAAAGGGTCAGAGCTGGCGCAACTAAAAGACATCACGAAGGAAACACAAATAACATTATTAGAAGAAAGAAGAGGGAATGGAGGACGCATGGGGGGGAAGAAAAGGGTCGCCTTAAACAAATGTTCGTTGAGAAATAGGGCAGTCATCATCGATATAGATGGAGTAAAAAAGAAAACAGACCACATATAAAAAAATTTGGGGCAAGGAGAATATTAAGGGGGTTTCTCGGCCACTAGAGAGGCTGGGGGCCCTCAGTAAGTTGAAGGAAATTGGGATCGGTCCGTTGTGTCTCCGGGTGTCAAGTCAGTATCTGACCGTTCGGATGGCCAGTGCCGGTTGAATGGGAAACTCACGATATAACACTACAAAACCAACCCCCCGGAAGTACGGAAAAAAGACACAAAAAGGCGGAAGGGACAGACGGAATAGCGAGGGCAATCACAAGCGTGACAAACAAAAAAAGACCAGGAAAAAGGCAGTGTTAAGCAAGAGGTCAAATCGAGCCGAGGACGAAGAAATTTGGACTTGGGATATCAGAGGTGCAAGAGGCAACAGGGAGAGTTTTCAGTGTGTACTCGGTCAGGATCGACTCGAAAAATAAAAGGTGGTTGAGGGGAAGGAAAAAGGAAAGACAAAATCATGTGTCGTTTCTGGAATAGGTTGGGTAGGATTGTTGCCTTGTCAGGTGTCCACATAGGTAGGGGGGGGCAAGGGAGGAAGCGCTAGTGAGGTATGGGGAACCTTGGGGGAGACAGGTAGATTGGCGGGGAAAGGGGGGGGGGGGTATTTCCTGGAAACTAGGGCACCAAACTATACGCAATGGGCGATAACACCATATCATTAAAACCGTGAAGTTTGCACAATCGTTGAAGTAGTGGGGGTGGGGGGGGAAGGGGGGATAGGGCAAAAAGGTAAAAGGGGCGAGATCTACATGGCTTGCCTCCGAAATGGGTAGCAAAAAAGCTTCTGGAGCCGGGGAAAAAAGACTAGCTTGTGGGGGAGTGTATAGGCCAGAGGAGAGTGAGGTGGAGAAGGGACCTCGGATTGGGAACGGTAAACTCACCGGAATGCGTGAAAGGAGAGAAATGGGGCAAAGTTGGTGGGGGTGAAATCAGGAAGTATTTGCAAGACAGTTTTGGCGGTCCATCGACCAAAAAAGGATGAATCCATTAGGATTGAACTAAAGAGGCAAGGCGGGGGGGAAAGGAGGGGTAAGAAAAACCACATGGAATAAGTCGAATATTCGGAGGGAGAGCTGCAAGGCATCATATGATAAAACAGGCCCGTCTGGAGGAAGCAGAGAGAAGAGAGGGGAAAAAGTGTGGGAGAATTATAAGGGAAAGACGGTGAGTACTGGTTCATTAAATTTTTAAGTAGATGGGAGGGAAAACGCTCCTTGCAACCAACCGGATGGGACTTAAGAGCTGCAGCCTAGACGCAAAGACGAATAAGGTGACTTAGTCGAGGGGTGGAGAAATAGCAGAGAAATTTGAGCGGGTGGGCGAGGGAATTGAAGACAAAAAGACCGGACAGAGACCAAGGTAAATCTGATTGGGGGAAAAAAGAGATTGGGGGTTAAGTATAGAGACAAGTTATATGACTAAATGTCGAAATATAGGGGGTATTGTAAAGATAATGCTCAGAAGAGGGTTTTCAAAACACATCGATCAGCATGTTCAAGGAGTGTCACGTTTGAGAGGAGGGAACTGGGGAGGTCAGGACATCACTTCCCCATAGGCGACATGTCCGCTAAGGGACCAACGCACCTACCGAGAAGCAACCAGGGAACGGCCCCGCTCAGGCAGGCTTGGAACAGGGCCTCGCGAACAAGGAACGCGAAAGCGGTTGATGTAGGGGTAAGAAAACAAAGAGACGCCCGCTCCCAGAGGGAGGGGGTACAGGATCATCGAATCTGATAGGAAGAGGGTCAAGTTTTTGACGCTTTCACAAAGGCTCGGATTCAGGGCTGGTGGCGGACCGCCTGGGGTGCAATGGAAGTGGGGGGGATGCTCCCTGCTCACAACTCGGGAAAACATACCATAAACCCTAGGGAGAGAAGAAACGAAACACGAGAGGAGGACTCCGCCCCCGGAAGGAAAATTGGGCTAAACTGGCGGACACACAGAAAAACCCGTAGAAAAGATGCAACGAAGAAACCCAATCTTCGCGCTGAAGGGCCGGAAAAGGGCAGCGTGTGGGAAATTGACGGTTGCGTCGGACGGATAAGAACCCCCTAGCAAAACCCCCAAACACCGGGAGATAAACGAAAAGAATCCGAGGGGTCAAAAGGGGGGGCCGGTGGCATCTACCAGAGAGAATAAGCAAAATATTGGCAGGAATAAGTGGAAGGGGGGCTCCTACTTAGTCTGGTGCTTTCGAAGATCGGCGAAAGGCAGGGGTGGGAGGGGTGCTGGACAATAGGGGAATGATTCTGGTTGCAAACGGTAAGATACGGGCGAAATGTTCTCAGGGAAGGGGTAAAGAAGCAGAGGCAGAAGCAGAGCACGCTGCGCGAAGGGTCCCACAAAGCCACACCCCTAAAAAAGCAGAATATTCGAAATATCGGAGAGGAAACACATTCAGACAAAAATGCAGGACAAGAATGACTAGCAAACGGTGAAGGATAGGAAATTATGTTGCGTTGGCGGATTAGGACGAGTAAAAGGGGAGATCCACAATTAAAACGCCTCTCCCCACACCGACAAAACAAGCACCCCAGGGAGAAGAAGTTTGTGGGGCCTCCGGAGACGAAGTCACCGAGCCACAATCCGATACTTGTCTCAGTGTCTCTGCGACTCAATAGCCAAAGTCTAAAAGCCACACAAAAAAGGGGTTTAAGAAAAATTTCATAAACTCCAATATCGGAGGAGGAAAAGAAAGAAAAAGGGTGGGTTGAAAAATTAGCGTGCGGGAGGAGGTTGAAAACGGCGATGGAAGTACACGAACCTAAAAAATGTCCAATCCGGAACGACCAAATGAGAACGTAAGAAGGAATGTGAGGAAAGATTGATGTGCAACAAAAGAAATTAGGGAGAATGCAAGGGAGAGAAAAACAAAAGAGGCAGGAGGAACCCCCGAAAGGGTTGAAGGGGGGCAACAGTCCTAGCTTCCACACAAAAAGACCAAAAAGAAAAAACCGCCACCCTACGACTAGCACCGCGAACGAAGGTCAGGATATTGGGTACAGAAACAGACAGGCGAACGTGGGGTGGACCAAAGACCAGTATCACCTAGAAAAACACAAAACGAAAAAGAACGAACGGAGGATGAGGTGACAATAAATAAGAAGGGTACCTTACACACTTTTACGGGGTTTGTAATTGGAAAAACTATGCAAGTTTGTGGAAGAGTTCAAATTGTCTAGGAATATTTCTGTCAAAAGTAGGTCAGTTATACGTAAAAAATTCAAAAGGTTGGGTTTCAAATATAAATTAAAGGGGCGGCATATATTTGGGGGTTGGAAAAAATAATAAATTCAATCTGAGACAACTCGAATACAGGGGCATCTCGTTACTAAAAAAGTAGGTTGGGGATGTGGGAGAGGGTAAAAAGAATGCCTAGTCGAGGGTGAAGGGGAAAAAAAACTCGACCGCCAAAATACGTTAAAGAAAATGATGTAGTAGGCAACAAAAAAAAGAATGCTAGATGTTGGATACTCTCCAAAGAAGGAGTAGTACTCTGTGGGGGGTTAATATTTCTTTTGAAAAAAGAGGAGGGGGGAGGGATCGAAAAAGGATGTAGACGAGATAGAGAATAAATAGAAGAAACTCTATAATGTATTAGCGTTGTCGTTTTTAGGAGGAAGAAGAGGAAAAGGGAGAAGGGGTACTAGCTAAGGAGACACAAAGCCCACAGAAGGCACGAAGAAAGTTAAGTCTGGGCAAGGGGGGGCCAAGCGAAATGGGAAGTGAAAACGAGATTCGAAAGAAGAATTGAGGGAGCTGAAAAGATCGACCAGGGCCTGGGAGGAGAAAATCATAAGAAAAAGGAACCGAAGTTGGAGGGAACCATACGGGTCAAAAAGTGCACAGGTTTCCAATGAAAGACAATAGAAATCAAGCGATATACAACAAAAAACAACTAGTGAGAGGGAAAAAGACCGCATTCTGGGGGAACAGTGTGGTGCTGATGAGAGGGAATGTCCTTAAGGGGGGCTGTCCAATATGAAAAGCGATTAAAATTGTGGCGTGAGAGCAAAGGCAGCAGAGAGAAGAGAAAGAAAAAAAGGACGGGTGCATCTAGAACAACAAGAGAAAAAAGAAAGTGTGAACTATTTAATAGAGGGGGGAGGAACGAGAAAAACATGGAAATAAAAGAGAAACTTAGTGCAATATTATCTTTTAGGCTCTCTCCTAGAGTAGGGAGATGTCTTAAAACTCAAAACAGGAAGAGAGCATACAATAAAAAGACAAGCACGGGTAGGAGTGAAAGGAGGAAAAAGGAAAGAAAAAAAATCAAAAAACCCTCAAGAGTATCTTAGGGAAATGGGACTACAACAAATTCAAAACCACTCGTCAAGTGACAAATAGCAAGAAATGCAGCTTAAAAGGGAGTGTCCGGGGGAGGACACGCGAAGTAAAAAAAGTGATGTCAATTACTGACCAGATTGAAAGGCAAGAACGGGAATAACGAAGAGCAAAGAGAATTGGTTTTGAAAAAATAAGCGAGGAACGAGGTCACAACGGAAAGAAACACCAAAAAAATATCGAAGAAAGGGCGGTTTCTGGGGACAGAGGGGGAGCGTAAATCGTGGGAAGCTCGCGAGATGAATCAGAGAGAAAATACAGGTCTCGTGGTGCAGGGGTGAAGGAAAAGAATCGGGTTAGAAAAGATAGAATTGAACAGGAATACTTATACCAAGGAATTACGAACATGAAAAAGAGGAAGGGCTAGAGCTGCAGAAAAAATGTGAGTTCTAGGTAGATCTTATTTCCGAGCAAGGGGGACAATTACTTAAGTGGAGCAGGAAAAGAAATCAAAAGGGGGATCCGTTGGGAGGGGGGTTAACCACCGTGGGGGTCATCAACAACTTGCGAAAGAAGCTCTTGTACATGACGGGGTGGGACCTAAGATGATTGCATATCAGAGACAATAAAAAAAAGAGAATTGGCTATAGAGGACGGAAGAGAGAGGGGGGAAAAATAGACGCCCGAGACGGAGGCCCTCCATTTATCGGCGTAACGACAGGAGGGCTCCACCCACCCTGAAAAGAAATAAAAAGAAGGCTTTTTTAAGATCAATGAGGGGTATCGGTGTGGGGAGAGCAGGGACATAGAAATGAAGCCACCTGAACATGATTTAAGGGTCTCCATTCTTGGGGTGCTCATTAGCTAAGAGGGTCACGGCAGAAGGTTATAAAAAGTGTACCCAAACAAAAAAAGAAAAAGATCCATCACTACTCAGGAGAGGTCGCTGAACTTGGGGCGCCGGAACAGGACCAGGAAGGGGAGAAATTTATAATGAAGGAGGAACGGTGGAGTAAACCATAAATCCCTTGTGGACCCCAGATTTTTTGGAAAGAGATAAAAGAAAAAAGGTTGTCTGACTGAAAAAAACTCAGGCTGAAACGGAAGGTGCCGTAAATGCTGGGACACGTAGGGAGGTTGGGCTCAGACGGGATAAGGGAATGTAAAAAAGGCAGGCTGCGGAATTTTTATATTCTCCTCAACAAACCGGGGGGGGGTAGAGGGGAAGGAGATAATAAAAAGTACGCCATAAAATGAACAGAAAGACGAGGGGGAAAACACTCACCTGACTGTGACCCAGCCAGGGAGGGAAATGACGACACAGCGAGAGCAACGAGAAAACCACTTTGTATGTAGTCTCCCATGTTGCAAAAAGACTGGGGAAAAGGCTAAGGGTTTTCCGGGTTTACTCATGTCATTCGCAGGGAAAGGTGAAATACAGGGGAAAGAATTGGTCTTACTACAAAAGTTTAAAGAGCAGATCTGAGAGTCGGAGAGGGGGTTTTTGCTGATTGTGGTTAAAAATTACTGGTTATAAAAGACCACTCAGGGAGCAAAAAACATGTAGAAAAAGGGAGGCACCTAGTCGGGAAGGTATAGTAAGGAAGGCTATGCCAGTCTAGACAAAAAAGATACTCCAAGGCATTCAAGAAACGAGGACGGGTTCATTTGCATTACCGAGGGGGTTGGGGGCGGTTAGCCATACTGTACAAGAAGACTCGATATCATGGGATTGAGAAACTTATATTCCGCTTGAGGGACTAGGTTAACCAGCGCAGAGGGGGAAGAGGTAGGGACCAATCTAATCTTGTCTATGGGTAGAGACCCCTTATTGGGCTTAAATCCCGAGGAGGGAAAGACATGGGAAGGAATCCGGGGAGGCAAAAGGGGGGGGCTAAACGGCAGGTTGGAAACCAAGGGGGGTTAGACCAAAGGGGAGAAATAATTATGGGACCTTTCAACTGGTTGGAGGGGGGTTAGAGATCCAAGAAGAGATAAGGCGTTGGGCTATTAAGAAAAAGAAGTGGATTAGCCCCGGCGTTCATCGATTAAGCCATAGTGGGTTGGGTCTTAAGGACTGTACTTGGGAGGAATTAAGGGTAGATATGGGGAACTGTGCTCAAGATTGGAGGCGAGTAAAAAAATGTATTGGTTGAGGGGCCCTCCTCAGAGCTTACTTCACTCTTAATCCCATTAGAAAAAAAACAAAAAGGATGAGGGAAGAAAGGTGGTGGGGGGAAGGAAAGGGATAGTGGGAGGGGTGAATTGTTCTAGTTCGAGGGGAAGGGGGGGCGTGAAAATAATATAGTAGTTGTGGTGAGATGAGCATGATTCGCATGGCACTTTAGAGGGGAGACTCGGCAGGAAGGAAAGAAGGGGGAATTCGAGGTCAAAAGAAAACCTAACGGAGACGCGGGGACCTCCAGTGCTGCATGGGAAAAGGAGCGAGCAGGTTTGAGGTGCGGAGGGTATAGGAAAAGACAGATACTCTTGAGATGTTTGGGGTGATCATATTCACCTATTTTTCATTCCTGGGCAGGGGGGGAGACCGTGCTTTGGAGGGAAGGCCAGTCCGATGGTTTGGACGTTGTACGCAAACGAAATAGCAAAAAGAATCGAGGAGAGAAAATAAAAATCACGGAAAAGAGTCGTTTATTGGCTGAAAACTTTGGTTCAAAAGGCCGCCAAGAGGAAAAATTCTGGGGGAAAAAAAGTGTCTGACTGCGAAATGAAGCAAGATTGGGGGTTTACGTGTGAGGAGAGAAGTATTCGGGGGGCTCTAAGGGAAACGGGAAGGAACGTTGAAAATCCGAACATTTTGCATCTCATCGGAAAACATCTTGGGAAGAAGAATGTAGGTTTTTTGAGAACTAATTACTCAGGATGGGGGATTGTCGAAGTGCTGGATAGATTGTTTCTGGCGTGTTGCAATGAGGAGGGGTAAACGGTAGAGGGAAGTTTGCTCCCTTTGCAAGTGAGACCAAGCAAACGGCGAAATAGTAACAGGGAGTCGCCATTCTGCAAAGCAAGGAAGGCTAACATGCAAAGACGCGATTCATGGAGGATGTGTTGTTGTTGGCAAGGTGGAAGGGAGGTAGCTAGTAAGTTGTAAGGTAGAAGCTCATAGAGGAGGGAGAGTTGGGGGTAAGGGAGTAGACTAATTTATCTCTGGGGTGGACAGTTCGCCAAGTCTATATCACCAGGTGGTTTTAAGGAAAAACTCGACAAAGGGAGTACGAACGGGAGGAAGAAAAATCGAAGGTGGTTGGGTTGAATGCAGCTAGATTGCCCCAACAATCGACTTGGAAGGAAAAAGTCAAAAGGAGCCAGAACAAGGGAAAAAAAAAAATTGATTAAGGAGGTTTCTAAGGAGTGGGGGCAAAAAACGATTTAGACAAGAAGTATAAAACACCTTAGTGCGTATGTTTTGAAAGGAAGTCCAAAGGGGGTGAAAGAGGAAAACGCTTTGGGGGGCACAGAAACAAACACCTTGAAATACCGGGGACTAAAA
>Ga0179593_1538874_pt1 | contig 10145 bp, 10 predicted proteins | sample CZODoug2_1_08_16_FD_185931 | JGI IMG/M metagenome (GOLD analysis project Ga0179593, IMG submission 185931) | Vadose zone soil fungal communities from Angelo Coast Range Reserve, California, USA - CZODoug2_1_08_16fungal (PacBio error correction) | ecosystem: Environmental > Terrestrial > Soil >...
TTTCGGGAAGAGGTAAAAAAGGTCAGGACTAAGACAGGTAAAGGTGCTCGAGGACCAAGGGTGGGAACGAGTGACGCAATAAAGAGCAGAAACAAAAGAAAGCTTGGAGAAGGGTAGGGCCTGAATACAAATTGAGCCGATTCGCATGTAAGAAGCCGTACAGGGGTAACTCTTAGACAAAAGAAAGAGCGATCGGGCAAAAAAAGAATGGGGGGAAAAGTAGAAAGGAAGAAGAAAAACGATCGGACATTTGCCTGGCTGCCGGGAAAGCCACCGAGTAAATTTTTTGGGGTTATTTACCAGGAGACCGGGTGAAAGGGGCCCGGGACTTCCAGGAGAGAGTGAGTAGCGGGGAGAAGGTCCTAAGTCTACACAACCACCCCTAAGTATCTTCTTTCTGAAGGGATACATTTCTTGGCTGACTGATTAAGCTTCTACAACAGAGGAAAGCATCTAAAGGATTTCCGTAGAATATTATCTGGGGAAAGAGGGGGAGAAAGGAGCTAGCACCTCTTCTAAGAATGGCCACAGGGCGCTAAGTTGTGCTAGAGACCTATTATGCGATCGGAATATAGAGAAGAACAGTCTTGGGAAATCTGAAAGAAGCAGGAATGGTTGGCAAGTACAAATGGGGCTGCTCTACGTGAACCGTTTCTGGAAACGAAGGTAAAGATAATCAGGGAAGAGGCTTATTCTAGGGCTTGAAAGGGATAAAGGGGCTCGGCCAGAGAGCGTATGTATCCCTATTATCTTCGAGAAGGACCTGGGAGGAGCCAACTGGCACAAGAAGAAAGACAATCTCCATATGTGGCCAACTTCAGACTACTGAGGAAAAACTTTGGGAAAAACTCAGGACTGAGGGTGTAGTTAAAACAACTCGACCTTGGCCGCATCTCATGAGGTAGGTAGAGTACTTCAATGGGGTAGTCAAATGTCGAAAAAAACCGCCTAAAATTACTTTTTAGAAGCTACTGAAGATGCTCTAGGAGATTACACCATTGAAAGGCAAAAGGACGAGAGTCTTACGGATTACTACTTGCTGACGGACAGCGGCTGGGGGTTGCACGACCAATCGCGGCGCCTCTTTTTTGCAGAAAGGGAAAAGGAAGGAATTGGATGATGTAACGTAGGCTTTAGGCAGCCACGTCGAACACCGAAGAACGCGAGCGAAGGGGGACATAAATCCGTCTATAAGTTCAATTCGAACTCTGGAAGAGACAGCAGTGCAAAGGAAGCTCTCGTAACAAGAAGAATCGAAAAACTCATGTGGAAAAATTGGAAAAAAAATTTACGATCTCGCGCGAGGAAGGATGCCCCAAAACCTTCTTCTTGGAGGGCTCTTCACTCTGCATCTTGCGCTCTTACTCTTGAAGAAAAAGCGAGCATCTGGAGTCCAAAGAGGTTTCGGAAGAGCGATGCGGTTGGGGGTGAGGTTTCCGGTTGAGCGAAGCGCGACGCGTTGCACCATATCGCGAGCATTTACACTGACGCTCTTGGAAAAAAGAAAAAAAAGAGCTAAAGCGAGGAGGTGAAGCTAGAAAGAAATTCGAGGCGAAAAAGCGACCGAAAAAATTACCTAGATGAACGTTTCAGGTACACGGAAAGGTACCCTTCTGCTATAATTCTAGCTCGATCGTGGGACAGAAGGGCCGAGGGTATCCAAGCCGAGTCTTCCGTTGTGTCGATAAAAAGTCGCCGGTTTGAGAAGTAGTATCGGAAGCAGCGAGAATTGAAAAAAGGGGATGTACCGATAAGAGGAAAAAACCCTGGGGGTCAGAACTGCAAGTACGTTTGTGCTCGAGAAAATGATTCACGAAAGGCAGCGACGCGAAGAAGAAGCCTGCGACCCCCGTCCTCGGAAAGCTGGGGAACAGCGCGCCTTCAGGACGCATTTGGCGCCTGCAACTGGGCCCTACGAAGTAAGGAAAAAAACCGAATAAAAACAGCTATAATCTGTTTCGCAGAGAAGACGGATCTGAAGAGCGACATCGCCATCGGACGGGGGTACAATTTGTATTGTATAGTACATAATAAGGTGTTGCGTCTTCGGAAGAGTCCCGTCAGAAAAAACGAGACAAGTGACAGAAAACGGGGGACTCGGGTGGGGAGGGGAGAACAAGCGTTGCAGCATCCGCCCGGGAAACGAGCTACACTGTTTGGTGGGGAGCGGGATTCACGGGGGAGAGGGCGATGACAAGAGGGGCATGGACAAAAAAGAGGAGGAGAAAAAGACGAGAAGCGGTGAAGACAAACCGGTGGCTGGCATCGAACCCGAAGCCTCGCAAAAAACACCGAATCTCATACCCAGCAGGAAAAAGGAGAAGGGAGAGCCTTCGAGCCTTCACCATCCGATTGCGAGAAGACGGCTGCTGCTACACGGAATCCACGACACACTCAAAAGAACCGGTGGTATGATCAAAAGAAGAAATTGGAAGTATGGCAGATCTCTTGAAAGTCACTTGCGGCGGGAAGAAAACAGCGATATCGGACTCGCATTACTGCAATCAGTGTAAGAGAAAAACAAATTCGATGATCTCGCGGGCAACCCCCTTGTACGGAGAGAGACAAAGCGCAGCGCAAGGAGGGCAAGATCTCGCGCACAGGAACTGCGGGAGGAAGAATTTAAACCGAGGTGTCGCGTCACTCTGAAGAAACAGAGACGGAAAAAAAGCAAGGGGAAAGAAACGCGAAAAAGGCGAGCGGATCGAACAGCTTACGCGGCGTCGCTCGAAAAAGCGTCTAAATGTCTAGATTTGCAAGAGAAAAACTACGATCATAATCCATGGGAGGGAAGGAGAAGGTGGAAAAAGGAAATTCAAAAGCTCCTTGCGAAGCATTGGCGCCTTTCGATGGCGCCTACTAGCAAGTGCCTCCCGACTGCCGTCGGCGACTAATCGAGAGTAGGGAGTGAAATGGGGAAAAAAAAAGGCTCCCGGGTCTGGGGAAGATAACACCAAAAGACTAGGCCACAACAGCCAGAGAATGTGCCATCAACTGCCAGACCGCGCATCTGGCAAAATCGCCGATATCCGTTAGGGAAACAGAACGCATGCCGAAGCGGATAAGGGGAAGGAATATCGTAGAAGCTAAGTCAACCAACAACGGAGAGTCCCGTAAAGACACGATTGAAGAGCAGCGATTTAAAGCCCACAGGGGCTTGAGGAGGGGAATCAAGTCTAGTATGCACAAAAGATATTCGTATCCGCATTGGCCAGAAAGGAAACCAGACAGAATTCCTAGATAGGAGTTCGAAGCAAGAACAGGAAGGAAAAGAAGTCCAAAAGCAATCGCCCCGGCCGCCGAGCCAAACAGCACTACGGCCTAAGATATGGCAAACAACCGCCGAAGAAACATTAAAGAGAAGAGCACAGTCCTCCTAGAAAAAGACACGGTTCAAACGAGATAGGACGCTCAAGTCGAAACAGTTAGTCTCGAAACGTGGGGGGAGGAGGAGGAGAAGGGGAAGGGGGGGGAACTCGGGATCTTCCGGGACAGACGGCGGCAGGTCGAGACCTGGTCGGTAGTAGGACGACCACATCTTGGAGAGCCTATAGGAAGTGGCAGGGACCCTGAAGTGGGGCCAAGCCTGGGTGGCTGACTGGAAGTACCGCTCGGCTTGGTAGTTATGTGGGAATGCCGGCGGAAAGAAAATCGCTAAGGTCCAAGGAGGCATAAGAAAAAGTATTGTGCGCTGAAAGAGATCTGCAGTTCCGGAAAAACGTTCGATCACTCCGAGATTAAAACCACTCAAAAGTTCTCACAAGAGAAGCAAGGTCAAAAAGATCGGAAACTGTCGAGAAAACATGCCAGGGAGGAGACTGCTGACCGGCATTGAGTTTCTGCGGGCCAGAAAGGGGTCGTATAAGAGAGGAAGTCGCAGGGGAGGGAAGAGCACCAAAAAAGGTCGAAGAAAGGGGAAGGGACAGGAGCATCGGCATCACGGCAAAGTGTCTTTGGATAGCTGACAGGAGCGAGCCAGGAGGGTAGACTCGGAAAAGCAGTAGAAGGCAACGGTAGAAAAATGGAAAAAAAGTAACCTAGAGCAAGGGGGATAAAAAGAGGCGCAATTGAATTCATTCCGCCTACCGGTCGCCAGCCCCGCGGGCATAGCATATTTCGACTTCAAGGAAACCTTCAATTACAGAGGGGGAGAGGCCGGCTCATTGCAAGAAATCAAAAAGCGACCTCCTTGCGCGGGTTGACAATCAGCGCGAACGCTCGCGGGTAATTTCTGTGACCCGATAGTAAAGGGAAGAGTCGACTGATGGGGAAAAAAAAACGGCAGACATTGGAAAACAGGAAAATCTCAAAGAGGGAAAACGCCAAAGAGAGGTGGAGGGAAGAATGAGCGGAAAGCGGTCCCAAAGGAAAGGACGATCACAATCATAAAGTGGGTTATTATCAGAAGAAAGATGACATACAAATCAGAAGAAAACAAACAAAAAATGATTAAAAAGGTGCGATCGGAACGAAAAAAAAAAAGAATTCCGGGTGGAACGCTGTTCAATGATCTAACCTACCCGATCCGACGATGCACTCAAAATTAGGGCTCTGGAGGAAAGTGTCGAAAGGCCAAAAAAAGGAGAATTCATATCATCGCAAGAAGGAATCAAAAAAAAACGCGATCGAGGGAAGAGCTGGGAGTACGTCAAATAGGGGAACCAGAGAAGAAGGATGGCAGAGGGGATGCAAAGAGTCCGAAAGAAACCTAGGGGGAAGGAAGGCCTTACCCGAGACCTATGCAGATTCAGGCCGGGGCTGTTAAACCGAGAGCGGAAAAGGAAATTCGAGAGAGAAAAGGCCGAAGTAACTTCGTAATCAAGACGAAGGCGGCCTACAACGAGACGAATTAGGCAAATAAAAGGCAAATGGCAGGTCTGCCGATGATCGATTAAAAAACCCCCAGTCGTGCGAACAAAGTCGACGAGATTGGATCAATCTGAAGAGAGAAGTACGCTCTAAGAACCTTTCTTGGACGCAGCGCAGAAACTCAAGAAGGGGTCAGCAGAATGGTAAAAACCATAAAGGGAGGGGGGGAGAGCCAGTACAGGGTAGATAATTAAAGGGACTGTAAAGGCTAGAAAAGTCGGCACGTTCTGATACACCGTTCTTGGATCGCCCTTAAACGGAAAGTCAGATCGGAAAAGGAATAACATAGGATGGATGGAAAAAGAGAAGCGTCTTGATAAAGACGAAGGCCATCGGTGGGACCTCCGATTCAAAAAAAGAATCAAGCAGAAACAGAGTAACGGGAAAAACCAGATAAATCTGGGTACCGTCCTGGGTTGGAAAACGCCTTTCACGACTGAGTCGACAGATGAGGGTCAGTAAGAAACCGCAAAAAGCTCCGAAAAAGATTGAGAAGGTCAAGAGGGACGGGACAAATTAATGCACTCCGCAAACTAAACCTCCTCTACGGTTTCGACAAAGCTCCCTAGACAGCTGTAAAGGTTGAGGGGAAAAAGCTTCCGGGAGTCGGTACGAGAGGCTGACGGCGGTGCGGCGTAGGAGTTTGGGGAGAAAATTCCTCGATTTCGCAGACTTGCAAGGTAGAACTGCAAGAGGGGAAGGGGGGAGTGCAAGAAGAGCTTTGGTGAGTAGTGCTAGCGCCCGCTTCGAAACAAAAAAAAAAGCTAGGAGAGGATGAGTCAAAAAAGGAGCGATCCTGTCTAGAGGCAGATGTTCGATCGAAAGCGGATCGACTCTCAATGGAAGTGCGAGGGAAGTTGAAAGAAAAAGGGGGGGGGACTTGCAAGCGAATTTAGAACCGATCGTTTTGTTGTGGGTAACAAAAAAAGAGAGAGACGAATCAAGAAAGGCGGCTGCGGGAAGAAAAAAAAGGTCCTTGCGAGGGAGTTTGGGGAGAGGAACCCCAAGAAAGAGAGACAGCTTTGCGTATTTCGCCCTACTCGGAGGCCGTTTCGTCCCAGCTAGAGGGGGGGCTCGATCGGAAAGGGGTTAGCCGCAAAAAGAAACGAAAGTGGAAGAAGCGAAGGAAGAAGAACCGAATCGCGAAAAAGCGGCACGTTCCGTCAAGCTCCCACTCCACGCTGATTCTTTCCAGAGGAAAAAAGATAAACCATAGAAGAAGGGAGGAGAAGAACTACTGGAAACCTTTGAAAAGGGCAGGAAAGGCGAATAGGGCAAGAAGATAGGGGTTCGCGGCAGCCATAGACTCTTCCGAAGTGGAAGCTCCTCCTGAGGCTGGGGTCGAACCTACAGAAGTCGCATGGGTTGCTCCGGGTGGATTAGTGGAAGGGGCGGATCGGAGGGGGAAACGGCGACAACCTCGTGAAATTCGCAGAACAATCAGAAAGTTTGTCGCGAATTCGAGAGGGCCATAAGTCCGCTTGCGCTCAACTGTTCAACCTGCGACGCCTGCCTCGAAAAAGGGGCGAAACGCGAAAAGGGTCTAGGGAGCCCCTCAGCAACTTTATTACGACATTAATGCGAAGCAGCCGATAAGGACTGCGGGGAGGGGGGTTTCCCATCAAAGGAAAGGATCGGAAAGCAAAAAGAGGAACACTCTCCATCGTCGGCCAGGTACAGGTTGCATTTAGACCCATACGGTGATTAGTCTTCGGAGGAGGTGGGGACCGTGCGCGCAGCCGCGCAAAAGCGGCAATCGACTTGCGGAAAGGAAAGGGGAAAAGTTCTAAGGGGGAGGACAGCATCCGCCAGGGGGAAATTACCTGAAGAACACGGTGTTTCGTAATGCGGTTTTATATCACGAGAAAGAAAAAGCCACCGGGGGGGGGAAAGGATCTTAAAAAAAGAAGACACAAAAAGATAGAGAAGACCGGAGCTAAGAGAAAAACCGTCAGAAGCAAAAAACACACTCGTCATGGCACCCGGTTTAGCGGAAAGAGAAAGGCTCAGGACACAGGGGGACGACCGGAAAAGTCCTTCACAAAGAAAAGGAAAAACTTCAGGAAAGATTCAGAAAAGGAAATGGAGGGCAACATTTGTACAGACCAGGCCGATGGGCGATGGCTATTAGGGATCGCGGCGAGCCGAGCACTGCTGCTGGATATTGCGAAAGAGGGGGGAGGGTCGGGCTTCGCAAGGGAAAAATCTGGCGTAGGGGGGGGGGACTCAAAAAAGAGAGAAATGGAGCGACAAAGGGTCCGCGAGACGGCAGGGAGGCGTCCCGGACTGTCAAGCGCGAAGGGGGGACCTCTCGATAGCCTAAAAAGACTGCGATGGCACGGTGAAACAGGAAAAGCGATCGGGAAGACAGAACTCCATTCCTCTGGCAGAATGCTGAAAAAAGGGACCCGCGAAAAAAGATGGGGAAAAAGGAAAGCAAGCAAAAATGAGGAAGTAGGAATGGCTATTCTAAAGGCAACCACTAAAGAGATCGATCAGGGGGGGAAAGGTGGGGGAATCTAGGTAAGTTCTTCCTGGGAGAGATGGTTCGGCCATTTGACGAGGCGTCCGGGGGGAACTAGCTTGGTATTGAAAGAAAAACGTGTTCGCGCAAAAGGGTGGAAAAGCTGGGAACAAAAAGTCATCTGTGTGAGAACGGAGCGCGTCGCAACCCTGACGACTCGATCCACCCAGCGGCGCCTCGGAGACAACGCAACTGCCACGACCATCGAGTCCTCCAGAAAAAAAGGAAGAAAGAGGATCGGGAAGAGTCCCAGAAAGGGAGAATTGAAAAAAAAGAAAGGGGAGAAGGCGACGACGATATCTAACAACAAACGACGGGGGAAACACTGTAAGAAAAGGGAAAAATGAGATAAAACGGCGAAAGGCTGGGGGCAGAATGGAAAGATAGCTTTCGAGAATCGCCTATATCCTTAGTCTGGTCATGGGGACGATTCTATACGAAAATTGGAAGGGAAAGACCGGGGGGGCTGAACGAGAAATCAGAAATTCAGAAAACAATCTTCAGCCGAGAAAGAAACTACTGGAGAATCTATCGGCTCACAACAAAGAACGTCCGAAAGGAAAGAAGGACCCTCGGTCAAATCTGACGGACAGGGGGGGGGGGCACGCCCTTTCATCAGAATATATGAGAGAGGAGTCTAAAGAGGGGGGGGAAGGGTACGTTAGAAGGGTGGATGCAACTCTCTTCACAGGAGTTCTCTCAAAAATCCTGCGATTTGCGTGGCCTGAGTAGTGTTTTCTTAGAGAACCACACAGAAAGGGTCCGCCGAGAGGTAAAAAGGGAAAAAAAATAGTGGTTGTAGGTGGGAAGACTGGCTAGGGAGAGCGACGGCTTTAGCTTAGTGTTGCCGGAGGGAAAGACGATGGCTCTCGAAGGAAGGAAAAAAAAGGAAATGGGGAAAGGAAATAAGGGGGGGACGGAGAGAAAAGAGGATGTAAGGAAGCGGTCAAAACGTCCCGGAAAATCCACACATACGAAGTCTCTAAAGAGGGGAAAAGCAACGGTCGACAGAGAGGGCTACAAGGGTGTCTCAGAAAACAGGTCAGGACTTACCAAGATGGGGGATCTCGGAGGAACAGTCTTAGATATCCGATGGTAGGGCTTCCAAGATTGCGGCGAAGCACCAGATCATACGCCCGGAAGGGGTCGCAGCGGGGCTCGAGAAAAAAGGAGATCAGGGAAAAGACAAGGTCAAGGGGGACTTACAGAAGCTGACGAATTCGGCGAGCCATTAACGTTGTACGCTGAAAGCAGTCCGCAAGTCAACGATCCTCAGAAAGAAAAAAATAGCTGAAGCAGGGGGGGGTGGGGATTCACGTAAGAAAAAATTCAACGGGGGGGAAAGGAACGACAAGGGGCCCAGCCCCGGGCAGATCGGCTAGGTCTCCTTGCGAATTCCTTCAATTCCTACGGTATCGGGAAGGGGGAGGGAAGGCCAATGCGGTATGAAAAAAAAAAAATTTAAAGAAAAAAGTTCCAGGGGGAATCAAAGGCGCCAAAAGAGAGTATTTCTTGTCGCCCAGGGGGAAAACCACAGTCCGGCGGCTCCGAGTAAATTCAAGAGGGGAAAAGCACTTTGTATTACAGCAGTGACCCTCCGCTAAAAAGGCTTCGGGGAAAGTCGAAGGGAAGAGATCGGCAAAAAGTCCACAAGTGTAATTCCGAGATAAGTTGAGTTAGAATATACCTGGAACACTTGCAGCAAATCTCTGAACCACAAACAGGGTAGGGGGAAGAGGGGAAAAGAGAAAGAAGGGGGGGGAGGAATGGAAAGAAGGGAAGAAAAAATAAAGGTAAGTGGGGGAGAAAAAGGACCGATGTGCCCGCCGGCGAGAGAACTACCCGATCCGAAAACGGGGGTGAGAAGAGGCCTCTTGCTCGGGGAGAGGGCGAATGGAAAGAATGCCGGAATGACATGGGGGAGGGAAAAGAAACTGAAAGGCGGGTCAAAAAAGAAAATAAAGCTATCGGGAATGGCTGAGGGAAACCGGAAGGGGGGGAAATATTTCCACTCACGGAAAGAAAGCGAGCTCGGAGCCGTCGGCCCCGAGGAATTGAATGATGACCGAAAATTGAAAAGAGATTCCGATGACAGGCAACTGAAGGGAGGAAGGGGGAAGGATTCTCTACAGAAAAACTCGAGCGGATGGCTGAAGGATCAAAACTATGATCTGAAGGGAGGATCCGGGAAGGATACAACGAAGGAAACTTCATTAGAAAGTTGAAAAGGAGCAGGAAAACAAGTCTGGCGCCCTGCAAGAGACCGCTGCTCCAGGGGCCTAAGTCGCGATAGATGGTGGCTCGCAGCAAAGAGGAGAAAATGGAAAGCGATTATGAGAAAAAATGAGGGGAAAAAACGAAAGAAAAAGACAACGAAGCCTTCATGCAAAAATGCATGGGGGTGGATAGAACATTACAATTGGGGGTGGAAAAATTCCAGGAATGAAACAGGTCGGGTCGTTCAGAGGGCACTGATCTCTTCAAAATCGTGCTTCGCGCGTCCGAAAGGGAAGGAGATCTCGGCACGAAAAGGAACTGCCCGAGAGAATGTGAAAATCCAAGAGGGGAAAAAAGGGCTTCAAAAAAATGAAGCTCAACCTAGACTTCCAGCCGAGGTGGGCCAACTACAATCTGACAGGATGACGGAGGGGGGGGGACACCGCCGTTAAGGGTTCGTAAACAGAACCGAGCGCACTCGCTCGGGTGGAGAAAAAGTAACAAGGAACGACGAGTGGGGGGAACAAAATTCAAG
>Ga0179593_1704369_pt1 | contig 10145 bp, 9 predicted proteins | sample CZODoug2_1_08_16_FD_185931 | JGI IMG/M metagenome (GOLD analysis project Ga0179593, IMG submission 185931) | Vadose zone soil fungal communities from Angelo Coast Range Reserve, California, USA - CZODoug2_1_08_16fungal (PacBio error correction) | ecosystem: Environmental > Terrestrial > Soil >...
GCGTTTTTCCGCGTCAAAAACAGGGATCCCTGATAAACTTTCAGGTAGACAGAGTTCTGGGTTGGCTTAGACAGGAGCTGCCAAGCTCAGAGGGACCTTTTGTAGCATTTAGACCGAATTCTGGTAAGCTCTTTCAGCCGCTCTGAGAATGATGGAGATGGAAAAATCAGGACAAGGGGGAAACCCTGCAGCCAGTGGGGAAAGCCTCTACCGAAATAACGCAATCCCGACAAGGAGAGCCTTTTGTGCTGAAAATGAGGAAACTTTTTTCAAAGGGGAGGGCTAACCTTAAAGGCGAAGGCCGTTCTCGTGAGAAAAAAAAATCAGCTCCCTCGTGAATGCACTAATGGATTGGCGCTATTGTAAGCGTTGAAAGGTGTAAGGGAAGGCGAAATTCGAGTGGGGAAGGAACAATGGTTTGGACAAGAGTTATGGAGGAAGCGCAGAGGTCGAAATGGGCTCCGCAGAAGAGTGCAGATTCATGCGCTATTGCCATCCACACTTAAGAGTAGGGACAAAAGGTTGCCTCCGAAACCAAGTTGGAGTCAAACGTGGACAAAAGAAGACGAAGCCCTTAAAGGGGTGGGAAAGAAAAAGTAGTAGGAACTGACTTCTTTCGATCGAATGTCTTATGCGTGAACCAAAGAGGAGAAACAGGCGCAAGGGGGAGGAAACAGCTAAAGGGACAACAGTATATAGAAAAAAAATCATATGGATTGAAGGGGGAAGGCACTCCAGACAATGATCTAAAAGGACCCAAAAAGAATGGGGGGAAAAAAAAAGCAGATAGGTCCGACCAGGGAGACCGTTAATCAAAGGCTGATTGGCGCGCACGGGGCAGCTCGTATACTTCTTTCGACCTCCTGAGGCTATGCCAAGCATGAGTAGAAGAACGGAAAAGGAAAGAGAGACCCACGGCATAGAATTTTTTCAAAAAAGCCCCCGAACCCCAAACGGCAACGCGACACTCTTTTGGTGTGAACTAACGCGAATTTCCGAAGAAATCGCGGAGGGGGGGGTTGCAAAAAAGTGGAGAAAAAAAGGATGTTTCAACTTGGCCTTTACGGTGACGGATGGCGAGTTGAAGAATCTCTTCTCTTGTGGCATTCCTAAAAAAAACCGGCAGCTCACACGCACTTCTGTCCGCGTCATGGGATGCTCGTGCAAGCTGTGGAAACGCTCGGTGGAAGAGCGCCCAAGAAGGTACACTACGGAAAACAGCAGAAAAAAAAAGGGGGGAAACATAGGGGGAAGGGTGGCAACCGCTCGCCGGCCGAGCCCTAAGCACCTAAAGTCCCCACATAATTCGGCCATCACCGATGAAACCTCCGAAATGAACCGATCGGGGGGAGGATGAGCGAGCCCTTTCATAAACTGCATCGGAGCATCAGCGTGCGAAAAAAATGGGGAAAAGCGGGAGAACTAGAAGGAAGGCCTCAGGTCCTAATAAACAAACTAGCCCCTTCAATCCCTTGGCGAAAGACCGTATGATCGTCAACCGCCAGAAAAGGGAAAAAAAAGAAGGACTACGAGAGAACGTGTCTTAACCACCCAATTTCCCCAAATTCTCCCCAACCCCTACGCCGGGAGGAAATGAAGGTCGCGTAAGCATTAGGAAGCGAAAAAGGAAAGAGATCGCACAACAAGGAAGGTGAATGAAAAGAAGGAAAAGAGGGAAGGCAAGTAAGTGTAGCTGCATTCCTGCGAGAATAAAAAGCTTATGGAAAAAAAAAAGACGGGGGGGGGTCGGAAGGGAAAAACGGAAAGAATTCAGAGCTCTAGGGAGCCCGCTTCTTATTCTGGATTGACGAGCAAAGCGTTCGGGGCCAAGGACTGGGGGGAAGAGAAATTGAAATAGTTTAGTAAAAGAAGCGAAAAATGTGCGGGGAATCGGAAAGCATGTCCGCGAAAAAGTCCGACTGTCAAAAGGGGCAGAAAAACTGATGCACTAATCAAAAAATTCCTCGGGGAAGACGGAGTACACTAAGAGTCTTTGCTTACTACAGGGCTGGAGCAGGTTGGGGAAAAAAGGAAGGCCGGCGGGAGGGGGCAAAAATGCACAAGGAATTGCGAAACTTATTGTACATGCTAAAAAAGTCTCTCTCCAATTTTGAGAAAACTTTCCTAGGCCAGAAGGATGAAAAAGAGCACAAAGGAGGCGGGGTCGGGAAGCCAGAAGATGCCGGGCAACTCACGAAGAACCGTAGACAAGTCGAAACTCAGATCCAACTTGGCGCAACCGAACCCACGCCGAATGCTCGGGGGAAGCGAAAGGTATCATCGAGGGGAAGTTGGGCCGCGATTTGGGCAGGCGGCGTTGGGAGGGCTCGACCTGTTTGCACACTATTTCTCCAAAAACCAAAAAAAAAAAAATCATGGAGCCCGGGGCCCGGGCAACTCATAAAATCGTGGGAAGAGAAGAAGCGTTCGGTAAGCGAGCTCAAAGGGGGACCCGCCCAAAGCATGGCAATTCACTTTCTCAAGATGGTGCGAATACGAATGGGGAAAACAATGCGGAGCAATCAGATTGATATCGGAAAAAAATGCCGTCACGCATAATGAATCCTTGGAGCTATCAATCCTGTTTAACCCTCGGAGCCGGAGGGAAAGACCAGAAAACAGGGTCCGTCGATGCGAAAAAAGGAAGACTTTGATGGAAGCGCAAGAAATGCGAGATCGAAGCAAGTAGTCTCCTACTATTTTGGGATTAGTTCCCAGAATAAAAGGGGAGAAAAAAAACTCCGAGGGGGACAAAGGTGGGAACAAGTGGTGTGCGGAGCGAAGTGAACATCCACCCGTAAGGTCCCGAGAGAAGGAGCGAAGATCGACAAAGAGGAATAGGAGAAGGAATAACAGAACGGCGAGGACGACAGAACCTCGGAGGACAACCATATTGTTGAGTTAACTAGGACAATTGTCGTTCGCCATCACAGAAAGAGTTGCTTTGAAAAAAGGGAACGCCAAAAGGAAAGGGGCGAGCGAAAGAGCAGCGAAAAGAAAGTCAAACGGAGAAGGACCTGTAAGGTTAGCGGACAACTAAACGCGGAAAAGTGAGATGGAGACACTCATTGCGGCAAAACAAGGCAGAAGGGGGGGAATGGGAGAGAAGGAAGGTCGGGGGGACTCAATTTCTGGAGACTCGAGGCCGACTCGAAAAGCTGAAGAACTGTCAACCTTTACAGAAGAAAGATCAGGAGAGGCGGCGGGAAAGAGAAACAGACCATTCAGGGAGAAAAAACAACAAAGAAAACGCAAAGGGAGCTTGGTGTCAGTAGAAAGACGTTATGATGACAGCACACATCAATAAAAAACGGTCCGCATGGGAAATAAGGGAGAGAAGGGGGGGGGACGAGGGAAAGAAAGGGAAAAAAATCCAACAGGAGGAAGGAGTAAAAGAGCTACTGCGTGTTCCGCGTCCAACCCTGGATCGACTGATCAACATCCCAGGGGGGGAAGCGTGCGGATATGGGTGGGGGGTTGTTTGCAGAAATAACTGCTAATAGACTGCACAAGCTCAAAGCGGTACCCGTTTGTTGGAATCATTTAAAATGGTCAGGGAAAGGAAGGAAAAACGGGGCTCTCCCTGCTCAGGAAAGGCCGATTTAAGGCTTGATCGCGGGCCAGACCAGAAATAGGAAATCCGACAGAGGCGCAAGACAATTAAGAACTGCCTTTTGTGGGATTTCCGCATGAGTGTCTCCAACGCACTCCGCGTAGTTGGAGAAGAAAATTCGAATGAAGATCAACGGTCGTGAATCGCACAAAACTAATGGCAATTGGCGCGAAGGGGGAAGTCGTTGAAAAAAAGCTGTGATTTCAAGGTGGCGAAAATTATTGGGGCGTACTGAAGGGGGAGGGGAAGAAGTGTCGGGGCAAGGACGACTGTTCAAACGCTACAGAAAGAAGTGCCGATGCCATCGCCTCATTGAAAAAAGACGAGAATGGGGGAAAATCGCGCAAACAACCAGGGGAACCGTGTACACCATTATCGGAGCAAAGTAGACCCGGGTGGGAACTAAAGAAAATAGGAAGAGTGAACTGGAGGGGCGAGGAATCGAATGTCTTATGCGCAGAAAATCCACTAGTCTAGGCATCGGGGACCAGTCTCCCTTGAACATGGCCAGCGCGGACAGAGGTTACAAGGAGACCCACGGAAGAAACGTGAAGGAAGAAAATCGCCAGAAAGGGAAACGCGGTCCATAAAAAAGCGAGCAGGTATTCCTGCAAGCCATAGCGAACGTGAATTGGAGGGGAAACTGGGAAATTAAGAAATTCTCGACGAGGCTATGCAACCAAGGCGCATGATGAGAAGGCCGTCCAGGCCAGCCAGCGAATGTGGAGTCGTCCGAAAAGGACGAGAAGAGAGAAAACGCCCGCCAAAAAAAAGGAGCGGAACAAATGGGGGGTTAACTAAACTGAGATGATTCCAGCGCTTCAAAGGAGCGGAGTGGCTGGTGCGAAAAGGCGGGGGTCGGACTTGGCCCTTTACGGTTTAGACCGCTGATGGAGAGCCCAGGCCTCTCTTGTGGGAAAAGAGGGCGGAGAAAAACAAAAAGTATGAAGGGGTCATCGAGTCTCGGTGGCACTCCGGCAAGCTGGAGAAACCTCCGGTGGCGAGCGATTTCCCCGCATGGGGGAAGGGGGTCTCCAAAAGAAGGGGAAGGAAGCTATTTTGACCCGCGTCGAAGCCTAAGCGCCCTAGGACGTCCCTGCATAGTCGTCAGCACGAGTCGTGAAAGAAAAAGAAGTCAAAGGAGGAGAGCGAGGTGAAACACGGTCATCTCCAAAAGGCATCTGCAAGAAGCGCCTGACCGCTCAGTGTTTGCGCAACGGCCTGTCGAGTCCCGAAATGAGAAAGCGAAGGTCCGAATGAAGCAACGAGCCCCTCCATTGCTAACAACCTTATGATCTTAAGCCAGAAGCAAAAAGGGGAAGATCGGATGGGAAGAAGTCTTTCTCCACCAATAACGCGACTTCTCCTCCAAACTTTACCGCCGACTCACTGGCGGGTCAGAGAAGGCTCAGCCCACGGAAGGGGAAGAGATAAAAAAAAACGGGGAAGGATGAGAAAGATGATAATTCATAAAAGAAAGTGGGGCAGAAAGAATCCTGCGAGGATACGCGAGCTGTGGCAAGCGGGAAAGGGTCGGGGGAAGCACGGAGAATAAGAGGGAGCAAGGAGGCGCAAGATTCGTATTCTGGCGGTTACATCCCCGGTCCGTTTTCGCCAGGTTGAGGAGGTTAAGAGGAACAGCAGAAGCAAAATGGGGCGGAAGCGATCCAGGTTCTCGAAAAACAAAACGGACGTCACCTGATGGAGTGCCGGAGGGAAGTCGATGCAATAGAAGAAGGGGAATTTGAAAAGAAAGAAATCACGTGACGACTTAGAAAGGGGACTTCAGGTGCTGGGGGCGCTGAGAAGCGAGGTTACCTGGGGGAAACTAAAAATAGCTTAACACAGGAATAAAAAGAGACATCCGTAGGGGAAGGCAAATCTCAAGGAGTACGCTGCCGGAATGCCACCGTGAACGCTGACCCCTTCAGTCGTGTGCTGCGGGACGCCGAGGAATACAGAGAGGAAAAACAACTCCAGAAAGATGTAGGTCAAACATCCTCTCCAAAGGGGGGCCCAACGAAAAAAAAAACGCAGCTATGCTCGTTGCAGTGCGCGGATCAACGATTTTGTACCCAGAGGTTAACTTTGGGGCAAGGGGAGCTATGCTCGACAGGTTTTGCTACGACGGGATCCACATTCGAAAGGGCTGGAACCGGGCAACCTTCCGGACGCAAGTCGTGGCAAAAAAGTCGTGAGAATAGCAGGGCAAGGAGGACAATCAGCCTGAGGGGGAATTCACTTCTCGAAAGGGCCTTGAAGAATCCTAATCTCGCAGGGTTATACTCCCATACGGGACTAAAGAAGAAGGGAGAAAGGCTTAAGCAGTGAGAGACTATATCCTGTTTGAACAGCTGTGCCGAGAGCCATGCTCGGACGGGCGCCTGGTCTGTCGATGCTCGTCTTTGGATGAACATACATTGAAAAGACTAGGGGGAGTTAGTGAAAACCCCTGTAAAAGGTAAGGATGCTCCGATATTGTCCACTGACGAAAAAGGTGGGGGGGGAAAATAGGCAATGAGGAAATATACGCGGAAAACAAGCATGGAGCGCATGGAGGCACTTCTGATCGGAGACATTTCGACAAACGGCGAGTTTGCGAAACCTCAGCGAAAAAGGTCAGTTTCAGTGAACAGAAGAAGTGACAATGCATCAGAAAATCTTTTCAACGAGGGACAAATGTTAGCGAGTGCCATTGTTTGGGCAAACGATTAGGCTGATGGGATCCAGAAAGAAATGAAAAAGGAGAAACTTAGGTTAAAGGAACGAAGGGAAACCTTTGTCGGGGTAGACACTCCATTGCGGAGAAAATGGCAGACGAATGCGTTGATGTCGCGCGTTTTCGGTAGGCGAGGAATGGCTGGCAGGAAGAGAGCTGAAGAACAGCCTCGCATCCGAGATGGATTCAGGATAGGAGAGGCAGGAAAGAGATCAAAGACGTGATGAGAAAAAAAAAACGCGGGGGATGCGTGGTCGAATGAGCCGTTATTCTGACAGGCAACACAATAGGAAAATAAAGAAAGAGGTTCAACTGGAAAAATGGGGAAGGGGGCTCTGCTCACCCTTTGCTCTGAAAACGCAGTATCTCTCTCCAACAAGGAGAGTGGGAGAAGGGTCAAAAGGGGGGAAAAAAAACCGGAGAGCCCTGAAACACTTTTCAAAAGGTGCTGACCGGTTTCTTTAGTATGTCTGAAAATACTTCCGGGGAACGCAAGACTCAACAAATCGTGAAAGTTTGTTGCTCAATTCCTCATTCCTGGTGAAAATTCTAAAAACTTGAAAAAAAAGAAAAAGATGAAGAAAACGAGAGGGGAGGAAGCGAGAAAAGGTCGAGGGAGCGAGTCGGCCTCCGAGGAAAGAAATTTGAAAGGTCCCATCCTACCGAAATCAAATCCTGAGCAATCCTCAAAACGTCGTCACCTTTTGGAAAAAAGGAGTGTGAGCAAAAGTCAAGCGTGACCAAACCTTAAAGAAGTCTCCGGGGTCCTTCGGGGATCCTGACATCAGCGCCCTCGTAAAAAAAATCGCAAAAAGGCAAAGGGAGGAGTAAGTATTGAAGGGGGGGTCAGGTCGATGAAAAACTTCGACAATTGGGCGGGACTGAACAATATTGTTTTAGCAGTCTAGTTTCGTGGCCGCCAAGACCCTCTGTCGATGTTCTCCGCTCGTGAAGATGCAGAAAGACAAAGTGCCTTCCTCGGACTTACGCGCGTATAGTGCGCGGAAAGTTTCTCCTACAACCCAAGTTGCACCGCACAAGATCTTAGCAGAAGACCCTTTACAGGGGTAAAGAAGGAGTAAGAAATTACTGGAGTGGAGGAGAGCGAGGGGCTACTTAAGCGAAGCAAGGGACGGACCAAACCCGTCAGAATGGCGCAGCGGCAAGATTTGTCAAAACAACATATAGCAGCAAGGGATTACGGAAAGCGAGAATAGAAAATAGTCCAAAATGGAGTCATAAGCCGGAAGCATTATTAGTCCTGCATCCGACGAGAAAAAGGGAATCATTGCCAGGCGATTCGCGCACAATGGGGTTGCAATAGGCAATAAAAGAAAAGGGATGGCCAACGACCAGCAGAACATGAGAGAAGGCCGGGCCACAGGGCCAGCCATAGCGAATGGAAAAGTCGTCGCAAACAGTAAAAAGAAGGCCAAACCCCCCAAGTCGTAACACAGGGGGGTGAAACTAAAACTCGAATTCCGCGCCTCAAACGCAGATCGCGGCGTTGGGTTCGGTCGTTCGTGCGCCCGGGGGGAATGTTGGGGGGCGTAAGGTGCTTCTGTCTCTGATTGGTTGCCCGGCAATTCGGGGTTGTCATTACCTGAGGCGATCACAAAAGCACACGCAAAACTTTCTAACCGGGGGGGGGACGCGGAAGGGGTGAGAAAGCGAGGAATCGGTGTAAGCGAAAATTTCCCCGCATGTCCCCTACGGATGGTCTCAAAAATTCCGGTGCCTATTTTTTTAGCAAAAAAAAAACGGCCTCCCCCCCCTGCACGAACCGTTCATAAGTTCGTCAGCAGGATTCGTAGAAAGGACCCAGGAAATTATAGACCAGCTCAAAGAGAAAGTCCATCAGCGTGACGAAAAGGAGGGTGTGCGACTGCTGTACGCTTCCAGAAACTCCCATAGAAAAACGGAGAGAAAAAGGGACGAGAACACAAAGACACCGGGCGAACGACCGGGGAATATCGTCAACCCGAATCCGAATTAAAAAACATCCGCTCTCAAAAAAAACAAAAAAAAAAAAACTTCTTCCGTGTGTGAAGAAAAAAGTTCCCCGCGAAAGGAGAAAAGAAACAAACCAAACAGTCAGCTGTCGCGGACATTCAAAAGGCTAAGATCAAAATACGTGCCTGATAAACTCTCAACAACAGGAGGAGGGGAAAAAAAAGTTCCCGCAAAGGAAGATACTGACGGCGCACCCGCTAGGGCCGCAGGTCTGGGCGTAGAAGTCGCTGTGGACACGGGAGGAAAAGAGGTCAAAAAAGGCGAGGGGGGGGACGTTTACGATCACCAGAGGGTCGCCAGGGATTGGGGAAAGCTGTTCATCTCGGATGAGTTTTCGTTGCCTAAGCGTCAAATAAAGAGGAAAAGGGGCAGAGAATGAAAAAAACCACCCGGGGAAGAACGCTGATGGACTTGCAGATGTGACCGGCTCGATGCACGCGATCCGAGGAATTTCCGAGTCCAAAGAAAGGGAAGACTTAGGATAAGGAGGTGCGGAGATGAAGGAGGCGGTACCTGCAAAATAGCGGGGCACCAAGAATTGCTGGAAGAAATCCGTAGGTGGCGGGGAAGCGAAAGAGGGTTCCTAACGTGGCAAAAATACCGAGACGCGTGACCCCGCAGGAGGCTGCGGGGAGGACCGAAATGACAAGAGATTAAGGGCTCCATAGCGGAAACCGTAAGTGCAATTCCGAAACCTCGAAAACTGGCGCCAAAAACCGAACAACACCAAAAAGTTTGAAGACGAGGAAGCATCGTGTAGGGTCAAAAAAAGAGAACGCGTGCCTGGGGTTTTAAGGCGTTTGAAATGCTATGCTCGACGGTTTTTATAAACTGTTAAAAAAGGCGACATACCCGGCCGAAGGACTAAATGCGCCAGGGCCTAGCCCAGTCGTTCGAAAATTATCGAAGCAAGTGCTCAAACGGCAAGAAAAAAAAAGCAATGAGAGAAAAGCGTATTGCTGCAGGGACTATGCTTCAGCTGTCTGACTCACGGGACTAAGGAGAAAATGAGAAAAGGGGGGAGTGGGCCGACATATGATCGCGTGATATCCTGTTAACCGCAGCTCTGTCACATGAGAGGACGGGCGCCTGTGGGAAAACGATGCTCGACGAGGGGAGCGCAGAGAGCGGAATAGTAAGAGAACAGAGGGGGATTTATTTCCAGCACACCCAAAGGGAAAAGGGAAGACAGAGGAAATATGGTGTCCCCGGTGAACAAACTGGGGTGTAGTCGCAATTCGCGGCACCCGCGCTGGAAGTTCAGATTGAAGAAAGGCACGGCAAGTCAGGGAAGGGAAGGGAGACATGTCGACGAAACGGCGAGTTGAGAAAAAAGAGGAACTAGAAACCTTGTTTCCGGGGTACCCGCAAATTGGAGGGGGTTCTCTCGCCTTGACTGCAAGCAGGGAAGGGGACAACGAATTCAAATGGGCAAGGTCGGGGGGGGGGGAGACGACGAGGTGATCTTAAAAATCAAGAGAAACAACTTAGATGTCTTTAAGTAAGGTCCTAAAGAACGGGGCGGAAAAACTCATACATCCCCCGTGAGGTGCGCCACATTTGGGTAGATGGCGAGGCCTCTTTCTTGAAAGCGGAGCACTCGATCAAAACACTGCGGGAAGGGAAATCCCGGAAAGAAGAGCGGAGGAAAAAAACAAGAATTCGAGAATGGACAACAAACGGAAGGAGTTTATCTTTTTCATTGAAGGAGCAAGTTTAGATGAACAAACAAAGGAAACCATAACGCGGAGGGAAATGGGGGGGGGGTCAAAGCTACCGGTTTTGAGCGCGGAAAAACGC
>Ga0179593_1280055_pt1 | contig 10144 bp, 18 predicted proteins | sample CZODoug2_1_08_16_FD_185931 | JGI IMG/M metagenome (GOLD analysis project Ga0179593, IMG submission 185931) | Vadose zone soil fungal communities from Angelo Coast Range Reserve, California, USA - CZODoug2_1_08_16fungal (PacBio error correction) | ecosystem: Environmental > Terrestrial > Soil >...
AGACAGGAAAATGTGGGGGGCACTACTGAAGCCGAAGGCAGAAAATGACCAGAAAGTGGACCAAAGGAATATGAACCGGGAAGCAAGAACAAGGTAAAAGGAATTCAATCTGCGAAGGAGGTTGGACTGAAACAGAAGGGGAAAAAAAAGTGCAACCCTAAGTTTTATGCAGAAAGCTTGGCGGGAAATTCAGGGGGACAGCACCCCACTTACCTTTATCAAAAAAAACCCACATTAAAAAATCTCAAACGTTTGGGAACAAAAAAAGGAAGCGAAGTCCCCGTGCAACCAAGCAAGGTAGGAGGGAAGGGCCGCGTCTCGAATGAAAAAAAACTCGGGGGGTTAAAGTCTTTTTAGGGTCAGCAACCGGGTTGAGACAGCGGAGCCAAAAGGGTCCGAAAGGGGGAGTGCACGTTCTTTTCACAAACGACTGGCAGCCCCAGTTGATCAGGTCCTTTCTACTGGGTGGGGGGAAAACCGGGGACCGAAAACTGTGCCACCAGAGGGCAAGGGAGAAGGTGGGACCACGGCAAAGGAAAGAAACAATCGTAGAACGAAGGGGGGGGGTGTCGTGGGGGGAGGGGGGGGTCTACAGACTTGCGGATAAGTCTGGCCTATTGCAAAAAAAAAAAAACGGTAGCCGAGTACACCAGGGAAAAAGACAACTCGTGAGGGGTAAAGAACTGTGCAGACAACTACATGCAAGGAGGCTGCCCCATCTTAGTTAAAAACTTGAGTAACTATTGAAAGGGGTGGGAAAGCAAAACAAAAGGCACCCGGAGACACGCCTTTTGTACCTTGCAATCCAGCACGCCTGGTTTGCAAGGGGGTCAGGGGGTCCATATTGAAACCTTGGCATAGCATGGGGTGATGACCTTCCAGGAAACGATGACCGGAAAAACAGGTCCAACGCTGGCTAAAACTTTTTCAGGGGACCGAAGCAGAAAAAGGGGGCCGCGCGAAAACATGGAAAATGTCAGTGCATCAATGAGTTCTCCACTCGTGGTAAGGGGGGTCTGAAGATCATCGGGTAAACTGTTTTCAGGGCATGGAACCCAGGGGAACGTGAACGCCAGGTGGGGCGCGACGAATGAAAAGTAAAACCCAACCCGAAAGATTACTCGGGGGGGAAAGTCCGGGTGCAAAACAACTTATGGGGGGAAAATCAGTTTCCCGAAAAAACCTTCCACAAAAAAAACGGAAAAGCAAAGGGGGGGAAAGGGTTGTCGGCACACCTGCCGAGGCCAAGACAGGGTTCCCTGGCCTAATTCCCCGGACCAAGGAAAAAAAAAAGAAAGTGCGGTCCCGAAAAAGGCCTGGCCACGGGCAAGCCTCGATCACCAAAAATGGTTCAAAAAAATCACTATACAACACCGAAGGGGGAGGGCCATCCAAAACCGGCCCTAGGGGAAACGCAAAGGGTTAGGCTAGTAAAAGACCCCAACACTCTGCTTAGGAAAAAACTCACCGACCAGGGATCAAGAAAGCGGAACAACGCCAACTGACAGCCGGTTCTCGGAATGCCAGCCCTCAAAAGAGGACCTGAATAGAACACGGGGGGTCCAACCTTTACCAAAAAATAAGCCCACACAGGGTGCCCATCGACGAAACAAGTAACACGTCGCACAGGGGGGATGGAACACAAGGACTTGAAGGGTCTTTCACTTCAAAAAAAACAGAAAAGCCACTTTACTGTTTCGGTACATCTTTCGATCAAAAACGATGATGCAACGAAAACCAGTGTACCAAAGACAGAGAAAGCAAAGGATCAACAACAACGGCAAGTAAAAAGAAGACAAAGTCGAAGGCCCACTCTGCAGGTTCAGTCTTGGGGGAACTCGCCTGACCGGGAAGGGGGAAAAGGGGTGCCTCCAAAACAAAAAAAGCCGGTGGCGGAAAAGGACGACTGTCCGCAGCCGCCAACAATCACACCCCAGACCACGCTGGCGTGGGGGTCACCAAATAGAGAAAAAGGCCACAGAAGGGGGTTTACACTGTGCGCCAAAAAACGCAGTGAACCAAAACGAAACGTTTCACCGAGACGAGAAACAAGGGGGGAACGGGTCAGAAAACAACCCCAGGAATCGAAGTCAGAAAAAACGCTCAGAAATCGGCCACCACCGCCACCCAAAAACCAAAAAAGATCAGTGAATCAGGGTCCAAGCAAAGAAATATGACGCAGCCCGAAAGGGAAGGAAGACACATACTGACAACGTAACCTGGAAACACTAGCAAGGACCAAGTGAAAACCAGAACAGGGAGGGAGGGGCAAACCAATCAGGAGATGTGTGGTTACCAAAGACACGCAGGGGGGGGGGGGGCAAGCATCCGTAGGGGGAAAAAGCATGAAGCTGAAAGAAAAAAGGGGGGCCACAAGGGGGAAACCAAATGACATGTTCAGAAGGGGCACAACGGCCGAAAAACATCGTTGGGGAAACACCCCCTATCCGCTGTGTGAACATTCCACAATTCTCTCTCCACAAAAAACAATGACAGGAGAAGAGGATTTTGACTGAAAAACAAACGAAACCCGAAATAGGGGGGGTCGGGGCGACGACAAAAAACAAGGGAGGGAAACGGTCCTGGGCTAGAAAGTAGGAGCTGGCGTGGAAAAAAAAAAGTGTGGGCCGCCTTTGTCAGATGTTAAGCAGGGGGTTTCAAAAAAGAAAAGCAGAGGGACGAAACACAACTGAAGGTGGTCAGGCTGTACTCACAACACATGCGCGGGGTCCTGCAACAAAGGCAACTTTGTTACTTCTGGGAAAGGTCGAATTCGTGGACAAATTCCAACAGGGGACCGTGAAGATGGTTGCCGGGCACGGGAGGGAAAAAGGGCCAGTGGGAAGACATACGGCGTGGAAACCCTGAAAAGATATGATCGAGGGGGGGGTGCGGGGGGGGAGAGATGGGGAGGATCAAAGTGGGGGGTGGAGACGAATGGCAGGGGTAGCCGAGACAGACCGTGTTCCAACACTGTTGATACCGGGTGAAAAGGTGTCGAGGGGGGGGAAGAACGTCTTGGGGTGGGGGGCCCGTCCACCGGGGTGAAAAGAATGTGGGTGAACGGTCGCTGATGGGTTGGTGGGGGGGAAGAACAAGAAAAGGTGTCAAAAGGGCAGGGAGTGCAGAAGGACGGAAGCAAAAGCATGCAAAAAGGACAACTCCTGAGGAAACCGGCCAACCCAGGAAACGGGGAGGACTAGCAATTCCCTAAACCCTCAAAAAGTGCAGTAATGAAGTTGGCCGGCTGAAAACCAATTGGGGGGGGGGGGGGGGGGGGGTGGAAGTGGGTGGGTTGGGAGACTTCCAAAGGAGGGTCCCATGGTTACACCAAACTCAGGACTGAGATAAGAAAATGTGAAATCACCAGAAACGGAACGGTCTTTTCATTGGGGAAAGGGGGGGGAAGGTACGCCGCCGGTGTCAATCCCGTAAAAAGGGGGGGGGGCCCAACCTGTCTCTTGACAGTTTGTGTTGGGGCTGATGGAGGGGTAACCAGGGGACCCGTTTTCTGCATGAAGGGAAATAAGGGGGAAAAAGGCTGCAAACAGGAAACCAAGGAGGTGCGGGGGGGTGGAAAAAGCGTTTCCGGCAAGGTGGGACCCCACGAAAAAGGGGGGGGACGCCGGTGGCGGCCTTGGAAACAAAAGCAAAAGGGGCAGACCAGTTCTGTAGTACGTGGCCAACGCTTACAAGGTCCCGTTTGTGTCCCTGCCCTCGGGAAGGGTGATACAGGAAGGGCAAGTCCCCCCGAAGACGGTGTCGACGAAGGGAAGGCGCCCAAATATCAGTAAATACGGGGTCCTTCAGGTACAAAATGAGAAAAAATGGGCAGTGCGGGTGGGGACGCAACGTTGTTGCCGGTGGGGGTTCTTTATGGGAGCAATTGTTGGAACACAAGGGCAATTCACAGAACAACAATCTGTGGTGGGGGACAGATTACCGAGGGGAAGGGAGTGGGTTTACAAAGGGGAGGAGGGACGCTCCAAAAACCTTTCCAACCGGGTCAAAGGGTGACAAGGAAAAACATGGGGGGGGGGGGGTTGGCAATATAGTATCCACTCCTAAACGCAGACAGCCAAAACAACAAGCTGCTGGGGAGAGTGGGGGTGGGCAGAATGAAACCCCGACCCGTTTTTGCACAAAAAAAAAGGGACGTCACATTAACGGGGCGCATGAGCAGAAACAGTGTGCTCAAGCACGGATGGACGTTAGGGGAAACGGCAGACGTGACAAAGAAAAGGGGTCATCAAATTAATGCCTTCGAGAAAAAAGTTCAAACGAAAAGGGAAAGGACCCCAGTCCACCGTCCAGGTGGAAGGAGGGATGTGAAGCAGGAAAAACGAACGGGTGGGGTTAGGGGTCCACAACAGAACCAGATCTGGGTACGTACAAAACCGGGGGGGCTGACTTTGCAAGAGACAAGGGGGGTTAGGAAAGGGGGGAACCCAAACTACCGAACGAAGTTACTATGGGGAAAAGGGGGGGGGATTTAATTCTGGGGGGGAAGGACCCCAGCGGGAACCGAGCAAACAGCACCTCCCATAGTGGGGAAAGAAGCAAACAAGCAAATTTGGTAGGGAAAAGGGTTCTCGAGTCCGGTAGGGGTAACAGCGGGGGGAACAAAAATCTGACCACTGCACACTCTGGGCGGAAACAGGGGACAGGGGTCCAAGGAAAAAGGCGAACTCACCTCTCCACGCCAGGCGCACAGGCGGGTGAAAGTTCCGGAAGGGAAACTAAAACTTCTCCAAAAGTCTCACCGCGGTTGGCGTGGGAGAAAGACGGTCACCAAAGGGAGGAAGGCACCTGGAACAGGCGAAAAGGCCCGGCAACGGGGGAAACTGAAGGGTTTGTCCTGAAAAGATTTAATCTGGGACTCCTGGTTATATCGCTACACTGAGGGGGGGCGACTTTGTTGGAAAAAAAAAGCCAACATCACGTGGGGGATAGAGGGAGGAGTAAAGACCACGAATCGTGGTTTTTCACTGAAACCTCAACATGCATCCACAGAAGGAAGCAGAAAAAGTCAGGGGAATGGGGGAAGGCCGGAACAAGGTTCAGAGTCCTGTTTCCCCAAGCTGAAAAATTTCACAGCAGATGACCAGTGGAAAACCAGCAAAAAATTTCTGTGCAAAAAGATGTAATATCGTCACTCAAAAAAAGGAGGGGGGAGAGAATCATCGGGGAAGAAAGGGGTTGCGATGGGAAGCAAAAGGGGGGGAGAAGGGGGAAAAGGGGGAGGGGATTGGGGGGAAAAAAGGAGTATAAAAAAGGAATCCCAGCCAATTACCAAGTAAATTCAAAAGAGGAGCGTAAGGTGAAGAGTCCTTTGGCCACCGAATTGTATCGTGTGATACCGGGCAGGAGAAGAGCGAACCCGTGTGCAGTGAAAAGGGAAGGCAAAGCCAAAAACAACACCCGGCCAGATCACAGGAAAGATGGGAAATCCATTAGGAGGTTGAAACTCAAAAAAAAGATTGGTTCGTACGAAAAGGCGCCAGAGTCATTGAAACGCTCCTGGTTTACTCGGCCAGTTAAACAGAAAACGGGGGAGAAGCATTCAGGGGGTAGGGAAGGGAATGGTCCGTTGGCAAGGGGACGACGAGCAGGGGGGGGGAGGAGAGCCAAAGCTTGATAATGGGCAAACTGGGTGGGTAACCGAACTTTTCCTCCAGTCCCGAGTCTGCACGGACTATTTGTACACGTATGTTCCCGCACTTAAACTACCCATGGAAGGAAGAACCTCTGGGAAAAAAGGTGCTGAGGAATCCAAACTATAGCAACTTGAAAAGAAAGGGATTGCTCAGGAAAAAACGGCTGAAAGGTCCATACATGACCAATCGGCAAACCTGGCTGGTCGAACTTCCAAGAAGAGACCACGGCAACGAGGTTCAGGAACAACGTGATAAGAAAAAGGGTACGAATCTACTGAGGGGGCCAGAACCACCATCGTAACCTTCAATCAACAACCGAAGGGCAGACACTGCCACCATCTTCACAAAGCCGAGGGGGGCTGTCTGTCAGAGGGAAGTGTTAAAAGAGCAAACAAAGTGAAAGAAAACCTTACCGACGATGCAGACGCAAGCCGCAAGGAATTGTGAGACCGCGACGAGTTCGAGGGAGGGGAAGGAAAAAACCAGGGGTACGAGGAAGATCCCATTTTTTCGGGGCAAAAGCTCGAGTTGAACTGTGGTCTCGAAAAATTGCGGGACCAAAAAAGGGGTTGGTCCTGGGCACCACCTTCCCACGGTGTCCACGCCAGTGGGGACATACCAAACATTTGAAAAACGAACTACAAAAATGGTATCCGAAAAAGGGGGTAAGCGTCCCAAAAAGAATGTTCTGGACCTGGGACACAACTGGGGCTCCCCCCGAAGGACACTCAGCCATTTAAACACCCCAAGGAACCCGGACATGGGAAAGGAAAAAGTGGGGGTGTGCTTGCACCATGGGAGAGAAATTGGGGCTGCACTGCGACTGAGAAAAGAGTACGGTCCTGCCTCGATCATTCAAGCACAGACAAACAAACAAGTCAAGGAGGGAAAGAACCGACAGGGAAAGAATTCCCAGGAAACCCCAATGGTACACCGAGAACGAACCGCCCAAAAGGGGAAAGAAAACTGTACTCCACAACCAGGGGCCTCGAACTAAGGGAAAACAAATTCGAGTGGACGACTCCCAGTCCAAACCTCACGACCCGGGGCAGCAGGGGGGAAAGGGGACAACACCAATAAAAAGGGGGAAAGACCCCAAAAAAGTTTGGTCCTCCACGGAAAAAACAACGCCGGATGGACAACCTTGGGGAAAAGTACAGAGGTTAAAAAAAGGAACAGAAAACGGAAGGTCACGTTACGAGGGATCTGGCTGGAAGCCAAAGAGGGGGAAAAAAAACACGGAAACCCGTGGTGGTTACCAAACAAAAAGAAAGCAGGATTCCAACGTCACAGCCACCCACTCAACTCGGAAAAGGGGGGAGGGAAACGTGACGGTCCGCACGCGAGGTGGCCAGGGCGAGGGGAGGAATCAAGCGGGCTGGGGTGCGCGACAGGAAAAAGCCGCAAAGGGAAAGCCCAGCCAAAAAGGGGGGGGAGCCATAAACGACAGTTCAACAGACGGTTCAAAGGGAGGGGGCCCAACGCCAAGTTACCAAGGAAAGTGGCCCGGGCACGATCAATAAAGTCTCGTGAGAAAACAAAACTACAGTAAAAACAAAAACGGGCCACCCATTCGCCAACCAGAAAGATAAAAGGACGAAAATCGGTAACAAAGTGAAGAACCAACTGACAAGAAAAAAACAATTAGGGAACCGCCCCGTCGGAAACAATCCCAGAAGTAACAGTCCCTGGACGGCAAAAACACCAGAGGACATATGGGGTGTACAGCAAAGGAAGGAACCCACAAAAAAAACAAAAAAACCAGGAACACGGCAACTCTCTTTGGAAAAAACTCATGGGGAAGTGATTAAGAGGATTCCTGGCACTCAAGTTAAGACGTTGTAGAAGCGAAAAAAGATACGGGGAAGGGTCTCTCACTCACGCAAAAAACAAGTGAGGAGAAAATAAGATTGACGACAACAAAAACTAATCGTGGTGTCCGCAGCTAAAAAACGGCCCCCTTACGAACAGAGATTGAAAGCAGGGGGGGGGGGAGGGGAAAAAAGGGGGACAACAGCTTAGGAAAAATTCCCGTTCACCAATAAAGGGGGTACTTTAAACACCAATGGGCGGGGGGAGATGGGGAACCACACACATCGTTGGCCTGGGTCCGAAAGACCTGGGGGGACTGAGGGAAGGTCAAGGATCGTGGGTAACCTCAAACACCGGGGAACAATGGAGAGGCAATGCAGGGAAGCATGAAATGGGTCCCATCATACTAAGAACTGAGGATACACTGATCTTGCCGTTTCCGGGGAAAGATGGGGGGGGTAAGAATGCGCCGGGGTGTATTTGACGAACCGGGGGGTAGCCAGAAAAGTTTTTTTCAAAAACACAAGGTGGAAATACAGGAGTTCGTGTCCCAGGGGTCCGCAGGGCCGGGGGGCCCTTTGACCCCTGTTGAAACAAAGGGGTATGGGTCTAGGAAATTGGGAAAAAAACACTCAGCGTGTAGGGGGGGCTGGTGAGTTCGGCTGACGAATCTCAAAGCCCTCACACGTCTTGGAGCCAACGTACGAGGATTTTACACTGGGGAAAAAAAAAAGTTCGACTACCCAAAAGGAGCGAACCATGAAGAAGTCCGGAGGAGTTGACATGAGTGTGGGGACCTTCCTGTGGGGGGTTACGATGCAAAACATTAGAGTTTCATCGTGAAAAAAAAGAAAACACCAATGTGAAATGCATCATTGATCAAAAGAGCAGGAAACTTGCCCGGCTTGGGGGGGGAAGGGGTGAACGAGTACAGGGGGGGAACCATCCGGGGGTAAATGCACAGGGCTTTAAAAAGTTGTGGCCGGAGTTAACCACCTTTTTGGTTTATCAGGACGTAAAAGTTGGTAAGGACCGGGGTGGGTGCCGGAAGGCCGGTACGGGAAAAGGCTGGCAAGGACCGCGAAAAACACAATGTGCTGGGTGTGACCCCGCGTTTCGAGGACCCCATGGGGGGGGGAGTTGAAAAAAAAAAAAAGAAGTGGGTGGGGAGGCATGACGACGGGAAAAGAACGGAACCGGCGGGCAATGGGCATCGGGCCGGGGAACGTGGGAAAAAGAAAAAAAAGTCGTCTCCGACCGATGTCGAGGGTGGGTGGGAGGTCTTCCCTGAAGAAGGTTGATTACGATTCAGGACCGCCGCCCCACAATTCCCAGGAGCATCATCCACCCAATACGAGAGAAAGCGAAAAAAACGGCCCGTTCGGAAAGGGGGGCAATCGGAAAGTGGAGGAAAATGGCAACGTTGATGTAACGACTTCCGTTGGAAAAGAATGTGGCAGTTTCATCCCTAAAAATGTTGTGGGAAAAGTATTAACACAGTAGAAAAGGAAGAAGGTATGGGTGTACATCGTAAGATGAACAAAACAAAGGGCCAAAAACTGAAAGGATTTGAGAACCCGGGGTCAAATATATAGAAAAAACGTGACACCAGGAGGGGAGTCGCAACTAACCACGGGGAGACTTATAAATAGGCACAAGGGGGGGTTCCCCTCCTATTAAGCGCTGAGGTTCAGGAAGCAGTACTGGAAGAAAAAAAAAGCATCAGGGATTTTTGGGAAACGTAGTGATGCAAACTAATCTTCCAACAAAAGTAAACATCAAAATCACGAGGGAGGGGGTAAAGGGATTGATCGCAAAAAACAGCAACAGCGGCAATTGAATCGGTGACAAGCGGGACGAAAGCGTGAAGCAAATACGACGGGGGGTAGAAAAGGGGGAAAACCAGACGAGGGGAGACTTCTTTTGGAAAAAAAACGATGGTGGCGGGTTAATCGTTGAAGGGCCGCCATCCGTAAGTAACCAGAGGAGAACGAGGTCGATGGGAAGGATGGGGGGAAGTCGGAGAACGTCACGAACCCCGGCCAGAACCCCGAAACAATTTCCGTTGGAGATCAAAGAACAAATTTTGGGTCAGAAGGGGTCAGGGAGTAGATGCGTAGAGGGGAAAATGCAATGGGACCACGCGTCCTGACAACCCCAATCAGACGGGGGCAGGGAACATTGTCACCAGTCCAAACACGGAAACCTCGAAACGGCAGCCATACTACCGCCAGGGGGAGCAGGGGTCCATTCATGAAAAGGAAAAAACGCCTCAGTGAACTAAACAAAACTCAACTGGGGTGGGCGAAAAACGCACAGCAGGGGGGGGGGCCTGCCTCAGCGAAGCACCAGAAAGACGACCTGACGGGGGGGGGACCCGGAATGAACTTCTAAGTACGGGTCTAACTGGAGGCACACCGAGAGTCAAGCTGTTGACTGGGGGGGGGTGTGCAGGGGGGGAGGTGAATCCAGGAAAAAAAAGGCACGGGGGGAAGAAACCGAGTCGAGCGGTAGACCCACGATAATCTGGGAACGGAAGGAAAGGAAAAAACCTAACCGAGGGGACAAGGGGGGAATTAAATAGGGGGGGGGGGAAAACCCCCGGGTATGTGGTGGAAAAGCGTGGTACGAAATTGACAAGTAAGATAGAGCACGTCGCACCTAAAAAGGCAATA
>Ga0179593_1370691_pt1 | contig 10144 bp, 9 predicted proteins | sample CZODoug2_1_08_16_FD_185931 | JGI IMG/M metagenome (GOLD analysis project Ga0179593, IMG submission 185931) | Vadose zone soil fungal communities from Angelo Coast Range Reserve, California, USA - CZODoug2_1_08_16fungal (PacBio error correction) | ecosystem: Environmental > Terrestrial > Soil >...
CTTCAAAAAAAAAAGCCGGCGAATGGGAAAAAGGTAGGTTGGAGTAAAACGCCACCGGGCTCAGGCAGGGAGATAGGGGGAGCCGATCTGGTCTTGAGGGGAGCGGAATGCAAAACTAAAAAAAGGGAGAAAGAACGCGTCCTCGGCGCCAAGAAGGAGCGAGACCTTGGGAGGGCCGGTCGCGCTGATCGAGAACCGCAACCAGGTGCGGTCTGCTTCACATCGCGAGAAATAGGTTTGAACAGGGGAGTAAAGGTGGGGGCCAGACGCAGGTAGGAGTGGATGAAATTTCCATCACCGGAAGGGTGAAGAGTGAGGATAGGGGGTACCACATCCGCCGTCATAGGCGGGGCGCAAGAAAAAGGAAACGGAAGATCGAGTTAAAAAACCTGCGTTTTGGAAAAGAACCGGGAGGGGTCGGTGGAGAGGTGCAATGAAAGGAATGAGAGAAATAAAGCAAGACCGCAGTGGAGTGTCTAAAAACATCGACACAAGTCGATAAAACAGACCAAGAAAGGATTGCCGTAAGCAGCGATCGCGGGCAGTGAGCGGAGAGATGCATGAGGGGGAGTCTGCTCACCAAACTCGAACTCTTCAGAAAAAAAGATGGCCTCTAAGTAGACACGTTGGAAGCCTATCTGAAAAGGCAGGATCAAGCTCTGACAGGGGGTAGCAGACGGCAGCGTAGGCAGAGGGAAGATGGCAAGTCATTCTACGGAGACGTCACCACTGAGGTTGTCTCCTGCGTAGGGAGGAAAGGGGTGCTCGGTCCGAGCCGAAAAGATTCAAAAAAAAAGTAGTCTGGGGCGGGGCGGCAGGAGCAATCACGAAAGAAGGATACGAAAGACGCATCGACTACCGACACGAAAAGCAAAGAGCATCGTCCTGGTCCTCCTCTTTAAGGGCAGGCCCGGAGAAGAGAAACGCGAGGATCAAAAAACTCAAAAAACAATCGCGGACCAGGGAAATCGCGGGGGAAAGGCCTAACGACAAAAAAGCGCGAGATCGGCCTCGGCTTCACCTCACTCGCCGTCGCTCGACAGAGTGAGTGAAGCTACACAGAAGCGCGGAAAAAAGAGGCGAGGGGAACCATTTTTGGAAGTCCAAATCATCAAGGTTTCGACAGACACGGAAAAGGGGGCCATAAAAAGTGCTCGTTGACGTTCAGCCCTTTGGGGGGGGAGGACAAAGAGCAGACAGAGATTACGAAGAGTCTCGGGGAGTGAGTTAGACTTAAGTGTAGGAAGGTCCGCCAAGAGCCCTGAGGAAAAAAAAAAAAAGTAAGAAAGAAGAAAAAATTACTCCGCCCCCAGAGGGGTCTTGACTTCCGTCTTGGGAAATGAACGAACGCCGGAAAGCCAATAAAAGACCCGAAGGAAATTTGGAGAGGGAAGAGAGAGTCTCGCGGACATTTGGTGAGGTGATGATACAAAAGCGCGCGATGGTAAGGGGGGGGGAGGGGAAAATTAGGACAGTCTCGGTCGGAGAACGAAGAACGTAAAAGCAATGTAGCTCCCAGATCGCAAAGAAAACAGAGGAAGAGACCAGGGAGGAGTCCAACGCCGTAAGTCTAAATCTAAGGTCTTGCGAGCCTCGGCAAACGAAGCGAGCAGCAGAAGTGAGCGGCAAGAGCGGAGGAGGAAAGGGGTGGGCTCGATCAAAAAACAACCGAGCAACGGGATATTGTCCCCACATTGAAAGAAATCGAGGCCTAAGGAGAAGTATCACCCCAAGTCTGAGGATACAGCGAAGACTGTGAAGTAAATGAAGAGGAGGATACGCGGGGGCCCCTTATTCAGTCAATATAAGAAACCGGTGGTTTTACCGTCGAAGGGGTGTGGCCCAACAGCACGACCGAAGGAGGGAAAAAAGGGGAATCTGACGTTTTTAAAACCAAAGGCGAACTCTTTATGAGAACACTTGGCGCCAGAAAAACCTGAAGAGGAAGAGCGAACTTCAAAAAGCGCCGTTGCTTGCATACGGGGACGAAAAGAAGACAAAAAAGCACAACAACAACGGAGGGGGGAACAGAAAGAAAAGAGGTCAGGCCCGATCCGCCCAATTCCGCGCCGCAGACCGGCCGAAGACGGACGGCTGGCACTGGCAAGGGAAGAAAAAGGGAGACAGAGCTTCGAACGACGAAGTCAAACGACAGGTCAGCGTGCACCTGACGCCCTAGGGAAAGGGAGGGTGGGGGAAAACAACGTCTCGGAAACTTGTTCGACAAGCAAAAAAGAGCAGGCCGACCGCAGTCCGACTAAGATGGTAACTTCTCGGGCGGGTCCGATTACAGCGCGCGACGCATTTTGGTGGGCTTATAACGAAGAAGCCAAATCGAAAAATCATGGAGGCAAATCTCTTGAGGGAAAAATCTACAAAACGGCCGATATGGGGAAGAGCAGAACGGCGCTCTCGAGTAGTTACAAACATCACGTCGGCAAACGCAGACAACGGCGATAGACGACAAGAGGGGGGGGGAACGAGAAGTGACGAGAATCCCTTCGCTGGCGAAAATCAGGGCTGTAAGGTTTGGAGGGAGATATACAAGCCGGGTACTACAATCAAAAAAGCTTTTAAACACCTTCCAAACAGGCGGGATTTTAAGCATAAACGATCAAATGGTCCGCAGCAAGAGCTTGACCGACATTTGAAAGATCTTGCGGAGAGGGGTTGGTAGGAAACACGGATCGGAAAAAAAACCCTCCTGGGAAAAAAGGGCGGTATGACTTGGACCGGGTAAGGGCTCCTGGCGAGAACAACAAAAAAAGGAACGGAAAAAGGAAGAAAGAACCGGAAAATCTTACTTCGAGACGAGATGGGATCAGTCCCAAAAGAGGGGAAAAAAAAGGACAGACCAGCGCCGTCATATGACCGCAGACAGAGGCCATATGCAACGTGAATACCGAGACGGCTAGTACTGAATAGAGATAGTCACTCCGCTTTCGAGAGAGAGCGAAGTGGAGAGGAAAGCTAGAGACGAGCGCGAGCCGGTCTGGGCCAAGAAAAGGAACACGGCAAAGCCGATTGGTCTATGGCCGATCAGGAGGTTCAGGACGATGGGGAACAAACCTTAGCCTGCCGACAATGGTACGAGGAACACGAAATTCCTGATGAGCGTTCAAACTGTGCAGCGGAGAATGAGCCAGGCCGTCTAGAAAAGATGGAGGCGGAAGCGGGATCAGCGCCGCCAAACCGAAGCGAGTAAAATTAGGGAATTCGGGGCCTCTTGCCGACTGCACCGACAAAGAGAGGAGGAAAAAGAGATGGGATGAGGACAAAAGATCTTGCATGGAAACAGGTATGATGAAGAGACTTGTACAGAAAAGGGCGACTTGGAAACAAGGAGGGGAAGACACTCTAAGCCAACCTGGCGACGCGAGGCAAAATGAGGTTTCAACTCAGATATTCGATCACTTCGGCTGGTGAACTCACGCAATCTCACGAGCTCGATCCAGAGCAAGGGAAACGCGAGAGAGAGATCAAAACCAATGGTCAAAAAATGGCATCTGAGAAAAGTGGCAGGAAGGGATAGTGGCGTGAAGGCCTGCAAATGGATAGACCTCGTCGAAAGGCGAGATTCGCAAATCGGCAATAACCAAACCGGGCCGCCTTGTAAAAAATCGAGCGGGGCAGCTTGGGAAAGCGCCTAGAAGGAGGGCGTGTTTCAAACTAACTTAAAAAAACTTCCAAGTGGGGTCTGGTCAAGGATCTATACAAGAGAAACCGAAGCAAAGGGGGGACAAGGATAAAAAAGATCTCTGCGCTCATATAAAACAACAAAGGGAGGGATAGCGTCGAATCGAAAGGCCATCAACCTTCTCAGAAGGAGAAAATCGGGGGTGGGGTCGGGGGGGGGGGGGGGGGCGGGGGGGGGTAAGAAGGGGGGGGGGGGTGGGGGGGGGGAGGGGGGGGGGGGGGGGGGGGGGGGGGGGGGGGGGGGGGGGGGGGGGGAGGAGGGGGGTGTAGTTAGTGACGTATTCATCCCAGGCCAGGTGTCTAGCAAGAAGTCGAGGGAGGGGAGAGTGACAAGATGGGCAGAACTGTGTTCATGACCAAGCGGGACCGATCTAAAGGAAGGAGGTCAAGGGTGAAAACGGTGACTTGCCAACAAGACAAGCGAGAAATGTCATTCACGCGGGAGGAGGCGAGATCTCTAAACAAAAGGAGAGGGGATTAGAAGTCGTAGGAGGACGCGGTGAAGAATTTCAGCGGAAAAAAAAAGAGGAGGGGGTCGCATGTATTTGTTGGCATAACGAACTGGGTCATGGGCAAGGAAGATCCGCAGGGGAGTGAGTTACGACAGCAAAGGCTGACGCACGCTAAGAACGACGGCAGGCTGCCTAACAAAACTCGTGCAGGGAAAGGGGGAGAGGTACGGGCTAAGGAGTAGTAAGCTCGAATCAATGTGGCGGTACGGAAGGGCAATAGGCTAGGTGGTGCTCCTTGATTGCGTGACCTGCAGATAGGTCTGATTGCCCAACCTGAGGTTTCCGGAGGGGGAGCTAGTGAAACCGACTCCGCCGGGGTAACAAGCCGGCAAGAAGAAGTGAAATGCAAGGGGGCATAAGCAGCGAGCCAATTGGGGGGAGATTGGAAAGCAAGGCAGTCTGATCAGGTGACCATCGCTCCAAAAGAAAGGGCGTCAGTCCGCAATATCGCTTTCAAGTCGAGGTGACCGCAAGCTTAGCATGGCGGAGCGATATCGAGGGGTCCTTGACGGTAGGTCGGATGATGGAGGGGAACACGCCACGGAGAGGGAAAAGAGAGGGGGCGGGAAACTCACATCATTGCCAATACGGTCACGTTGCTCAAAACGAGAGGGGCGGCGAAACCTGAAACGACAAAAAGGGGTGGCCGGCACGACGAGAAATCGAGGTATTATCAAAAAAAAAAACCGAGGCGGCGCGCTCGGAAACGAAAGACAATCGAGTTGGCAGCACACGAGATGGTTCGGCAAGGGCAAAAGGCTGCCAGATGGGGGAAGAGAAGGAGGGCGGCGGGACCGGATCCAAGCCCATAGCCAGAGCCTCGTACAGAAAAAGGCACGGGGAAAGATAATATCGTCTGGGGAAGTACAGCCGGTCAGTCTGAGGAACTGAAAAAAACGATGGAACCCAGAAGCATCATCCCTCGAGAAAAAGAGGTGAGGGGGCCGTCCTCTTAGGTGTTTCCTCTCCGGCTGGAAGCATCGCTCGCCTCGGCGTCGAAACTCGCAAAGAGCGAGCGGGGCGACAATCTCTCTCTCCAAGTAGCCGGTAATTTTTATGAAGCAGCTTTTGCCTTGCATGCTGAGCAGGGAAGGACATTCTCTGGCGGTTGGGAGAGGGAGACGATCATACAGAGCATGTCGGGAACTTCCTTCGGCTTTGTAATCCTATTAGGGGTCTACCGGTGTAAACACAGATCCCCAGCGGCCTTACATACGAAATTCAACAAAAATAGAGGCGAGGACCTCATCTGTACCTATCGGGGCCGACCCTAGAAAAACGAGACAAAAAAATGATGTAGTCAAAGTAACGTTCAAAGAGCTTCTCTGCGACATTGGTTAGAGGTTAGAGACAAAGATACCGAAGGGGGGGTAAGGTTCCGGACCAGCTTCGGCCACCACGCCTGCGGAAGAATAAAAATCCCAGCATTTAAGAGCCGGCTCTCCAGCACCCGGGCTAGATAAGGAACCGCAGGTTCACCAACCGGTAAAGCGAAGGAGATAGATGAAAAGACTCATAGGCAGCGACCGTGCGACCTCAAGCGGAGGCGGGTGGCCAAAAATAACAGGGAGAGGGAAATTCAAAGGGATGCCGCGGAAGCTCGAGAGGAAAAAAATGACCAAAACCCAATGAAAAAAAGCGCTGGGACCTCCAAGGGACTCGTGACCAGCGGAAGAAGTCGATGCGAGAGGGGCGGCCTGAATCAGGCAAGATAGGGGGAAAACGGGTTTGTAAGAATTTTCAAAGCCCGACCCCGCGCCGCGAAGGAGGGCATCGAGGAACATTGGGTGACGGGACCTTCGTCCGACTAGGAAAACTTGGGCGGCCATACAGTCCTCAAGCAGATTTGAGACGATCGAGCCGGGAGAGGGAGAGGGGAAGGCACGAAGATCGCTCTAAAAAAAACGTGATTGCAAGAAGAGATGAAAGAGGGCGCCCGAGAGAAAGAAGACCTGCAACGAGCGCGCCGGGAGCTTTAAAGGCGCCCACGGTAAGAAAGATCGCTATCCAGGGCGTCAACAATGGCAAAGGGGACACCTGCGGCAGCAGAAGGAGGTCGTGCTTTGTTGAGCGCCGGTAAACAAACGTGTTCAGACATGAAGAAACGGGGGCCAGAGGGCCGACCGTGAATAAGACCTCTTTTCACACGTACCTGTGCCAGGTATCACGAGCGCAGAAGGGGTGGGCATAGGACCTCGGATTCACAGCGTCGTCAGGGATCCTGGTTGGAAGAGAAAAGTCCAAATCCGAGAGGGACAGACTCACGTCTCTTCTCGATTATGGCATAGATCGGGGAAGACACCTCGCTCGCGCAACGTACAAAGGCAAAAGCAACGGCTTTAGACCATCTCTGAAAAGTGCGAAAAAACTACGGGGAAGGCATTAGGAGACAAGGACGGGGTATAAATAACAGAAACACCTTAAAAAAGAGGTATCGGGGAAATCAATAAAGATCACACTGAGAGACTCTTCACTGGGCCGCCGTTCACAATCGTCGAGGGGAGGATGAGGGAGGAAGAAGAAAGATCGGGTCCAAATACGGATCATCTGGGAGGAGGGAAGGGAGGGAGCTTAAAGGGAGGCTCTGGAAAAAAAAAAAAACACTGGCGCGGAAAACCTGTATAATACAACCGAAAGAAAAAAAAAAGAACGGACCATTGCTAATTCGAAATGCGCTGGGAGGGAGAGAGGGGCTCTCCCAAACAATCCTGCAAGAGCACACTATCAGAAAAAAAAAAAGCAATGATGACAAAAAAGAAAAAGAGGGAAGGCGGGTCAAAACTGACCTCGTCCGCTCGGAAGCAATCGGAGAGAAAAGACCAGAGGCTCGATCGCTTCTGGAGGAGAGCAGAGACGGAAGCGCGGGCGCTTCGAAGCAAAAAAAACGGCCGACCGCAAGGGGGATATGGGGCGAGGTCGAGAAGGGGATCTGCAGAACTCTTAGATCTGCCTAAAACGGGAATGCGGCGGAAAAGAAAGCAAGGGGGGGGGAGCGTCCCCCTGTTCAGCGTCACGATTCTCAGGAACTGAGAACCGGGATTGAGTCAAGAACGTCACAAAACAGCCACCAACCCACAACACCCCTCCAAAAGCGAAAGTACAAAGCTGGAGCCTTCGTCTCTGAAGCAACACTGGCAGTACCCTGATCACCTACTATGCGGGGGGAGGGACGAATCTAGACCGGAATCAAGCATTTCAATAAGAAATCGATCGATAGGAATGCAGGGGGGGCCAAAATGAGCTGAAGTCAGCGACAGCTCCAAACATGAATCTGAGGCCCTCAGGATTTTCCGAGCTTCGATCGCCAAGCGTGTGAGAAACAGCAAATCTACCGAAGAAAAAATCGCTCCAGCTCAGACCGAGGATGTCGGGGTAAAAGACGTCGCGGCTGGAAAAGGAGAAAGGGGCGAAGCGTTATGGACGCGTCATCAGCCTGCGTGCGTGGAAAGCGAGGGGGAAGACCTGAGCGAATGAACGCGAATTGCAAAAAAAAACAAAAAGGTGCTCGACTTGAAAAACTATCCTCTACGTAAAAAGTGTTCACAGGGGGAGACCCGCCTAGGGAAAAGGGAGGGCGATTCCAGGTGGACGAGGAGAAAAAGCAAAAAATGCAGGAGTCAAAAATCACCTACATAACTCAAAATCCTCCCGCAAAAACAAGGAGAAAACCTCGCAGATGGGGGGGGAAGAAGAAGCCCATGTCTAACGGTGGATCGCTTCCCTTAAATCCTAAAAAAGGTCTCGAGCGCGAGCGGGGAAAAGCAGACGCGCAAGCAGGAGTCACACATTTGTCGGACCGCTCAAAACATACTCTGCTGCCGCGATCTCAGGAGGAAGAAAGGGGACAAGGGTACGGGGACAACATACATGGCTACAAAGGCGTAAGCAATATTTTTCAACCCGTCGCGATCGAGCAAAAAAAAAAAACGGAGAGGAAAAAGAGAAGATGAGGAAAAGGGCCGCGTGCCGAAGAGCAGGAAAAGAACTCTCATGTCTTGGTTCATTCACCCTGAAAACTGGATTGAAGGAAGGAGACCTTGGAGAGGGCGTGATGTTTTCAGGCTCAAAGCGGAACGAAGACGCGGAGAAAGAAAAGGACGTAAGAGTGGCGCACGATCCTCCTGCTCAGAGAAAAGGGCACCAAATCGATACGCCCGTTCATCCTTGGGCGTTGAAGCAAAAGATGGTCTAGGGGAGTGCAGGGAGGGCTGTGGGCGACCAAACGTGGTGCTTATTGAAAAGAACCAGTGGGAAGGGGGAAGAGGGGGCTAGGGGAAAAACGCGCCGCCAAAAAAGTCGCAAGAAACAAGCAAACAGCATCGTGCACCGGAGGCAAACAGAAGAAAAAGGGGGGCGGGGCTGAGCGAATCAGTAGATCAGGTAGGAATAGCGAAAAAGCACGCAGGCTATGACATTCCCGAAGGACCGCCGTCTGCATAGATTACTAGGAAAAGATGCAGGGCTGGATAGAAGAGGGTCAAGGTCCTTACGAAGAGAGGAAGGAGGGGAAGGTGAGGCAAAACGAAGGAATCGGAAGACTAGGAACACGATGGAGCTACGTGAAAGGGGGGAAGACGACGAGGGGGAAAGGCGAACCTGGCGCCAATTGATGTAGAGGACAGTCGATCAATAGGATTAACGAACATAAAATCTGAACGAAAGCACCGCAAAGAGAGGTGGAGAAACGAAATTGTCGCAGGTCCGACCGAGAGCTTCAGTTGTAACGAGATTCGGGCCGGCGACGGCTCCGCCAAGAGAAATCGTAGTAAGACGGCCAATAACTAAGGGGACCGAAAAGATCAGGGGGGACGGCCGACAGGGAAGTGGCGGCGGTCCCGCAGCGGAAGCCGCGGTCGGAAAAAGGCCATCGTCCAGCAGGGCCGGTCCGACGGGGGGCCAGGCTCAAAACTCTCTCATCAAAGAAAAAAAAACCGCCCTCATAGCCAGCGACGGAAGCAGAGATTTGCGCTAATAATCGCTCATCCCGCAGGAGGGCAGGTGGAAAGAGTCAGAAAGAAAATGGCCTTCATCAGCTGAGGCGAAAAACGAGAGGGAGAGACGGAACTAGTTCGAGATTGGGAGAGAGACATAGAGAGAAAGACATGTCGCCTTAGAAACTGGGTCTCTTTCTGAAAGTGAAGATTACAGGGGAAACGGGTTCCGCGCCAGCCAGCGGCACCTTAATAAATCGAAAGGGACTACCTCTAGACGGACCTCAAGACTGGGAAGGAAGAGGCAGGGCCAAAGCCATCAAACCTCTAAAATAAATTCTGAAGGCTTCAAAAGGCGAGCGGGGTCGCGCGGACGGGGATCGGGTGATGATACCCGAGAACAACCATTGGTAAGGTTGTAACGGACAAAGGCTTGAAATCCCACGGCCGCGGTATCAGAGGAAGGAAAAAGTAGGATACAAATGATTGAGCGTCCTTGAGCCATAAACGTTGCGATCTCTACAAACGTCGTTCCAAAGAAGGAAAGCAGGGGGTCGAGGTTCTTAAGGACCGATCGATGAAGAACTCAGCAAGCAGGGGGAAGGGAGAGAGCCGCAAGGCAGGGCGGCGTTGTCTATATGGCCAGCACCGATCTGGGTTTTCCTCAACATGGGGTGGGAAAGGGCACGAGATCAAAAGCGAAGTCGGTCAGCTAGCCACCCAAAGCGGCGCGCTGGCACAGAGGCAACCGGTGACGTCTGAAAAGAGGAAGAGGAGGCTAAACGCGAGGCCCGGATCAGTCGTGAAAGCCTGAACGGTGTTTTCAAGTCTCCGTGGGGGCCAAAGACAACCGCCTCGCCGCGACGCACAACATGTACGACCCACCATCTACCGATATTTCGAGCAGGCGGAAGGAAGGACCTGAAAGACTACGAGAGGGAAGGATGCTACTCTAGCAAACGGAGATTTGGGGGGTTTTGGCACGGGAGAGGGAAACCAAGGGGA
>Ga0179593_1460753_pt1 | contig 10144 bp, 14 predicted proteins | sample CZODoug2_1_08_16_FD_185931 | JGI IMG/M metagenome (GOLD analysis project Ga0179593, IMG submission 185931) | Vadose zone soil fungal communities from Angelo Coast Range Reserve, California, USA - CZODoug2_1_08_16fungal (PacBio error correction) | ecosystem: Environmental > Terrestrial > Soil >...
AAAGATTGGGCAGGAAAAACGTCTGAGACTGACGTTAACGGAAAATGCCTGGCAGCATTGACAAGTCAAAAAAAAAACAGAAAGCCGTGAGCACGTAAAGCAACGAAGTCACGGGGAGAGGCAACTAAGTTGGCAACTCCTTGATGTCCGTCTCAAAAAAAAAATCGGAGGAAAGAGGGCGCGGCCCTCCAGAAATGCACATAATGGAGGACTACTCCGCCATCGTACGACAAAGAACCCGCTTCGTCAACAAACAAACGGTTCGAAAAGGAAGATTGGGAAAAAGTCGGTCTTTCCGCAGGTGGAAAAAGGGGCAGCACCTGATGGCCGTTCAGAAAGAAATGATGAAGGGGATCGAGAGAACTTAAAACGAAACGGGCCGTGTGGGGTCAAAGTCCTGCAGGAGAAGCCTAGCGACTGTTGGAAAAGAGGTCTTGAAGGCTGGAAGGATCTCACAGTATTTCTCGCTTGTCTTGCGAGGACGTCTTGGGAAAGGGGGGGTGGAAGTGGAATCCGACATGACCAAACGGATTCTGGGGAAAAGAGGGAAAAAAACAGAAAGCTCTGTTCCTCGAAGAGGTGAAGAAGGGAAGGAGTGTCCGCAGGTAAAGGAGTCGGGAGCACTCAAAACTGGATTTTAAAGGATCGAAGGGAGTCCCGAAGCATCGGTATCTCCCGAAAAAAAAAGGAAACTTTTGGAGAAAGGATGTCAGAGTCCAGTCGAAAAAGACTGAAAATATTGAATTGGATGGGGAAGGAAAGAATCCATCGTGATCAGGAAAAGAGAAAGACGAGAGGCTATTAAGAGAAATCATCAGATATGTAAAACTTAAAGGGGCAACTATGAGGGAAACGCGGCTTTGAAAAAGAGAACGGAAGGGAAAAGGAGAATAACAGAGGGGATGAGAAGATGTTTTGCAAGAGAGAGAGGGGGAGGGTATAACTCTTTGAGATGAAAGACATGAAAAAATCTAAGTGTCCCATAAGGTCACCCCGTAACAAAAAAGGAATCAATACGATGGGAGGGCGAACACCAAGAAGAAAACTTTCGTCAACCCCCTTGGGACAACACCCCCCGCCCCAACACAAGAAGACTTATTCATAATTTATGAAACGCGAAGATGAGAAACCGAGAAGTAGCACTTTTATTAACTGAAGCCATGGAGCTGAAGATGAGGAATAGAGGCGACGCGGGATATCGCATGGGAGAGAGTGGGGAGGGAAAAGACATTTCACCCAAAGTTAACGTTCGCATTCGGAAGAAGCTAGAAAATGTGGGACGTCCTTTTTGAGGGGGAGGAAACAAGAACGGCGGCAAGGGGGCCGGTACAGATAGGGAGAAAAAAGCCATGGCAAGATATCCACGCGGAACTCCGGGAAACGGTCAGTTAACATCCTTTTGAATAATTTCTCCTTGGAAAAGGAAGGGAGAGGTGATCGAAAAACAAGGGAAACTGGGATCCTAATATGTGTTAATGGAAAGCGGCAAGGGGGAGAAGGGGGCAGGCATTTGTCGTGGTAGGAAAGGAGATAAGTTGTTTATAAATCTTGGACGGGGTTACAAAGAAGTAGCGTCGGCGAATATCAGAGGAGAAAGCTTCGTCAAGGAGATGGTCATAAAGAGAGAGGTGAGGAGAGAGTCCACATTGGCGCAGCTTCGTGCAGGAAGGAACTGGAGAAGGAAGGGAGTTCAATCGCGAATACTTAGGACCTAAAAAAAAAAGGATCAGGTAAAGAGTACCGCGCGCACCCCAATATTTCCGACATGTTAAAGAAAGGAAGAGGGGAGTTTACGAATTGGCGTTAATAGAGGAATGGGACTATTTTTAGAAATAGAGTCAAGAGAGGGAAAAACCTTCCGAAAAGGAAGAGTTTGAAAAAGGGACCGGAGATATCGCTCAGAAGAGAGACAGGTGACCAGAAAAAAGAAACGAAACCTTAAATCTAAAGGAATTCTGAATTCGCGGAGCGAGGTGGTGGGAGAGGCGTCAGGTTTTCTAACCAAACAACGAAGAAAAAGATAACAACCTTTACACGAACTAGCTCTGAGGGAAGTAAAGGAGGGGGAGACGAGCAAAGGGGAGCTAGGTGACTTTGAGGTGTTCTCCCAACGGAAAGGCACGTATTGAGAGAGAGGAAAACGGCCTTAATCAAGCACATGTCATTCGGACCTGCAGGGACAGAGAGGGGGACGGGCAGACTATTTCTCAAGCCGACCCCACTCCTCTGGAATTAAAGGGAGTCGGATAATTGGGCGAAAGGACGTTACTACGTAGTGAGAAAAGACTCTGCGACAGAGAGACAGCGGCACTACGTAGTAAAGAAAAGGGAAAATCCTAGGAGTCAATCGAAGGCTGCCCGGTCACCATAGAGAGAAGGAGGGAAGCAGTGAAAGAAACCCCGAGGGAAGTATCAAAACCTCTCCGAATTCGGGAAAAAAATTAACGGAAAACTCTCAGGAAGGAAAGGGAAGCCATCGAAAAAAGATCAAATGATGGGAAGAAATCCGCTAAAAAGAGAAAGCTAGGGGGACCCGAAGAGAGATTAGATCATGCGAGAAAAAATTGGAGGTCGGCACAGATACATACGGAAGAATTCTGCAAATCACCTTGGGGAAACAGGATCAAAACTAACTCGAATCTCTTAAAGGTAGGGAAAGTGGGACATCGCCGACATCTTTCTGGAAGCCAAAAAGATGGTGGAAAAGGAAGTCTAATCAGGTGCTATAGGGGAGACTTTCCATGGGGAAGGCCAGACGATGTCGGCTCTTAATCTGAACCTTAGTAAGGGGAAGGGGGGCAAGACAGGAAACGTCGCCTCAGGATCGATCATATAAAGGGGGACAGCTCCATTGATTACGGAAAGAATACTCAAAATCGCTTGGTTTGGGGGTAAGTAAGAGAAAGGAAGAAATCTGAATAAGGTCTGGGGGAGTTCGGGGGGTTTTGTGACACCACCGGGTTTCGTCACAGGAAGTAGTGAAAGGGATGGTGGGGGGAAAGGTCCAAGAGAAAAGAGGGGAAGGGAAGTCATTGTCGTGTTAAAGTGGTGTTCAGAAACCAGGCCAAGGTTGGAATGTACAACGTCCTTGGTAAAGGGAAAAAGTATGGTTCCAAATCAGGAAAAAACCACGGACGCTAGTGGGACCAGCCTAGTGAAGGAAGAAGGGCAGAGATGAAAAACGCCGCCGGGCATACGTGGGAAGAGGTGGAAAAAAAAGGTTCAACTATGAAGAAAAGGACTATCAATTTTTCCTTAGGGTCTTTCAAATTCGGGCACGTCGACGATGGATGCGAGGGCAGAGGGAAAATACTGGGCGACTAAGGATCGCTGACGAAACATGGGAATTGGGAAAATCGGACATTCCCGCTCGCACAAACAGGGGAGAAGAGATAGTACAATGAACCGGAGTCAAGATCTCATCTCTTTGAGCAGAAAGGGAGCCGAAACTCTTATCGACAGCTTGAGGAGAAAAAAGGGAGAAGGGCAGTGGACCTCGGGTTACATTGGGAAGGGAAGAAAAAAGATGAGTAACAGAAGACAAGTAAAAAAAAGGGGGGGGTAAACTAAATTTGCTGCGTCAAAAAGAAGAATCCACTGGCGGGAGTCAAAAGATATAGCCGAAAGGAAGTAACTTATGATCTCGATCTCCGCACATTGGGGGGGAAGTCGAGGAAAAAAGCCATAACGGTGCAGCGAGGGAAAAAGAAAAGCCGACTGTTTGGCAAGAGACTTGAAGGGGACGTGCGATTTCGAGAAGACGGAAAAAAAATTTTGAGGAAGCCCTGAGAGAAAGGTAGGGGGGGTGATTGAAAGCCTGCGGGACCGCGCGACCGCCAAGGGGGCATTGCGACGAAATCACGGGGGGTATGAAACGTTGGGGAAGGTTGTGGGAAAAAGTAGAAGCAACACAAAACCAACCTCTATACGGAGCGTCCAAAAAAAACGGAGGGGCATATTCACGAGGGAGGAGGGGAAAAGATTCTTTTTCAAACATGCTGAGAGATGAGGCCGGAATCAGCAAAAAAAAGGGGAAAAAAGTCAACTCCGATCGCATAGTTCTCGAAAGATCCTCAAAAAAAAGGAGGAGAGAATCGAGCAACCCTGCTATGCTTTAAAGAAAAAGAAATAAACTTAGATTAACGAAGAAAAACTTCAGCATTGTTTGCAAAAATCGGCAAAGCAAAAACAGAGGAAAGAATAACTTAAGAAAAGGCGCGCGCGGCTTGTACTCGGCCAAGACGGGCAACCAGGGGAAATAAAGGAAAATCGCTTACGGCTTGAAGAGCGGGCAATCAGAGGGAGCCACATCTTTAGTGATAAAACTCGGAAGATCGGTACGGCTTAATAAACGGGGGAGGAGAGAACGCTTCGATAACAAGATGTTCGGCCCGAACCTTGGGTCGGGGGGAGAAAGGAAAAGCGGGAGTACCGCTTATTTGAATCGCGCTGCATCCTGAGGGGAAGGGGAATATTCGCTGATCCACGGGCGGAAAAAGGAACAGACTAGGCCGTGGGTTAGAAAGAGAAGAACTTCGAATAGAAAAAGGGAAATTCCAGCTGGCGCCAATCTAGGCAGTAAATCCGAGGTGGCAGTCTCCCTCGCTTTTCACTGGGGGGGGGGGAAAATGGGAAAGAAGCAAAACGTACGGAAGAGTTGAACCTTGTAGGAACTGACCAAAAAAAGATCGTGAAGAGAAAGTGAAAGGCCAATGTCCGTGGCGGCTAAAAGTCTGGAAAAGGAACAGAACATGGTAAATGTAAACTCATACAAAGGGATCCGCATCCATCAAAGTAATCGCACTGATCACTTGGAATTAAATGTATCTCCGGAGATCCTCTTCGAAAACTAAAAGTGATTGGCAGGGGCGATCCGTAGCATAAATCTAAAGGGAAGGGAACGAAAAAGATACTAACACAAGAAGAGTAAGGGGGGAAGAAGAGGGAATCGTACTTCAGAGGGAAGGATTAAGCCCGGCTGCGTTGAACCCTAGAGAGAAGTAGAGGAAAAGGAGTGAGAAAAAAATCTAAAGAAAAACCGGTGGGGCAACGGTCATCCTGGTGGATTTGAGGAAGTTAAAAAAAAGCGCCATGCCAAGTTAAGAAAAGAGAGAACCGTGGTCCTGGGAGAAAAACAGGGGTCCCTATAAACAAATGTCCTGCAAAGAGGGAAGGGGCGAACAAAAAAGGGAAAAGATCTTCGACGAACCGTTGACAAAAAAAAAAAAACGAAAACTTCAAAAAAAGTGGATGATTATCTACTTCTATTATCTCCCAAGCAGGGGCATGGATGAGGCTTTCGATGGAGGCAATACCATGGAGCTTGAAGGGTCCATATGAATGTACCGGAGGGGAGAGAGGGAGAAGCTGCCTCGATAAGGCAATCTAGAAAAAAGAAGGAAAAATTCACCAACCGTCCGTGGGAACCTTCGTCTATATCATAACCGGATTTCGGGACTGAAGGAGGAGACAAAACATATTTCACTCGCTAGAAAGAAAAAAAGGAAGAGCTGTAAACCAATGTCAGACCGGAATCCAAAAGGGCACTAGCGATCGCTCAAGGGTCAAGGCTTTGAAGAATAGCTTTGGACTCCCCTAGGGGGGAGTAAAGAAACTGGTAAAGCTCCTGATATCAAGAGTGTAAAATAGAAATCTTCACTTTCAGATCGTTTGGAAAAGGGTGATCGTGGGCGCTATGAAGGAGAGAGGGGGGGTTGGAGAATTCGACCAAGAACGTAAAACTTTAGAGGGGAAGGAGATTCGCGCAACGGGTTTGAGAGGCTTTCTCAGCGTAGCTGGAGAAAAGAGGACAGTGAGACTGGTGATCCACATGTCGGCAAAGGCGGGGGGAAGAAGTAGAGACTGAGGGGAGGGGGGGGAAGGTCACACTATCTTGGACACGAGCGAACAAGTACTTGAGACAAAATAATTGAAAGAAGACGAGGGACAGAAGCGGAAAGGCCAAAAGAAACGAAATTGAGACATGATGGGACTGTAAGGCGAGTTACATGAGGCGGGGGAAAAAAAAGGATAGGCCCGATGTGTCACCACACAATCAAGATCGATGGGGGGTTACGAAAGGGGAGAACGCTTCAGAGCAAAGTGGAACACCTCCAGAAAAATGCAAATAAGGGAGGCTCAGCCGAGAGAGGACTGAGAAAGATGAGTTCTTCCGGAGGTTGGTGAAGAGAGAAACAAGGAAGGAGGAGGAAAGATCAGAGCAACCTACAAGGTTACAAGTCGGCAGAGGCAGAGAGAAGGATGTAGAGGGGAGGGGTAGTTTCATCCCAAAGGAGAAAAAAAAAACGAAGCGGTAAAAGCCTTCGTGAAACATGAGTGAGAAAGGGGCCAAAGCCGCAGGCCTCTATTTTCTCAAAAGCCTAAGGAAAAATAGAGGAACTAAGTAACAGGGGACAGGACAGTATCTGGGGCGGCAGCGACGGGAATGCTTGAAGGAAAGGGGGGCGGAAATTGGAGCGCGTTGAAACTTCGGGAAAAGAGATCTAAAAAATCCGCTTACTTCATCGAAATTCTGAAACGAATTGGGGTCACCAGAAAATCATGAAACACCAACGAAGGAATGAAGCTCGGGAGAAAAACTCTGCGCGTTAAAAAGAAGAAGAGATGGAAGCAAAAAAGGAAAAAGATTCAGTAGGGAGAAAAAAATTCGAATCAATCCGACCTGAAGTCAGAAGGGGGAACAAAAGGAAGATAGGAGGGTGAAAGGGGTATATTCGGCCAGAGTTCGCGAGAGAGAATTCTGAAAGGAAGTTGGCAAAAAACAAAGCAGTGTCTCTAAAATCATGTTGGCAGAGGGAAAGCGGTTTCTTTGAAAAAGAAGGGGGAAATCGTTGGGAAAGCGAGCAAAGAGGCGACCTAAAGAGTAAGAAGAGGGGAAACCGAAAATTTTTGCTGAAACGTGTTGGGTTTTGGGGGGGAAGAGTCGGCTCTTCGCGTTCACAAGGAGAGGAAGTCCAAGGGAGAAGTCATACCTTCGGAAATCGATAGAAATTTTCAAACGCTCCATTTGAGATTGAGGAAAGAAAAGAGCTGCAAAAGGGGGGGGATTGAGTAAGCATAACTTATGAAGGAAAATGTGGGAAGTGTCGGGGGGGGGGGTGGGCCCCGGGTTTCGTCGACGAAGTTAGTAACCTGCTAGAAGACCCACGGGAGACTCATTAAACGGGTTTTTTTCAGAGACAGTATGCACGGTGGAGAAGTGTCACTTTGGCCCGAGAGGGGAGGATGGACGAGTGTCACCAAAGGAGAAGCAAAGAGTTGCTTCATCCTATTGAGAGGGAGGTTCAATACTTTCTGGGCTTCACAGGAGAAGTGAATCCTCGGTTGGGCCAAGGAAAGGACAGATCACTATGCTGGAAAGAAAAGGAGCCGGTGTGGTCTTTCGTTCGGGACCGACGAGAGGAAGAGAACATGCCAATCATCTCTCGCGGCAGGGGAAAATAAAAAAAGACTGAGGAGGATGTAAAACGGGGCAAGTTAGCAGCCCGGGCGAAAGAATGGGAGAACGCCTAAAAGAAAGTGGGTGAAGTCACAAGCTCCTTACACAAAAGGGCCGGAAAAGTTACGGAACAAGAGCTTACGGTTCGAGGAAGAGGGTGAGAATGGGGGAATTTTCTTCGTTTGAAAGGGACAAGAAGACGTAACCTTCAAAGAAACGAGAAAGTACTGAGCGAACAAAAAAGGGGAAAAGAGGCGCTAGCGAGCAGCGGTGCAGTATTTGGGAAAACGTCGGCGACGTGTCAGAGAATTGTTGTGAATCGCAATAAGATGGACCAAGAGGTGATAAAAAAAACGGACCGACTTGACGGAAGTAGAAGGGGGGGTTGCCGGGGAAACGGGGTCGGTCGAACGCGACAATGTGGACACGCCCTACATGTGATGCCATTCGCGATTGACGACAGGTGTTTTTTTAAGGGACGCTAAAAAAAGAGAACCAAGGGACCGATGGACGGGGCCACACTGAGGAAAAGAGGATGAAGCTATACTCGCGCGCCATAGCTTGGAGGAAAAGAGTTCACGCTGACGATTGCGGGTGAAAAAAAAGTTCTTTTGCAATTCGCCTGAGGAAGAAAGAAGAGGGTCTCGCTCAGTTGAAAAGTAGACAGAGTGGACGCTCTCAGAAAAAAGGATGAGTGGAAGGTAGAGGAAAATCGGGAAAGGGCTTCCAAATGCGCGCGAAAGAAGCGAGAGCTAGCCTCATAGTGGGCAAATCTCGTCAGCCAAAAAGACAGCGTGAAAAGATGATCATTGCGCTCCGCGTAGATGGGGGGTTTCCAAGGCAAACTCATGATGTCCGTAGAACAAAGATCGGTGTAGTGTCTAAGGGAACCATCATAAGAAGAAACATATAGGGGGAGACCTACGCCATCAGAAGAGGAAAGGGGCGTCCCAAGAAGAACACAGAAAATTCACAAAACGGAAGAAAATAGGTGAAGGTCAAAGATGTGAAGCGGATTTGATCTGCTCTGCACCTGAGAGGACGTACATAAGAGATATTCTAAGGGAGTCGAGGAAATAACGAGAGGCGAAAAAAAATAAAAAAGGGGAGCGAGAGAAAAGTGTTCTTCTTCCGCTGAGAAGGACAGAGAGGAAGGGCGAAGCTTGTCGTAATACTCCTTCGCGTGGTTTGCAGTGGGGGGGGGGGGAAAAGTAAAAACAGACTGAACACCAGAAAACAGCAAGAGTGTAGACAAAGGTAGAACGAAGAGCGACTGTTCCGGACGAAGGAGGGGGATGGGTCTCGCTTGGTAAAAGCTGAGAAGTCGACTCAGAAAGGGGGAAAAAAAACTAGACATAGAAGAAAGCACTCAGAGAGAGGAGAGGAAGGGCTCAGCTTTGGAAAGGAAATGTGGGGAGAAGTTGTAGATCAGTCGCCAAAAATCTGCCGATTATAGATGCTTGGGCGAGGAAGTAGAAAGGAGACCCTATATGAAAACAGAACCCATAAGAAAAAGTCGGCTAGGTCGAACATCAAGGGGGTAGTCGGGGAAGCTTTGGCCAACCGAGGGTTCGGGAAAGGAAGGGGAATCCCTAGAACAGAGGAAGAGGGGGCAGCACACTCTTGCGCGCCCGGGAACGGCATTTGGGAAAACGTGGCCTTAGACGAGGTCAGCAAAGGTAAAAACTGGACAGAACGGGAAAAAGTTCCGATAACAAAGTCATGGAAAAGAAGGGCAACACCATCAAAATTCAGACGACGAACCCTGGGGTGCTCACCAAAACACTATCAAAATATATAGGAGGAAGAAACTCAAGGGTCGAAAAGCAGTTGTAAAGAAGAAGAAAGAAGGAAAAAAAGGTCCTATATGATCCATGGGACGCAGGGGGACCTATGCATAAGCAGGAAAGCCTGACATCGTTAGGGGGTTCAAAAAAGAAAAAACCTAGTCTATATCAGAAAGAGAGGACGTCCCTTGTAGCTAGGAGTCGCCCATTTCCCAGACCTAAAACGATGTCTGCGCTGTCAAAAAATGGAAAAGCCAGTCAGATAAGACACTATCGGAGATAAAGAGGGGGTCCCCCAGCAGGTGATAATAAACTTGTGCATAGAAGGATGTAGATCAAACTGGGACACGAGCTCTAAAGGAAGGGGGACAAGCCTTAAAGTCATGGGAGGATTGATTTCGCATTTTGAGAAGGGGTGGATTCCAGAGTTCAGAGGTGGGTTGATAATAATGCGGCCAAACTCCGATCGCGAAGGAAAAAAAGAAGAGGGGGGGGGAAGCCTGCTTCTTCAGGAGGGGAAAGCTGGTTCACTAGAAGACTGTGCTCTGGTCAAAAGGAAGGGGCGAATTTATGAAAGTAGAAGAAAAAAAAAAGGATTTCAAGAAAGAGGGGACAAAGCAGCGCGCCATCCTTTTTTTTTTTTGGTGAGGGCCGAGATGGAAGGCGATGCAGAAAAAAAACGAGGTTAAGGAGACGTTTTGGGTACGAGGGGAGAGGTTTGGTGGTGTAGCGATTGATAGGGGAAAGCCGATCGGGGAATTAAATGACATGGTCTTTTACGAGGGCGATAAGGCAGAAGAAGGGGAAAACGGGGGGACAAGAAGACTGAGGGAAGTCCATGGAGATCTGCCTCGAAAAGATCCGGAGAGTGTAGCGAGGAATCGGACAGGGTGGGTGG
>Ga0179593_1461991_pt1 | contig 10144 bp, 8 predicted proteins | sample CZODoug2_1_08_16_FD_185931 | JGI IMG/M metagenome (GOLD analysis project Ga0179593, IMG submission 185931) | Vadose zone soil fungal communities from Angelo Coast Range Reserve, California, USA - CZODoug2_1_08_16fungal (PacBio error correction) | ecosystem: Environmental > Terrestrial > Soil >...
AAAGTGAAAAAGAAAGAGGGGGTAAGACCACGGGACTCAGAAAGGGGGGGGAAACTGTTGCAGGGGACAAGGGCCCTGGTTCGGTTTATAGACCTGTCCGCAACTATGGCAAAAGGATCGCTTGTCCCCGGCCTAGTGAACGAGTGGGACCAGGAAACCAGACAGCCAAACTTGAAAAAAACAACAAAAAGCAAAAAAAGCCTTAAGACCAGGGTTGGGGAAAGTGAAGGGGGGGAAAGTTCGACTTACTGTCCTTACGCACAAAGAAAAGGGAAAGGGGAAGGCTCAAAGAACAAAAAAAAGGGACACACCAAACGAGCACCCTGACGCAGGCAAAAAACCAAAAAAAACACTCCCCCCCCCCCTCCAACAACCTGACCAAAGGGAACCCCAAAAAAAACAGGGGAATGACAAGAAAAAGGGAAGACACCTGAACTCGCAAAAAAGTATTTAGTACCTGAGAAAAAGGAATTCGAAAGAGACTCATGTTTAACATTCCAACACGGACGCTTAGAAAAAAGGGGTGGAACGAAAAAAGACACACCGGAGTCCTTGAAGTATTCTGTCGATGGGCATGCCGCAATACAAAAGACCGGGGTTCGACACCAGGCGTGACAGTGTTTGTTAGGGGAAGAGGGGTTCGGAAAGGGGGGGGATAAAAAAAGAAAGTTATGTTCTAGTTGGGGAACTGAAAAAGGGCAAGACGGAAAAGAGGGGGAAACTTCAAATTACCGCCACCATGATGTGACTAAAGTGGAAAAAAATGCCAATTGGTGCCAGGGGGAAAAGGGGCAATGACGAAAGTGTACGCTTGGGGGGAGGGGTGAAAGAAGACATTCGCTTGGAAGCATCGCGCACGAAACCCTATTAGGGGCGGCGAAGGGGGGCGGGGACTAACCCAGAAAAACAAAATCCAAAAAGGTGGCAGGTCGGGCGGGGTCCAAAGGTTGAAAACGAATTTAACAGTCACTTTACACTCCGAAACTGAAGAGTCTATCCAAAAGATTAAAAAGAGAGGAAAAAATGGAAGGGGCACAATTTTTAACCATCATCGCAAAGATTGAGAAATGGGGGTGTCCTTGGTTTTAGGGGGGTGTCTGACGGGGAAACCCAAATGAACCAGTGCCTTTCAGATTCGCGGGGGATTAAGGAGAAATTTTGCCGGTGCCCATCCCCCGGACCCTAACAACAAGACACCGTACGGCACCCCGAAAAAGGATTGGTCACTAAGAAAAACCAGCTGGCACGAGTTCGCTGCGGAGTTTGTAAAAAAGTCCCCGTCCAGCCAAAATAGTCACAAGTGGGAGAATCAAATTTCCTTATCACGACCCGCAGTTTCAAAACAAAGGAGAAGAAGGGTTCCCCGTACTTTTGGGGGGGGGAAGGGTCCGGAATAAAAATCACATAGGGGGCAGGACAGGACTGGGGGGAACAGTGTGAGTTTACGTGTGATGGAAAATGAGGGGTATGAGCACTTTCATTAGCCAGAGGACTCTCCGACCAAAACTCAGGGAATAACTATTATCTACCCGCCGGGGTAAGGGAAGGAACAAGGTACTACCTGCTTAGGGGACTTACAGGGGGAGGGGGAAAGTGCGTAAGATAGCAACTCTATCAGGGGAAGACAAGGGGAAATTCTACAACTCCCAGACAAACCCTACGACAATGGCCAACGCCAAAGGGAGGGAATACAAGGGTAAACGAGAAAAAGGAATCCGCCTCCACACCGAAAACAGAACGCGTGTTTTTGAATCACTTCTTAACATGGTTGGAAGGGGGAAAGTCTTTGTGTGGCAATCGGACGGGGAGGCAGGCTTTAATAAAAAAAACAGATCGTAACAGGCGCCAGGGTGGCTAAAGTTTCAAAAAGAAAGACCCAGGGAGCGAAGGAAAAAAAAGGGGGTGTATGCGCGTAGTCAGGGGAAAGCAGGAGGGTTGGGGGGCCAAAATTAGGGGAAATACAAGAACAAAAATGAATTAACAAGGGGGGGGGGGGGAGAGGCCCTCGGTCACAGGCAAAAGACCATTGTGAACCATGTCCAGTAAGTGTGAAGTTCCGTGGGGGAGGGGAAACTCGAAAAACAGTCCGTTCTCCGCCAAGAATAAAAAAAAAAAGGCATGTAGGGAGTGGGGGCACTGGGCCGGGGTTCCAAGACAGAACTTTGGCGAGTCTTTTAAACATTGGCAAAGCAAGCCAAAAAGGGGGGGTGATGACACAACTAGCCTGCGAACAAACCCTGTACACAAGAAAAAAGAGGGGAAAAATGGGGAGGGGGCGGTTTGGCAGTCCACCTCTACCCGATGGGTGTTTCACCTATTGGGTGGGGGGGAAAAATCAGAGAACAGGAAGGGGAGAATGGGTTCAAAAACACTGCTTGGGGCGGCTTCGATTAAATGGGAGTAAAATTTGGGTGGGGGCGTAGGACACGCCATTGAGACAAGGTTTCACCAAGGAATACCTGTCATCTCGAAGAAAATCGCATGCCTTACTGTTAAAAAGGGAATCTGGCTGAGATAAAAAAGGGGAAAAAAAAAACCGAACCAAACGAAAAAAAAATGGTTCATGTGGAAGGGCGCTTGGTGAGAGAAGTGCAAATGAGGTCCAGGAAACAAAACAAAAAGGGGGAAGGCACTTCCTGTACGGGGGGGGGTTTGGGGCACGGTTCCTGGGAGGGACGACGAGTAAAAGCAAACAACACCAACGGAGGCAGCGAAGGAAAAATAGATAAGGATCGACAGGAGAAAAGAAGCCAAGACTCCTGGGGAAAAAAAGCCACCTGCGGGAAAAGAAGGGGCCAGGAAGCGATGAAAAATCTGAACACCAATCACAGATTTCCGTCGGCAGGAAAGAAGGGGGGTGAGGGGGGGGGGAATTGTTGATCGCATCCATAAAATTCCACTGCCCCATAAGCAGAGGGCACTTCAGCGAAAGAAGCGGAGGAAACTTGGGGAAAACCTTTGTCGCATTGAGGGGGCTCCAGGGTCCAAAAACAATTGAACGTGGATCAATGTGAAAAAGCCGCAAGAAAAAGGTGGTTTGAAAACCTCTAGACATAACGACGAAGCAGAAAAGTAACAGCAAAGTCTTATGAGATGGATGTGCAAACGACATACCATTAACGAGCGCTTGTGTTTCAGTGCAGACCCGGCGGTCGGGGGCAGCTTGAGAAAAAAAATTTTGCTGGAGGGAGGAAAGTTTCACTCGCACAAGAAAGTGTAAATGAACGAAAAAGGACAAAATCACATATAGACCTTGGTGGTATTTCTTGGCCGAGACCACGGGGGGTTGGTAGAAAATACAATCCAGTAAAGAAGACAGGTTGCACGTTTTCTGGAGAATTCCCAAAAAGATGAAGGGACAAAGGTCGAGGGGGCTTCCCTCATGGGGGGGTGACCATTAAGCAAAAACTGAAGGCCGTCGCAAAGTCTCAACAAAAAAACAGGATGGGAAATTCAAGGGGATCTTGAGAAACCGGTGAGCAAAATTAAGGAAGAAGTCCAACCAGGGAGTGGGAAACAGGGCTATGCCAAGAAGATTGCGACAAAAAAAGTAAAGATGCCAGCAAAGTGCAGACGTGATGAAACAAGGAACACGGTCGCAAGGGGTTTGGGGTGATGCCGCTATTTGAGATGTCAGAAAGCCAATCAAAAAGGAGTTGTAAACCTTGCGTAGGAGGCTGGCGAGTTGGGTCGCCGTGCGACAAGGACTAGGGAAGAAGGGGATCTAGCACGAATATGCAACAAGTCCAGACAAGGCAGGGTCAGAAGGCGTTACAGAAAAGAGCGCCAAGAAAAAAAAAAGGGACTTGCTGCCGGGGTGGGCGAGCGCTTGGAAACAAGACGGAAAAAGAAATCAAATCACAGGGAAAAATAAAGCAAAGACGTCACATGAGGCAGGGACCGCACCTTGATGGATGGAAAAGAAATCCACAAACCAACTATCGGAAGCCGACTCCAAGCACAGACGTGAAAAACAATGGGCACAAAGGGGAAAGAGAAAACCCTGGAGGACAAAAAAAGTACATGCGCGACCTTGGCGCCAGGAAGGCCGGAGAAGACCGGCATTTAAAAGAGAGGGGGGGGGTGAAGTCCACTTGTGGGAGACGTAACGGGGGCTTGTGGAGCGGGGATGGCAGGCAGCGGGGCAAAAAGTCGGGACTTAACAGGGTGTTGGAAGCGCCCAACAAGAAAAAAACGGGGGACGTCCTCTTTGAAAAAAATGACTGGGAAAACAGGGGTCAAGCAAAACAAAATGTTTTCGAAGGACGGCCCGTTTTCAAATCTGGGTGACCTCTAACTCCCACTCAGGGGGACGGAAAAAGGGGAACAAAATAACGAGTGACGAACCCCGTTGAAGCCAATCCCCGCCTCCCGACAAGGAGGGGGACGGGGTGGGTCAAAAGGTGGTTGGAAAGCCCCAGGGCAAAATAAACAGGAGAACCGAAACATCGCTCAGAAGGGTACGTTGGGACAAGGAGAACCTTAGAAAGGGAACACCAAGCTTTCATCGGCTCAAAGGGGGTCCCGCCATGGGACACAAGGAAACACCTTGGGGAAGACCCATCAGGGGTGAAAAGAAACCTTTCGTTACATCAGGGTGAGGCCAGAGAAAACCAAAGAAACAAAATAAGGGAAGGGACCGTCTCACCGGCAACAAAATAAACCAAAAAACAGACGGCAGGATACACCCTAGAATTCAACTTCCGGGAACGCATCGAAAGAATTGGGTGCGAGGGGCCTATGCGTTAGGCTAAAAAGAAATAGAGGGAAAACAGGTGGGGGGGGGGGACCAGAAGAAGCGTCCCGTTGGAAAAAGGTAAGGGTCACCGAGAGGGGGCCGGTTACACCGCAGGAACTAATGGCACGCAGGGCAAGGAGCGGGGTCATGAAAGGTGGACAAAGGGACCAACGGACTGTCCAAGAACAGTTGTATTGGCCGTAAAGGCACGAGAGAAGGGGAAGAAAATGCAAATGCCCAGCACCCCGACGGGACAGAGGAGGGAAGTAATTTTGCGGGGGTGGTGGGACTAAAAAGCAAATCTTATGTTGATGGACGCGGAATAATAGAAGCAGATATCACTGGGCCAAGAGATTCTAGGCGGGGAGAAAGGTGGAAAGGTCCCTCTTGTATAAACTCAAATAACCAAGGAGAGAACTTGAAAAGGGCACGGCCGAAGAAAAAGGGCGCACCAATCTCTTATGATGCTTCATTTGGGGGGTCCAAGGAATCTCTGAAAAAAAAAAAAAAAGGGGAAGGAGGGAAGATCCTTGTACCCCACATGAAGATTGCCCAGAAGACGAGGGACTGGCAGGTAATTTCGGGGGAAAAAGGAAGCACCATGCACAAAGACCCGAGAAAAAGAGGTTGACCCGGGAAACTAGGGACGAATAGTCACTCCCTCCCTACAGCCAGAATGGGGAAAAAAAGCAACAGCAGTGACGCCTCTTAGTCGTTGCCCCTTAAGTTGGGGAATGTCGGAAAAAGATTGTCTTAAGGCCACGAAAGGGAGTCACGAAGGGATCACCCCGGGGAAACTGCCCCTGCAACATTAAAAAAAAAGGGAAGCGCAATTATAAAACCTGAGTGGTCCGAATGTGAGCTAAGGCTTACAAAGAAACCGTAAAGCTTCAGTTAGGGCCCCCAAAAAAGGAAAACAGACTTCTGTTTAAGAAGGCTGGGGGGGGCACAGACAAAGATAGCCCACTTGACAAGAAGTTTTCGAGGGGGTTTTAAGGGAGAGGGTGTGTACAGGGAGAGGAAAAGAGAAGAAGCATTTGAAGTTGTTGGACACGTTTGGGTCCTTGACTCCTTCCTAAAGAAAGTTGGGCGGAAATGAAAACTCAACATGTGTACGAAATTTAGGAAATGATTGGAGGACCATTTTTCACTTTGTCATGTTAGAAACCAGAATGAGGATAAAAACACTGAAGGGATACAGCTGAGGGTAAAAAATCAATTTCTGCGTCCTACGACAGAGCGGAGGGCCCTTACACGGGTTTTATATGGACGAAGACAAAGAAAAAACAAAAACCTCCTCAGAAGTGTGTGCAACCAGGGCTGGGTTAGGTGGGAAGAAAAGGAGTCTCAAAAAGGGGTGATAAATTCCTTAACTCAAAAAAAAACTGAAACAGAGAGGCAAACGAGCCCAAGAAATTACAACACCTAAAGTATAAAAATGGGGACTTTGCGCCGGTTACCACTCACGGACAAAAAGAAAAGAAGGAGGGAAAGGTGAAAAATTTGTATTTTGGAGCTGACACCCACAGGTTCAGTTCAAGAGGGACTCCAGAAGGGGGGTGCCTTCCTCCCAAACCGCCAGAAAACACGCCCGTTTCCGGTCCCTCCAATGGGAGGAAAGAAGGAAAATAAATACGGCTACACGGCTAGTGGAACCGGTCGCGTAACAAACCAGTGGGAAGACCGGAAACCCTGATCACACACGAAGGGGGGCAACTAGGGACTTAAAAAATGGCTAGGTCAGACCAATTCATTGTTGGAAGGCCGTAAGGTAAAAAAGGGAGGGAAAGAACGGAAGACTTGAATCTAAGGATTATGTGCAGGTGGTTAAAGTGATGAATAGGGTTTTCTAAGTGCGGCAAACAAGAAAAAGAAGACCGCACAAGGAAGAACGAGGGGAAAAAGCACCTTGACCTGGAAGCAATTCTACAGGCGGGAAGCCTGGTGACCTGGGGAGAGGGGAGCAGAAGACCGGCGAAAGGAACAAGCAGGAAAACCCACCGCAAGACTCCAAACAGACAAGGGAAAAAGAAGGGGGGGATAAGGTGAGGTAACGACAACTATCTCAATCCCAAAAGGAGCAGGGTCAATGTTGGTTTCATACACGTTCATGAAAAGCATGGGGGGAAGGGGATGGGTTCGAGAGTCTTGGGAGCATCTTTAACGTATCAAAAGCTTAGGAAAAGGCTCAAGTTCAGATAAAAGCACAAAGAAAATCAAGCCTGCGTGAAGAGGATTTCGGAAAGGAGGGGGGAAGAGTGATGGGGGAGACCGACTACTTTTGAGTAAACAAATGGGGTGCACAGGCCTCAAAAAGGACAACCGTGCGCAATGATCAAAATTTCAAGTGCTGGGGGATGAGGATACAATACAGAAACAACAGGCCTCGGCCAAGAAGACAACAATCCTAAAATAATGGACATTGAAAAAGGTAGTGGAGAAGACAAACTGTGGGCGAGCTTTGAAACTGGAAAGCCCGGACAGGGAATAAAAAAACAACCGAGCCAGCTAACCATGGAAAAAAGAGTCATGCGTTTCATTTGTTAGGGAGGGGGGGGGGAAGAGCCCTAGGGAATGCTCTTTGTGACTGGTTCCGTTGGGGGGGGGAAACAGGGAGGACAGGGGAAAAAAAGAAGGTGGTCAAAAAAAAAGGAGGGTCAAATTTCTTCCGATTAATGATCCGTAATTGGTGGGGGTGGGAAAGAAAGGTAGGGAAACACAAAAGAAAAAGGGGACTCAAGTCAATATCAGAAAAGCACCCCTCCAAGGCCTTCACTGTGGGAAAACGGGAATAGGTTCTCCATAAAAAACACCAGGAAAAAAAACAAAGCAACGCCGACGAATAATGCGGGAGTGGAAAAAGGGGGTGGGAAGGAAGTGACAATTTAGGTGTACGCAAACGGATCAAACAAAGAGGGGGAATAAAAACAGGGTCGATGCCCCTTGAAGCGATAGAATCAAAACAAACTATGAGGAGAAAAAAAAGAGAAGGATCAAGTGGAAGCAAAAAAGAAGAACATGGGGGTCACCCTGCGGGGGCCTCAATTGGTCAAAATCATAAGGAAAAGAAACCAAAAAGATTTTGAGGAGACCGCTTCTGGGGGTTGTTGTGGGCTGGTAGGGTTGGGATCGGCAGCCAAGAAGGAAAGGAAGGAAGAAAAACAGGACTTAGAAAGGACGTGTACCTGTTGACACGTTACGAAGAGAAAGAAAAAAAGTAACGGATCGAGGAGAACAAGACAATCAGTTTTTTTGAAAAAAAAGTCTCCTCTCCATCTTCAGAAAACATAGAAAAAGAAAAGAGGAGAAAGAAAGGGGGGGGGGAAGAGAAAAAAACAACCATAAGAAGCGCTTGGGGACCCGGGGCTCTTCATAGTTGGTTGCAAAGGAAACCACAAAGGCAAAAAAACGGGGGGAGAAAAGTGTTCAAAATACTCTCCAGTGCGGGATGAACGCCCCAGCAAGTCCATAGCAGAATTGGGTGGATGATGGGGGGAAAAAGGAAGGGGGGGAGTCTAATCAAGAACTGATGACCAGGGGGAAAAGTTTTTAAGGGAAGGAACCCATAACGACTCAAAAAGGTCTAGTTCATCACCTTATTGGTTTGAAAAAGCCCAAACCAAACTTCAAAAAACGAAGGCAAAAAGGGGAAAGGGGGTGCTTCGAGCCTGAACTTGACCAAGGCCCGGACGAAAAAGGGGAAAAGGGGGAGGTAAGCCGGAAAAAAACAATCACCCGCCTTCTACACAATCCCAAAAGTCGGGCACAAACTAAGAGGGGGGCAACAAAAACAGACGTGGATGAAAACACGGCGAGGACGTGGGGAGTGCAGCTAGGTGCTCACTTTCACAAGTACCGCATACCCGGCTGGGGAGGGAGAAAAAAAAAAGGAGACGCGATGGTAAAAAAAAAGAAAAAGTAGGGCATTATAGGGCGTCTCGCAAAAGGAGGCGTCCCAGCAGAAAGGCGAAGGCGTACAGGGAAAGCGGACGCCAGAAGACGTTCTGACCTTCGTGAGCGGGGAAGCAAAACTCTGGGGGGAAGGGAAGATAGAAAACCCCGATCAAACACGGTCAAAACACCTACCGGAATTCTCTAGGCAAGGTGACCCGCACCTTTTGGAGAGGTTGATTCAAGGTAAGAAAAAAAGGGAAAAGGGGGGACGCAACAAGGGGACATTGACCCTTTGCCCCGAAAAAACGGGTGGAAAGAAAAGAACGTGCCAACCAACTGAAAATCAGATGACTTTCCAGTAAAGTAAAACCGTCGTGCACTCGACGTGATCCACATGTGAAAAAAAAAAGAAAGGGGGAAGGGGGTAGGCGGGGGGGGAAGGCATGAAGCCCAAAAATAAACAACAAACAAACACACCACGAAATACAAAAAACAATTAAACGAAAAGTGGGTTGTGGTGGTCACGGAAACCTCACAAAGGACAGATATCCACTTCTTTGCTGATTCTTGAAACCGGGAACAGCAAAGGTTTGCACTCAGTTACGGGAGGGGGGTTGGAAGGGCCTAGACAAAGGCTCAAAAAACGGGTTCGAGTAACCAGAAGGAGGAAAGAAAAAAAGGGAAAGAAACAAGACAACCTCCCTGGCCCACCCCTGCCAAAACGTTAGGGTGGTGAATTTGGTTGGTGGGAAAGGCACGAGGAAAAAAAATACGCCGAGAGCCACAGCTTAGGCTTTCCCCGAACATGCCAAGAAAAAAAACATTAAAAAAAAAGTTCATCATGCTCAATTGGCACCGCAGGCAAGCCCTTGGGAAACAATCAACTGGGGGGGAATCCCATTCGTATCACATTTGGTTGCGGGTGAAGAAAAAAAAAAAGCAAAAAAATCCCGGAGCTCCGCACAGACACCAGACAGAAAAATCGACAATCTAAAAAGAAGATAGAAACAAACGAGTCCGGGAACTGCCTTTGATGGTAACAGGGGGGAAGAAGAAAAAGCCCAGAAAGAGAGGGGTCAAATACTCTTATTGGGTTGGAACAGAAGCATTCCCGTGTTGAATGGGAGGAAGAGAGACGAAGAAGTCACTTAAATAGGTGCGGAAGGAATCTTTCGAAAAGAGTGGATCACAGGTGAAAGGCAGCAAGGGGGGGGAAGGTCGAATGAAAAAGGTAGATGGCCTTAGAGACATAGTCGAAAAGGGACGCACACAAAGAAAAAAAGACCTCATCGGAAGCCGCTGGGGTTGCAGGGTTGGTATAGGTGAAACAGAAATCAGTCGGCCGGGAGCGAACTGCCCTACTCGCCAGAAAGAAAAACAAGGGAAAAGAGCTATACGGGTTCGGGCCAGAAAAAATGTTCAGGGGAGAGGGGGCTCTCCAGAAAAGGAGGAGACATTCCTTGGTTACGGAACGAAGCGGGTCTTACATCATTGGACATGGGGGTACAAAGG
>Ga0179593_1545513_pt1 | contig 10144 bp, 15 predicted proteins | sample CZODoug2_1_08_16_FD_185931 | JGI IMG/M metagenome (GOLD analysis project Ga0179593, IMG submission 185931) | Vadose zone soil fungal communities from Angelo Coast Range Reserve, California, USA - CZODoug2_1_08_16fungal (PacBio error correction) | ecosystem: Environmental > Terrestrial > Soil >...
GTTTAATCTTTCTCCTTCAATCACTAAATGAGAAGTTCAAAAGGCAAGGGGAAGAAAGGCAGGATACAATCCTTCCGTCCGCGTCCTCCTTCGTACGAAGGGAGGGGGGGAGGAGGAGGAGGGAGTACCTCCCTCACCTGCAGAGGAAAAAAATGGAAACAGGGGGGAAAAAGAGAATTTAAATATGCATCGATGAAAAAGGGAAAAAAAGCCTGGACCTATCTATCGACGAAGGGAGGGGGGTCGACAAAAAGGGAAAAAAAAATAGGAGTACTTACCGGCCAGCCTCGTTAAAAAAAGGGGAAAGGAGTATCTATCTTCATCGTCAATGCCGAGTGAAATGGATGTCAAAGGAGAAGGAGAAGAAAGGGGGGACCGTGTTTTTATTCCTTCCGAGAGGGGAAAGAGGATAAAGATAGGGAGGATCACCATCTCTCTCATCTCGGGGGTTTTGTGAGGAGAGAAAGGAAAGGGGGGCCTCCTCCAACTAGTTTGGGGGGGGGGGGGGAATGAAGAAAAGTGACAACAAAAAGGGGTGGGAAAAAAACCGGGTACATGTGTCTCTATGTCAGAGGAAAGAAGAGGGGGGGGGAGGGGGGATAACTTCCTTCTTCATATCTCCTAGCCGAAAATGAAGATGTTCCAAAAGGAAAGACCTACAACATCCCAATGTGCAAAGGAGAGAAGGAGGGAGGGGGAACGCCACTCCCATCCTATTGTATTCCGAAGGACAAGAAGGGGAGTGAACAGGGAAAAAAAAAGAAGGGCGACCGCTTTCTTCCATTCCATATAATTCGAAAAGAGAGAGGGGGGGGAGGAGAAAATTACTTCATTAGGTACTCACGCAGAAAAAGGTTGAGGATAAGAAATAAAGGAGGAAAGGGTAGAGGTGCAAATTGCCGCATTCTTCCTCGGCGTGGTCCGGCGAAAGGGGGAAAAAAAAAAAAAGGGAGGAGAAAAAATTACGGGGGGAAAAGGGGAAAAAAAGAAGGCCTGTCAGTCGCTTCTTTTTCGTCGACGCTATATTTTACGGAAAAAAGAGGGAGGAAAGGGAAGGCTCGCCTTTGCCATTGCGAGGGGGGGAAAGAGAAAAAAAGGGGCCAGACCGGGGAAAGGAAAGAGGGATGAAGGGCCCGCTGATATACCCTTGCACCCACGCAAGGGGAAGGGAAAAAGAAAAGGGGAGTGCTCTCCCTCATCCTTGGGAGAGGAAGAAGGGAGTGACTGAAAAAGGGGAAAAAAGGGGGAAGCGACGCCGATGTAACTGCGCGAGTGTAAAAAGAGAAGGAAGGAGCTATCATATCTTTGCTGCATCTTGAAGGGGGGGAAGGGAAATCAGACTGGGAGAATGGGGAAAAAACGCACGCCTTGTAGAGGTTCGACGCCTGAGGGGAAGGAAAAGGGGGGAAGGGAATGGGAGGGACCTCCGATATCTACGCAGGATGGAAGAAACAGGATCCAAATGGAAGGAAGGAACGATGGATCTTCAACATCTCAACTTTGAAGGGAGGGGAAAGGAGGAGGAAGTTCTTCTCTCGCATGGCGAGTAAAAAGGATGGGAGCAAAGAGTCTTGTCCCATTCTTGGTTAAAAGGGGAACGGGGAATATTTCCTTCTCTAAATAAGAGAGAAAAAGAAAAAATCGCATCTTCACCGACCAAGGGAAGAAAGGGGCGAGATTTTCGAATGCGGAAAAAAATTACCGAAGAGGGAAAGGAAGGGGAGGCCGCCACTCTTCGAGAGTTTCCAGAAAGGAGAGAAAAGAGGAATCCTTCCTCATCCTGAAGGGGTATGAAAAAAAGAGGAAGCTCCGTGAGGCGGCGATACCCAGTGGTCGTGATCGGGGAGGGAGAAAAGGGGGAAACTCGCCGCTTGCTGCAACACGCGCCGCCGACCACGGTGAAGAAAGAAAGATGCTGAAAAAAAGGAGAAGAGTCTCGATGGACGGTCCCGGCGGCCTGGGCGGGAAGAAAAAGGGAAAAGGGGAATCTTCACAATTACCTTCAATCTATGGAAACCTAGGGGAAAATGTCTTCAAAAAAGGGAAGAGGGGGCGGCCCAAGATGATCGACCATGCGCACCAACCGTGAACTAGGGAAGAAGAAAAAAAAAAAAGAAAGTCGACTGCTTCAATGCTTTCGAAAAGCTAGGGGAAAAAAGAAAACTTGACGGCCAAGAAAAAAAGAGAAGAAACAACAACACGGGAGGAGGAGTAAATATAGAGAAATGATTATAGAAGGGAAAAAAAGGGAGGAAAGAGGGCTTCCTTTCCTAGGCTTTCGTAAACGGGGAAACGATGCTGGGCGGAAAAAAGAAAGGGAAACGGTTGGGTCGCCTGTCTATCATCTTGGGCACGAGGGAAGGGGAGGACTGAAGACGCATGTATCATCAGGTCTTAAGAGGGAAGGATGGGTTAAGGAAGAAAGGTATTAGACAATGGAACGCCGTCAGTCCGCCGGCCGTTTCCATCAAAGAGGAAGGAAACAAAAGGGCCTGTCGGCTTCCTGCCTTAGGAGGGGAAAGGGAAAGGGAAAAACGGCGCGTGGGGAAAAGAAAGAGTAAGGCTCAGGATGAGGACGAAACGATCACGACAAGGGGGGAGAGGAACCGAGGCCATTGTTTGGAGGTCGATCGCTTAAAGAGAGAGAGAGGAAAAAAAAAAAAAAGGTCTGGAACTCTCGGACTGTGGCGAAGCCCGCAAGGGGGGAAATGCGGTTAAGAAGACCTTCCGAAATATCAGCAATAAACAACTGGAAAATGGTGAAAGATAAAAAAAGCCGGTCGAGTATTTCGCGCAAGGAGTAACCGCCTTTTCCTCAAAAAAAAGGACCAAAAGGCGGCTTTCCTCTAACAGAGGAGAACTCGCCATTTCGCCTCGGAAGGGAGGAAATACTAGTAAGGGGTGCCGATCCATCTTCACCTCGGAGGGAGACAGCTCCGTCAGGGTATTTTTTCGAGGCTCATGATGAGAGGGAAGAGATCGGGAAACGAAAGGGCGTTGGTGGAAACTCGTCGCAAAGAAGGCGGTCGGAATCTTTTCTTGTGGAACCCGAGGAGAAAGGAGAAAGGGAACAACCAGGAAAAGAAGTTGATTCGCGACGGCGTACGATGAGGGAATTTAAACTCGCGCAGGAGGAGATGGCCCAGTCTTCAACAGCAGGGAAGAATCATCGAAAAAAAGAAAGAAAAGGTCGTGGGTCATTCACAACGACGGCGTGGTGACAAAGGAAAGGAAGCAAGACGTGAATCTTTTTTCGGGTTGACGAAGAAAAACCCATCACCAGGACATATTCTTTTCCGTAAAATCTAGTTCGCGCAAAGAAGGCGGACTGAAAAAAGAAGAGAGGGTGGGAAGAGGTTGGCCGAATTGTGTGTCTGGAAGAATAGAGAAAAGAGCCGGAAGCATGGCGGCCATTTGCAGCTAATAAGGGAGGAGGGAAAAGGGTGGGATGGGAGAAAAAAAGGGGAGCGTTGATACTCTCATACCGTCATTGTCGAAGAACAACCGACCTCCCAAAGAGAGGAGGGACGCCCGCGTTCGCCGGAGCGCGGGGAAGAGGGAGGGGGAAGCCAAGATTCCTGAAGGTAAGGAGGGGGCGATGCCCTCTGTTGCCCTTTGGCTTGTTGTCCGGGCATTTCCGGCTTGGTGGCCCGGATCAGTTCGGCTAGGCGCTATGCAGGAAAAACAAGCAAAAGGAACATCGAGCACAGGTACGGTTTCCCATGGATTGGCACAGGGGGTGCTAACGGGTCTCTCCCCGCCCTCGGGGGGAAACATCAGAAAGGGAAAAAGAGGCCGAGCCGCTTTTCTAGCTCCGAGAAGCTGGATCGAGGGGAAAGGATCCAAACACGGAACCATTCAAGATCGTGCATAATAAAAAGAAAAAAGGGGGGTGGACTGAAGAAAAAAGGAGGGTGCAGCTCTAGCGGGTTTACCTTTCTGTCCGGGTACCAAAGAGGGGGGAGCCAATGCAAGGACGTGCTATCGCTCGGATAAAAAAAAGGAAGTTGGTCCAAATAGGGAAAGAAAGGGAGCGTTAGTTCGTTCGCAATCGCATCGCGAAAAAAAGGGCAGGAAGGAGGACGCGGCCGGCAGTGTATTTATACGTGAAGGCCGTAGAAGAAAAGAGCGGTCGTAAGAAGGAGGGAACCAACGGCCGACGGCTCTACTTTTCTGGCGGGCGATAAAAGGAAAAAAAAGGGGCCGCCTTAAACTGAATACCGGCGACGAGGAAAGAAGAAGGTCGCAGAAAAGAGGAAGGACTCCATATCTAATCATCAACGTCACAATGCGAAGGGGAAAGAGCGCGGGAAAAGAAGCGTAATTCCCAGAGGGGGGCCAGGAAAAGAAACGAAAAAAGGGCTTCCCTCAGCGGCTTGTGTCCCGATCGGGGAAGGAAGGGGGGAAAAAAGAAAGTGTCCAGACGTCGGTGACGCAGCTTATCGTCTCACGCACCGGGGGGAAAAAGGGAGCGAAAAGGGGAAAAAAGGGGGGAAGCGGATAGCCGCTCTCGATATAGTGACGGGAAATGCGGGCACGGCAAAAAAAAGAGAGGGGGAATATTGTTTTGGCGATGGGCCCGCGACGGGCGAGATGAGGGAAAAAACGCGCAGAAAGAAACCCGCCGGACTCCACGAGGCGGGACGGAGGGAAAAAGGAAAGAAAGGAAAACGTTTCCAGCCGCTCCTGAAATCGCCGGCCACGTCAGAGAGAGGGAAACACGAAAAAAGAAAGGGGCTCAGCGCTGTGCACTGTGAAGACGGAAGGAAGGGGAGGGAGAACTTGGTGCAACGCTGCGATCAAAAAAAAAACAAAGAAAGGAGGAGAAAAAACAAGATTTCTCCAAACCTTGGCATCGAGAGGGAGAACTGCACCGGCGCTGCGGCCCTACTTTAGCATGCGGTGGAATAGACGACCCGAAGAAAAAAAGGGAAAGGCGCGGCTTCCTAACTCCTTCTTCTGATTACGACCATCGGGGAAGAGGATAAGGGGAAGTCCGGCGGGCTTCTTTCCATGTCGCCGGAAAGGGGGAGTTGAAAAACCGATAAGAAAAGAGGAGAAAGAGAAACAATATCCACCGATACCTGCCGGATGCTAGAAAGAAAGAACATATCGAGAGGCGTCTATCAGAGTAAATGTAACCGAAAAAGTCAATCTTGAGAAAGAAGGAGGAAAGATGCGCTCACCGAATTTCCTTGAACTGGATTGAGGTGAAAAGAGAGAGAAGGAAGAAGCTTAGGAAGACCTTGCCCATTGTTCCAGCGTCTAACGGAGAAGGAGATACGGGAAAGCGAGTCTTGAGAAGGGAAAGATGGGAGTCCTTAATTCTTCTACTGTCCTTGGACAGGAAAGGAAGAGAAAAGATCGTATCGTCGCCTGGTTATTCAGTTTAAGGCGAAAGAGACAGCCGGGAGAAAGAGAGGGGGGGTAATCTTTTCGCCTTCAAGCACGAACTGCTAATTAAGAAAAGGATGAAAGAGGAATCACTGCCGGCCGCGTTCCCTTCCTTCTACGAATGAGCAAGTGGGCCGGAGGGGGGAAAACCCAACACTTCCGCGAGAAAAAGAAAGGGAAAGCGATTGAAAATGCATTCGATTACTTCGCTACGCAGGACCGGAAGGGAAAAAAAGGATGTCCACACTGCGCTCGGCCGTCCGGCCTTCCAGCCCTGTAACCCCGCTACGAGCTGAAAACATGACGCTTAGGGAGAAGGGAGGCCGTCTTTCTTCACGCTCGGGAAGGGGGAAAAAGGAGCGCCGGACGAAAACAGCGATCCAGCTCGTATCTCAACAGCGGCGAGAAAAAGTGGGGCTTCCGGAGGAGGGAAAGAAACGATGTCTTTTCTTATACCCTTTTTAGCACCACCGCGAATGGAAAAGAGGGGACCTGGTGCTCGATGTCAGCGGTCTCCTTCCGCGTCTGCGTGTGGAGAAAAGACGTGACGCACTGATAAAAAAGAAAAAAGTCAACCGCTTCCTCGCGCCAAGTCCGGAGCGGGGGGACAGCAAGAAAAAAGGAAAGCAGGTCGTTGACAAGCCGTTTCGATCATTCTCCGCGACCGCGGGCGGAAAGCGAAGTTCAGGAGGGGGAAGAGGAGGGAGAAAACGAGCCCGAAGAATGAAAGATTCTATTCTCAACACGAGAAAATGGGAAATCGACCCCTTTAGCTCACATGCCGCATGCTTGTCCGCGCGGGGGAAAGATTGAAAAAACACATTCGAAGAAAAAAAGAAGGAATTCTTTTGCTCGACTCTTAGTATTTTTCCTGAAAAGAAGAGAAACGGGAAGGATCGCCCTTTTCCTTGCGATTGGGGGGGACAAGAAAAAAAAAAAAAGAGAACGTCCTTTTCATTCAGGGCAACGCGGAGAGGAAAAAAAAACCCGTCGTGTTCATTACCAGAAAGCTCAAACGAAAAAAAAGGAGACTTCCCGGTAGATTTAACTTGCTGTTGACGATGGGGAAAAAAAAACGGAGCGAGTTTAAATCCCTCCTCTTCCGCCCGAAAATAGCAGAAAAGGAAGAGATCACGGGTTGTTCATCATTTGCATGACCCAGAAGAGAGGGGAGGGAGGGGACCGACGCCCTTCTTGCGACGCGTTTCACAATGGGGGGGGGGGGGGGGGGAGGAAGCAGCGTATGTTCGTCCTCTATATCGACGGACAAGGGAGGGGAAAAAGAAAAAGGAAGGAGCGAGATGTAGTCGCGCCACTAATACCGGCATAGGAAAATAAAAAAAGGGGAAAAGTGAGTAGAATTTCTGCGCTCGCAATGGAGAGGGGGAGAAAAGCCGCCGCCCACGACGATGCTCTTCGTCTTGGTCCGCAGGATTGGGGGGGTTAAAGGGACGAGGGAAAAAAGAAAGGGAAAAAGAAAAGGGACTGCCGAATCTCGCTATCTCACCGACCATTTCTCGTCAATGGGGGAGGGAAAAAGGACTTACCGAATGGTCTTCGCCATATTACGCAGCGTCTTCCGCCACTCTTCAGGAGGGGGGGAGCAAAAAGGCACGGGAAAAAGAAAAAAAAGGAACGGCGAGATGAACTCTCGACCTCCAAAAATGGGAAGAAAAGGCGATACCATTGGTCGTGATCGTTTCGTCGTCATCAGGAAAAGGAAACGCCGCGGGAAAAAAAGGGGGGAAGGAAATCCTCAGTCGCCTTCCGCGGCCATTTTGGTTCTTAAGAGGGGGGAAGGAGGAAAGGACAGTGGCTTTAATAAAGGGAGATATCTAAATGGGAACTTCACAAGGACATGAAAAAAAAGTGCAAAGCTACTAGGGAAAAAAAAGAAAAGGAAAAAACCGTGACCTCTCGCCGGCCCTGAAGCCCTCTCGAAGAACAAAAAAGGGGGAGGGGAAGGGAAGAGGAAAGCAGTGTCCGGCCATCTACGAATCAATCATCGAGGGGGAGAAAAGAATTCCTCATGGGAAAAAAAGGGGGGGGAGGAAAGGGAAGAAAGAAGGGGGAAGCCGCTCGAACCTGCTTGTTGTTTCTTCGAGATGGGTTTAGGCCGAAGGAACGAAAAGAGGGGCAGGAGGGAGGAAAAAAGGGAAGCAGACCCATGTATCAGCATTTCTTCCATAGTTTAAGGCATTGGGAAGATGAAGGGGGAACCGCGGCCGCCGGCCTTTCCCTTCGAGACGAGGACTGGAAGAACAAAAGAGCAAAGGATGGTAGAAAAAAGTGCAAGCGGCCGATTCCCTCGGCTTCTTTAATGCTCAGGAGAAGGGAAAAAAAAAAAAGGAAGAAGGGAAAGCTCAAGGCGCTTCCGCCTGCCCATTGGTGGAGGTCGATAGCGGGAGGGAAAGGAAGAAAAAGCCTGTTCTGGAAACTCTCGAATAGTGGCGAAAAGAGGAGGAAAAAAAGTAGGTAAGAAGCCTTCCTACATACAATCAGCAAACAAAGAGGGGGGGAAAAGTCGGCAGTCTTTCACAGCTCCGTCTAGGATTTCGAGAAGGAAAAAAGGTTTCCCTCAAAAACCAAGGCCTTTTACAAGACCAGCGAAATCGTAGGAAGGGGAATACCGCAAAAAAGAAGAAATTCTACTCCAATTCATATAACTCAAAGTTGAAGGGAAGAAGAAAAGAAGGAGGGGCGCGCTACATCTCGCTCCTCCTGGATTTTTCTAGGCGCAAGGAAGACAGGGCACGAAAAAAGAAAGAGGAAAAATCGGACCTCTCCAAGGCTTGCGTGTGGAACCACGAGCTATGGCGTCATCCAATGATTCACGCAACCCGTGGATAGAAGGAAAGAAAAGGGATAGAAAAAAAGAAAAGAAGGTTTCATCGGCGTCGCTTGCCAAGGAGAAAAAAGGAAAGTCCCCGGATGTCGAGCACGACACAGGAAGGGAAGGATTTGTGGGGGGAAAAAAAGGAAAAGAAAGGGAAGTGGTGTGGGTTTGGGGGGGGGGAAAAAAGACTTGAATGCCCGCTTCCCACCAATCGCAATGAAAAAAAAAGGGAGGGGAAGGAAAATCCTAGCTTCTTCGCAAAATAATTCGACTGAAAGAGGAGAGGGGGGGAATGGCCTCCTGTGCTACTTGTTTGTCTGAAGAAGGCCAGAGCAAAAAAGGGAAAAAGGGTGGGTCCCCCCCCAGAAGGGGAAAACCAGCTTATTTATCTTGTTGGATTGATCGTGGGTGATCCTCGCCAGACTGGACAGAAGACGACATGACCAAAAAAAAGAAAAGAACCGCCTTATTATCTGGCATTGACGCCAGAGGGAGAAAAAAAGGGTTCAACGACCCTGAATTGCCTTCTGAATTGCCCGCGGATGGGGGTGCGTCCAAAAAAACTCGGGGGCCCCTTGGGAAAGGGAAAAAAGGGGGCGCCTAGGCGGCTATTCCTCCCGTCCGTATCCAGAAAAGAAGAAAAAAGGGAAGGAAGAAAGGGGCCATGGCTTGGCCGCCTGGGCCATCTCGTTTGGTGCTCTAAGGGGAGAAGAAAGAGGAGCAAAAAAGGGAAAAAGAAGGAAGGGACCAACCCACCCGCGCTGCCGATCGCTGTTGAGAGAAGAGAGGGGAGAGAAAAAAAAGGAATCCCAACACGGAAAAAAGAAAAGCCGAAGCCAAGGAAGAAAGAAGAGCTTCAATTTGCCTCTGCTATCGATCTATCTGGGGAAGGAGAAGGCTGTCTGTCCGACGCCGAGAAGCGGGGGTCAAAGGGGGAAAGGAAAGCCCGCGTATCGCAGTCATCTCTGCATTGTAAAGAGAAGAGGAAGAAGAAGGGGTTGCATGTTCGCGGCCTTGAGGCGGTCGAATAGGAGGTCACGGAAAAAGAGGAGGGGAGGTATACTTGCAGACCTATATCATGCATCGAAAGGGGAAGGAGGAAATTGACGGCGACCAAGCTACCCATACGCCGATGGCGCGAAGGAAGAAAAAGGGAAAGGAAACTGAATACCCGGAGAAAAGAAAAAGGATTGGCGCATCATGGCCCTTCGCAAGGCCATAGCAGAATGAAACCTATAAAAGAAAAGGGAATCGTCCTAGGAAAGAATCGGAAAGAAAAAGGACAGTATCGCCCCCTCTCCTTTAGACTCGGGAAAACAAAGGGATTCAAAAAAAAGAGAGGGTAATGACTGCGCCTCTATGTTCACCCAGCAAGAAGGTAAAAGGAAACAGCGCACCGTTGCTCCGGCAAAGAGCAGAGAAGGAGGGAAAGCGGATTCAAATGTAAAAAAAGAGGGACTTTCAATTCTGGTTCAGCTGCGTTCCTAGCAGCCGGCGGGGGAATAGGGGGGAAAAAAGGGGCGAGATTTTCGGTCGATCATCGGCGCTTCAAAGGGGGGAAAAAGGAAGAACATTGACCCTCATCCCGCCCGGAAAAAAAAAAAAAAAAAAACCCAAAAAAAATAAAAGCCCCACACAAAAAACAACAAAAAAAAAAAAAAAAAAAAAAAAACCCAAAAAACAAAAAAAAAAAAAAAAAAAAAGAAAAAACCTCCACGTAGGCGGGAGTCTTGAAAAAGAGGGTCTTAAGAAGGAACCTTAATCTCCGGAAAGGGGAAAGAAGGCGCTCCCGTATCTATTCCACCGCATGCTCCAGGAAAAAGTGTTAAGCGGGGAAAAAAGGGAGGGGGAAAGGGCTGGAATCTTGTTCTCACTCTGCGATCCTAGAAAAAAAAAGGGAAGGGGGACAACCAG
>Ga0179593_1554761_pt1 | contig 10144 bp, 14 predicted proteins | sample CZODoug2_1_08_16_FD_185931 | JGI IMG/M metagenome (GOLD analysis project Ga0179593, IMG submission 185931) | Vadose zone soil fungal communities from Angelo Coast Range Reserve, California, USA - CZODoug2_1_08_16fungal (PacBio error correction) | ecosystem: Environmental > Terrestrial > Soil >...
AGGAAAAGGTTGTCGGGGGGGAGTGTTCTGTGCGAAAGTCTGGTGCCGACGGGGGGCGGAATCAGAGGCTCGTTCGTGGGGACACTGAGAAGTTCCTAGGTCTGGCAAAAGAAGGGGAGAAGGTCTGAAAAGAGGAATGCGGGGGGTGCTGCCGCCAAGGACTTTCGACTCCAGACACAGGACGTCATGGGAAAAGCGGCAAAACAAAGGTTGGCCCGCAACATACAACCACGTTGCTCATTTTAGAATTCCGAAGAGAGGAGTGAACAATTTCGCCGTCCTTGGCGTTGCGGGTAATTGCGGAGTGCGCGGGAAAGAAACAAGTTTGTCGACGGTTGCACGTAGACCCCGTCGCTTAAAAATTGCGACGGGTCTCAAGAAGGAGTCCGATTAAAAGAATGGAATCTAACCACGATACGATATTCGGGACTCTGCCGAATTCCGGCCAGATGGTGGATCGCGGCGGGGAAGCGGGGAGAGCTTGGGGGCAGGCATTTCCGCCTAGAGAATGACCATTAGCCTCAAAAAAAGCCGTTTAGGAGGGACCGAATGCAACCCGCGTCCATCCACAAAGGCGCGAGGAGAAAAAAAGACAAGTCTGAGTGGAGCTACAATCGGAAAACTTCTCCAAGGAAAAACGCAGAGTTGTAGAACTTTTTAATTGCGGGGTAACGCAAGGGGGGGGGGGGGGGGGTTACGAAACCGCAACCGTTGGCTCGGAAAGGGGACGTACAGAGGGACCAACGATTCGGCAAAAGGCGTTAATTGAGGTAAGAAGACGGCCTTGGGGTAGAAAAAACGGACAGAGAAAAAAAAAGCGGGACGAAAGTCGTGGTGATTCACCACTTGGACAATGAGGGGGAAAAGAGGAATTACCATGCAAATGGGATGGGGGGGCGCCTGAAAGTTTTTGAGTTTAAAAAAAACTGGGGAATGGGGGAAGACAATTCTATGCCACGGGGGAAAGTTACGGAGGGGGCAAGGGGATGCAGCTATCAGGCCCTTAAGCAGGGAAGAGGTTCGCGTTGAGGGGGGGGCAACGGGGCAATCCTTTCGATAATGACGGGAAAAAAAGGGAGTTATTAGTTGGCCAACAAAGGGGAGGGGAAAAAAAAACTTAATGTCGAGTTCAAGTGTTCGCCACCAGGTTTGGGGGGAAAAAGGCAACCGCAGAAACGCTTTAAAGCAGTCCATAGCAAGAGTAGGCTCTGGCAGGGGGGGAAAAAAATGGGGTCCCGGGGGACACCGGAGGGGCGGCGAGAAAAAGAGCAAAGAGATTTTTTTGGGGAGTCGTCATTGAATGCAAAAAGAAACCAAAGTACAAATCCACTTGTCCTTGGGAATACACAAAGGGGTAGACCGGCTCGCCACGATCGAAAAAAAAGAAACGCCCCCGGATCCTCCGACCGAGACCGTTTAGGGAGGACTTGTGACGACAAACTTTCGGGGGGAAGGACGTGCTGTTCTGATGCGTGAAGGAAAAAAAAATTTGCAATGGGGGGAGAATGTTCCGGCTGACCGGGTCTCAGCCAAAAGCGGAGACGGGCCCAAAGGGGTCAACGAAACGAAGTGCCTGAGATTTCCCGGGAGAAGGAGAGAATTATCGTGGAGCGGGAAAAAAAGCCACACAGCAGCAAGGACTTGCTCTCCAATAGTAGCCAAAAGAGCAAAAGGGGAAGGCAGGTAGGTGCGAGGGCTACATTAGTTCCCAAGAGCGTCGAGGCAGGAAGCACGCTGTTTGTCCAGGAGAAGATTTTGCAAGCAGGTCGGACGGGATCTATTTTCGGATGGGCTTAGGAGGGGGAAAGAACTTATGGCCTGCTGGATTGCTGGTGGATTTATTCTCTCAAAAAAATCATTGGGGAGTCGAATGTGAGAGGCAAAGGCGAGCCAGCGCCATCCTCTTTTAATCAAAATAACTAACGTGTCCTTCAGGCCCGGGGCATCACCGGCCAAAGAGGTCGGAGAAGAAGGCGCATATTTGGGGGTAAAGCTCGAAGCCATTACTAGTCGGGGGAGGGAGGGAAATAGCGGATTCAAGGCGGAGACCTTGAAAACAGAGGAATAAGACGGGAAAAAAAACATGCCCTGGCAGTATCTCTCAACAACAAACACGGAAGGGAAATAAAAAGGCCAAGCAGGTGCAAGCCGCGTAAAAAGGGGAAATAAAAGCAGCGTATGGAAAGGTCGCGCTGCCTTCGGCGGAGGGAGGGGACGAAACCGAGTCGAGCAAGATGAGACTTGTCTTCGGATCTCCGCAGAAGGAATAGTGAGGGACTTGAAAGGGCCTCTAACAGGGAAGGCGAGTACACTATCTAACCGACTGAGAGAAGGAATCGCGGGAAAGGGAAAAAACGAATCAATCAAGATGGGCGCTCCGACGGAATAAGGGACAGTTATGAAAAAAACCTGAGAAAAATTCTGCCGGAAAAACGTGCGGAGGAAAAAGAGAAATAGAAGCCAAAAAGCGTGCGGGACAAGCTACGTGGGGGAATCTCAGGGAAAAAAGTAGGCGACCGTCCTATCACTTCGAAGAATTTGAAGGGGCTATCATCCTCCGAAAATGTCCAAGCAGGAGAGAACGAGCGAAGGATACTAGAGAAATCCCGGCAATCTGGTGAAGGAAAGGGTTGCGCAACCTCTGCTAAACAAGTGGAGAGCTCATCTGTTTTTGATGCCATTCGCAAAGGGGGGTCGAAATAAAATCATCAGCAAGAATAAGAACAGCACTTGCAGAACCCATTTTGGGGGGGGGAAAGGGAAAGAGGGAAAGTGGAGCGGTCTCCGGGGGAGGCGTCTTGCGATTCGATTCGTGGAAGAAAGGGGAAAAAGGTTGGAAAAAAGGACAAAAGGGGGGATGCGCGGCGACCCAATCGGGTTTGCCAGCGACGAAAAAATTCGCAAAAAGGAGGGTTTAGAGTCGGATAAAGGACCCTCGAGGAAAAAATGAAATGGAAGAACCACGTCTCTACATCTCTGCCCTAAAAGGGGGGGGAAAAGGGAAAAAACACTACGAGCGTGTGGTAAAGAAAAAATTTGGACGGGGGGGAAAAACTCATAAATTTAGGTCATACTCGCAGTATGGCCAGCGAAAGATAAGAGGACAAGGATCTGTAACATGCCCTCGTCCGGTAAATCAATTTCGGAGGTCGCGAGGGGGAAAAAAGGCGCATTGTAGGCCTCACTGACAGGCAACGAAAAGCACAAGCCATGAAGGTAATCAGGAACATCATGCCACGTGGCAGCATCCCCGATTGCGGGTAAAAAAAAGGGAGGGGGTCGTGTGGAAGGGGGATGCACCAGAACCAAAGCCGGGTCATTAACTAAAGGGAAAAGCAATCCAATCAGAGGAGTGGCGACAGGGGCGAGGAGGCCAGAAAGAAGACTGCCGTCTGACGGGGGTTCCCGAGAGGGCACCCGCACTTAAGGGGGGGCGAAAAAGAAGGGTCGTAAAAGCCGACGATTGGGAAGAATCCCCTCATAGGATCGACTCCTCTCGGGGGACCATCTTTCTAACTATATGGGAGGGGAAAGGCCGGAAGGGACCAGGGGGATAATGGTAACAGGTCGCTCTGAGACGGACCTGACAAGAAAAAGAAAAATATAACAAAAGGATATCTACCAAAGGGGGGACGGCAAAGAGGTCACCGAATATCTGTCTCTTGTGGGAGGATGGGCGGGGGGGAAAAGGGAATCTACTAAGAGGTCTACGAACCGTCGCCGACGAAAGGAGAAACAACAGAACACTCACTAAGACACGGTGGCATGGGGGTGAAGAGATCATCCCAGAAAAAAATTACCAGGAAGAAAAAGGGTCGAATTCGGGAAAATGCTACGACTCCTCTATGACAAAAGTCTTCACTTTTTTTGGAAAACTCAACACCGTGGGGGGACTTCTCATCATATAAAAAGTACGCTCCGGAGAGGGGGGAGGGGCTTTCTGAGGGAAGGAAAGAAATGCAAATGAGAGGGAACGCAAGCAGTAGTCATGCAGTCCCAAAACCGCCAATAGCACTTAGAGAAAAAGAAAGAAAAAGTTCTGGAAAAGGAAGCTCGGCACCGAAAAGAAAAGAAAAAAAGATCACCAATGGCTGGAAATCTTGTTCTCATGAGGAAAGCACAACAAAAGGGAGGAGGGGAGGGGAAGAGAGATTGAGAGAAGAAAGGACCTTTAAAGAAAGGGGCGGTTCTTTCGTGAAAAGGTTCTTTGTCCGCGCGGGAGAAGCAAGGAGGGAGAGGGGGGGTAAAAGACGGGAAAGGATTGTGAGGGGTACGGCTGCAAACGCCTCGAAGCATTTATAAAACTCCAAGCGTGAAAAAAAAGGGAAAAGATGTAGGGATGAAAAAAAAAAAGTTTATTTGGGGACCACACTACCAACAAAAAGGTGATAGGAGGAAGGAGGGGAGAAAGACACGGTAAATCTTTTGTAGTCTCCAGAGGGGGGGGGCCCGGGCAATGGGCTAAATTCGAACCTTCCACCGTGTGGGGAGGGGAAAGTGGGGCGTGGGCAACCCCTTCGCTGCAAGAAGGGAGTCTAGAAAATTCAAGGGATTCCAAGAAGAGGGCCCAAAAACGAAAAAAAACAAAAGAACGATAGGAAACCTCTGCGAATTGCACAAACGTCAGTGGTGAGTCTGCGGGAGATCGTTCAGGGGTTCATGCATTCACCAAAAGAGTCCGGAAAATGACAGGAGACAACGCCTTTAGGACAAAATTACTATGCAAAGGGGGGCCACCAGATAGGGAAAAAGACTCTGGACGAGAGGTCGGGACAAAACAGGGGAGGTCGTAGCGTAAGAGGAAAGAAGCAAGCGTTGAGCTAACTTTTACGTCGTGACGAGAGGGAAAAAAGCACGGGGGAAAATTGATAGTCAGAAAGGAGCTGCTCCCAACGGGCGGGAAGGGGAAAATCAAGGGGAGGCGGGGGAGTTAACAAATCCAGCGTCAGTGGTAAAGAAGCGAAAAAAAAAACTAACAACGCACGTGTACGCAAGCTAAAGGGGACACAGGGTGGCAGAAAGGGTACAACGGGAGATAAAAATGGTTGATTCAGGCTGCGTTTGGAAGGGGGCCTTTAAGGGGGAAGAAAAGGAGAAATGACGGTTGAACATTACGTTGGACCCGAAGGTCAAAGGGTGGAACGACGAGCAGTCAAAGGAAAAAAGAGGGGCGTATGAAGGGTCCAGAGAAGGAAAGACCAATAGGATACTGGGACAGAAAATTCTTGACAAAACTCTCAGGGGGGAGGGAGGGACACCGACCCGAGACTTATTTGCTCCTTGGGCGATGACCATAGTAGGTCCAATAATTCCAAAAAAAAAAACGCTTTGGACCGAGAGGGGGGGGTGGTAATTGAAAAATTTCTAGATAAACAATCCGGGATGGGGGTTAGAGTCTATTGTGCAAAAAACTAGGGGGGAGGAAGGAGGGGTACATCATGAACAGGGAAAAACAAATTGGAGAAGGGGACTTGTCACGAACGACGAAAAAGGAAACTAAGCAACGCCACAAAGTTCTCTTCGCCCTTTCTGCAAAAGGGGGCGACAGGAAAAAAGCGGAAAGAGGATTTCATATATTGGAGCGATCGTCGAATGTTCCGGCAACCTGGAAAACAGGCGACAGCGAGACTGCCGGTTTTCGAACGCGGACAGAGTGCAAAAAGAACGGTCACCTCGAAAAGGGGAGGAGGGAAAACTCTCGCCAGAACTTTTCAGCATCAGGAAGCACGACAGGACAGCCGTGAGAGAGGCAAGGACAGGCGATATTACGAAAAGAAAAGAGAGAGGAAGGGTGCAGAAATCTTTTGTTTCCCGGAGAAAGGTGGGGAGAGCGGTACCTTACTAGGGGAAGGTCCAGTGGAGGAGGATCTTTATCAAGTTGGAAAGAGGGGGGGAGGGAGGGAGAGATGTGATGAAAAGCAATTCATTCTTTAATGGAGATGATGAAGAACCTTCTCTCTGTTTTCAGCAAGCACTCAGGGGGACGGGCCTTCCTAGTATACCGAGCACCTATGAAAAGGGATGTGGCCACCTGAATACCATTCAGAGGGGGAGACCACCGATGGTCCATGACTATCCAGGCTTTTCGTCGGAAGCCGATCAGCTCAAAAGACGACTGCACTATAATAAGAGTCTTGCCAACCTTGGATGCAGTATCTCAACAGAGGGGAAGGGGTAAAGAAGAAGAGAGGAAAGCCAAGTTTTCAAGAGGGAGGAATCTCGTGGAAGAATTTAGAGACGGGAAACTCTGGCTATTGGGGAAAAGAAACCCGTAGGGGGGTATGGCGCTACTTCTCTCAAGTCGCGAAGGGGGAGGCAGGAGAAAAAGGGAGAGAAAATGTAAGTTGATTCTTATTCGTCCTGCCCCGAACAGGTAGTGAAGGCAACTAGAGCCTCTCTAGCAAGAAGACAAGAAAAAAAGATGGAAAAGCAATAAAGACACATCGCGAACTCACGAGGGAATCGGGCAGTAAAATAATGAAGGACCATAGGAATGTCCGCAGAGCCAAGGAGTATCGCAAAGGGCCACCTAAAATCTTTCGTAACGCTCATGGCGAGAAGTCGCTAAGGCAGAAGGACCGATGGAAATTCGCTCGGGCTCGGGGGAGGGGGGAGCAGAAGGGCTGGTGGCGATCTCTCAAAATCTCCCCGATACTGTCTAGAAAGCCGCGGGAAGCTGTTCCGGCTTCGGCAAAGGGGAGAGGGGAAACATGGAGGAAGGGGGAAAGCTCGGGGTTGTTTATCCAGGGACAGACCTTAAAGTACACTCGAAGAATAATCGCAAAATAACTAATCAGAATGTCATCACCAAAGTTTTGCTAAAGGAACGAAAAAGTGTGAGGGTGCTGGGGCAGTTCGTCTTAAACTAGCGATTGGGGAGGGGCTAGCCGTCTCCATTTGGGTTGTTATCCAAGGAGGGAGCACATGGGGGGGCCAAAAAGGGGTGTTGCATCATACACTCTAAAAAACATCTCTGCGAAAAAGTGTGATGAAAGGAAATTTCAAAAAAAAAGTACACAAAAATCTCTGCAAGATCATGGGAGAGGAATGGGATGCCGGGGAAAAAGACGGAGCACAAATCATCTCCTCATGGGAACAAAATGGAACGAAAAGAACTAGTGTAAAGAAGTGTGTACAAATCATCCAATTCTGCGGGGGGGGGGGGCCGGTATGCGCAGAGCCAGCGCATGAAAAGAAATACCGACGACCCTGCTCTTGGGAAGCATCACAGATAAAAGAATCAAGTCAGGTTAAAGGGAAATGGAGAGCAGGAGGACCTTGGAAAAGGAAAAACACAACTCATGCCGATCACAAAAGAAAGTAAAAGGCACACTTTTTAGGAAGAACACCGTCATATCCCCGATTGCGTAAAGCTTTGAGGGGTGCAGGAGAGAACACAGGAAAAAGGTCAGGGAAAAATAATTCCCGCCGCTTGAAGGCCGGGGAGTTGGGGCGAGACGGTGAATCGTAAGCGGAGTAGGCATCGTTCCTCGGAGAAACTCACTGAGGGGAGACAAAAGACTCGGAAAGAAAAAAAGACCGGGGATAACTCCCTCCCGATATCTGTACGGGTCCTCGAGGTCCATCAGGGCGCAGAGGTTGCCGATTCTTCTCTGGGAGAAAGTGAGGGCCTCGATATGGTAAACTTCTCGCCGCATCAGGAGGGAGGACTGACAAAAAAAGGGAAAAAAAATCCTCCTCGAAACACCAATCGGAAAGGGCAATTCGAGAGGGGTAGATCAGTTTTGGGATGGGTAGGAATGTAGGGGAAGACTTAATGGAGGGAGAGAAAACGTCTGAGGAGCGAAGGTCACTACTAAAAAGTCCTGTCGACACTGTTGCAAAAAGGGCGCAGCAACCAATTACTCACAGGGAGGAGAACTCTTAAGGAGGTCTGCTTCGACTTCCGCGACACCTGGGAGAAAGTGGGGGGGTTGCTTCAGGGGGAAAATAGACCCCACTCTGAATCTTTTCTTGGCGGTTCGCACGGTAGGAAGAAAAGGACGGGTTTGCCAACTGGGGTTCAGGCGTCAAAAAGAACGATACGAGAAAACAAAAACCACGAATTTCGGCCGGAAGAGAAAAAAAAAGAAAGAAACAAAAAAAGGAAAAAGACAAGGACGTGGCTTTTAAAAAAATAGAACTCAACACCAACAACGGAGGAATGAAGGGAGAGAGGTGGGAAAGCGTAAAGAAACTACGTGGCGTTATCGGGTCTAAAAGCGGCTTGCAGGTTTCAAGGCATCGGCCGAAGTTGGTAGAGGGAAGGGGGGGGGGGAAAGGAAGGGCAAAAGGCCTGAGGGCTTGAGTCCCCTCTAAAGGGATTTCGTCGGACAAGGAACAACCGAGGTCGGGGGGGCTCATCAAAATTTTTGCAAAAGAAAATACCACCACGGGAGAATGATGGCCAAAAAAGGAACATAGGACACAAAGGGGAGAACCAGGCAATTGGTGAGGGTCTTGCGTCGCTGCGCGGGAGAAAAAAAAAAGAAGGGGCGACGGAGTTTTTCGTCGTGCAAAAAGAGGCGTGACAGAAGACGGGATCGCACCCCAGGCGGAGATGAAAAAAAAAAAAAAAACTTGCGGAAACAAAGAAAAACATATACTAGAACCTCTTGCTAAGGGGGCTTCCACGAGGATCGAGGGAGGCCGAGACGGAGGGAAGCATTCCGCCGCGCGATGACCAGTAGCAAAAAAAAAGGTAGCAATGAAGGAAATGGCGCAAGAGTAAATGGGGAGCAGAAGGACGCTCTATTGCGGGATTATCCGTCGGGTTGATCAATCGGCCATACTCAAAGTCTGTTGGGGGAGACACGGTGAAGTGCGGTGAAGAATCAGGATTCATCCTTGTAGAAGAAGCCAAATATCTCAACCACTCAAAAGGGTAACGGTAATTGTGGGGGGGAAAAGCCCTTCTTGTTGTCTCCGGGGGACAACCGAAAGAACCTAATGTACTAAATGAAAGTGCAGGACAACTTTTGCATGATTTCAAAACGTGGGAGAAATGAAAAGGGACGTGAGGGATAGAAGTCTTTGTGGGCTTTTCCTGTGAAAGTGACTACAGAAACGCCATTTACGCCTGAACTTGGAACAAGTGTTGAAAAAAAAAAGAATTCACCGTATCAGGATATTCTTATTCCGTAATGCGCTGGACAGGTGCGGGGCACAAAGCCTTGAAGGGGTGGAAAAATAGCAAACGCTAACAATGGGGCACATTTTGTTGGGGAACACATGATGAAATGTTGCTGCCGTGGGGACTTGGACAATACATAGGGCCCAAGAAAAAAGAAATGACGGCTGTTGCCGAGAGGGGAACCGGGAAAAAAAAACCGACTGAGGAAGAAACAAACGCTCCGCATGATTTTTGTGCGTAGGTTGATACTCCAAAGGGGGGGCCCGCGGAAAATACAGGGCAGGGGAGAAAACAAGTCCTTCTCTCAGACATCTACTCCAGACCGCAAGCCCCCCAAGGGCTACTCCTCCACGCAAAAGGGAGAAGTCGAAAAATTCTGGGTGAGGAAAAGGGGGGGAGGTTCGCCGGCATATGACGGTCTATCTGGGGGAATTGCAGGCTGACTGACCAAAAAGATGACGAGTCAAAAGGCGCACTGGGGGGGAGGAGACAGAATAGGAACTCTTTCCCTGTATATTCTGCCATAGGGGAGCGGGGAGAGGCCATGAAGGCTTGGCAAGCAGAGGAGGCCTGCTCGGGGGCCTACCAGATAAATGAAGAGCGAATTGCTGGTTACGAGAGAAGGGAAAGAAACTGGAGAGGCGTTACTTCACGATGTTTTGGGGGGAAAATGGCGAGTGTTTTGCGAAGGAGGATCATGGAAGTATGGGCAGTCCATTTCGTCGGAAAAGAGGGAAACTTAGGCAGCGAGGGATTGGATCTCTCAAAAAATCATTGGGGCTTTTGCATCAAGGAAAGGCGGCGCTAGTAAAGAAGACCAAAGGTGGAAACTGTTTCCGGAAACTCATCAAAACAAAATTTGGGGGGGAGGGTCGGGATCGATCCGATACCATGAGGGCAGCAGGGATAGAAGAAGTAGAGATTCGTTTCGGGTCTAACTAACCGAAAAGGGGGAAGACCTGGAACTCCAATAAGAGGAAAACCGAGGACAAGGTCAATTTCAGTTAAAGG
>Ga0179593_1580571_pt1 | contig 10144 bp, 20 predicted proteins | sample CZODoug2_1_08_16_FD_185931 | JGI IMG/M metagenome (GOLD analysis project Ga0179593, IMG submission 185931) | Vadose zone soil fungal communities from Angelo Coast Range Reserve, California, USA - CZODoug2_1_08_16fungal (PacBio error correction) | ecosystem: Environmental > Terrestrial > Soil >...
CGGCGAGAATAACACACAACCGTATTACCCGAAAATGCCCGGTTGGAGCCTTAGCCATTCAAAGGAGGAATTCTACTTGTAAGAGAAGACTTTCAGGAAAGCCCCCCGAGGTCCATTTCCCCATGCCAGGAGGGAAAAAAGGGGGTTAAGGGTAAGCCATTAATACGTAGCCGCGATTCAAAAAGCCTCCTCCATTGGGAGGGGGGTCGGGGGGGGTGAGAGTATTCATGGAATCGGGAGGGCGGGTCATTCAGGTGATCATTTTAGGGAGAAACGTTTTTCTGCAGAAGCTGAAGACAAAACGAAGGAGGAAGAGGGCCAGATTCAGGGCCGTGTAAGAGGACGGTCTGCGGCGCTCGCGTTCTCCAGCGCAGAAAAAAGGGGGAAAATCTCATTGAAGGGGAAACCAGCGGACAAGCAAAAGAATCAGGGGGGGAGATCTTCCCGTTGAAGGACCCGGGCCTGCACCAAACGACGAAAAAAGCCATCAGGAGAAAAGGCCAATGTGAATGGAGCTGATCGGGAAGAAAAGTCGCAATCACATCAGGCCCGGGGGAAGAGAAGAAAAGAGGAAAGTGTTTCGGGGAGAGGCTCACATGGGCTGTTTCCCAACAGCCTTTCGTGAGAAGGAGGCAATCAACGACCACGGCGCAACAGAAGGGACGGTCCGAAGGCGGAAGACAGGAAACTTGCCGAAGATGCTCCGTGAGCAAGGAAGAAAGTGAACAAGGAACACTGATTTCAGAAAAAATCGTCAACGGGAAGGAGACCGGGTAAACAAAAATCGGAAGAAAGCAAAAAAGCCTCGCGGGAGGCTCCCCATGCGAAAAAAGAACGAACCAGGCCCTCCTGCGAAGCGGGTTTTCCACAAGGTTCCACGTCCGCAAAAAGGAAGAAGTCTCGAAAGAAAATTCTTCAGGCAAAAAAAATAGGAATCTTTAGCAGACAAGCGGGAAGGCGGGTACTTCGCCCCATCCGAAAAATCGTGTATGGCAATCTGGGGAAGGGAGAAAAAAAATCTAAGGGGGAGAACCCTTTGGAAAAGGGAACTTCCAGAATCCGGGGGGGGTTAATTGAGATAGCGCGAACTGCTGGGGGGAAAAAACGTCGATCGCCAAGGAGGAAGAAACGGGGTATCCAGAAAAAAAAAAAAAAAAACACACGTGCCTTCTTCAATTGGGTCAGCAGGACGCCGTTTCTTAGAACTCGGGTCATGGGAGTCAAAACAAGAAAACACAGGTGTAGGCGGAACCGGGAGGAAAAAAAAAAAAAAAAAGGGGCGCGCAGGACTGGGGGCCGTGTGCCGGAAGAAGTATTAAAAGTGGAAGCCGAGCCACTAGCCTGAAAAAAAGGTCGAGAAGGGTTTGCCCCAAACTGGGTAAGGGGAAAATTCGACGTCAGAGGGGAGAGGCGTCAGTTGTTAACCGACGGGAATTATGGCACTGTAATGAAAACAAAAAAAGCAACCACCATCGTGTCCGATACAAAAAAAAAAGGGGGGGATTGTGTGGAAAAGGTTAAAACGGTCAAAAAGTATCCCCCTCCGGAAGGAGGAAGGAGAGAGTCCAAAACAACAAGGAGGAAGGAGGGAGGGGGGATCCAGGATACACAGAGGTGGCCGTTTGTAGGAACCGTGAAAATGGTTTAAAAAAAAAAAAAAATGGTGTCGGTTGGTAATCTTACGTGGTGAAAAAACGGATGGTTTGGGGGGGGGGGGCATGGAGGTCCCCAAACAAAGACGGATACAGATCCTCTCCTAATGGGGATGCAGCACGAATTATAAATTACCCATGGAAAGGAAAAAAGGGAAATCAGAAAGCTAGCCCAAAAAAACGAATAGTGTGCCTCTGCAAAAAAGGAAAGGGGCGTTCCTACAACGGCCCCCCCCGTAAGACTGCGAAGAGGAAGAAAAAAAAGAAACTGTTCCCAAAGATACAAAATCGGAAAAGTGGGTTCACATTTAAAATACGTATTTTCGAGTCAAAAGACGAAAACTGCCCGTGAGAGGGGGGGGGAAAGGTCCAAAAACCTGGGGATAAAGGAGGGGCGCCTCCGAATCAGAAACCCTCCCCGCCGCAGGTTTCGCGATCCCTCAGTAAAACTGGAAGAAAAAGGCAAGTCGTCAAGGATTCTGGAAAACCGGGCGGGAGAATGTGTGCGCCGTGAAAAAAAAAAAACCATAAAAAAAGAAGTAAAGCAAGGGAAGGGGCTGGATTTGCTAAGAAGGAAAGATAAAAAGTGTGTGGGGCGAGAATCTTCCCTCAATATGGAGCGCCTATCAGATAGGAACGTTGACGGGAGGGGGGGTGGAAAAGAGGGCAAGCTGACGGAATATGGCCGCGCATGAGAAAAGAAAGAAATAAATGCTTGAAGCGATGGGAGAAAAGCTGGACGGAAGCAGCAATTAATTGTTTGGGGAAAGTTTCTTAGGCGGAGCGCTCACGGAGCATCTTGAAAAAAAGTTTCCTTTAATGGAGAAAAAAAGCCCCGCAGTTGGGGAAGAGGAACGTGGGAAAACTTGAGAAGTCTCTCGATCTCAAAAGCCTGTGTACGGGGGGGAAAATGAAAGAATAAATATGTCATGGAGAAATCCTTCTAAAAAAAAAAAAGGAGCAAAGGAGGGTGTTGCAAGCGGGGGGCTAACAAGATAAAGGGAAAAAAAGATTCGGACGTTCCGACTTGGCGGTTGGAGATGGGGTCCAGCACGGTGTACTTCACGGGCACGAATGAGGGACCAAACAAAATTAAAATTCTGACGGCATCGTGGCCCAAGAGTTGGTGGGAGAAACAAGGGTGTTGCCGAGAGGGGAGGAACGATAGCCGCTGTGAAAAAAAAAGGGACAAAAAAGGCTAAACTGCCCTGGAGGGAAGTGAATCTCCCAAAAAGAGGTTGGAAGGATGCCGGGAAAAGGAAAACATTCTCTGGCCGAACCTGGATCACCGTCGACCGAAAAAAGAAAGGGTCTGGGGGAAAAAGGGAAGAACCAATCCTGTAAGAAAGGCAAGAACTATTTAAGGAATGGCGGGACGGGACGGCGGGAGCGCGGGAGAAACTCTTACAAATCCAAGAATCAGGGGAAAGTCGAGGAAGACATCGCGGGAGAAAGACAAGGAGGGAGAAATAGTAAGAATTGGGACTGAAAAATCCTCTGAACACTAACAAGGGCAGAAAAAGGGTTCCTCGAGGGGGGGGAAAATATTTCAAAAAGGAGATGATCGCTGGAGGGAGAAGGATCTCTAAAAAGGAGATTAAAGGGAGAGAGAAAAAAAGAAGTCCTATCGTCCATCAAGAAGAATATCCACTTCAAGGGAAAAAAAAGACCCTAATGGAAAAAAAAAAAAAAGGATGGGGCAGAGGCGGGCCATTCAAAAAGGATCGTTCAAGAATCCTTTGCAATATGAAAAAAACGGGCCCGCGCGTGAGAAAAGGGAGCCATGGGGAAATGTCGGTAATCGAAGGAAAGTCGTAAGCCGCAAAAAGAGCACCTTAAGGAAGAACTCAATCCGTGGGGTTCTTTGCGAGCACAGTCGAGAAAAAATCGCCAAAAGACGAGGTGGAGAAGGGAAGGGGCCGAGTGCATGTAGGGGGGTGGGGGGGGGGGGGGGGGGGGGGGGGGGGGGGGGGGGGGGGGGGGGGGGGGGGGGGGGGTGGGGGGGGGGGGGGGGGGGGGGGTGGGGGGGGGGGGGGGGGGGGGGGGGAGGGGGGGGGGGGGGGGGGGGGGGGGGGGGGGGGGAGGGGGGGGGGGGGGGGTGGGGGGGGGGGGGGGGGGGGGGGGGGGGAGGGGGGGGGGGGGGGGGGGGGGGGGGGGGGGGGGGGGGGGGGGGGGGGGGGGGGGGGGGGGTAAGGAGGGGGGGGCGGCGGTGGAGGGGGGGGGGGGGGGGGGGGGGGTGGAGGGAATAAGGTGGGCGGAGGGGGGGGGGGAATCCTCAAAAAGAAATGAAAAAAAGCCGTCTCCTTCGCAAATGGGAGTGATATAGTCCAGCAAAAAAAAAAAAAAAGAAAAGGAAGGGTAAAAAGGGATTACTTCGGTCTTGCAGGCAGAGGCTCTCTTAAAAAAAAAAAAAAAAACCAGCAGCGCAAAGGGGGGAGCGTAAAAAAAATCGAAATCGCCCGCTGCAGAAAAAGGGGGTGTGGAGACTGGGAAAAGCCTTGAAGGGACTGCCCCAAAAAAAAAAAAAGCAGTGAAGGGAACGTGCAGTGATTTGAAAGATGAATCGGAGGAACACAACAAAGCGAAAAAATCACAGCCAACGGGGAAAAGGGGCCATACCTGGAAAAAGGGGGGGGAAAGTCTTCACAGGAGAAAAAAGGGGGTCCAGTCCCAGCAGGAAAAAGGAGGGGTGAACAACCGCAAAAAAGACCCAACGCACCCTGGCAGGGGAGAAGTCCAACCTCAATTCCAGAAAGAAGGAAGACCAAAGAAAAAGGAGGACCGAGGCAAAAAAAGGATCTTCCGGTCAAAAAAAGAAAGGGGTAGTGACAATCAGAAGGAAAAGCCACCTTCTGCAAAGTGCCTTCTCGCAAAAAAGAATAGAAAAAAAAAGTGCCCTAATGGAGCCTTTTCCACGCAAAAAAAAAAAGTTGGCACCAAAGGGGGGAGAAAAATTTCGCTCCCATAGGGGGAGATCCGTCTTGAAGCCGGAAGGGAAAAAATCCAGCCAAATCGAAGTGAGTACTTCGCCAGGTAAGCAAGAAACGACGCAAAAAGCTCCCGAGTTGAACAGCATCCCCCGTGCTTCAAGAGGGGGGAGGGGGGTGTTTCTTTGAATGATATCGCGAAACCTGCTGGGGAAAAAACACCCAGGTCGGAAGCGTACGTTTAAGATCCCGGGAACACGTCCTGGGAAGAAGTCAAAAAGGGGGTACAGCAGAACTCGAAACGGGCCTTTTAGTTCCGAAAAAAAGCCAATTAGCGGGGGGGAAAAAAAAGTCTGTGCTTACACATCAAGAAAAACGCAGCGTTACGGGTGGAAAGCTTCACAAAAAGGGAAACTAGCTGCTAGGCCCAGGGGGCGTTCTGCTGAAAAGGTTTACCCCGGGGGGGGGGGGAAATTTCCGAATTCTGACGGCAAGAAAAACTTCGGCGATGAGAAGAATCGGAGAGAAAAGGGAAGGGGGTAATGACAAAAAACATCAAAAAAAACCATCGTGTCCCGAGAAGGGGGGGGCACATGGTAGGTCCCAGGGGAAAGGGTCCCACCTCTGTATCAAAGCAGAATCTCTCCTCAAAGAGATGAGATTCAAACGAAACGGAGGGGGATACCTAGGGAGAAAGGGACCGTGAAATGGGTTAGAAAGGGTCACGGTTTTGAAAAAAAAAGACGACACGATGGTTGGCCAGGGGGGGTTTTTGTTGCAAGGAATCCTAATCATCAAGACCGGATACAAGAAAAAGGAAAAAAATAACAATGAGAGATACCCCAGATTGGAAGGAACGGCAGCGAAACAACAAGCAGCATTCCACTTGGGGGAACTGGACTTCTGTAAAAAAGAAACCACACAATATGAAAAAGGGGCGAAGAGGATGTGTAAAAAGGTAACAGCAGAAAAGCATCCAATGGGGGGCAGTGGGAGTACGAAACGGCGACGAAGGAAAAGAAAACAACACTTGGGGGAATATCCGGCGGACCGAAGAAGAGAAGAATCCCCAGCTCAGGGGGCAGGACTCATTCAAGAACAAAAAAGGACTGGAAGTTTTCCACAACGGATAAAAGAGGGAGCTTTTTTGCAAAAACCGGGAAGATTGCCATCAGAAAAAAATTCTGGCCGAAAAAGTCTTCGCGCTGGAAGGGGAGAAAAAGATTCGGGGTGGGGGGGACGACGCACCCTCAGGAAGCTCCTATTCAGAAAAAGGGAGGGGGAAAAAACGGCGTGAAAGAAAAAAGCTTGCGTCATAAGGGCCAAGCCTTAAGAGGACATGGGGAAAGAAGAAAGGGCAAGAATCTGATGAAGGCGATTTAATATCTAAAGGGGAATGAGACGATGGACTTAATCATTGTTTTTGGAGCAAAAACGAGACGGCGGAGTCGAAGGACATAGGGAAAGGGGGGGGGTAATTGAGGAGAAGAGACGCCAGGTCAAAAAAAAAGGACTGTTTCGGGGGGAGAAAGGAGTTCTATCTCGACCTGGAGGGGGGGGATGAAAAAAAAGACGAAAAAAATCTCTACAAAAAGTCATTTATCACAAAAGGGAGACCCCCTTGAAGGAAACCACGTAATTTGATTGGGCGCGGGTGGGAGAACAAAGATTCAGGAAAAAAATCGGCGGAATCCTAAAAAAGGAAAGGAAAAGGTCGTTTTGGGACTGTGTACTTCACGGGAGGAACATGAGTGCTGGGGAGACGGGCGCTGAAGATGGGGGGGGGGAGGAATAAGGGGAAAGACTCGCATTGGAGAACGGAAGAGAACTGGCCATCCCGGGGGGGAATAAAAGAGAAACTTCCCCCTGGGGAATAATATTCCTCAAAAAAGATAGAAAGGGTGGGGGGGAAGATTGAGTGTACCAAAACAAGCTTCTGAAAAAAAAAGACGGAAACAACCGTTCGAAGAACTGCGGGAGGGGGACATACCAATCAAGACACTGCGGGAAAAAGGGGGGAGGGAAATGTCGAGTCGGCTGCAGGCGCGATTCAAGGGAAAAAACATTGCCAGAAAAAGCTGTCCAGGAAGGGGATGGAGGAGAAAGAGGCTGATCGGAATATTTGCGGGGGAAAAGAATAGAATGTTTAATGCGGGAAAGACTCCTGCCAAGGGGGAAGGGGGCTCAGCCTGAATTGAATGAAAAGGGATTTGATAGAGGGGGGGAAGATCTCAACAAGAGGGAAGGGTAGAAAATAGAGAAAAAGAAAGCCGATCCATCGGCGAGGAAAAATCAAATTCCCGGAAAAACCCCTGGGGAGGGGGGGGGAAAAGGATTTCGCATGAAACTTACCTTATCGAAGGGAAAAAAGAATCGACAAGAAGGACCTGCACATCCCGCGTCGAAGCGGAGTCCCTTCGAAGCTTGGATGGGGAGGGGGAGAAAAAAATGAATTCTTATCCGCTCTCAACCGAGAAGACAGAAAAAAAGAAAAAAGTGGTAAAAGTGCCGTCGGTCTAGATGGCAACGGTCTGAAGGGGGGAAACAGTTTCGTGGCCCAGGGGGGTTTTTTCGGGAGAAAAAAAAAAACCTCAAAATAAGAAAGAAAGGCGGAAATATATTCAAAGAAAGGGAGGTGTGAAAGTCGTTGCGGAAGGACCAAGGCTGCTCTTAAGGTCAACTCCAAAGCCGGAAAAGAACAAGTTAAAGGAAAAACCCTTCGGAGGAAAAGAGGCAAAGCCCGGGAAAAAGGGGTGTTGTCGAAAAAAAACCCGTGGGGCGAAAAAAAACGGAGAAAAAAAAAAGCCATGCAGTCGAACGAGGGCAGGGGATGGAAAAGCTGAAAAAGAGGGGAGAACGCGCAATCACATCCGCCGGGGGGGCTCCAGGACCGGGAAAAGGGCGTCTATTCTTCAAGACATGCTTAGTCACAAGCAGGAGAGAAAAAAAAAAAGCCGACTGGTAAAAAGCCCCACGCCGGAAAAAAAAAGGAAAAAAAAAATGGGCTGCGAGAAGAACGGAGACAGTCAATATTGCTCAAAACCGGAATCCGGAGAAGGGATTAGGAGGGGGAAGGGGGGGGTCCATCTTCCGGGGCACTCTCAATCGCAGAAGGGGAAATGCTCGTGGGGGAGAAAATCTCCCATGGCAAAGAATTCACGAAAAAGGGGGAAATTGGAAAAGAAGGAAATCTTTTAAGCAAGGTCCACAGTAAATAAAGACTCTAAAAAAAAAGAAGGAGTATCGTCTTCGGAAAAAGCCGCTGAAGAGCAGCAGAGGAGGAGGGGGAGGAAAAAAAAAGACATCTCCTGAGGGGGGGGGAAAAGCTTCCCCGGAGAAAAAAAAAAAAAAAAAAGTTTTAACATCATCAAAAAAGGGGGGGCCGATCGCGGTTACAAGAAAGCCAGGTGTTAGGGAAAGAAGGGAGGGGGAGAAAACCTGCCTGGGGGAAAGGGCAGATCGCCCTCTGGGAGAAAGAAAAGAAAAAAAAAATGATTCGAACGGAAAAAGGGGGGAAAATTGCCATCAGTCCTCAAGACGGGACAGCAGACGAGCAATCCATGGGGGAAAAAATCCGATTGTTATCGGGGGGCATGGAGTACACAGAAAAAAAAAAAAAGGGTAAAAGGGGGGGCCGTTGGCAAAAAGGGAAGCCGAGCCACAGAAGGTTGAGGGAAGGAGGACCTGGGGGTCCCTTTTGCCAAGGGGGGGAAAGTTTTCGAATTCGACGGGAAGGAAAAAAAAAAAAACGGGTATCCAGACGAAAGGAGGGGGGCAAAACATTTAATGACAGAGAAGAAAACCATCGTGTCCGGAGGGGTTGGCGGTGGGGGGAAAACCATTTCACGGTCCCTTGAAGAAACCTCTTTTATCCAAAGGAAAGGACGAGCCGAAAAAAAACTGATTGAAGGATGAAGTCACCAGGATCAGAATATGGTGAAAGGGGAGGGGAAAACGTGAATGTGTTTGAAAAAGGGGGGTGCGTGGAAACAAGGAAAAAAAGATGGTGGTCCCGGAAAGGGGGTTCATTACAATCGCAGAAAAGAAATACAAGAGCCTCAGGGGGGGGGGGGAGTCCGTCGAAAAGAGACCCAGGGGGCAAAAAAAAACCATGTCAGCTCACCTTAGGACAAGGGGAACACTGAATAATATAAGAAGGCCCCCCCGAAAAGCCTGGCAGTAAAGGCCATACCCTGGTCCCGGCAATCGGAAGCGGGAAAAAAAGGGGGGGGAAAAAGGGAAAAAAGCTGTACAAACCTTCTGGAAATGGAAGGAAAAGAACGTGAAATTAGGGGAAAGTCTTACCGTCGCCAAAGAAAGAGATAGAGCTTCCCAAAAAAAAAACAAAACAATCAGTTTTTTGTCAGAGGAACAAAGGCAGAAACCAAAAAAGCTTAGGAAGTGTAAACAATGGAATGGAGGAAAAAAAATGATTCTTTTTTGGGGGGGGGACGTCCCGGGGGAAAGGGAAAAAAATAATTCCTTTTCAGGGAAAAAGGGGTATTGGATAAAGGGGAGGGCAGTTTGGAAAAAAAGGCCTGATCAGAGGGGCAAGGGACAGGAAAAGCGGACTTTACGTTGAAATTGAGAGAGGTAGCACGGTTCTGATTACACGCAAAAAGGGAAGAAGAATACTAATCCGAGGAAGGGGGAAGGAGGGGGAAAATCTGAAGGGAGGAAAGACGTCTCATTTTTGCAAGAAGACGGAAAGGGGAGGACTCCCGGAAGCATCTGGGGAAAAGATTCCTTATTAGGACCCAAAGAGTCGGGGGGAGGGGGGGGGGGGGGAGGGGGAGAAAAAGAAACAGGGAAAAAAAAAAAAAACAAGACTGCTGGGGGGGGCGGAAAAGCATGTGAGGGGAAAAAGAGAAAAGGTCAGGGGAAAAAAATAAGAAAGACGTTCCCCGGATAAAGGAAATGTGAAGGGAGATAAATGATAAGCTTTCAAAAGGGGAAAGGAACATCAAGAATTCGAACGGGAGGGGTTCGTTGGGGGAAAGCAATGGGGTACTTCAGCAAGCGGGGTCGAAGGAAAGGGAGGAAAAAAGTCGGGCCATCGGGGAAAACAAAATTAATGAATGGTTTTGGGGGGAATTCATGAGTAGGGGAAAAAGGATTGGGGGAGAGACGCCTGTCCTCAAGGAAGGGAAAAGAAGAACATAGGAAAAAAAAAGACTTTGAAGATAGGAAGGAAACTATCTGGGGGGGGGGGGAGAGAAGGGTGTGCCCCGCAGAACAACAGGGAGCATGGCCCCCGAAAAAAAAAAACCGAGAAACCTCCAGAGAAAGATTTTGGCACATGCATAAAAAGAGAACAGACGGCAAAGAAACACGAGGAGGAAATGGCGGAGAAGCGCGGGAAAAAAAAAAAAAAACGAAAAAGCCGTGCAAAAATGCAACAGACCATGGGCCCTAAGAGGAAAGGGAAATGACTCGATGCCGCGGAGGACCTGTGCATCATATTGGAGGAGGGAAGGTAGAAAGAATGGAGGGAAAGCCTCTTACACAAAGGAGGTTAAAAGGTCCTCAGGGGAGTAGGGTTGTCATTTAGAGAGGGGAGAGGCC
>Ga0179593_1692023_pt1 | contig 10144 bp, 11 predicted proteins | sample CZODoug2_1_08_16_FD_185931 | JGI IMG/M metagenome (GOLD analysis project Ga0179593, IMG submission 185931) | Vadose zone soil fungal communities from Angelo Coast Range Reserve, California, USA - CZODoug2_1_08_16fungal (PacBio error correction) | ecosystem: Environmental > Terrestrial > Soil >...
CATCTCCACTTGTCAGGAGAAGGAGAGAAGAGTGTGAGATCACGAACACGATCGAAAGGGAGGAGAATGTAGTGTTATGGGAATAGGTGAAATCGTGCCACACTACAGCAATTAGAAGGGAAGAGAGACTTCACGAGAGAGAGGGAGCAACTGGAACGCTCCAAGGAAAAAAGAGTACGCTGTGACAAAGACAGGACGCGGTGACGTTAGAGAGGGGAGAAAAGGAGACGGTCTCGAAAAACTAATGAGACAGTCCTCCATAAAAAAGCGTACCAATTTGGAAAGAGAAAGAAAGGAACTTAATCCTCCAAGGAAAAGAAGCAGTTTTTATAGACGGAAGGAAAGGAACAGGTACCGGGGGAAGACTTAGAACACTTTCTTGAGAGGGGAAGAATATATCTCTCCTCCAATAAAAAAAAGAGAGGGAGGAAGTGGATACACGCTTCGAATTCGAAGGGAAACTTGGCGAACTCCTTCTTCATATCGAGAGGGACATTAACCTTAAACTATTGGGGTGTAAGGACGACGCTTCTTCAAATAGAAAATCTTGTCGAAAATTTAGGGTCTACCCCACAAGAGGGGAAAGGCCGGTCTTTCTATCGGAGGGAGGGAGGTCGACTGGAGGGGGGAAAGAAACAACCTATCCTTTCAAGAATCGGGAAGTGGACAGTTTCGATCGCATGAGAGCAAAAAAGGCCGCATCGCAAGTTGGAGGTGAGCGGCCCGGAAGGGAGGTTTCTGATTGACAGTGGGAAAATCTATTTGAAAGAAGGGAAAGGACCGAGCATTATCGCAATTATTCAAAGAAGAAGGTGTCCAATGAAGGGGACACGAGCGTTATGGGAAGGCTAACAGGCCCACTTTGAAGAAAAGAAGCTGGCACATAACTCGGAATCTCGTCTCCTTCGAGTCTTGTGGATCGCACCGCGGAGGGACGACATCCACTTTCTTAAGGGAGAAACGCGAGATCCATAAGGTGTTCAGGAGATCTTCCGTTGTGAGAACATAGTGAAAGAGAGAAAGATATATTCCCAAGTATGACTTCAGTGAAAAAAAGCTTAATTCTGCGGAGAAGAACAGTCCCTTGAGAGGACTAGGAAAGCTCGTCTATACATAGCAATCTTTTTTTCAATGGTTGCTCCACAAGGGCACATATCCCCTAGCCCTCCTCAAACCGATCGTGCCGACCGGGAGGAGGACAGAGGACAATCCGCCGAGAGGGAGAGGAAAAATCCAGGGCGCCCTTTCGGCTAACGAGAGAGGAAACGGCATGTTAACGAGAAGGGAGATTGTTGCCCGACGCCTAACTGCCGAGGGGAGGTCCTTCACGGAAGCACAAAGTAGGACGCTCCTAGGGGTAAAAAAAGTGGAAGAATCATAAGTTGCGTTCTCAGGAGGAAAAAGGGAAGAATGCGCTCTTGTGTGAGAGAAATAGCGAAGTGGAAGGGGACCGTATTTCGTCGTTGAAAGAAGAAAAGGGAGGCCGGAGGCCTCCTTGCAAGAAGGAGAAGGAGGACATCCCAAATTCTGTGTGGGTGAGAATGGGAAGGCACTAGGGGAAATCCGGCGCTCCAGAGAGAGGGAGAAAAAGCACTTTTATTTCTAGAGGGAAAGGGAAAACGGCATCACTTCATAAAGACTGAAGGAAGGAAGTACCTCCTCAAATCTGCAAGGCAAAGATCATAGAGGGAGGTGCCCGAAGAAAGGAAACACACATCATCCCTGATTAAGATAAGTGAATTAAAAAAACGCAGCGGTTTTTTAGGGAAGGGTTCCCTCTGGAGAAGAAAAAAAGAAGTATCCCGAGGACGCCTGGTGTAACGAAGGGGAAGGTGTTTCGGTGGAAATACGCAGCAGAGAGACCGAGGGGTGCGGAAATCAGGTCGAGAAGACCTTGCAAGGGAGCGAAAAAAAAAAAGCTGCAATAGGTCAGAAAAAAAGAGCCGATAGTGCTAAAGAGAAAAAAAAAGTGAGTCTCCGCACCAGAAAGGAGGCCATGCACCTCGAGCCGGAGGGAGAACAGAGAGGGGCGAAGTCTTGCTTAGAAAGGGGAAGGCAAGTACTTTTATCGCTAAGAGGGAACGGATCTCTTTTGCGAAAAGGGGAGTAAGTCGTCTCTTGTCCAGGTGGGAATGTTTTTCCCACAGATAAAAGTGTGCCGGGTATGAGTGATAAGGGGAAGGAGACGTAGCGGGTAATTCTCGGAAGGAAAAGAAAAGGGCGAGGACTTCATTTCCCGTTCGCGAAGAACGGCTCACGAAACGAGAAGGGGGAACGACTCCGATTATCCTAGAAGGACAGCTTCTGTCGAGCAAGAAAGGGGGGGGGCTGGATGTTCCTAGACAGAGCGACCTCATTCATGAGGGAAGAGCTGTCTAAATTGGACGGGGTGAAGACTTCATCTGTTCGGGACGCACCATTTTTTCGAAGAGGGAAATTAATACTTCTCCGAACATGGAGGAAAAGCGCGAGGGATTAAAGGGAAGGAGCCAGGCAAACCCAAAAAGGGCCACCAAAACTTGGTAATTCTCGGACGGGGTCGCAATGCAGGGACACGATATTTCGGTAAAAAGTGCCGATCTCTCTCAACAAAAAAAAAAAAGAGGAGGAAACTAGATAAAAGAAAGGGACCTTAATATAGTTGTCCTTTCCGCGGAGACCAACAATGTCAGAGAAGAAAAGAACTTTTTTTTTGCACGAAGAGGGGCCTGTCTGCTCAATGGAAGAGCGCTCTAAAAGGGGAGGGGAAGGTTTTTTTTAGAACAAAAAAGGAGGAAAGCGAAACCTGGGGAGGAAAAAAGGGGCAGTTCGAAAACGGTAAAAAAAACAGAGAAAGAATTCCTGCGGAGAGAAAGGGAACCGCTCTAAGGCGGGAAGAGAGAAAGAAAGCTTCGGAGGAAAAAAGGAGGCTGAATCGGCGTCGGATCAGTTTTTCGTGGAGCAGGGAGAGGAAGAAAGGGAAGTCATCGCAGCATTTTGACGGACAGGAGGACTAAAAGAGGAAAATTTTCGAGAAAAGAAAAAAAAATCGGAACATCCTTTTTTCACCATTAAAAAGAACGACTTACGCCCAGTTCTCACACGAAAAAGACCCGTCTAGGGTAGGGAGTATAAAGTACTTCAGGGGAGAAAAAAGAGGCCCTATGCACAAGAAGGAGATCATATTTGAATGGAGAGAGGTAGACTCGACTAAAAGAGAACTGACAGAAAAGCTTGTAGAACATAGAGCATGCTCTGTTTCAGCTAAAAGGAGGATCGTATTACTGAAAGGGGGGTCGCACTTGAAAACGGGAAGTTTCTCTATTTAGAGAGAGGGGTGTTACCTTACCAAAAGAAAAGTAGACAAACGGCGGACCTTGGGGGGGAAGTGTATATAGGGGGGGGAAGCGTTTTTTGGAAGAAAGGAAGGAAAATTTACCTAACGCCACCCAAGTTCTTGGGGGGGGAAGTACACACGTCCTCACGAAAGAATGGAGTTTTGTGGTCTCATATGAAAAAAGAACGATTACTGGTGGCGGCTTTACTGCGCAAGGAATCGGGGAGGTATAAAAGTGTGACAGTTCTATTCCCAAGAAAGAAGAAAAGATGGACTCTTTGGGGGGGGGGAAGAGGGCGGAGCCGAGCCTTTAAAAAGGGAGAAAAGAACCTTAACAAGAAGGGGGGGGAGGGAAGGCGGTTTTCAGTTCGAAACAGGAAGAGGGGAGGAGTTCAACCTACTCACAAAGAGAACCTCAAGGAGAAAAGATTTATTATTTAAAAGTCTAAACCAGAGATGATGAACCAGCATTCTCCGCAAAGATGAGGAAGGGGGAGAAGGGGAGCTTCCCCCTGGAAGGGAGAAAGAGAAGTGACTTCCCACGAAAGAGAGGGCCTTTATTTCTTTGACAACAGGAGCGCAATCCCAACCGCAACGGGGAAATGACCTTTGCGGGGGGAGATTAACGGATTCCTAAATGGGCGGGAGGTATAGGAGCTCTACATCTTCATGCGGGAGGATAGATGGAAACTTTCACGGAAAAGAATTTCGAGGGGATTTCGAAAAAAAGAAAGAGGAAAAACTCTTCGAAGAGAGATTCGAGGATTATCTCGCAGGGGAAGGCTCAAGCTCAATAGAGAGGATCGGCAATTTAACGCTCCTAGAGTAGCCTCTGATCTAAGAAGGGAAGAACAATGGACGGACTACGGTAATATCGTCTTTGAAGGTAGAGAAATTTGATTGACACTAGACTCTCGAGGAGGTTCTCTGAGTAGAGAGTTCTCATGAGATGCCGCTGGGCAGCTGGGGGACCGCTTGTCTTCATCGGAAAAGCCGGTAATCCTCAGAGAGTTATCATTCTTCCCAGGAAGGGAGAATCAAGGAAAAAGATGGTCTGGGGCTAAAGAATATTCTCTAGCGCGGGCTGGAGCGCTGGCAAGAAAAGAAAAGGGAAATCAAGAAAATTTGCAACGGAAAGAAAGTTGACTTCCAAAACGGGCAGATTCCGGAACGTCGAAGGAGAAGAAACGCGAATTCGGAATAGGAGGGAACAGTTATCTGGTTTTGGGGGGAAAATCTTCTGGTTACCTTCTACCGGAGAAGAGATCCTACACGGAGAGGGAGGTTGCGTCCTTCACTGTTTAAAACAGTGGGATCAAAAATTCGAAGAATTCGGGGTAGAGGGAATGTTCATTTGCCGGATACGAGAAGTTCGACAGTTTCCATTCAGGGAAGGAGACTTGGCAGAATCTTTTATCCATAGGAAGGAAGAAGGGTCTTGGAGGGACTCGGTAAAAAGGAGAAAAGCCACGTGTTCTAATCTGCGAAAGGGGGGGGAAGGAGATATCTAGGGGTATAAAAGAGCTGCAAAAAAAAGGAGTCGTAAAGTAAACGTTGTACTCGTTGAGGGGGGGAAAAGAGAGAGTTTCTTAGAAAGTAGGAAAAGGGACGAAGTACTCTATACGCAAAAGGAAGAGAAAGTGGAAAAAAGAGGGCAGTTTTGAAAGCGGTCAATTTGCATCGAGGCGGCCGTGTTTTTTTTTTACGTAATGAGATTGTCTAACTTTCGTAGGGAGAAGGAGAGAGGGGAAAGAAAAAGAACTCGGTCGAGGCACAAAGGGATGGAGGAACACCAATGGCGATGTTAAAAGGGGAAGAGAGCTCCTCAACAAAAAAAAAAGGGGAGAGGATGACCATAGAAGGTGAAAAAGAGATCGTCAAAAAGGAGAACGCGAATCGCCCGGGGAGAAAGGGGTATGTATTGGCCATAGTATGATCGGCACCCTACGAAAGGGGTGAGACAAGGAGAGAGCGCTCGCCGGAAAGGTAACTCTTAGGAAAAAAATATTAGGGGAAATAAAAAACATCGTACTCTGGGAAAGGAAGGAGAGGATGTATCGAGAAGTCGAACTTTAAGGGGAGAAACCCTCTAAGTAAGTCGGGGAGATCTAAAGAAAATGAATTGCGACTACTGAAAGAAGAAAGAGTGACATTCCGATGGATAGAGATACTATCTAGAGAAAGGAAATTCGGGGAGAAAAAGTAGGGATCTTAGGTAGAGATCTCATAAGAGAAAAGAGGAAAAAGAGAGGGACCCGGTTTGGAAAATCCCCTGATTGAGGAGAAATACTCGCTGAATAATAGTAGACAGAAAATAACAGTAAACTATGGTGGGGGGTTCTAAATGAGGAAAATAGTTTGGTTAATACCGGGAGAAGGGAATGTCCTCCTTTCGAGAGAAGGCACAGGAACGATCTTGTTGGAAGGCATCTTACGAGCAAAGCCAAAAAAAACACCGTCAGGAAGGAGATATCCTTGACGAAGTGTCGTAGGACATAGAAAGAATATCGGAGAGGGGGAGGAATCACCTGAGAAAGGGGGGTTCGGAGAATCTGGGAAAGCGCAGCAAAGCGAGATCGGGGAGGAATTATCTGCCTTAGGGAAGAAATGTAAATTGAAGGTGTCGGTCACGTTCAGCATGTCACAGCTTTTAGGGAGAACCTCACCAGAGGGAAAAGCTGGCAAGTGATTGCAACCTAGGATATCCTCTCTATCAGGGGAGCGCTCAAGGCGAGTAGACAATCAAATTTATTAAGGAGAAAAAAGAGAGATTAGATTAGTTGGAGGGGGAGGTATTCCCGGGGAAAGGGGGTCGATTCGAAAAGAATATGAGGGGAAGTCATTGGAAGGGGGATACAAGAGTAATTATCTCGAGAATAACTGCCTGGACAAATCGAATCTCGCGAGGGAGTAAGAGTCTGGGAGTTTCAGTCAAAAAGGAGAGAAAGTCTCCATGAGAGAGCGGACCTCCGTGAAAGGGACATGAAGGAAAAAGGGAATTCTATCTTCGTATACGAAGAAGAGGAGAAAGGTCATTACAACGAAAAAGAAAAGAACCTTAGGTCGAAAGGAAGATTGCTCTCCTTTATAACTACCCTATGGAGGGATTTCTTAGGAGGGGACGGCACTTATGAAATTAAAGTAGGAAATTACTCAAAAAGAAAGACGTTTAATCGAGGGGACGCGCTTCGGGGGAAGAAGGGAAGGAAGAGAATTCTCTCGGGTGTGAGGGAAATCCTAAATCGAGGAGGGGGCAACGTAAGGGGAGAGACGATTTCTGCCTTTCGGGACGACGAGAAGAATTCTCAAAAGACAAAAGTTAGGGTACCTTATTGGGGAGAAGGATTCCGGCACTGAAAACCTTGCAGGCAGGGAAAAAAGTCTTCAGGACGAGCAAGGTATTGGCATCGTAACTGAAAAGTTCTCTATGGCCGTTCCGACAAGTAAGAGAAGTAACTATCATCGGGGGGAGGGGGCAAGTCTTCTAAACATAATCCATTATTTGAGATTAGGCGGTTTAATTCTACCAAAACCAACCAAGAAGGTGGGTGCTTAGGTAAAGGTAGTCGCGCTCGGATAAATCCCTCGGTTACTTGTAGGAAAAAGAGCGGTCTGCTTTAGAGGGGTAGGGGGACACTCGGGATAAATCAATCCGTCGGGGAACCCCCCAGGTGGGACTGGACGTCCTCTCTAAGGAGAGTTCGCTGAAGGGGGGGGACATTCAGAGAGAAGAGTAGGGGAGAAAAAGATTGGCTTGGGGGAGAGGAGAGACCGGGGAACGCAGAAGGAAGAAGCATAAGGGATCGGAGCCCCAAACGTGATGTCTAGGGTGGTCTTATAGAGGTCTCCATGAGTCTTAGACGAATCTACGGTCAGGGAGTCTAGGGAGACCTTTGCAGTAAGGGATGCATCTTGGAAGTTGAAGGGGGACCACCCCTTGTGTAGAGGGTTTGACGAAAGTTGAGCCTTCACGTTGGGATCGTAAGCAGGGAATGGATCTTTGAATTCAAATGAGGCGGCTGATGGGGAGGGTGGTGGTTGGGCGGGCACCTGTATCCAACGAAAGAGAAAGTACACTCTAATGCTTTGTCTCTCCTCTGAGCTGAGACCCGCCTCGGGGGACTTATTAAAAAGAGAGAGACGCAGGAAGTCTTTATTATACTCCGAGGTAAAAGTGTTTTGAAGAACACCACTTTGAGGAGAGGTGGTCTGGTGGTCGAAAATTAGGAATGAGGGAGACAAGACCCTTTTTCAGCGAAGAAGATGTTGGAAAACCAGGAAATTCCAAAAGAAAGGTGTCCCCCCCTTTATGAGATGAGGAGGGAGTTTTTTGGGCGGAGGCTGTTTACTGTTCACCGATAAGACATACTTTCCAGGAATTGATATAAACAACAAAAAAGGGGGGAAGGGAGATATGAGGACCGGTAGAGGAAGGGTCGGTGTCCGTTCAGATGCAGTGTAAAAAAAAATTACGTAATCCCTCCCAAAGATCGTGGTTAAAAGAGATTTTGATAGAAATAGAGGCCTAAAACGGGGAGGGAAAGGGGTCGCTAATGAAAAAGGGTGAGTCCGCATATAGAGTCGGAAAACATTTCGAACACGGCAGAGGTGGAAGTCTGTCGCGCGGTCGAGGAAGGAAGATAAGGGGTGAAAACAGAAGAGTCCCGAGTACCCGAAAGAGACTCGTTTTTCGTGGAGAAGGAAGGAAACCTTCAGTCCGAGGGGAAGGGGACGTCCGATCATTCAAGGAAAAGAGCAGGAAAGGGGTGCGGGGAAAAGGAGACTCGAAAAGAAGGGCACCCAATTCCAAGGGAAAAAAGAAAAACGCCTGACGAAAGGAGGAACTGAAGCGATGGTCAGTAGAAAAGGATATACCCTATATACGAAGGGGCGAAAAAGAGACGTGGGGCAGATCATTTTGCAAAGAGGAGCGCTCAGGCTCGAAAGAGTTCGCCCAGAGAGGAAGGGATGGATTCAGACAGGGGGAGGGGGGGTGGCTGACTCGAGGAGCAAGTTAAGAAAACGGGAGCATAAACGGGTCGCGCGACAAAGGACCTTCAACCGAAGAGAAAAAAACGCCTACGGATGCACTCTGCGGGGGGGGGGGAGTCTTCAGAGCAGGAGAGAGGGAAATCCTCCACACAAATGACGGTGTTTGGAGGGGTCCTTAACTGGGGGACCAGGAGGGGGGGGTTTTCGAGAGGGCGGAAAAAGGAGGACCCTCTTATCGTTTGAAAATTGGGGAGGTCTTGAAGGGGGGAAAAAGGAAAGTGGAGTGAGGAAGGGGAGAGGAATCACGTACCAGAGAAAGTGGGTATTACAATGATGCGGAGGATTGTCCTTCATCAAGAAAATGAGACAACTCACCGGGGGGGATTCCTGCCTGGGGGAGGGGTCAGTCGGAAAGAAGAAGCGTTTCGGAGGGGAAAGAACCTCACGAGGAACGATCACACCCGAGCGCATTAGGATAGGAGAAAACTCTCGTCCGTCAAAAGCTGATTAAAAGAGGAGCGTCCCTTCCGTATACCTGGGGGAGAGAAGTGCCGCTACGAATGTTGTGAGGGCTTTTCAAAAAAGGGATCAATCCGCAAAGGAGAGGGAGTGCGTTTTGAAGAAAGTACGGATCGAGTGTCTTTTTCCGTCGTCGGGAAAGGAGAGGGTTTTTAAGAGGAGGAAAAAGTTCACTTCTCCTGATTACGGGGGGAGAGGCGAGGGGAGTAAGGGGGGGGGGGGGTGGGGGGGGGGGGTGGGGGCAGTGGTTTCATGCCCTGGAAAGTCTATCCTATCTTCGTGAGGTAGGAAGGAGATCTCGCGAGAAGGCAGAAGCTCACGAAAGATAAGGCCAAAGGGAGAGGAAGGAGAGATCTACTAACGCTAGAGGGAAGAGAGAGAGAAATCAACGATCGTATAGATAGAGGGGAGAGAAAAAGGGGGGTGTCTACTCGAAAGAGGAGAGATACAAAAACAATAAGGGTAAGGATGTCAATCATATTGTGCCCTAGAGGGGAGGACCTTTGCGGTAGAACTCTACCCTCTCGGGAAAGAGGAAAAGAAAAACATTTCAAGGAAAAAGTCTTTACAAGGAAAGAGAAATTCTAGAGCGAGGCGGAGGAGGGGGAAAGCTATTTGCGGAAAAGCCCCCTGATAAATGGAAGGGGTGACTGCAAACAACTTAAAGATTTCAATAGCCTGAAAAAGGGACCTATCGGAAGGGTGTTTTTTTGGGGAAAGGGGGAGAGGAGAGGCTCATTAAAACGGCTATAAGATCCAACTTATAGGAAGACAAGGCCGCGGCTTTTTGGTCGGAAGCCCCTGTTTCAGGGCCAAGAGAGACCGACGTACAAAATCTTTTCTGGGAAAGTAACAGGAGACGAGGAGGAAAGCCTATTTCGAAAAAGGTCAGGGATTCTCACGTGAAAAAAGGGAGCCAATAGCGCGGGAGGCGTCGATCTCGATGGGAAGATCAAAGACCGACGTTTCTAAGTCGCAAGAAGGGGAAGGTCGAGCTCTTCTTAGAGAAAGGAGAGGCACACGGGCCTCGGATCTTCAGAGGGTGATGGCGTACTTGCTGGAAGGGGGGAGATACCGTCCTTCCTGAGGAAGGGAAGCATTATCGATATCTCAAAAGAGAAAAAAAAGGGGAAAAAGCGTCCTATGTTGTGAGGAGGGGGATGGTGCCGACTCGGAAAGGGGGGAAGGCGAGCGATCGCGCGGTACGTTAAAAGATGGAAAAAATGCTTCTTTTTTCACGCTCAGATGGAAAAAGGAAACTCACATCTCAGGGCGGCTATCGCTTTTGCGTGGGAGATCACAATTGGAAATGTGGGG
>Ga0179593_1276090_pt1 | contig 10143 bp, 12 predicted proteins | sample CZODoug2_1_08_16_FD_185931 | JGI IMG/M metagenome (GOLD analysis project Ga0179593, IMG submission 185931) | Vadose zone soil fungal communities from Angelo Coast Range Reserve, California, USA - CZODoug2_1_08_16fungal (PacBio error correction) | ecosystem: Environmental > Terrestrial > Soil >...
CGATTTTGTTGAAGCCGGATTCTTCCTTGCCAGATGCCACCCTCCAAAAAGAAGGGAAGGGGAAAAGCAGAAAAAAAATGGGAGGACCCTGTTCAATTCAGGGCATCCTTTACACAAGGGGGAAAGGGGACGGGAAAACAAGAACGGCTCGTTCAGGGTGCTTTAAGGTACGGAAGAGTCGACCTAAAACCGGGAAAAGGGAAAAACGAAAAAGATGTAAAAAAACGTCGACGGGAGAGAGAAGTAGAGACGGACTCGGACGTTGACCGAGAACTACAAATCGTGAGGGCGTAATCCTACGAAAAGGATGAGATGTGGTTATTCTTCAAACCAATGAGAGTGATATAGGGGTGTAGATACCTCGGGATTGTTCCTGGTATCGATAAACAGACACGGAGGAATAAAAATTAGATAAAGAGCATTAGGGGCTAGAGCGGGAGAAAAGAGCGCGCCTCGTTCGGGGGGTTGTAGGGGCAAAAACGCCAGCCCTTAAATGTGCCGCGGCTTCGAATCGCGAGGAAAGAAAAACTGTCTGATAGCCGGCCCCGACTCTCGTACGCATCCAAGGGGAATCAAAAGACAGGTCTCAATGAAGCCGGGATTAGGGAGTCAAAGTCCGACTGAAAGGGCGACGGAACCTACAGAGCAACGCGCTAATAAAGAGGAGATGTTCCAGGTGGGAAAAGCAAAATAGGAATTTGCAAAGGACAGCGGGCAACATCCCGGCGGGACACGTACTTGGGGGGAAGGGGGAGGAACGGCAAGCCACATTAGTGCATAGAACAAAAACGACGTGTGAAATAAAGAGGGTTAACGAACGTAATGGATCAAAGAGGGAAAACCAACGGAGGATCGGCGACATTAAACTCAAGGGACCGAAAAAGGAAGGCACTAAAACGCGTATGAAGATACCGGGAAGAGGTCAAGGGAGAGGGATGGGGAGCCAATTAACGATGACAGCAAGTAACAGATTACAAAGGAGCTTGTAGGAAGGAGAAGCCTCGAAAGAGGTAAGTCGAGAACGACAAAAAAGGGGATGTCCGACCAGCATGGATCGGGAGAAGACACCAAAGCTGTTTTGAGCGAGTCACGGCGAAAGAAGAAGAGAGCGACGGAAAGGAGTAGCGAGGAAATGCCACGTCATCATCGGCAGAACTGCGGGTGAAGACCGCTGGCGATCCAAGGGATGCAGTGTGGGAACCCGACTCCGCGCAAAATCCCTCCGAGCAAAGTAAAACGTGCAAGAGCCCGCGGACGAGGGCACCAGCCAGGGGGAAATAAACAGAAGAACGTCTCAGTTTTCAAGGAGAACGAGTAACTATACGACTGGCACAAAGAGGAGACCAAACTACTAGAAGAGAAGGCGGTACGACCGGGCTTTGGGAAGGAACATCAAAAAACTGCCGCCAGCCCAGACTGGGAAGGTCGACTCCAAACGATCTAGAGAGCGCAAGCCGGCGTAGGAGCACGGAGACACTTGAAACCCGGCGAAATCACTAGGAGAATTTAGAACAAAGATAGGAGCAATCAAAGGGGACAGCTCGTTCAACGAAGGAGAAAGGCGGGTACGAAAAGCTGAGTTCTCAGATGCCCATAGGATATTCACACACAATCCGATCGCAACATTTAGACTCTACTCAGAAAAAAACTCTAAAAGTCAAGCGGGAAGTCCAGGAGAAGTGTTTCCATCTTTCTAGGTCCGGGAGGGGAGGATGGGGAAAAGCGCCGGAACCCCACTCTCTTGAAAAGACGTACCGGAACTCCTCCATCAAGCGCCGTTTCCACCTTGTCTGAAGAAAAAGGGATGGAACCGATATTTCTCCAAGGCGAGACTGAAGGGGGCGAGGGGCGGTGGTTCGACAAACACTAACATTGTGCTTCCGCTTATAACCTACTTCAATTTCTGGTGAAAGAGACCTATTGGTTTGAAGACGAATAAAAGCTTGGAAGGCCCATTACAAGAAATGTGGGGAGCAGGAAGCACCAATGTAAACAAAGAAGGTGGGGACGCAAATCGAGAATCACCAACCAAGCCGGCCACCCCCCATAGGGAGAAGAAGGGCGTCTGGGAGTTTCGGGGGGTGGAAAATGAAGCGGCAGTGACAAGAGGGGGGACACAAAAAGCCGCCAATGTCTAGAACAGCCGAAAAAAACGAAACTGGGGGGGAAAAGAAGGAAACAATAGCTAAGAAGCAAGCTGGAGAGGAGTCTGGTAAGAAGACCGGTTGCTCAGAGGAGAAAAGACAGCAGCATCAGACGGCAGAAAAGGAAAGAAATGTGTAGACGTGGAGCACACAGGGCCGATCAACTTAAAGAGAGCGCAATTCAGAGAAAACTGAATCTGGAAGGGAAAGGAGGGTACGAGATATCCTGGGGGCGGGGGGGGCAAGGAGCCAAAAACCACCAACCCAAAAAAACACCAAAAAACAGGGTTTTTCCGACATCTCTGGGGGGGGGGGGGGGGGGGGGGGGGGGGGGGGGGGGGGGGGCGAGTCTGTAACTTGGTTGAAAGAAGGGACGGAAGGAAAGGAAGAAAAAAAACACGCGCATTGTCGGAGGAAGTCTAATGCCAACACAAGGGGATCAAGGAGCGAAACATGGGAAGAACGGATTTCTCTCACTCATACACAAAGTGATGAAGGGAAGGGGCGAGGAAAAACGCGGACGCCTCCCAGGCAATGCGAGGGAAAGATAGGGGCAACCGTGATGAGCGGGCGGATTAGGAAGTTCGGCTGAGAACGAGCTGACGGGGGAGGAAACGGGGGGTGGAGAAGAGCAGCGCAAAGGTCAAATTCGCAAAACAAGCGGATCAAAAGAGAAATGGGGCAGGAAAAGCAGCTCGGAGAATGTGGAGGAATCTGATCAACGAAAGCAAACCAATAGTCGCGTAAGATTCGGAGAAAATTAGCATATATTAGTCGGAAGGCAGCTGTTACTCTCCAAGCAAAAAAGGGCCAGAAGGAAAGCCGAGGGTGTGGGATGGGGGGGGAAAGCCAGGGGAAACCAAGACTTTTAGATCCAACCAGGGGATCCAAAATCTCCTTGGTCGGGCCTGGGAAGGCATCCAATCTCCTGGGCTGCAATCAACCTAAAGGGGGGAAATTTAAGGGGCTGGGGTTTCGACTATAAAAGGGCGGGGATCTAGTATATTTTCAAGGCTTTGCGCGAAAGGGAGTTTCAAACTCACGTAGGGGATGGTACGCCGACCTTCCTGGGGATGAGGGAAAAGAGTGGAGAGACAAGGATCCTCTCCGGTGAATGAAGCACCATCTCCGGGGCAAAAAGAAGGGAAAGTCCATAAAAAGAAGCGAGTCCATTCTAGAGGGTCGAAGCGGAAAAGAGTACGGGAGAAAGGGGGGACGCAATCAGCCCCAACCCTGCTGGTCCGCGAAAGTGTCCTCTAAAGCGGCGGAGTGCTCCCCTTGTTCCGTCGGTGCCCAATTACAAGGCAAAGAATTGGGAGGGGGGGGAGAGCATCACCAGGTGGGAACGTGGGCACAAAGAGGATAAATAAATAGAATAGAGGGGGTTGGGGCTCCTAACCGGGAAGGCGGAAAGATGCGACGGAAAGGGGAGACGCAGCCCGCTCAGAGTAGCAAAGGAGGGAAAATCAGGTGGGACCAGGCCTCTGGTGGCGAAAAGGTGGAGGGGGAAAGCTACAACAAAAAAACGAGAGCATGGAAGGAAAACACAGTGGGAGGAAAGGAAAGTCCCCCCCAAATAGCGGGGCCAAGGTGGGGAAAAGACGAAGAGCGAGGGCGCACGATGGGCGTGCGGACTGTACGGCCGTCGCTATCCTGTCGGAGCCCTCATCGAAAAAAAAAAAGGAATCGGGGGGGATCTTTCAGATGAGGCGTCTTCATTCAAAGATGCAGGGGGGTTCACCCCCAAAGGGGGGGGGAGGGATCTCCCCAACCGAGGAGAAAGGTATGTTTTTGGGGAAACAGCGGCAAAAAAAAAAAAAAAGGGAGGACACACAATATTCGAGCAATTGGCTACTACACAGGGGGGCTTAGAGGGGGAGAGGGGAAGGAGGCTCAGTTAAAGGGCAGGAGCCTACATAGGATGGGAAGAAAGGGACCGAGCGTGCGGAATACTGTCAAGTCTTTAGAGGCGCTGGAGGGTATTCACAGACCTAGTTCAAATGAAGAAAGACTTTCAAGCAGAGAAAAAAAAAAGGGCAAGACGCCGCGGGCGGCCAGCCCGAAGGTCTCATAGTAAAAAATGAGAAAAGGTAGGAAACATAGTTCTCGAAGAGAAGATTCGTCTGCATCCTTACCAGGTCTCAAAGGGGAGAAAACAGAGTGCAAAACGGCGGCGTTGACCACTCCCGAAAAGGAGATGTAGAAACGGGTTTGGGGGAAAGGCTTTTCAGAGGAAAACATCCAACTAGGGGGTCTGATGCGGTAATCGTTCTAGGGCGTTAAGAACAGGAAGAAGGAGCTAGAAGGGGATACTCCTCCGGAATGACCTTGGAGAGTGGGGTCTTCTGACATCTCCCTGAAAGACTACTAAAAAAAGCCAAAGGGTACCTTCTGCCATGGATGCAGAGGAGTGGATAATGTTTGATGGGGTGAGAAGGTGAAAAAAAAATCTTTCTCTCCGGCGCTGAAAAACAAATTCGCCATAATCCTGGCGAGAGACAGAAAAGAAGCCGAATCAGCGAAATCAGGATGGCGGACGAAGACGAGTCCTCTCCCATCCGGAGTTTAAAGGGTCGCATGATGGATTATCGCCGGGTTCTGCAAATGAGTTTTAGCCTTAGGGAAATGGTGTTGGAATCGCCACGGGGTACAGTGTTAGAAGAGGGGTGCTTCATCTTCCTTCCTTCATGGTACAACAACGCGATTCTTACAGGCAAGCAGCGAAACAACGCTCTCTCTCCGGACAGAGAAGTAAATTTTGAAGAAGGAATGGGAGATAGAAGGTACAGGGCGGTTTGCAGGGAGAAAAAAAGCTTCTTTAACTTTTCTGACTGAACGGAAGGAGGGGCTGGTGGAGGGGGGGTAAAAGGGTAAAACTGGGAAACGGACGAAGAGCGACTTGTTAGGGAGAGAATGGAAGTGGCACGTATAAAAGGGCACTTTGGCGAAGGAAATTTTGGTTCCATCTTAGTACTCCGGGCGGGATCGAGGTGGAGGATAAAAACCTATAACGGTAACGACATGGAGAAAAAAGGATGGTGGGGGGCGCGCTCTCGACAGGGAACTCACTCTTTTTAGAAAAAATACACGGGGCCGAAAAACCATAGAAAAATTTTGAGAAATGGCTTAAAGGGGAGAAACTAAAACATCGGATAACCCAAGAGGGATTCTCGGCCGTGACGAGGATAAGTAACGTCAACCAGGAGGGGGAAGTCGCCAAATAGAAGAAAGCTCTGCGAAGTTGGAAGCCTGATCTACTTCAGGGGCATCAAGCCCTAACTTCTGAAGGCGCCTGCAGACGAACGGCGAATGGTAGGTAAGGAGGAACGGGCGGGAGTCGAAAATCAGCCTAGGGACGCGCGGAGAAGAAGCATAAGAAAGGTTAAAGCCGAGAAGGGGACGTCTATCGAAAGACATCGGGCCTATGGGTTTTGATGCGTCGGGCTAAAAATAGGTCGGATGTTGTAGGGGGGAGTACTAGGATAGAGAGAAGAAGGGCAATATGAAACCATCAGAGAGGGGAAGAAATACCGACTCTGTTGTGGCGATGATACGGAGAAAAGAAAAAAAACACGCAACAGCTTATCTCCCTTTCTTGGGGACAAGTGGGCGCGGCCTGTAACTAAAGCTCGAGTTGATCGGAAAGACCTGGAAGGCTTAGATAACCATGAGTACGATCTCAGCTGGCGTGGCGATGATGAGGTTTCTTTTTTACGCAAAAGAGGGAGGGGAGGGACCTCCGGACAGCGGGAGGCTGAGTCTGGATCCTGCTCGGGAAATGAAAACCTAGTATAAATTGGTCGAAGAAGCGGAGACTTCAGGAAAAGGAAGAAAAATGGATTGGGGCCTACGACACGGGGCAATCTTCAGTGAATTATGAGGTAGTCAGGACGGTTTCCGAGTAGAGTGGCGCACAAGAGGCGTACCGGGGGCAAAGAGGATGCGATTCGAAAGTGGCCTCCGACTGGGCCTCGGAGGAGGGATCTTCTTAATTCTCGATCGTCGAGGCCAGGATTGGTGAAGCGGTCTGTCACGCTTCCAGGAATGGAGACCAGGCACGGCGGTGGTTCCGTGATCGACGATCGATTGAAGGAAACCGCGGTGTGGGCGCAGGGAGGGAGGAAGAAGGGTGATAGAAAAACGGAGAGTGCTCTTTCGTTTTCTTCTCCTTTGAAACTCCCTAGTCAAAGGCCGGGAGAGGGGGGACGAGCCCACCCATTGGGTCTCCAATTTCTGGCGCAAAGGGGGAGTAGGCTCCCACTACGATCCCTTGGACGGGAGTCGGTCAATCCGCAACTCGTCAGGCGTCTGGGAGTCACCTTGATCGGCCGAAGAAATCCGTGAAGTGTCAAAAGGAATTTTGCGACTCTGCAATGAGGGACGGACCCCCGCTGGTATAAAATTGACACAACAAGGAGTTGTGCGAAGCATATGGAGGAAAGGGAAAGGAAAAACCCTCAAAGGACCAGTAATTTAGCGGGAAAAACAGATAAGCAAATTATTCCTAAAGATAGCAAAAAGGGCATCCTGGAAAAAAATGGAAATCGAATCAATAAAAAGGAGAGAGGGCGTTACTTCTCTTTCAGCAAGGAAGAACTTTGAGCCTGAAGAAGGGACTGATCGTGAGGAAATAGAGAACGCGTACGCGGCACGGGTACCAAAAAGAGACTACAGCATAACGTTGACAGCCGGAAAAATTCCTCTGATTATCTGTGCAAACCCAGGCGGGAGGGGAAGGGGATCAGGGGAATAGTAAAAGATTCGGGGGAAAACTCAAACCCCCCCACCTTGGAGAGTATCATCGCAGCTCGTCCCATCTAGCGCACGATCTCGGCCGCGAGGGGGGGCGGGAAGCATAACTAAACAGAGAAGGAATGGTGAAGGGAGGAGAAAGGATAAAAACTATTCTGGGCAGTTCGACGCGTACGCGAATCAAGAAGAGAAAGGAACCGGATTCAGGGAGCAAAATCGTAAACTAACGGGACCCACGAGAAGACGAAGCAAGAAGAAGGGTGAACTTCGATTCAACAGGGTGGTAGAGAGAGGAAGGGAGGCAACTAAAGGGCCTGCCGCGGGGGTGGGGGTGCTCCCGCAGAAGCTGGTATTTTGGTTTGACAGCAAAAAGGATTGCTCGCACAAAACGGACTGTTTTTGGGACCATAAGAAAAAGCGTGGTCCACGTCCCGACTGAAATTGCGAGGGAAAGGAGGAAAACAACGGGAAACCCAGTAACCAATTACCGGACAAAAAGCCGAAAGAGGATTGAAAAAGCAATCAGTCTTAAAGTAGGGAGCCATAATACGCAAGGGGGGGAAGACATGGGAAAAGATCACAAGGGGAGTTCAAAAAAGAGACCGAGGGGGGAGGGAAAGGAGCCTCAACTCATCTGGTAGGTCCAGAAGGGAAGGGAAAGACGGGAAAGCAATACTCGTCAAAGCGAGGAGATGTGAGGAAGCCGACCGAATCCGAAGATGAGATAGGAAAGCAGCTCCACGGAAAATCTACCCTGAAGGTGGACTGTACGAGCCGCAACAGCAAGTACACATTTTGCCGAGAAGAGACAAGAACCAAAAAAGAAAAGAAAGGGAAAGAAGAGACCTTGTACAATGGCGCGAGAAAAGGGAGAAGTTCAGAATTCCTTCTCAAAAGGGGGCGTCTTATGGAGAAGCGTTCACCACTCTGGAGAGGCGCAAAAAGAATAACAGCAATCGAAGCCCGAACCAGGAAGTGAAAAGATTAGGCGTCACACAAAGAAAAAATAAATCCTCCAGCGCCAGGGACAAACGGATCACCGTAAAGAAGATCTCGATCAAGCTCATCCGAGTAGGAAACAGGCCGTCGAAAATGGACCAGCCAGAAAGAACGGGAGTTCGCTGTTCTCGGCCGGGGAAAGAATCAGCAACCAAAAAGAAACCTCACCTGATCTATCTTACCGAGGGAGCCCCAGAGCAAAAAAAGGAAAAGATAGGCAGAGAGCAGGGAAGAGCGGCAAACATCCAAAAAGCAAGTGGGGAAGGGCGGGATTCAGGAAAGACCGGAAGGGAACGAGTTCTTGAAAAAAAAGGAAGCTGAAAATATGAGACATCTCCGCGTACACGCGAGGGCTACTGGAAGAACGCGCCGTGTAAGTATCGGCGAAATATTTATGGGATGTGGTCAATCGGAGGATTGCATCTAAGTAAGCGAGGGCGAAAAGAGGCCTCAGCAAGGAGGGGTTGCAAGAAAGGTTTTTTCGGACGAAAACTCTATAAGGACGCTATCACGCGTCATTGGCTGTAAAGAAAGCGTAACCTTGGGGAACGACGTGAAAAAGGTGAAGAATTCCTCATTTATCACGCAGAGCGCGGAAGAGTTCGAGAGCAAAGGTTCCTACCCAGAGGTGAGGGGGACGAAAAAGAGGAAATAGAAGGACACCAAGGGGATAGGGGGGGGGGGCACGGGCTTCTTGGGTTGAGCGTACACCTAAAAATCTCAAAGACAAGGAGGGGGGACGAAAACGCCATGGGCGGGAAAGAAATAGCGCACCGCAAACCAGGGGGAAGTTACGTTCAATGAAGCCGGCAACTAATCAAGCGGTGAGGAGCGAGGGAGGTATAAAAGAGAGCTTAAATGCAACGCACCAGCAGCAGAGTTCAGAAGAAAAACAAGTCAACACGTGAGGTTGTATGGAAAAGTCCAGAAAAAAAAAGCAGGGAGGAAAAGGGGAGAAGCGAAAAACTCACCATTCTTCCGGAACGTAGGTCCGCCGCAGCCGGCCGAATGGTATTAAGAATCGCTCCTTTCTTTCTTTGGAAGGAATGAAGGAGACGCAAAGAAGCCAGATGGGGAAAATTGGAGGAGTGCCATGATTACAAAGTAGAAAAGAAAAACTCATTGGGGGGATCCAACAGAAATTCTCACCCATGCGCCGTGTATCTGGCGGCGAGCACCGCGGCGCCTACGGTCTGGAGAGAGAAAAAGGGTCCGTGAGCTGGCTGAGGGAGGCAAAAAAAGCTGGGAGCAAGGAACAAGACTATGGACTGGGGAAAGGTTTTGAAAGGAGCTCAAAAACGCGACAAAGTTGGAATGAGCAATAGGCGACAGGCAAGACCGAAAAAAGGGGGGGGGGGGAAATTTGTAGTATGCGAGCTCAAAGGCGCCCCACAGCAGAGGCCCGGTCCTAGAGTATACGAGGATCATATGCGGCCCTAGGAGCATGGGGATAAACCTTAGAAAATCTACAAAAAAAACTGGAAAGACCGATTTTCCGGGTGTCCAGCCTTAAAAAAAAAGGGGGATCAAGTGGCAATAGGACCCAAACACGTGAGACAAAAAGAAACATTGGCGGCGGGAGGGAGACCAATACTACTTGCTGCACTGTGGGGTTCTTCAGCAGCAGGGAGCAAGAGGTCGTCTGCGGACCGAGGGAGCAAAAAAACCGTGAAGACGGGACACCAATTATGGTCAAAGCTACGGGCGGGAGGCTGGAGGGGGGGAGGAACCATGATTGATTGCAGAAGACGGGGGCGCTGAAGGTACGTGATGACCTATAGGGGAGCTAGACTCGTAGGCGTTGGATCCGCACCACCAACCGTTCTCAAAAACAGAAGGGGGAAAGTAGAAGATAAACAACTCCTCGCGCTGATTAGAAGGCGCAACGAGTGGGAGGAACGCCTGCCAGGTCCGAGGCGAGGGCGCCGACATCAACACCGGAATAACCCTGCATGTCTAGCAAGCTCGAGGAGATAAGTGCAAAGAAAAGGAGGTCTGCAACCCAATTACCTGACCATAAGCCAAGCCAGAAGTTGAGGACGTCACCATTGCTCGGGTTTAACCCAACGGCGCGGTAATTCCATCTCCATAGCCTTAAGGACGGGGTTGGCTAAAAAAGAGATCAGAGACAGGAGGAGAAGAGGGGAGGGTAAAGGCACGGGACAGGGGAAATAGCTCAGCGCGTCTTCTCATGTCTTGGTAAAAATGGAAACGGGTGGGGAGAAGGTCAGCTCATCCATTGGCCGTT